>ERZ500990.164-NODE-164-length-23976-cov-6.432214_pt1 | contig 23976 bp, 21 predicted proteins | sample MGYA00248876_ERZ500990 | MGnify/ENA primary metagenome ERZ500990 (study PRJEB25958, sample SAMN03398517) | human skin metagenome | study: EMG produced TPA metagenomics assembly of the Human Skin Microbiome Metagenome (human skin metagenome) data set.
TAAAGTCTTAATTTTATCGCCCTAAGTGAAAATCCACACAAGTTGTTCTTGTGTTCGTTGTTATTTAGTTCACAACATCATCGGCTGATGTCGTTAAGAAGGTCGCTATTTTAACAGCTTATTTTGTGTTGTCAATAACTTTTTTCTTTAATTTTTTATGACCGCTCAACTTCTATCTATATTAATTTAAGTTGTTGTTTTTACTACAGTTTGTGGCTGTAGTCGCTGCCAGTGAGTGCGTATTATACGCTTTTCTTTTTGCCTGTCAATACCACTACGAAAATTTTTTTGATTTATTTTGCAGTCGTTGATAACTCCCTGTATTTTGTGGGTATTTACTGCCATTTGATATATAATTGAATATATTGTTTAAGCAATTTTTCGTTAGGCGATGTTCGGTGGTTTTGCGGTTGTCGTCTTTCATTTTTTTATGTTCATGTCAGAAAATATGTGAGGGCAAACAATGTCTGTACAACCTCCTTCCCCTGCTGGTAATGATTTTAGACTACCTGTCCACCAAGTAGATGCCACTAAAAAACGCGTACATCCTCGTTTTGTGACGGGTTTTTATCAAAATATCCGCGTTGTCAGTATGTATTCTTTATTGTTGTTGTTTTTGGTGTTGCCATGGATTCGCTATGGCGGACACCAAGCAATATGGTTCGATTTCTCGGGTTCTAAGATTGTGCTATTTGGGCTAACTTTTTTACCCCAAGACGTTTTTATTTTTGCGTTTTTCTTTATGGTTGCGGCCTTTTTATTGTTTATGGTGACCGTTTATGCCGGTCGTGTGTGGTGTGGCTATGCCTGTCCACAGACGATTTGGACGCATATGTACCAATATACTGAGAAGCTTATCATTGGCGATCGTAATAAGCAGTTTAAGTTAGATAAAGCGCCTTGGAATGGCGAAAAAATCATGAAACGCGGCTTGGTGTATCTGATTTGGTTTATCATGGCGTTGGTGACGGCATTGACGTTTACTAGTTATGCTGTTGGGACTGATTATCTTTATCATAATTGGCAATGGTTTGGCGTTATTCCTGTGCCAGATTGGACGCCGCTAACTTGGGTTTCGGTACTTATTTTTACCTTTGCGACGTTTGCCAATGCAGGCTATATGCGTGAGCACTTTTGTACCCATATTTGCCCCTATGGTCGCTTCCAAAGCGTGATGTTCGATAAAGATACGTTGATTGTAACCTATGACTATAAACGTGGTGAGCCACGGGGCGCGCGTAAAAGAGGCGGTGAAGATGAGAATTTAGGTGACTGTATCAACTGTCTGATGTGTGTGCAAGTGTGTCCGACGGGTATCGATATTCGTGATGGTTTGCAAGTGGAATGTATCCAGTGTGCGGCTTGTATCGATGCGTGTAATGACATTATGGATAAAGTCAATAAACCACGCGGTTTGATACGGTATAGTACCGAACGCCAGTTGGTAGAGAATGAGCCAAGTAAAATTTTGCGTCCACGGTTTTTTGCTTATTTGGCGGTGATTGCGTTGTTGATTGGGACGGGGGTTTATTTTTTAACCAGCCGTGTACCGCTGCAGATTGATATTCGCCGTGACCGTAATCAGTTGTCGTCAATCAATGCGCAAGGTTTGGTAGAAAATAACTACATCGTTAAAATCACCAATAAAACCCAGCAAGACCATGAGTATGCGGTGACATTGACACCACAACCCGGCTTAAAACTTGATAGCCGCTTTAAAACCATTCCATTAGAAGCGGGCGAAAGTTATGAATTCCCTGTCACTGTGCTGGGCGATCCAAAAGTGATTACCAAAAGCAATATTCCTATCCAAATGCAAGTGGTGAGCGTGGATGATGGCGGTAAATATAAAGCGGTAAAAGATAACGTGTTTACCACGGATAAATAAGTTTGGTTGGCTAAAAAAGCTGGTTTTGATAATCGGCTTTTTTTGTGCCAAATTATTGGGGCACGTTATTGGGGCATGGGTTTTTCTGCTATACTAGCTTTTTGATTGTTATCTGCTGAGTGGTCTATGGCAACACCGACAAATTCTCCTGCTTCATCAACTTCTAATCAGTCGATATCCAAACTTTGGTATAAAAATTATATGGTTTGGATTTTTGTCATTGGTCTGCCGCTATTTGTGGTAGTCGCCTGTATCTGGTTCGTGTTTTACTCGGTGAGAATCCAAGACTCTACTGTGCGTGATGACTGGTACATGGATGGTAAGACCTTATATGCGGATGTGTCAAAAGACAAACTGGCGCATGATTTGGGGCTAACCGGTCAAATGATGATTCATAATCAGTCCGTCAATTTTAAACTTGAGGCGCCCGCTAGTGACAAGTTTAAAGCACCTGAGCAATTGGCAGTGGAAATTTCCCATGCCACCCAAAAGCAAAAAGACCGTGACATCATTATCAAACGGTTAAGTGATGGCAGTTATGCGGGCAATGTGCAGCTAGACCCGTCTAAAGGCAAATACTATATTGTGGTGCATGACCCAGCCAATAGCTGGCGACTGCGTGCAATTGAGGAATTGCCGATGGCGAAGTCAATTGAGTTTAAGCCACTGACCGCGTTTGATAAAAAACCAGACTAACACTGGCTAAGATTAACTAATAAATAATCGGCACTTGGCGTCCTTGTGCCTTTCATAGATATTCTCATAACCAAAAATGCTAAAAAACCTTGCTGGGTAGTCAACGAAATGGTAAGTGTTTAACAACTCTCCCAAATCCCCACTTGCCCTTCGTGCAATTTTGGCACGCCGCCAAGTACCCGCCACGGCATGGTGCTGCCATGAAAATCACTACCGATAGACACCTTTAACTCATGCTCTTTAATCACTCTATCGACCATATGGCGGGTTGAAGTCGGTTCATTACTGGCGGGCAATTCCACTGCATCGCCACCGCTACTGGCAAAATCTGCAATCAGTTTACGCACTTTGTTGGCGGTTAAATTATAACGGGTCGCATGAGCCAAAGACGCTTTGCCACCACACTCATGAATCAAACTGATACAGTCTTTAAGCGATAAGCCATCGAGTGCCACATAGCAAGGTTTATGGTCAGCCAAATACCCAGTAAAGGCTTTTTGCACGTCACTCACCAAGCCTTGATCCGCCATCACTTTGGCGATATGGGTACGACCGACCGCTTGGGGATTACCTTTGGCTTGCACTAACACCGCCTGCCAAATCTCATCCATCGGGCGTTTAAAGGTACTTGCCACACGCTCGCACATCGCATAGCCGCGCGTTTCTCGATTGGCTTGGATGGCAGCGAGTTTGCTGTGCATTGTTTCGATATCACTAAAGCCGTACCCCAATACATGAATCACTTTTTCATTTTGGGCAGGTTTTTTGGAGTAGCCGCCCATGACACGATGACGACAGCTGATTTCAACACCGTGAATCAGCGTCATACCAAGACTATCAGCGGTTTGGCGCGCCTCAAGGATACCAAGCACCGTATCATGGTCGCTTAAGGATAATACTTTCACCCCTTTTTCATGCGCTTTTTGCACCACTTCGCTTGGGCTAAAAGTGCCATCTGAGCGGGTACTGTGGCAGTGCATATCAATCGGAAGTTGGGTATAAATAGGACTGCTAGACAAGATATCGAGATTTAAAGAATTCACAAATACGCCTTAATTACAAAAGCTGGTTGCCAACAATAGGACAAAAAGGGGTTAAGACAAAGAGGGGTTAACTCTGCGCTAGCTCGCTCACAAGTGCACGTGGTGGATGAAGCAAGGAAAATCGCAAAGTTACTTTTCGATTTTAGCATATCCGTGTAAACTAGCGGCTAAGATTTTTACAAGCGATTTTTGTTAGAGATGACTATGAGCGGTTTATTGGATTTGCTACCTTTACTGGCATTTTTTTACTTTTCCAAACAGCAAGGGGTATTGGCAGGTGCGGCGGCGTTATTGATTACGACACTGGTGGTATATGTTGTGCATTTTGCCCGGCAAAAAGGCAAGCTCAATAAACAGCAGTGGGTGACGCTGATTTTAACCGTGGGATTTTGTGGGTTAAGCTTAATTTTCCATGACGAAGCGTTTTTAAAATGGAAATCAACCGTCATCAATAGCGTATTTGCAGTTGCCCTCATTATCAGTGTCGCGATAGGTAAACCGCTATTAGAACTGGCAATGAAAAATGTGTTTCGATTGACCCAATCGGGCTGGAATAAACTCACCCTCGCTTGGGCAGGGTATTTCTTACTGATGGCAGGTTTGCAATATTATTTTGCGTTTTTTACCAACAACGATACCTGGATTAATTTTAAAAGCTGGGGATGGATACCGGTGATGCTGGTGTTTTTAATCGGGCAATTTGTGTTCTTAAAAAACCACCTAAATCCAGATATACAGCAACAAATCAATGATAAAGGAAAAAACTAAAGGAGAATATGGATGGCACTTTATATTATTATCGGTCATGACGTCCCTGATAGCCTTGAGCTACGCAAACAATTCCGTTCTGCTCATCTTGAGCGTCTAACGGTGTTAGATGAGCAGCGCCGTCTAATCATCGCAGGCCCTACGCCAATTGCGCACGGAGAGCCTGAAATGAGTGGCAGTGTATTGGTCGTGGATTTTGACAGCGATGAAGCCGTGCAAGCTTGGGCAAGTGAAGAGCCTTACTTATTAAATGGTGTGTATAGTCATGTGGATATCAAACCCTTTATCCAAGTTTTTCCTAAATCAGCGAGTTAATGTTGGCTTTAACCGTTGTTTGTAGTACATAATTGGCAAAGTCTGGGTGGTGATAAGTGACAAGCATGAAAAAATTGGTGGGCTCTTTGGCAAGCGGCGCAGTGTTATTGACGGTATTACAGGTGACAAGCCTGACCCATGCAGCACCGCAAGTTGTCGTCACTGACCCAAAAACAGGACAACCACTCGCCAAACAGCCAGAGATTGCCTCAAGCGTTGCCAGTAGCACCTCACCGATGCAAAACCCCAAACAACCTACCCTTGCCCAGCTCAACCAGCCCACTGACAGCCAGTTGTCCAACGCCAACCAACAACTATTGGCAAAAAATGCTGAATTACAAAACCAAGTCGATAGTTTAAATACGCAGGTCAAAGTGCTTGTCAATGAGCGCAGTGGACAGATTTTTATCTACGGGGCGGTCACTGCACTGCTCAGTGGTATACTGGGTATCGCACTGGGCTGGCTGGTCGCAGGGCGTAAAGGTCGTTGGTAGTCGACTTTATAAGCCTACTATTATAAGCCTATAAGCCTGACATTGACTTGCCATGATGCCAAATAACCAAGCCGACTTGCCAAAAACACCCACTGTCGCCATCATTGGCGCAGGTCCTGCTGGCCTGATGGTGGCAGATTATCTGCGCCAGTTTGATGTTACAATCCACGTATTTGAACAAAAACCATCCCCTGCCCGCAAGCTGTTGATGGCCGGTAAATCTGGACTCAATATCTCGCACGCTGAGCCCGTTGATACCTTTGTCACGCGCTATCAGCCCAATGATTGGCTAACGCCGCATATTGAAGATTTTAATGCGACGCATATCCGTGATTTTATGACCCGCTTGGGGATTGAATCTTTTGTTGGCTCGACAGGTCGCATCTTTCCTACCATGATGAAAGCCTCGCCACTGCTGCGGGCGTGGTTGCAAGCGCTGCAGCAGGACGGCGTAGCGTTTTTTTATCGGCATAGCTGTGATGCCATTGACGGCAAGCAAGCGACTTTTTCGGTAGCGCATGAAAGCGGCAACCTGACTGTTAGCCAAAGCTTTGATGCGATTGTGTTGGCAACGGGCGCGATGTCATGGTCGCGGCTCGGTAGTGATGGCAAATGGCAGGCATGGCTCAGCGATACAGAATTGACGCCGTTTTATGCCAGCAATGTCGGTATCTGTCGCCCATTGTCGCAGCCTTGGTCGGCGCATTTGCACCGCGATTTTGGCAAAGCGTTAAAACGGGTGAAAGCCCAGGTGACATTGCCCGATGGCAAAATTGAGCAGGGTTTTGGTGATATTATTCTCACCCAGTATGGGATGGAAAGCGGGCTGATATATCGGCTCAATCGTGCCATGCGTGAGCAATTAAATCATACGGGCAAGGTATCACTACAACTTGATTTGCTACCTGATGTGTCTGACGAAAAATTATTGAGTAGTTTAAAAAACCCCAAAAAACAATCGCTAGCTAACCTTTGGCGAAAGGCAGGACTTGATCCTGTCAAAATCGCCTTACTCAGAGAAATCGTCGCAAAAACGCACTGGCATGATGCCGATAAAATGACAAAGGCAATCAAACAGTTAACCGTAGAATTCGATAGTTTTCGACCGATTGAAGAAGCGATTAGCTGTGGCGGCGGGGTAAAACGCACCGCATTAACCGAGGATTTTGCGCTAAAATCCAATCCTTATGTATTTTGCTGTGGCGAGATGCTTGATTGGGATGCGCCAACGGGTGGTTATCTGCTGACAGCTTGTTTTGCCACAGGTCGAGCCGCCGGACAAGGCGTGGCGCAGTTTTTAGCGTTATCCAAAAAGTTGACGCAATGCACTTGACGCAATGCACTTGACGTAGGGCACTTGACATAAGGCACTTATCGACTGTGCAGATAGCGACTGTAAAAGTAGGCAAGCAAGAGCACAAGCGCACAAATCGGTAAGCACACAGGTAAAAACAGCGGATTTTGCATACCGCCGAACACTACCATCAATGAGCCCAATGCCGCCAAAATCGGCGATATCACACCCAATAACATACTTTTGATATGACCTTGTTGCCATAAGCGAAACACAGCAAAGTAAAATACCAAATACAGCAAGTAACTCACCACAATCGCGATTTCTGAAATATCCATATCGCCAAGTAGCTGACTTTTCATCACCGCATAATGCACAGCCGCCCAAAACATCGATAAGGCAAAACCTAGCAGCGCTGAACCAACCGATAGCTGATAGTTGGGCGAGACGTGACGCAATTGCGCGCTAAACGGAATCAATGATTTGAGCGCTAAAGAATGCGGCAGACGAATCAGCCCTAATACCAAGCCATTGACCGTACCCATCACCGAAATCACCACAAATACCAAAAAGGCTTTGGCAGCGGTTTCGCCAAATAACTGGGTTGCCACCACATACACGCTTTCATCACCCAATGCCATCACTTGTGCGACGCCTAGATACGAGGTGAGTCCAACAAAATACAGCAAATAGCCCAATAAAATCAATATAGGCGCGATGACTAGTGCAATCGGTAAATTACGTTTGGCATGTTTGATTTCCCCTGAAATACTGGTAGAGACCACCCAGCCATCAAACGAAAACGCAATCGGACCGATGGCGCCGAGCCATGCCAAAGACTGGGTCGCTTGACGCGCGGATTCACTTGGATGGGTTAAGGCGCTCACAGGGTCACCATATACAAACGCCATCACCCCTAGCACAAATAACGGAATTAATTTAACGACAGTGGCAAAGACTTGAAAACGCCCTGCAAACACCGCTGCCATCACATTAAACAGATAACAAATGACAAACCACGTAAGCCCGATGCCCATTTGTAATTCAAGCGATGCCTCTTTTACCCCAAATAACAGGGCGGTGTAAATACCTACCACCCACGTCACCACCACGCCAAGCGTCGGGTAATACAAAAACAATTGAAACCAGCCAATCATGGTAGAAAAATGTGGACTGACAAATTCATCGGCATAGCCAATCAAGCCGCCATGCGCATCGGTACGTTTTGCCAGCTCAGCAATCGATAGCGAACCAAAAATAATCGCCACCGCCGCCAATACAAAAACCCCCACCCCCAACGCCACATTGCCGTTGGTATATTTTAAAACATTGTCTGCCTTAAAAAATATCCCTGAGCCAATCACAATCCCCACAATCATTGCCAATGCGGTGATTAGGTTATAACGCCCGTTAGTTGATTGATTCATGTTGTTACCACACCCAAAAAAAGCTGCATGCCATGTTGCAACGATAAAAAATCAGTTATGCTATACCCCCTAATCGCTGTTTTCAAGCCTTGTATTAGTAATATTTTACTTAGCACTAACTTTTAGTTATTTATTATGGGTCACTGATGTCACAATCTAGCCAACGTCCTGTCACAAGCTCAAGCAAAACCCCAGCATCAACCATTCAAACCGCCAAACTGCACTGGCAGCTAGATGATAACGGCGTGACTGTCCCCATTTCTGGCGACTTTGGCGATGTTTATTTTTCCAAAACAGACGGCTTGGCAGAATCTCGCCATGTTTTTATTGATGGCAACGACTTAACCACTCGCTTCGCTAATTTGGGGAACTTTGAACGATTTGTCATCGGTGAAATTGGTTTTGGGACAGGGCTTAATATCTTGGCTATTTGGCAACTGTGGCAACAAATCAGACCTGACAATCACAGCCATTTACATATCATTACCACCGAAAAATTTCCCTTAAGCAAAACTGACCTTGAACAAGCATTGAGCGTGTGGACAGCGCTTGCTGGGTTATCACAACAGCTCATTGACAACTATCCACCGCCACTGGCTGGCTGTCATCGTTTGAACTGGTTTGATGAACGATTGACGATTGATTTATGGCTTGGCGATGCGACGAGTAGTTTGTCGCAAGTGACTGGGCAAGGCAAAGTCGATGCCTGGCTGCTTGATGGGTTTGCGCCGAGCTGTAACCAAGAGCTTTGGTCAGCGGATTTATTGGCTCAAATTGCAAGGTTATCCAAACCTCACACGACTTTGGCGACATTTAGCGTGGCAAGCGCAGTCAAACAGGGGCTAAAACATCAGGGTTTTACCTTAGCCAAACGTAAAGGCTTTGGCAAAAAGCGAGAAATGCTCACCGCAAGCTTTCAACCTAAGTTAACATCCGCCAATTTTTGCGAAATTTATTTTCGCTATAACAAAAAAATTAAACCATTCTTTGTCACCCTACCCTTTACTGACACGTTTGAATCCCGACGTCGTCAGCGTCGAAAAGCCAATAACGTTAAAGGCTTTGAACTACCCAATTTTTCTGCTATTACAAAACCGCTGTCTGTGGCGGTGATTGGGGCTGGGGTCGCGGGGTTAAGCAGTGCGTATGCCTTAGCCGCCCGTGGACACAAGGTCACCATTTTTGATAAAGATGAGCCGTTGGCAGGCGCATCGGGCAACATCCGCGGTTTTCTTGCACCAAAACTTACTAGCCTAAAACGCCTTGAAACCAATCTACATGCGATTGGTTATTTGGCAAGCTGTCGATTTTACCCTTATTTGACCGCACAAACCGGTATTAACATCCTACAAACCACCGGCTGTTTGGATTTACTCTCACACAATCGCTTACAACTCGATGAAGTCAAAGATTTTCCAATTGAATTTGCCCGTTTATTGACCGCTGAACAAGCCAAAGCAAAAGTCGGTTATGAGGTTGGGCAAGCGATATTTTTGCCCAATGCCGGGTTAATCACTACCGCAAACTTTGCCCAAGCTGTTTTATGCCACCCCAATATCAGCTTTCAAACCGAGGAATTAACCTATTTTCAGCAAGCCTATTTTCAGCAAGATTGCGACCAAGTGCTATTAACATTCACTGAGCATCAGCAGTTTTTTGACCATGTGATTTTGTGCATGGCGTTAGACACCTGCGATTTTTTACCCACCGTCAAACGCTTTAATCACAGCCGTGGGCAAGTGACGTGGTTTGCTGTCGATGCGCATGATAAAGCGCAATTGCCAAAACTGCCGCTAAAGTATGGCAGTTATTACGCCAGTTTTAACGAGAACAGCAAACGCCATGTCATGCTTGGGGCAAGTTTTGTCAGGGATACCTTGGATACCACGCCAGCCACCACTGACCACCAGATGAATGTGGCAGATTTGGCGGATGCGGTGCCCGATTTGGTCAATAACACCGATATATTTACCGTCGAAAAAAACATACCCCATTGGCAGGGTCGCGCCAGTATCCGCAGCCAAACCGTGGATTATCTACCCCTAGTTGGGCAGGTGTGGCAAGCGGGTTATGAAAGCAACAGCCGAGTCTGGAGCTTTTCGGCATTGGGGTCAAAAGGCTATGCTTATGCCCCGATTTGTAGTGAGCTGTTGGCGGGACTGATGTGTGGGGAAATATTGCCGTTAGCTAACAAGATGGTCAACAGTTTAAGTCCCAATCGCAAGGTCATTCGGCGCTAAGTTATTTTCTTAAAAGTTTTTGATAAACCAAACTACGTAAACTATTTGGCAATAATCGCACAGGTAAGCGAATGGCGAGGTTTTTAAGCAGTTGCGCAATAGGCAAAAACCCTTGTTGATAAAAGCTTTGCTGAATTGCCCACTCGTATCGGGCATACGCCAAGCCCCCGCGCCGTTCATACATCGCATCCCCTGCCCGTGCATACACCAGCACCTCTGGCAAATTGGCAAACTGATAGCCAGCGACCAACAAGCGCACCCACAAATCATAATCTTCAAACAGCGGCGCGTGCCGATAGCTACCGACCGCTTGTACCGCTGATTTTTTGAAGGCTACGGTCATGTGATTGATGGGATTGCGCGATTTGGCTGAGGCAAAAATCGCCTCGTGTGAGGTTGGCACCGTGCGAGATTTTTTCCCCTGTGACAGCTGCTTTTCAAATTCAATGATTTGCCCGCCCAACACGTCAATTTCAGGATGGTTTTGGATAAAGTTGATTTGCTGCTCAAAGCGGTTAGGCACACAGATATCATCCGTATCCATGCGCATGACCCAGTCATGTTGACAAGCGTTTAGACCTGCATTCAAAGCCTGTCCAAGCCCCACGTTTTTTGTTAAAGCGATAATCGTTAACGGTAGTTGCGGCTTAAAATCTTGTACCACTTTTTGTAATGCCAAATTGATTGGACCATCAAAAACCAACACAACCTCATCGGCTTGGCGTGTTTGATTGACCAAGCTGGCTAAACATTCAGCAAGAAATTCGGGGTTTTCTTTGTCGTATAGCGACATCAGTACAGAAAATTTCATGTTAATTCACCCAGCCAAGTCAATGCCACATCCTTTTTTACTTTACGCGCAAACCAATAGCCGTCAAATTTCGCCCGCTCAAGCTTTAATAAATCCAAATAAATCGGGCTATTACCATTGTTGATGGCTTTATCAAACACGATGAGCCGTTTGTTGTTGTTACTCAGGCGCAGCTGATTAGCGGAGTTTTTTTGACTAGGCTGTTGTTGGCTCTCCTGTTGTTGGCTGTGCTCTTGCTCACTTTGGTTTTGTTGAGTCAGCTTTTCACAAATCAAGGTTTGAAAAAAGTGTTCATCGGGCACCAGTTTGTGACGGAAAAAATCACTGTATTCATCGGTAAAAGGCATAATTTTTTCCCAGTCTGCACGCGTCACTGAAAACCATTGTGAGCCAAAATAAATGGGCGAGTGATAAATTTTTATTTTTGCCACGCCTTGTTGCAGTTTGGTGATGATTTTACCCGTCAATTGCCGTTGCCAGTCGCTATCGGCATGGGGACTGTCCATAATAAAGCGATACGCATACTGTGGCGCTATCTCGCAGGTCATCATCGCCTGAAAATCAAACCGCTGTTGCCACTGTTTTTCTATCACTTCAAATGGTTGTAACACCACATCTTCACCGCTTAACAGGTGAAAATAAGCATTGTCCTCATTGGCAAACGCTGTTTCAAACAATTTTAACGTCGCTTCAATTTGGCTAAACCCGCCCCAACGTACCGTTATTCTATCTTTGAGCAAAAATACATTGGCTAGCTGTGCAGTCTCAGCGTCAGGAAAATAAGCGGATTTAGCATCCATATGCACATAAAAATTGACGTTTGGCTGAATTTTCGCCAGCTTAATAAAATAACTGATATCTTGGTGGGCTTGGATAAGTAAGGCGTGTTTTTTCATATGATTACCCTTTGAACGCATCTAGATTATCTGCGTCATCTAAATTGACGAGGGTAAAACCACGACTGGCAAGAAACTGATACGCATCAGGGAATTTATCCCACAGCGCTTGGGTATACACCATAAATACTTGGGTGCGGGGAAATTCTTTGAGCGAAAACACGGCAGTGCTGATAAAGGTATAAATTTCAAAGCGCTGCTGGGGGTTTTGTTGCAATGCCTCGCTTAGATAATCTTCAATGATTTTATCGCTATCAATCACCGGCAAAAGATGGCTAAAATCCAAGTTTTCTCGCGGGTGTGGACAAAATGCGTCAAGGTGAAATGCCTTGACCATTGTTTCTACAATATCAGCATAAGCTTTGTCACCGATAAAATTGTCGAGGGCTTGCCCCAATAACAGCCGTTTTACCGGCAAATTCTCATCTGGCTGATTGTCTGCTTTATCAAACAAATAAACAGGCTCGGTAGTAGCTATGATATTTTTTTCATGGGGAAAAATGGTGAAATGTTTTTTGGAGATAGCCAAAATACTAGGGATACTGGGATAAGTAATACCCACGGCGTGTTTAAACAGTTGTAATGGCAAGGATTTTGGTAGCGGTTGAAAATAGCTAGAATTGGGGAAAATATTAGCGGTGCCGTCATCAAAGGTATACAGCTGTTGGAATGTTACTTTAGAAATAACATATTGCAAAAACAACACGTCAATACTGGCAAGATAGACGTTTTCGATAGGTTTTTGCCAAATATCAAGCGTGTTAAGTGTGGTTTTGATGTGGTTTAGGGTGGCAAAACGTTCGCCCCAGGTTTTATTGTTCAGTTCGATAAAGGCGGATTTTTCGCAGACCTGCTCAAGTTGGTCAAAATAATAGCGGTGTTTGGGCTCGCTTTTTGAATGGACGCCATACGGCAAATAAAGCCCAATAAAGGGGGTACTGTGTTGCTTAATAATTTGCTTGGCAATCAACACTTGCAAGGGGGTGATACAAATAATGAGATTCATGGCGTTTTTTTGACCTTTTCCACCTGCAGCGTATAATAATATAACAGCGGCAAAATCACCACGCCACTAATAATAGTCGCATACGGCACCACCGCCAGTGATACGCCACTTAACACCCACAAGGCAACCAAATACACCACCGTTGAGATGACGGAACACAGCGAGATTTGCGCGCTTTTGGCATGATAAAACAAAAAATTCACCAACAATAAATACGGAATTATCAGCGAAAACGCCAGTACAAACATCACCACATAATACTGGCTTTGGGCAAAATCTGCCCCCAATAGCCACGCCATCAATGACGATGGCATCGCCCACGCCATGGCAGTCAACATAACAGGCACCATCAAACTCAGCCAAAACAGTCGATGCAATTGCATCACTGTCATGCGCTGCGATTTTAGCCGTTCATATAAGTGAGGCACCAGCGCAGAATTGACCGCCATAATCACAATGGTCAAGCTACTAGCGACTTGCACCCCTGCCGAGTATACGCCTAGCTCATGACTGCTAAACCGCTCGTGAATCAACACTCGGTCAAGTTGCCCTTTGATGGTATAGCTTAACCCATGTAACAGCAGCGGCAAGCCTAGGGTTAAAATATAACCCAGTCCCAGTTTGAGCCGTTTTGGGGTAAAGCGAAATTTGATAGCAAATTGGTATTTTGCCCACGCCAACGCTGCCACAAAAGTAAACCCATGCGCCAAGATAATCGCGATAAGACGCTGGGCAACTTTATCCGTGGTATCGCCAGCAAAAAACTGAAAAATCAGCACCGTCCATAGCAAATTGCCCAAGGCTAAGCCCAGTTGGATGGTCAGATAGCTAAACGGGCGTTTTTGGCATTGCCGCAGTGCCAGTTGGTTTTGAATCAAGGTTTGCAAAAAGGCAGTAAAAAAGCAGTAAAATAGCAATTCACTACGTAACAGCCAACTAATCGCTGTGCCAATCAGCAGCACGCCCACGCTATATAGCCCGCCTGCCAATAAGATATTGCCCAGCCCATGCCTGCCATACACATAAAAATAACGGGTCAAAGCGCCATTTTGCGACAGGCTCATGGCGATTACAATAAATGCCGTGAGCGATAAATAATAGGACAAATCACCAAAGCCCGTGGTGCCTAAGACCCGTGTCAAATAGGGCAATAGCAAAAATGGCACAGCTTTGGCGGTCATCTCGCCCACCACATAAATCAGGCTGTCTTTGAGCAAGGCAGATTGTGTTAAACGTTTGATTTTATTTAACATTACCTTTCAAGGACATCCCACGAGGTAGCGGTATTGGCTTGGATATCCGTTAGCACTTTTTTGCCCATTAATTCATCATAAAACTTCGGGGCAAGCCCAAAGCCAGGGCGAACGCTTCGGATACAGCTTTCATCAATCACATCCCCTGCCGTCATGTCTTTGACAAAATACAGTGAACGGCGAAATTGCGCATTGCCGATTTCGCTTGATTTTCGCCCATAATCGACTTGTCCGAGCGACTGCCAAGCGGTTTTGCTATCACGGCAGAGCGCGGTGAGTTCGTCTTTTTCCAGTGAAAAGCTGTCATCCGCCCCGCCGCCATTGCGATCTAGGGTGACGTGTTTTTCAATGATACACGCCCCCAATGCCACGCTTGTCACGGCGGTGGTGTTGTCAAGCGTATGGTCGGATAAGCCAATCGGCACGCCAAAACGGCGCTGCATATCGACAATGGTACGCAGGTTATAGTCCTGTGCGGGAGCTGGGTAGCCACTCACGCAGTGCAATAACGCAAGCTGCTTGCAGCCGCCATCACGAGCGGCGGCAACCGCCTCGGCAATTTCGGCTTGGTCCGCCATCCCTGTGGAGATAATCATCGGCTTGCCGGTACTTGCCACATATTTGATAAGCGGTAAATCAATGGCTTCAAACGAAGCGATTTTGTACGCTGGCGCGTTCAAATCCTCGAGCAAATCCACCGCAGTAAAGTCAAACGGTGAGCTAAACATGGTGATACCGACTTTGTGGGCGTGCTCAAACAATGGTTTATGCCAGTCCCACGGCGTGTAAGCTTCTTGGTACAAGTCATATAAGGTACGCCCGTCCCACAGTCCCCCATGAATTTGGAAGTCAGCGGCGCTGCTGTTGAGGGTGATGGTATCTGCGGTGTAAGTTTGCATTTTGACCGCATCAGCACCGCACGCCTTTGCCATGTCAATGATACGGTAAGCGTTATTGATGTCGCCGTTGTGGTTGGCGGACATTTCAGCAATGATATATGGCGCATGGTCAATGCCGATTGGGCGATTGTTAATGCTGAAATTTTGATTCATATTTTGATTCATAGACACCCCGTTTTTTTCATATATACCCCACTCAGACCCACCCCTAAAATAAAAAATCTTGCGATTTTAATTCAAACTCAACCACATCATACACTTTGTCACCCACACCAAAATGCTGTTTTAACACACCTGTTTCGCTAAATCCCAATTTACGATGTAACGCCAATGACGCGGTATTATATGCCAGCACTTGCGCGGTGATTTTGCCAATGTCGGTGGTGTTGAAAATCCGTGCAATCGCCAAAACCCCCAACGCAAAGCCAAGCCCCTGCCCTTTTGCGCTATTAGGGGATAAATAAAACCCCCAACTGGCGGTTTTTTCATTCGCGCTTAAAGAATTAGGATTTGACGAATTAGGGTTTGGCGTATGGGTGTTTGCCAACTGCAGCGTTTGGTATTTATCTACCGTCACTTGGGTAACATTGACTAGCCCCATCGGCTCGCCGCCTTTACTCCCATCCGTTTCAAAAATCAGCAAATGCACATTGGCATGGTCAAGCTGTTTGCCATACCACTTTTCATGATCAGCAAGGGCAATTTCATCTTGCCCAAACATCCACCGGCGTACGTCAACGTGATTACGCCATTGCCAAATCATCTGGCTATCGGCTTGGGTCGCTTGTCGCACTTGACAATGTTGAAATTTTTGCGCAAATTCAATCCAGTGCGCAACCCGTTTTGCCCCTTGCCCATCGACCAACTTGGCAGATTGCCGGCTGAATTTTTTATAATTGTCGGCCAGTTCGCTCAACAAGCGGGGCAGTTGCTCATCCAATGTCGCCCTGTCAGTTACTACTTTGACCAGGTTTTTATCTGCCAACGCTTTGGCAATCACCTGCTGGTTATCGGCAAGCACGATCAGCACCATCGGCAAGCCCAAGCAACAGCGCTCCCAGGTGGTGCTGCCTGCAGCCCCAATCGCAAGGTCAGCATTTGCCATCAATTGCGCCATATTAGTCACATTGACAAGTACTGAACACGCAAAACTTGCGCGTTTGGCAAACCTTTGTACACTTTCGATATGCGGTGCGGTTTTGCCCATGACGACAGTCACGTTAAATGATTGCGTAGACTGGTGGATAAAGGTATTGAGACTTTGCAAAATCTTGAGTGTGATATTATCATTATCGACACCGCCAAGATTGACCAATATATTGTTGGGCGGCTGTACGCTTTTACGTCTATTTAGGCTCATCGTTCGCCAGCTGGCAAACTCATCCCGTAATAGTGTATAACGCGTGCCTAGTAAGCGCTGGCAATCACTTGGCACAAGCGGTTGATAATCTCCGTTTTTTCGCCCAAAATTTTGGTCGAGCAAAATCTCACAGTCGTGCGTTCTGTCGGCTAAATCGTCAATGGCTAAAATTTTAAGGTTTGGCAAAAGTCGTTTAGCTTGTTGCTCCCATTTTTCGCCAATCGCATAATGGTCGATAATCAGCCAATCTGGCTTTAACGCTTGCAAGATGGGTTTACACTCAGCAAAATCATCGCTTTCACTGGCGCCTAGCCACTCGCTATGGGCATGCTGTTTGATAAAATCTGCAATCCCACTTTTGGCTAACAGATGCACAGCAAAACCTTTTTGCCCAATCAAATCCGCCAAATGCCCGTCATGCTGACGACAAATAAACGAGATGTCATGCCCTTGCTGTTTTAACCGGTCAGCGAGCGTGAGGCAACGCATGATATGACCGCTACCCATCGCTAAACTTGCATCTGCTCGGACCACGACCTTTATGCTCGCTCCTATCTTCATGCCAGCGCCAATTGCGCTTGGTACAGGCGCTCAGCAAATCGCCAATCATTTTCATCATCAATATCGACCACGCTGTATTTTGGCAACACATAGCCTAGGGCATGATTATGGATTTTATCCTCACAGAGCCATGCTTCACGACTGCCCCAATAAAACTGCCCTGCGTCAAAATACGCCTGCGGCAAATCTTGGGTTCTGGTGAGCTCATGTTGGCTAAACATGCTCGACACTTCACCAGTATCGCTTAACTTAAGTGAGCGTAACACATTGGATTCAAATTCTAAAACCGGAAAACAATATAGACTTTTGGATGACTGCCAACGCTCAAAACTGTCGGTTAAATACTGCGGTTTTAATAACGGCGTACAGGGGTATAGACAGCAGATATGGCTAGCTTTTGGCACGTGCTGCAGCGTATGCCGAATCACCGCAGCGGTAGTGGCGTAATCATCGGCAAGCTCGGCAGGTCTTTGGCTGACAGTGGCACCATGGTGTTGAGCGATATCGGCAATAGCGCTATCATCAGTGGAGACAATAATCTGCTCAAACAGTTGGCTGTTTTTTGCCGTTTCAATGGCACGAGCCAGCATGGGTTTGCCACAAAAATCTTTGATGTTTTTGCGCGGAATGCGTTTACTCCCCCCACGCGCAGGGATGATACAGACGTTCATTATGCTAATGCCTGAGCCAACGCTATCTTTAAGGCATCGACCACTTGCGTTTGCGAGGCTTCGCTTAAGTCATAATACAATGGCAAACTAATCGCTTGTGCATAGTAGCGCTCGGCATGGGGAAAATCGCCTTGTTTAAAGCCCAGCTTGGCATAATACGGCTGGGTATGCACTGGAATATAATGCACATTCACCCCGATATTTTGCGCCCGCAAACTGTCAAACACTTGCTTACGCGTTTTGCCACTGTCTGCTGTTAGTTGAATGGGATATAAATGAAACCCCGAATAATTAGCAGGATTGCGATAAGGCAACATAATCGGCAAATCTTTTAATAATTCATCATAACGCTTGCCAAGCTGGTGACGGCGAGTGACAAAGTCATCCAAATAGTTCATTTGACTCACCCCCAATGCCCCTTGCAATTCGGTCATGCGATAGTTAAAGCCCAAATCAATTTGCTGATAATACCAACCACCGTCAGGTTCATGGGTCATTAGATTGGCATCACGGGTGATACCATGACTACGGAGTAACTGCATTTTTTCCGCCAACACGGGGTCATTCGTTGTTGCCAGTCCACCTTCTGCGGTGGTAATGATTTTGACAGGGTGAAAGCTAAACACGGTAATGTCGCTAAACTCACAATTGCCGATTGGTTGCTTGTGATATCTGCCACCAATTGCATGCGAGGCGTCCTCAATAACCTTAAAGCCATATTGCTGTGATAGCGCATGAATGGCCGCCATATCACAGGGCTCACCGGTGAAATGCACAGGAATGACTATTTTTGGCAAGCGGTTTTCAGCTTTGGCAACTTTCAACTTGGCTTCTAGCGCCTCCACTGACATATTGAGCGTTAGCGGATCAATATCCACAAAATCAATGTTAGCACCACAGTACAATCCACAGTTGGCAGATGCGGTAAAGGTAATCGGCGTCGTCCACAGCCAGTCGTCTTTACCCTTTTCACCTTGACCAAGCCCCAATGCCAAACAAGCAATATGTAGTGCTGACGTCGCACTATTCACCGCCACGCCAAACTTTGCCCCCGTATAGGTAGCGACGCGTTCTTCAAACGCTGGTACTTGACTACCTTGGGTCAAAAAATCAGACTGTAGCACGGCGACCACCGCATCAATATCAGTTTGGGTGATATGCTGACGACCATAAGGGATAAATTGATTTGCCATAATATTTGCCATAATATTTGCCCAAAGGGGGGGGTTATTGAGTGGGTTTGTTAACAAGTGGGTTTGTGCTCAGGGGTTAGCGATTAAATTTTACCAATTTTTGCTTTGTTGGTTTCAATCCATTCTTGTAGTTGTTCAGTCGTCATCCATTCACTGTTATTATCACTGGCGTACACGAAGCCTTCTGGCACCTTAACACCATCTTTGATACGCTCAGGCGTTTCATCCCAGCCATTAATCGCAGGCAAGATTTTAAAATGCTCGGGATATTCATAGGTATGAAAAGAATCTTCGGCACTAATCATTTGCTCATGTAATTTTTCGCCCGGACGAATACCAATGATTTTTTGCTCGGCAGTGGCAGAAACGGCAGTTGCCACATCTGGCATAGTCATAGAGGGAATTTTTTTGACATAAATTTCGCCGCCCACCATGTCTTCAAATGCATGCCAAACCAGTTCCACGCCTTGCTCAAGCGAAATCATAAAACGGGTCATACGCGGATCTGTGATGGTCAGTACGCCACTGTCTTTAATTGATAAAAAATACGGAATCACCGAGCCACGACTCCCCATGACATTGCCATAACGTACCACCGAAAAGCGTGTGCCATGCTCCCCTGAATAGGCGTTGCCTGCGACAAACAGTTTGTCCGATGCCAATTTGGTCGCGCCATACAGATTCACTGGACTGGACGCTTTGTCAGTCGATAAGGCAACGACTTTTTTCACCCCCTTATCGATACAGGCATCAATTAGATTCATTGCCCCGTTGATATTGGTTTTGACACATTCAAATGGATTATATTCGGCAGTGGGCACGATTTTGGTTGCTGCCGCATGCACCACATAATCCACCCCATCAAGCGCGCGATATAGACGGTCTTTATCACGCACATCACCGATAAAAAAACGTACACGCGGGTCGCCTTGATACAGTTTTGCCATTTCCCACTGTTTCATCTCATCACGCGACAGGATAATCAATTTTTTGGGATTGTATTTTTCAAGCGTCATCGGCACAAAGGTATGCCCAAATGAGCCTGTCCCGCCTGTCACTAAAATGGTTGAATTGGTTAACATAGTGCACTACCTATTATGGCTAAAGTTATTTGTCGCAGTTTATCTAGCCCCAAAACCTGTCAGCATGGTTTGAATGGTTTTGAGCACAATCAAGATATCTAATGCAAAAGAAATATGTTTAATATAATAAAAATCGTACTGTACCTTAAGCGCTGTCTCATCGGTATCACTGGCATACCCTTGTGTGACCTGCGCCCATCCAGAGATACCGGGTTTGACGATATGTCGATAATTATAAAAAGGGATGGTTTTTTCAAAGGTTTTGACAAAACTTAGCTGTTCGGGTCTCGGTCCAATCAGGCTCATATCGCCTTTGAGCACATTCAAAAATTGCGGCAATTCATCGATACGGGTTTTGCGAATAAACTTACCGACTTTAGTCACACGCGGGTCATTTTGTTGCGCCAGTTTTGCCCCGTTTTTTTCTGAGTCAAAGCGCATACTGCGAAATTTATAGATTTTAAACAATTTGCCGCCTTGCCCGACCCGCTCTTGGACAAATATAGCCTTACCCGGACTTTCCAACCGTATCGCAATGACAGTTATCAGCGCAATCAGCAATACAAAAGGCGAGACCAATAAAATCGCTATAATATCAAGCAGTTGTTTAAACCTTAAATAGGTCTGCGATGGCAGCAGCGAGCCCAACTCGTTTTCATATAAATGATGTATCGGCAGACGACCGGTCAAAGACTCATACACTTGGCGATTATTATACACCGGTCTGCCCTGTAACGTTTGCTCGGTTAAAAATCGCTGCCAGTCTTCATCGAGTGCAGGCGATGACAGGTCTGCTACGATCGCTTGCACTTTTTTGGATTGTATGGCATCCAAATGCGGTTTTTCAAGACGCAGCCAACGGATTTGAAAAATCGCTTCAAAGTTTTGACAATGTCCCAGTGGAATATACGCCATATAAGGTTGGTGCGCTTTTTGCTCCAGCAAAAACGATAAAAAGAAAAACACTGCCCCGATAACGCCCGATAAGCCAAAATAATACAGCGAATACGGCAACCGAAAAACGATAATCACCATGCCTAACAGCATCATCACCAACAATAAGGTTGGCAACACAAAACTGATGGAGCGTTGACCTGGAAACTGGGTGAGTTTGCGCAAACCAAGGGTGACGAGCAAGACACCCAACGTGGCTAACACCATACTGTTAAACTCAGTAATCAGCCAGCGCCCCTGCAAAAAGCGCATTCGCCACATCAGCAAGGCGGGCAACACCACCACCACCAACCAGCCTACAATGAGGCGGAACACAAGATTTTGCCATAATAAAAAAATTACCCGCTGCATTATGGTGTAAGTCCTGTTTTTTCAGGGTTGGCGTGACGCCATTGTCTAAACTCACGGTATAAATCTGCAAATGTCGCAGGATCTTGTTTGGCAAGGTTGCCCAAATCGGTCTCGACATTGTCACAATCGGACAAATTTTTTACCATGACACAAGCCGCTTTGATATGGGTTAATGCCGCTTGCTGGTCACCTTTATAGGCTAAGAACTGTGCATAAGCTAATATATTAAACTGCGAAGAATCGGTATTTAGCACCTCTTCAAAGATGGCTTCTTTGACGCTTGCCTGATGGCGATTAATCGGCACTTGCATGGCAAGGATGCGGTCATGATACGCGCTAAAGCCAAACACCTCATTTTGGTAGTCAATTGCTTTGTCTTGGTTTAGATGATTGGTGTGCTTGATAAAGCGATTATAATCCAAATAATTAAGATGAAAATATTGCCAAATATAGTAGCCTGATAACATCGCCAAACCAAGCATGACAACAGACATGGCTTTTCTTAGTTTGGGTTGCCACACAAGTTGCCATTTGGTCTGTTCAATCAACGCCAAAAACAAGGCAAAAACCGCGAGATAACGAAAATACCATAACGGGTATTCTACACTGGCATACAAGATACTGGCGATGACAAACGCCAGTGCAATCGCGCTTTCGCTGCTATGGCGCAGATGAATCGCCCGCACCAGTAGCCAAACAATCGGCACAAAGCATAGCGCGCCTAACACCCCTAGCTCCGCCAAAATCATGGTGGCAAAATTGTGGGAATGGTCGGCAATCTCTGGCCATTTAAAATATTGGGCATAATCAACACTTGCGCCCATGTAGTTATTCCAGCCGACCCCTGTGAGTACATGGTCATGAAATATCATCATGGCGCGCTCGCTCATCGCCGAGCGGTTTCCCTGCCCGCCCGCCATACGGCTCACCGCCCCAAGCTGATTGGCGCTGCTATAATTGCTAAGCCAGCTTGCGCCCATGTAGTACAGCACAAATACGACAAGACCAAAAACGCTAGCCGATAATTTGCTTTTCCACGCTATCGGCTGGGTCAAAAAGAAAATGGGAATCACCGCCAGCATCATCACCAGTCCCGCCCGACTTTGGGTCAAGGCAAGCCCGATGGTAAATATCACAAACAATACCATCAAGCCAAACCGCGCGTATTGTCGGTATCGACCAATCAGCCACTGCGGTGCATTTAACCTTTCTTGAAACGACTGCTGCAGCTGATACAGCACCCCACACAGCGCCAGCACAAACGCATAGCCTGCGTGATTGGCTTGCCCAAAGTTGCCGTCATAGCGCCCGCCATTGGCGTTACCACGGGCAATCACCCAGCCTTTATAATCAATCTGATAGCCTTGGGTTTGCATCAGTTGAATCATAAAGGTGATAATTGCCATGAGATATACCGCAATAAACAAGCGGTTTAATAAATTCGCTTTATTTTCAATATTACTGCCTATCAACGCAGTCAAAGCAACGACCACCAAGCTTATCACCGGAAAGATTAAGGCATCAGGGTAAGCGATAGGATTAAATAATGGCTGACATACAAGCAATAGCGCTAGCAGCAACCAAGTAAGCACAGATTTGCTCAATTTTGTAATGGGGTTTTGCCAAAAAAAAGCCGCGATTGCCAAACTCACAAACCCAAATGCGGTGGCATTGACGATAAAATCCCGACCCAAGGGCGAATGCCAAGGCATCAGATAGGTCAAAATGGCTAACCCCATGAATAAGGTAAACAGTCGAGTATCTTGATTGAGGGTTTGGGGTGGCGTAGATGACAGCATAGGATTTTCGTATGGGTTAAACGCAAAAATGCTAAACGGGGTAGTTTAGCATTTTTTTTACTTCAAAGAATCATTTACCATTAAATTATTGCTTGACTGGTTGGCTTGATGTTTTATTGTCTGTATATTGCCAAGGACGTAAATCCACGATTTTGACGACTTTGCCGCCATTTTTTTTGTCGATAAGTACGGTCATATCGACGGCGTTGGCTTTTAGTGGCACGAAGCTATCGGCTTGGGGGTATTTGGCAAGTATTAGCTTGACCTGATTTGGGTCATTGTATTGATTAAGGTCGATCAATGGCAAAGCACGTTCTTTGATTTTAGGGTAGGCTTTTTCTAATGGCTGATATAATTCAGGACGTTGTGATGGGGCGATACCACTACCTAGTTCATCAAATAAAATTTGGTTTTTTTGTTCAATGTCATCATTTGGAATGATAGCAGCGACATATTTTGGTGTGGTGAAACTAGGCTGTCGGTATTCGGGCTTTGCTTGGTCAAGTTTTCGAGTATCGATTTCATTAGCACGCACCAAATCGAAGCGATCGACATTATAGGCAATCCATACAGGGCGACCTTCATACACATGATATAACCCATAAGACAGCGCAGTGAGCTGCAATAGCGCAATCACAGTGAGATCAAACTTAAGAGTTTTTTTGCCTTTTTTATAGACGATGAAAGTTAATAATGGACCTAAGGTAATATCAATAGCAAGCATGAGCAAGAATATTCGGGTAATGCCTGTTGCCTTGTACAGTGGTTCGGGATTCCATACTAAGTACACGATTGCCGTACTGATTAATGCAATCACACAGCTAATTGCCAAATGCACCAAAAATGCAATAATTTTATCTTTCATAAACCCAAAACCTATATTTACATATTCTCTACTCAATTAAGAAAGCCACTACGCAAGGCATAGTGGCTTAATCATAATTAACGGCTTATCATAAAGCAAATTAATTAAAT
>ERZ500990.169-NODE-169-length-23689-cov-4.676356_pt1 | contig 23689 bp, 19 predicted proteins | sample MGYA00248876_ERZ500990 | MGnify/ENA primary metagenome ERZ500990 (study PRJEB25958, sample SAMN03398517) | human skin metagenome | study: EMG produced TPA metagenomics assembly of the Human Skin Microbiome Metagenome (human skin metagenome) data set.
CGCCAAGATCCACGCCCAAATCAAAGCCATCTTCATCCTCTTCCTCGTCGACCCAGTCCTGCTCGATGCGCTCTTCCAACGGCGCATTCGCCCTCACGTGTCTTGTGTGATTCGCCTCCATCTTCATCTGGCCCTGTCTGTACTCATCAAGTAGAATTTTCAATACCTTAGTTGACGCTGGAATCTGTGCGTACTGTTTGCCTGCAAGCAAGTTAGCATCTCGAGAAGAGGAAGAAAGAGGGATAAAAAAAAAGAGACAGAGAGAATAAGGAAGAGAAGAAAACAACGAATCACTTCCTGGTTTCGTTGCCCCATTACTTCACGTTGTCTCTAAGCATACTTACGAGATTTGACACGCGATCGTGTCATAATCCGATCATCTGGTGCAGGAAGTACATCCCCGTCCACATATAAGGCTTCTAGGCTCGGCGTCCAATGCATAAATAACTGAACAAGGCCCTGGATGTGTACACGCAACACGTCCGGCGTCGTCACATATCCCACATCTGCAAGCCACCGCCTCACAAATAGCACAAGTGCCGACTCGCCGCGGTCCATGTACGTCGAGTCAAGTTGCTTCACGACTGCATCAGCGTGATGCGCCATCAGGAATGCCAGTGCATACAATAGTGTCCATGCACATTCCGACGTCGTCGCATGCGCGAGTTTCGCGACAAGCGCATGCAGCAAGGCCGCCATAACAGGAGCAAGCTGTTGCCCTGCTTGTACAAAGATTGTTACAAGGAATTTGCCCAGTGCATTACCACACATCTGCTCGTCCATACACAGAACCCGCTCGATGATATGCAGCATGACTTGAATGGCTGCCACACCGCGTTCATCGCTGCATGCCAACACGGTATCCGGGCACTTGTCTAGGATCATCACGAGACTCTGGATCAAATTCTGCATCGCCTCCACGTCATCTGCCACTAGCATATAAGCGGCAACGCGCGGGAACAGCGTCGGAACCACTGGCGAAAGTGACGCGGCATCAGCTACTTGGAGCACGCTGCGGATCATCGCTGCTGCACTAGGTGCAAGACTCACCTCTTCTTGCTCCACTGCCAAGCATGGTGCGAGAGCTTCCATGCAGACCCTGACTGTATGTTCACGGCATCCTGCAATAGGACACTGTACAAGCGTCTGCAGCACATACGACACAGACAGCTCTACACTGGGGTCCATCGTGTGCGAGTACCACACTTTCAGCACGGCATGCACCGTGTATATGAGCGTTGCTAGATCTAGGTCGCTCGTCGTTGTACGTTGGGGAATGAATGCCTCGATGGTTTCAAGGATCAACACGAGCGTCGAATGTGTGGCATTTGGAAGCAAGCCGCCAAACTGCTTCAGCACAGTGCCTCCATCATGCTTTGTCACCTCTGGCTTCTCCCGTTGAATATTGCAAATCGCTCTCACTGCCGACAGTTTCACCTGCAGGCTCACAAGCTCGTCAGGCGCATGGATCGTCTCCATCGCAGCTAGAAAGATCTTGCGTGCTACGTCCTCAGGCAGTGCCTCCACATACTGCGACGAAACAATAAAACATCGTCCACACAGGTACGCTGGCGCGTGCATCGACACATTTGGCAGGACGAGTCGTTCGAGCATGTTAGGAATCGAAAGCAAGTCTGGCTCTTCCCGATCTAGAAGAATCTCACTAACGGCCTCATGCGTCGATCCCATTAGCCAAAGCTTGGCTTCTAGCGGAACCCATGCTGTCTCAAGGTCCATCTCGTCTACACGCACAGAGTCATTCTCGTTCAATAACGGTTCATCGACCCACGCGCGACAAAGTCGGAGTACTGGCAGCGGAAACGTATCGAGCATTGACTCCATCAGATCAGCCGTAGTTGGCCGAAGTCCCGCTTGGACATTGTCGGCATCATCCTGCTCCACATACACATCGACGTCTGAATCCCACGTCTCGATATCCTCGCGTGTAGCTTGTGCATATGTTCGCATCAGCAACAGAATTTCATTCAACATGTCGGTGGCGATCCCATCGCCACCAATGCCGTCGCGCACACAGATTTGTCGCATCGTCTTGGAACGAAGCTGCCGCATCAAGAAGAGGAGGCAGCTTTCGGCCAAAGCAGGCACTGTGCACACTACGTCCGAATCGCCATCTAGCATCAATGGCGGAAAGACACTGCGTTGTAGTTCTGATGCAATAAACAAAGGAACGTATGCTCGTAAGTTCGACACAACCAACTGCACGAGTGCTGGCGCATATGCTTGAAAAATCGAAGTAAAGTGTGACGCTGTGCCGAGGAAGCTGACGATCTGGTGCTTGAGACCGACCTCTTCCCACATGAATCGTTCCGACGCCGCTTCAGCACTAGCATTGTATATGAAGGCCTCCAGAAGCACTTGCATGCCTTGCAGCCATGTCGGTAGGTAGTGTGCCGTTATTTTCTCAACAGCTTCGGTATACGTGTCTTTCGCCATGTACATCGACGTGAGACATTGGTGAAATACGTTAATACATCGCGCCTTGGTGTGTGGCGTAATACGCCCATCTACGCCAGTGAGAAGGTCCTGCAGCACTGGCACAAGCTCTTGAGCAACCATCAGAAGCTGGTTCTCATCGAGCTCCACATGTACGAGATCAGTGAGGAACTTCATGGCGCCATGTACTTTGTCTGGGGCGCGCGGGTCGTCAAGCGCATACGAGCGAAGATACGCATGCAACGTTGGCAAAAGTTCAGGAAAATGATCTGGAAAGTCGCAGCTGCATATAATTGAAAGGAGATCAGAGGCCTGACATCGCACTTTTCTTTCAGCGTCATAGAGGGAGACAAGAAGCATTGCTCGGATCCGCTGTTTCGCCTCTAGGGGTGCGGCATCCGCTGCACGTTGTGCTCCATTCTCGTCTGCATGACTAGACAGGAATGTGTCGAAATAGAGTGACCAACGCTTTCTCACGTACTTTTTGAGTGCAATCGCAGCTGCTTGGCGCGTAGAGACCGAGATGGTGGCGGTAGGCACACACAGGATCTGCGCCAGCATCGTCCCAAAAGAACCATCCACATCATTCTGCGGCCATGTCCCCTGCTCCAAGTACTGTTCTGCCGAGGCGCGCTCGTCTCGATCACTCGAAAATGTGTGATCAAGATACGTCGCCAGCACGTCCATGGTGGTAAGACACACAGTCACGTGGGTGTGCACGTCAGTACAACATGTCTTTTGTCGTCTTAATGGCTTTGAGCCAGTGTCGCGTCGAGATTCGCCTTTCGTGTTTCGAACTCACGCTGCCAACAAATACAGGCTTAGACATGTACTCTACTTATGATCGAGGCGCTTCGTGAAGACGGGGTGCATGGTTCGGCCTTGCTTCGTGCGACTCTAGCAGAGGCTCTATTTACTTCTCCATGTAACCAGCGTGCATCTTCCATACTCACCCAGTCCCATCCGCACTCTTAATATGGGAACTTGACGCATTGGGACATTTTCTTTCCAATGCGGCCACCAGCGACGTACTCGATCCAGTTGGCAAAGAAAGTGTGTTTCCACACCAATGGTGACCAAATCTTCTTTCCACGGGATGTCCGCTGCAATGCGTAATCATTGGTCTATGTAACATATCATGCTTGCCAACCAGACTGCTTCTCATGCCCCAAGAAGCACGACAAGTGTGCACACGTTCAATACAAGCCCTAACCAACACGGTGTGTTTTGCCAAGCGAACAACCGCTACGCAGACTCCATCTTCCAACACCCACCCACTTGGAGACAGTGACATAGTCTGTCACGTGCCTAAGTTGTACGAGTAGCCCAAAAGAAAAAAATTTCAGCCCCCTAGGAATACAACTAGCCTTTTACATCCAAGTAACCTTGTCTTGGACCCCTGCCTGCTTTTGTGCACAAGTCGGTGACGTTGACAGAGTCACAATCGTAGTAGCACAGAAATTTCGGGGAGATACTCTGAGGATCTTTTAGGAAACTTTTTGTTTATTGTCTCTACTTCCTTGTTATGACTCTCGACATCTTCCAGGCGTGTGAGCGCGGCGATACACACGCGGTCCGAACCATTCTCGACGGAGAGCCTTCCCTCGTTCACGCTACCGATGCCTCTAACCGCACTTTGCTCACGCAGGTTCTCCAGAAGGGAAACGTCGAGATAGTTCGCGAGCTTCTTGCCCGGAATGCTGACCCTCGTGTTGCACAAGCTGTTGCGACGCCGAACGAACAAAATGCCGAGGCATTTGCGATTGTTCGCGAGGCTTCTTTGCACGCCGACACTCGCATGGCTAATAGCCAGTCATCCTCTCGTACGGGTTCTGCGCATTCGCCGACATCAGGTGAAAATGCCAATGCGCCGCCAGCCAACCTGCCACCGCCGGAAATCGCTCGTTTGATCCCCTGCAAGTTTTTCCCTAACTGCCGGTATGGTGACCGATGCATGTTCCAGCATCCAATCGGCATAGCATTGAACCCAGCAGACGGCTCTTTTCTTCCGCCACCACCTGGCTCTCAGCCTATGTTCTATCCAGGTCCGAATGGCATGCCTCTTCAACCCCCTCCAAATCCATATGGGGTGCCTCCGCCATACATGGACATGAATCCTCCTGTGTTTCAGATGCCTTTCGGACCTAACGCAGCGGTCCCTATGTATGCCCCTCCTGTGAATGCATTGCCCAACAACTCAGACTCGAACATCACGAATTCGGCAACTGACTCTCAGCAACACAATGCATCGGTGACTGAAGATTCTCAGTCTTCGACCAATACCACGAGCTCTAACATTGCCCAAAGTACTGCTCCCCAAACTTCGGGGTCCGCAGCTCCCGGCTCGGCGCTTCCTTCTAATCAGGCTCGGCCAGCGAACAAGAAGACTGCCAAACCTTCGCGCTCGGATATGAATCAACGGAATCGTATGAATGGCGGTCGTCCTTCTTGCGCATTCTTCGCTCGCTCTGCCTGTCGATATGCAAATGAATGCCGGTTCCCGCACGTCCTGCCTGACGGCACGGATGCTCGTCACTTGCCTAATGATCAAGAGGCGAAGTTGAACAAAAACCCGACGAGACGCACGAATCAAGCATCAGACCGCCGTGGCTCAGATGTTGAAGCTGGTTCTAACGGCAGCTCGTCGGTCCAGGCAAATGGCAAAAAAGGCAGTGGTAATGCCCGTCGCTCCAGCAATGCCAACAACGGACGTGGAAAAGGCTCACGTCGCGGCCAGACGACATCTTCTCACGCAAATCGTAAGACAGTGCAGCGTGTACCAAACAGTGACGAATTTCCGGCCTTGCCAGGCGGAACGACTACGGAACCTCCAGCGCTCCAACAACAGTCTGGCAAGGCAAACTTTTCGACTATTTTGAGTGCCCCTGCCCCACCAAAGCCAGCTAAGACGTCGCCTTCAAACAGCGAAACAGCGACCAAGTCTGCAGCAGCAAAATCACCTACTTCTTCCTCGTCCCCAACTGCTCCGGAGGAGCAGACCGAACCCTTAACTGAATCTGGCAACAACAACTCGCAAGCCAATGCCCAGGCCCCATCGCGTGACTTTGCCGCTGTTGCGGCTACTCAGCCCAATGCTGTTGCTGCGTAACTCAACTTAGTCGCGACTCGGTCAGCCCGTTGAGCTTTACGTATTTTCATTTCTTTTTTTTTGCCCCGAAAATGACGACGCAGACTTAGTCGCTCGTCCAACATTGCTTCTTGGCTTCTTTGACTTTGGTTTTGTGTCTCTTGGCTTTTTTGTACTATACGATGATTTCTGCCGTTTTCCTTTTCGGCCACTCGGAAGCAGTGCTTCTTCGACCTCACTCGATTTAGAAAAAAAAGAAAATAAGACAAATGGGTAATCACTGAACTTTGTGTCTAACTATGATTTTGAAGAAAATGGATGAAACTTGTTGTCATTTATTGCGAATGCAGAGTGCGTAGGCCTCATTCGATAAGTGCAAGTGCGATAAACTGTTCTGCTATTCATAAAATTAGTAGGTAAGACTATTTTGTCACATTGCTTACCGAGTGACCATGGTCTGTAACTCGGTCCTGGACAAATTATTTGCAGTTTCAAGCAAAGTATTTCCGTAAGTTCAATCATGGCAAGATTCTCGTTTTGCATTGAAGTGCGTACTTTCGTATCCACTATATCGAGCTTCATCATGAGCATGAGAATGAACTAATTGTTTGTTACGTGTCATGATTTAACTGCTAATACTTATATCTGCAACCCATGAAAACCTGCTTTTTTCTGATGAGTATGGCTATCGCGTGGATGTATGATCGGTCTTGAATTGCATCAACATATATATATGTATTAGCGTTTTTCAAGCAGAACTTGGGAAAATAGTTTCGCTATCGAGTAACCGATTGCAGAGATTCTACTCTAGCTATGTTGATGTCCGAGTCCAGAGTTCTTCATCAAATTAATGCCTAAATGCGCTGAATTCATCGCAAGTATCCAACTGTATGGGCTTTTCAAGACACTATATGTACAAGTGCGCATGCAATTGGAGGTCACCCATGTGCATTGCGACTGCTCACGGAACGAAGCAAAAAGAAAAAGCTTCATTTTTTTGGGCGATTACTCTTGTTCTGACCACGTTTTCACAATCTTTACCGCTCTTTTGAACATAAGTCGCCTTTACTAGTTTCTTTTTTCCCGGGAAAGAACGAATGCAGATACTTAGATTAAGACTTTCGATCTGCATTAACAGAAAAGTCCGTTCGTCTCAGTCATTCTTTTATACAAAGCAAACGCGTTAATACTCGCCGCGACGTTATCTTATATGGGGTGGGAGGGTTCGTTATTATCCCTACTCTATAGTCTGGAGGTGTCGCTAAGTTTTCTAGGTCGGGTTTGCTAGATCGTAGGAATGGTGGAACTTAGACGAAAATAGGTGCTTTGGTTCCTGTCGTGTGATTCGCAAATGCATTGGCTATATTACCAACGCCTGTTGATTCTGTTACTTCTCCACAAACAAATGGTAAGCGTGCATCGAAAGTCTGCAAATGACTTCGGTCACATAGCGTCACTTGAAACCAAGTCGCAAACATTTTCAGCAGGAATAGTCCCTTAGCACATTGAATGATCAAATTCTCATACTGGAACAACACGGGCTTTTCAATGCGCCGCTCCCTGATTACGGCACAGGTTGTACTAGTCACGTTGGAATATATATGACTTGTATTAAACGGTTAGTTATAACATATGTTAGTCCCCTTATCAAAATCCTAGCTGTAGAATACTTCATTGATACTTGCGCTGGCTTCTATAAGTGCATGATTAATAGGATTCATTTTTAGGGAGCAAATTCAAACAAGGTAAACCTGCTTTGATGGTATTTACAGAGCGCTAGTAATGCCTTTCCTCAGCAGTAAACGGATCTATCGAACTATTACGCGAAGAGGCACCATATCTCACGCTCCATGAATGTACGCACAAGTCGGAATAGGCACTAGTGTCACGTCTGTACTTGGCACAGGGTTTATAACATGAAAGCTACATGCCCTTAACTTGGGCCTTAACTCGAACCAGCGACCGTCTTAAGCTACATCGCAACATGTTAGAAAATTTAATAAACACAAGTCCATATAAACGCGCACACATACCTGGAGACCATGTATGTCTTGTATGACGTCTTTGATTTCCTTGTTAACCATTCTGTGAGCTTGGATAGTTGACTTCCCATCGAATGCCTTGGATTTCAGCATAATAGCAAAAAAAGAGCCACATCCACCTGGCACTTGTAAGGTGACAAGTTTGTACATACCGCTAATGTCTTGCACCTGAAGATCAGAAGGTTCGAATTTTTCAGACAAGATTTGGATGATTTTGTCTTGTTTCTCTGCCGGAGAGGCGCTATCGAGGCGCGCAATAGTCGAGCTTATCGGCCTGATCTGCCTGATATTCGGCAAAGACCAAAGTGATTGACTTGCGAGAATGCGTGAGCCCGTGCTCATACGCCACAAACTCATAATAGAAGACATACGTGGTGGCTATGAATTTGAGCGAGTGACGAGTTAATCCAAGCGCAGCTGTTCTGACCAACCAACATGGACCGATTAGAACGGTCCTTGTTGGGTTGCAACAAAACTGCTATGAACAGAAAATTCTCCACATACTGACTAGAATATCATGTCCAAATCGAGTCCAAAAGACCTGCGCGAGATGGCTTCACGAATAAGATGGGTATATTGATGCCATAATAAGCTATCGATCAGCCTAGAGAGGGTTATTAGAGCGTGACACGTCAAGTTCGTATATAGGTGCAACGGGACTTGCTTGTCGTAACTTCTCTCCAGCCGCAGCCGAGGGAAAACTCCCAAATGTGTCTGGATGGGCAGGCGCAGGAGACTCATCGAAGTACGTATGTTGCAGAGCATCGTGGGCAGATATTCGCTTGGATGAATCATAGCACAGAAATGACTGCAAGAGATCAACTGTAGCGTCAGAGAAGAGGCGAAAATGATGCCGAAGTTGGCTCCTTACGTGCGTTGTATGCTTGAATCGTGATTTTAGCAATGATGCAAACTCAGGCCAAGTCGTTTCCGTGGGCGACCCCAGCAATCGAAGAATACGAGAAAGCTGGTCTGTCTCATTCTTTCCGGGAAAAAGTGGTTCTTTCATCAAGAGTTCGGCAAAAATACATCCCACAGACCACATATCTATCGCTGTGTCATAACGTTTTTTGCCAAGCAAAAGCTCAGGCGCACGATACCATAGAGTTACAACAAGACTTGTCATGTCCGTCAATGGATCACCAAACAAACGAGCAAGCCCAAAATCAGCTATTTTGATCTGCCCACGGTTTGACAACAGTAAATTCGACGCCTTCAGATCACGATGCACAATCCAGCGCGAATGCATCAACGCAACAGCCGAGAGTAGTTGCTTCATCAGCGTTTTAATTTCGGACAAAAGAAATGGAGTCCGCATTGTTGTAAGCAGTGTCTTGAGATCATGCTCTACAAATTCCATGACCAGGTACACGTGGTTTATGGTATCGCCCACCACCATCTCTTTCAGTTCAACAATGTGTGGATGGCGCGCTTCCATGAGCACTTGGACTTCTCTTAAGCTCGTGATGGGAAAACCAAGGCTTTCTTTTTCGAATTTAAGCTGTTTTAGCGCAACAATCTCGCCGGTTTGTTTGTGACGAGCGCGTGATACAACTCCATAGGAGCCTTCCTCGATCCTATTCAAAATTTCATACGCAGAAACCGATCCACATCCCTCAATGGGAAGATGCTGTGATCTTGAAGGTGCTGCGAAGGTATACGATGCATGAGCAAGAGACTCTGTCGGAACTGTCCGACGTCGCTTCGCGGCAAACGACGCACGAGCCGCTTCCCTCGCGCGCATCTCGTATTCATTGATGCACCGTCGCTTGTTTTCTGAGTTTTGCTTTGAATTTGTTTGAGGATCCCATCCATCGGGCATGTACGCAGTGTCTTGGGATGCGTTCTCGTTATCTCGCATACTGCTGCAATCGACAGTCCAGCTCGCTCCCTAGATCTTCGACTCTGCCATAACATAACAGGTTTGCAACAGACTGCGAGGCAAAGCCGTGAACTTTCACGTGATGTGCCATTCGAAATCAACAAGACGGAGGAAATAGACAGGTCATTTGTGCTGCTACATACTCAGGTTTACGGATAAAGCCCCTTGTCACGATGTTGCTTGCGGCGCTTACTTATTTTTGGCAGTCTCTCCAGGGCGCGACTTGGCGGGCGGATGCAGGCTTTTCCACCAATCGACACTGCGTTTGATTGAATCCTCAAGACCGTAGATTGGTTCGTACCCCAAGATGCGGCGAGCCTTCTCGATGTTGTAGTAACGATCGCATGCGGTATAGGTAACCCGGTATCTAGTAAACTGTACAGGACGACCCGTGAGTTTAGAGAAGAGCTCGGCTAAACATGCAAGAATGAGCGCAAATGTCAGACTCAATACCACGATGCTCTCGGGGCTGTCAACATGACCGTTATAATGGTACCAGAGCGCGCGTGGGAAGTCCCAGAATGGGATTGGTTGACCATTGGTGATAAAGAAAGCCTCGCCATCAGCTTGTAGCTCTGATTTGGCAAAAGACTTGAGCTTTGGCTGCGGGTTTCCGCCACAAGCCAAGCGAGGGTTTACATGGTGGAAGAATGGGTCGAATCGATTCCTGAACACTGGCCGAATATCGACCATATCAACCCCACTAAGGTCAATCAAGGGCTTGACGCTTCGGCAGTAGTCTGTTGCTGGCTTGGCTACATCTTGACGTTTAATGGAGGTCGGCACGGCACGAGCGTGATCTTCGTCCGTCATGCCCATCTTCAGCGGCAGGTGCTTGTCTATAAGCTCTTTCGTCTGGAACTTATAAGCAGGCCTGGGCATTGGAGAGTTTACGCCCAGGCAGTCAGAAGCAAGGAGGTGTGCATGAGCCACATTTCCAACATAAGTCCAGTCAAAAAGGTTGTTATTCTGTCCAATCTGCCATTTGGTGCGCTTGTTTTCCAGCACTTTAAAGAAACCCGGTAATGCTTGGCGATCACCGGGTCCAAATATGCCTGCGGGCCGCAAAGCAATAGTCTTGAGCCCGTTCGGGTCGTTGGCTTTAAGAACCATTTCTTCGGCACGCGCCTTCGTATCGTTATACGCATCCAACGGTTGTTCAGGATACCCGACACGCTCGTCAACGAACTTAAGATCATATCCATTAAACACAACGCCCGCACTTGAGGTAAAGATTAGCTTTGAAATACCAAGCTCTGGATTTTTGCACACTTCAATCACATTCTCTGTGCCCAGCACATTGACTCGTTCATACACGTCCGGGCCGAGGCCAGCGACCGGGCTTGCGGTGTGGTACACAACGACAGAGCGGCTTTCTGGATCTAAGTTACGCGTATCTTGCTTTGCATCTGCAATAGCTTTACCCAAGGATTCGACTTTCGTAAGATCACCTTCATAATAGTGCACGTTCATAACAGGCTCTTGTGGCTCTCGGATGTCGCATGATGCCACTGCAGACTCACCACGTGCCACAAGAGCACGCAGGATGTGTGATCCCAGGAATCCAGCACCACCAATCACAAAGTGAAGCTCTTGCGTAGGCGCACTTGTCGACATGGTCGCAGAGCAACAACGGTAAGACGCTCCAGGTTGCAACGCCCACAAGTCTCGTAGGCTTCGCGCTTTTTTCTTTCCACTCAGCACATTCACAGTCCTTGCCGTGTTCCTTGATTGTGCAGGTTATAGCCTACTAGACTATCTAACATGTTTCTTATGCACCGCGCGCCTGACACAGCTCTATTTGACGGTATGCACGTCGGATCGGTAGGAAGGCTGATCAAATACGTGTTCGATAGCTAGCTTGATCGCTCTCTGTGATTGTTATGTGGTATGCGATCGAGAGGCTAACGGACGCAGCAAACATATTTTGAATGCACAAGTAGCAATACGTGCTCCTTGCTGCCGGAAATTCTTTGATGTATGTGCGCACGATGTACCTGATGACGCAGTGTCCTGAATGCCATGCCGAAACACAAACACACCCGCTAGCAAAAACAACGGAGTTGGCATTTTTGTGCAAAAAATGTCGACGAGCATTCCGGAAAGATATGGCCGTGTATGAACAAGCAGACGAATACTGTCCACACTGTGATAATCACTATGTACGTTGTTTGCGGGTCTTACACATACAGGTGATTGAAGCCAAAACGCCGCAGCTAATGCTTTCAGTTGAAGGAGATGACGGCCGTGTAGACCCAAGTATCATACGTGACGATCGGATCAGTAGTAAGGGTGTTGAATCGTCCCATGTGAACAAAATTGACGAAGGAGGGTATCAAGCAGCGGCTATTGAGTTCCAGCGTCAGCTTGCTCAAGGTTGTCGAAATGGTGCAGAACTATCGTCATCTTCGAGGACGTCTGATATACCGAGTATGACAGACTTCCGTGATGACGAACTCGACTGGGACTAAGCGGTTGAATAGACAAGCCATGCGATGGGGCAAGAGAGACGAGTGTCGGAGAGTATAATGAGGCTTGCGTAGCAAGTAGTGAGCAGACTGGCATGGACAGCACTCAAGATATTCTGACAAGAAGAACGATACGCCTTGCAGCACGCAGTCGCGCAGCGCGAGTGCATGTCGGCAAAGTAACGAACGAGATGAAAATGTGGCCAAGTGCGTGCACATGTATAGCAAAGAGATGAATCATTGCGATATCACTGATAGTAATGGGATTTAGAATCTACGGCCAAGGGAACCACAAGCGGTTTAAGCGACATTCTTGATTTCTTCGAAGTACTTGGCAAACTCAGCGTCGTCTGCAAGGTCAGCATACACTATGAAGCATCTAATTCACGTACCCTTAAGGGGCTCGAAGACCTGCAAAGAGTGTGAGTACATTGATCACGCGTCATAGTGAGGGTAGCAAGCTCTCGTACTTACCTCGAAGAACGTGTCCACGTACTCCTTCTTAGCCTGCTCACCCGACATGCCTTTGACCTTGTTCCAGGCATCCCTGTTATTTGTTAGTGCAAGATCTCGTGCAGTCAAACGCACCACTTAGCGCGGCCCGTCAGGTCCAGCATACCAGGGCGCTGCGTGTTGCAGTCGCCCTCGGTGGCCTGCTTGTACAAGCTGTAGAACTTGAGCTGCTGAGCCTGTGTCACCTTGGCGGGGCTGTTCTTGGGAAGATTGCGGATGATCTCGACAGCCTTTTGGAACTGAGCGTCACTCATGATGATGAGGTGGGTAGTAGAACAGGGAAGCCAAACTCAAACGATGCAATTGTTCCGGATTCCATGCCAACACATACTGTCCAATGCGTCGAATCTTGGACCAGAATCCCGGTCTGCCCAATCGAATACTGCAATTCCTAATACCCTTGCGAGCGTGTAAGACCAACCTTGTAGGTTACGATTTGCTTGTCTATGTCGTACATGTGACATCGCCCGGCACTTGAACTCGCTAGCGAGACCAGTCTCGTTCGCGGTGGTCGAGAGTTCGGTGTGTCACTCGCGCCTGATCGTCCAGACGGCCTGTTGCTCGATTGCTGCTCGCTGAGCATTTCATCGATCGTCTGATCGGCAATTGATCGTAGGGGGTCGCGTCTAAGTGCGTAGTCCCTTTTGACTTTCCGGGTCTGTTCTGCTATTCATTGTCCATGCGTGCCGTCCATACTCTTACGGGCAGCGGCACTCTGCGTGCTTTGGGCCTGTGGCTATTTATGGCTGCGATGAGCATGACTGTCTCCGCGCTTTCGTATGACATGAGTGATGTGCGATTGAGCGTGTCGTCCTTTGATGGCGCATCACGGCTTAAGAGGTCTTTAGAGTCCGCCAACGACCTGCCAGCGCAGCCGGAGACGTTGACTATGGAGCCTGACGATGTCGTCAAGCTTACCTTTTATGCTACACTGTCTTCTGGCGAGAAGGCTGCAAGAGAGCTGCTTCCACATCAAGCGTGGGTCGTCATGCACGATGTGGAAACGAACAATGCCTCGTACACATCTATCTGGCCTCTTCAAGTCCGGGGCTCGTCGTCCTCAGTGTCTTGGAGCATGCGCATTGACCGGCTCAGCACAGCACTAAAGAACAAACTGGTAGAGGCTGGACCTGACCACACGTTCCGTCTATCGCTCTTGCTCGCTTCTTTCGCTAAGGACGGTAGTACAATCGTTGAGCCTCTTGTGCAACCCTTTTTGGATGTGCAGTTCGCCCATGCCATGCTGGACCGATTTGCCTCTTCGAAGCCACTCGTCTCGCGGCGTCGCGAGGCTGAACAAGAGGAAGGCTTTTTCCCAATCCCGCTGCACGAACACACGTTCCGTGTCGAGCCTTGGCAGACCATGCCGCCATCGTCATTGAGCCTTGGCGTTGCACTCATTGTGTTTGGCTTGCCCTGGGCTTTGCTCTTACACATGTGGCGCCCATTGATCCAACAACGCGCCAAGCTAAGCACTTCCGCTGCTGTGCTTCTTACGTGTGTCTGGGCTATAGAAGTTCTAGCCTTCCTACACTGGGTCGGAACCCCTGTGAGAATTGTCTTTCCTATAACAGGTGTTGCGATGCTCGTTGCACTCATCGGTGGACGTGCCTCGCTTTCTGAGACATGGATTCATCGCAGCAGCAACACCTCCTCAGATAGCGCCAAGTAAGATCCAGAATCCTTGCACGTATAGTGGACAGCTGTCCCATGCCGGCGAACTTTGACCGCAAAGGCGATAGCAACCCACGTGATGGCGATCGTATCCGTCGTAGAGCTAGGCTGGCGCGGTGTTGAAACAACCTACGTTCCGCCCCCCCCATATGTGGAGAGGCAGGCAAATAACATGTGTCGTTCTTCGCTAGCAACTGCCTCAAGTGTCGAGTGAAGCGAAAGATCGGGCGCGCAGTTAGTTGTCGCTGTTGTTCTCGGCACATTTGTTCCTGCCATTGGGTGTGCGCAAGCCTTCTTTGTGTCGCAACCACTATGAACCCTTCATTCTCTGGAGTGGAAGAGGCGTCTGGGACAGAGCCAGCAACCCATCATCACCATTTCGATCAGGACGGTAAATCAACATTTTTGTCCATACATACACTAAATGACTACATTGAAGCGGTGAGGCGACGTCGTGCCATGTTTCATCCACCGGAGCAAGCAAGATCAACCAGAAAGGGCTATACAATTGTTCCTGTAGGTGCAGCGTTGCATGGCGCACAGATTCATGCGTTGTCACTTTCGATGGACTCGTCGATTCTTCTCTCTGCTGGGAGCGATGGATATGTGCGTTGGTACGATCTTTTCGCCAGCATGAACGGAAAAAACATGCTTACACAAAACTTGCGAAACTCTTTTGTCGAGGGAATTACAAAAGGTGGCGTGCTAATGACATGGTGGGGTCATGCCCATCTAAACCGAGGTGCGAATCTTTCTACAGATGTGGCAGATGCACCACTAAGTGCTGTTCACAGCCTGGCTTGCCAGCGAGACGCACTTTGGGGTGTGAGTGGCGGCGAGTCTGGAACGATCAATTTATGGAGTTTGCGACATCGGCCCGGGTCGACCAGGCACGTGTTCCACAAGCACACGGGAGCCGTGTCTGTGCTTGCGCTGGATCCTTCGGAGGAACACCTTGTGAGCGGCGGATGGGATCGCGGCGTCCATGTGCGTATAGCGGTAAACAAAGATATCACTAACTTTAGCAATGGGATCTCAACACGGGCCAAGTTGTGCGTTCATTTGGCGGACATGCTGGCCAGGTGTCGAGTATTGCATTTCGGCCCTTGTACGTGCCGGGCGTGGATCCGATGCCTGATGTGATGGTACATGCTTCGGCAACGGAACCAATGGATATGGAGCCGGCTGAATCGAGCACAAAAATGGAGCTAGAACCCAAGGTGGAGTCGTCTCTGCTGGCAGATGACGACTTGGAGATGGAGTTGAATCGCACGCTAAATGAGCAGATGTCTGATGATAAGCCTGAGTCGTCCCGAATGATAGATGAGCCAGATGCTGAAGGTGAGAATGAGGGTGACAACGACTCGTTGTTTGGTGGCGAAAATGATGTCTTGGGTGAGCAACAAGACATTACTGCAGACGGCGATGCAGATGGTGAAGCGGACATTGAAAATGTCGCGAATGCTTTTGGCGAAACGGATGCAGATGCAGAAACGGATAGCGATGGTGGCGTTGGCACTTCAAACGGCTACGGACGTGCAGATCCAAAAACAGCGCAGCCTCAACGCTCAGCCGAGCATGATACCCCCCCTGTGCCGTCGGAACGCAGTGCATCGCCTTCCAAGACAGCAGAACGCCCTGGAGGTGCCATTTTATTGCCAGGAAGGCAGGTGAACAAGCAGGACGACAAAAAGACGATCACACCGCAAGTACCGAAGCAGGCAACTCCCGAGGCACCGCATCCTGTGCATCAGAACAGCGGACGCAAAACCCTTCCGAAACCCATGTTCGGCTCGATGAACATGGCATGGCAATACGACGCTGACGTATCTCGCTTTAGTCATGATATCATGCTGACCAGCACATTGTCGGGCCAAGTGATGATATGGGATCGGCGTGTTGATCCAAAGTCCTCTAAACACGGAGTCCGTGCACTTGCGTTGCCGGCAGGCACACCTCCTTGGTGCACGGATGCATGCTGGAACCACACTGGCGACAAGATCTATGTGGGTCGCCGGAACGAACTTGTCGAAGAGTGGGACGTTCGTATGCTGCCTGACATTTCGACCAGTACGTCGCATCAGAACCGGTCACAATATGGCACGGTCCCATCCCTCGCACGTACGTTGCGGATGCCACGTGGCAGTGGCCCTGTCAGCTCCGTCGCTGTACTGCCGAACAATCGACACATCGTATGGTGCGTATGCCTGCCTGTCTGCCAGGTTTGCATTCTCGCATACTAACACACATCTTGCAGCGGTTCCTTCGACAATATCCGTTTGTGGGACATTGAGGCGGCAGATTCGGCGCATGTGCCGTTCAAAATCGTCGCTGGACATCATGGTGGCACCATCTCTCGCATGCGTACGTTCACTTGCACACCACATTTAAGCGCAGACATGCTTACTCCGACCATCTTTATTACTGTCAAACTTTAGTAATAGATCCTTGTGCGCGATTCTTGCTAACAAGCTCCGGCGATCGTGGCTGGTTTGCCTCCAGCACAGAAACGCTTCTCATGCATGAGATTATCACATTGTGAAGTAGCATGCCCTTTTCATCATGACGAGGCTGTTTTTAAGAATTTGGCTTGCATCCATACGCGGAACATTTGTTTGCGCTCCTTGCGATTAACGAGCAAGCGGCGATCGATGGCCATCTGCTGGGCTTCGAATCGCTCTTGCTTGTGTTGTCCTCGTGGTGCCACATTGAATATACTCATGAGCTCTTCGGGTGTGAAGAAATAGACCCGTGTTCCGTCGCCACGGACGTAAAAGTTGTCGTCCAAAAGGCGGTTTTTTTTAAAGCGCAGCTGTGGCAAGTCATGCCTTCCGTAATCGCGGAGGAGGACGAGTCCTGTGCGAGGTTTCAGCATTCGATACACATTTTCTGCTGCTGCTTTCCATTCATTAGGATGTAGTGCGGACAAGACAAAAATCAACACGACAATATCGACAGATCCTGGCTCAATGTTGGGCGGCAGCCGCTCAGCTTCCGTAGCAGTAGAACGTGCATGCTGTGTGCCCGCACTCAGATCATATACATAGGCTTCGCAAGTTGATTGATTTTGGTATAATGGATGATTTTGAACGACTTGCACAGCTTGTGGAGCATAGTCACAGGCGACAAGACGTAAGTTGGCATTCTTATTCATGCTGAGAAGTGGGAAGACCGTGTTGCCTGCCCCACACCCAAGTTCAACGATCGTCGTGGGAGGAGCGTCTGCTCTGGTAGCAGCAATAAGCTCAGGAAACTCTATGCGAAGCCACTGACGATCCTTAAAGAATCGGTTTTCATGACGCGAATAGAATGAATCCCAGTATTCGGATGCATGCGCGTGGTAGCGAGCAGCATCATCATCACACACACGAGACTCTGCCTGCTTATTGAGAAGCTCTTCCACCATGTCCGTATGTTCTTGGGGTGGAACAACATGGTCCCATGCGTTGTGACTCCATACATCATCACCCTCATCCAATGTGCGTGACCCAAATGTATGGTCGTATGCTGATGATTCAGCCCCATCGACAGGTGCGACAGACGATGCAGTTTTGGACGGGTTCATAAGCAATGTCTCGCCGAAATGTGCGATGTTCAAGTTTTTATTTTTATTTTTTTCACGCACACACTCTCTGGTCTCTTTAGCCTTGGAATGCTTGCCCAAAGCGCGAGGCTCTTCTACTAAAGGAAGCGGTTACGTTCCTATCAGATGTTCCGTTTCACCCAGGGCAGGACTTTCCACCCACACCCATCTTCCTGTTATCTGTCTCCACATGAATACACTATCTCCACAAGCTAATCTTGCTGACTGATATTTCCAAACACATATTTGAACGCTTCATCCTATCCTCCTTTCAGCCAAACCCGTAAGACCCTCATGTCGAGAGTTATCACGTTTGTGACAGGTAACCAAAATAAGCTGCGCGAGGTGCAAGCTATTATTGAGAGCTCACCCTCGATGAACTGGAAGCTTGAATCGCGTGCTTTGGATGGTGCGTTCGCATACCTGCACTGACGTTTTGGAAGTTCCCGAAGTCCAAGGAAGTACGCAGGAAGTGGCGCTTGCGAAGTGTCGCTCGGCTGCCAAGCAGCTTCAGGGACCTTGTCTTACAGAGGACACAGCACTTTTGTTCCACGCACTTAATGGTCTGCCTGGACCTTACATTAAAGACTTTCTTGGCCATGTGGGTCATGACGGTCTGAACCGCATGCTCGCTGGCTTCGACGACAAAAGCGCAACTGCCTTGTGCACCTTTGCATTCTGCGCAGGTCCAGAGGAAGAGCCGATTCTATTCGAGGGAAAAACGCTCGGGCACATCGTACCTGCACGAGGACCAGCGAACTTTGGCTGGGACCCGATTTTCGAGGTTGACGGCGCGCACAAAACGTACGTACACGTATTTATTCTCTGCCTTCTAACGTCCTGATAAGATTTGCTGAGATGACACCTGAGGAAAAAAATGCTGTATGTTTTGAAGCGAAAGCCCCACACTCACACCCCGTCCCTTTTCCACTACCGATCTTGACAGGTATCTCATCGTGGACGTGCATTGAGCCAGTGCAGGGCTTATCTCGAGTCTATGTAGAAGGGAATATAATATATGCGAACCAGTACCGCATGGTAAATGCAATCATGGAGCCAACTATTTGCACGGCCATAACATGGTACCATAGCAGGTGTTCCGTGACGTGCAAAGTCGTACGGATGGGTGCAGGCCGTAATGCTGGATCCTGTTTCGCAAGCGATGCCTGTATATCGGCGACCGTTGCTGGAGCGATACGAGAGCCACGCAATACAAGCAACGCATTTAGCATAGTTAAATTGGTAACGCCCACGATGCGGCCGTTGTCATCCCGAATCCGTTGCACGAATCGGCACGTTTCGAGAATGGCAAGGACACAATGCACGTAGGCATTTGTCTCTTCATGAAGACGCACGCATGACGGGAACAACATGCGGGTGTCTGGATCGACGAACGGCACACGGTGACGCGGACACGGCACTACACCAAAGAGCTGTAGACAGCTGAGCAGGAAGTTGAAGATTTGCGGGAGAAAGAAAAGCAAAAGTGTCTTGGAATAGTGACCTAATACGCCGCATGACACCAGCACCATACCAGCAAAGTAACAGTATGTATCGCCGACAAATACACGCGCAGGGTATCTATTCCACATAAATAGCGCGAGACTTGTGCCGATAAAAGGAAGAAGCATGTGCAGACTGAACAAGTGACGCACAACAAGGTCTTTGCTCCCATGATAACCCAAAAGAAGACTATCATGCTGCGGCAAGTACGTTTTGTTCATCACTGCCGTGCGTATGACGGCAGGAAGATTCAGGTAGAGCAAATCGTTTATGCAAATGCTGCAAGCAATCACAAGCGCTTGACCGACTTCGACACCATTAATGCCAGCAAGAATATTGATGCAGTTCGTACAAAAAGTGGCAAGAAGCATCATATACGCATAGTACCCCGTTCCAAGTTCAAGTGGGTTCTGCCCTAAGACAGTGCGGAACACAGGTGGCCATGCAGGCACAATGATACTTGTAGAGCCACCACCGGCCATGTATACGACGAGCATAGGTATGCTGCTCAGCAAAGGAATCGGGAGCTTGTATCGCCAGCGGATGTCGAGTACATCGTCGACAAAGCCGAGGAGCGTGCCAGAATAGATCGACAAAAGCGCCGACAGGAACGACGCAAGGTCTTGATGCAAGCCTGGCGCGCTGTGCGCATGGCCCACGAGAAGTTTGGGTAGGCCGTACATGCTGGAGCCAAAATACCTAAAAGGAATAAAAACGACGAGAACAAGAAGATACACGGCTGCACATGGAAGCCCTTGGGTCTCTGGTACGATGGGTGGCATGACTTCCTTGGGCCACAGATCGCGCTTGAGCAGATCGATGCCATTCAGGCCTTGCTGTGCAAATGCATCTTTCGAGTACTTAATGGACATGTAGGCAACGAAATATGCTATCACGCTCAGGACGAGAGATATCACAAGAGCTGGAAATGCCATGTCCACTTGGTATGCAACGCGGATCCATGTGCGCACTGGCTCTGTCACGTACCACCACATGTGCTTCGCACAAGCCTCCGTAGATATACATGACATTGGTGTGACAAAAGCGGTATATATATAGACACCCAAAAGGCCCGCTATGCCTGCATAGACAACCGACATGGCAGCGGAGGACAGTCCAGCCTGGAAGAAGCAGCCGTTCACACAGACACTCGCACTCTCAGGCGTAGAGATGCAGGGACGTTAATCTTTGGTTGTCGTGTAACGATGACGATGGGATGGGGCGAGAGGCACGTTGTTGTACGCTGGAAAGCAAAATAATAATAATAATAATAATAGGAAGAAACGTGTACAGCGTCGTCGCACGTCCCAATAGCCAGCGGCACTGACTGGACTAAGACGGCAAGAAGTGAGCGCGTTTGTGTTCCTGAGTGTGTATGTATGACTAAGTAAGTTCCATGCATGCAGGCACATAGACTACATTGGACGCAAATTCATGTGCGGTGGAGGCGATAAAGTCGGATGTGATGGCATTACGACACGGCCGTGGGCTTTTTGTCTGAGGGAACCGCTGATGCAACGCGTAACGCATTCCATGCTTCCTGGCTCCATGGCGCGAGGTGCACGGCCTTTGCACTGTGACGTTGTGCGGCAACTGAAGAAGGAGCTGGGTCTACCGTCGTCTGTGTCGCATGTTCGGCGCACATCAGTTCGGCCAGTCCGACAACCCACTGCATCGTCGACCAGTGTGTGAGGCCTTCTGTGCTTGCACGCTGTTCAACAGTCGAGAGCACCTGTCGTGCAAGAGGAAGAAGATTTCCGTCTTGACCCTCTGGCAGTGGCAGTGCAGGCAGCGGCTTTCCTTGCACGGCGCAGCCAGCCGCTACACGGAGATGCGTGTGTGCGACAAACACGAGCGTGTCGGTCGTGTTATCAGCACGAGTGTAAGACGAGGCGAGATGCTGTAACAGTGTGGGCGTGTCGAAAGAGGCAGCGAGATGCAACATACTGAGCATGGCAGTCTTGTGGGCATTGCGCAACGAAGTTTGTGCAGCAGGAGGCAGGGGCGCAACAAGTTTCGCGAGGACCATGTTGTACTGGGCTACATCACCCACGACCGATGCCAGCGCAGCCCGAGTTGTGATCAGCAAAGGATCCTGCGGTGCGACATCTAACGCAGCATCGAGACCTGCCGCAATCTCAGCAACAGGTACCTGTAAACGCCACTGGAAGCGGGCAAGCAAGACCGCCGCGCTGGCATGAATACGTTGTGGCATATCTTCTTCAGCAAAGGACAACGAAGGTAAAGTCGCCAACACTTGCTGGAGGCCAGCCATGCCGGACGCTGTATCGCCAACGAGGCACTGCGCCCATCCCAGACCAATGGCGCTCCACGCACGTGTGGCAGGGATCGGGTGTTCGTCACCCGCATCCTCGAGGAGCGACAGAGCCGCCTCAAACGCATCAATCGCGCCCTGAGTATCTGCTTTGTTGAGGCGAATGCGACCTAGGTTAAGGGATGCCATCCCGTAGCGGACTGCATTTGCGACACTCTCAGTCGCCTCAAACTCACTCTCAATCAGCACCGACGCACGCTCAATCTGGCGAGCAGCGAGCAGCGAGCTGCCTAGCTGCTCAGCCAGGAGTGCATTGAGGTGCAGCGCAGCATCATCATTCGGAATGCGAGCTAGGTACCTCTTGAGCGCAAGGAACGGTGCTATAGCACGAATGGGCTGAATCGACATGCTCTGCTTCGTGGACTTCCACGCGGCTTCGGCAAGGCCGTAATCAGCGTCAAGAAGAGAGCCATTGGACAGCACACACGCCTGCTGGAACAAGCGCGTCGACGCGCTTGCATCCTTGAGATGCAAACGGTGGATCAGAGCAGACCCAAGCCAGCTACCGGGCCAGTCAGGAGCAAGCGTCTTGGCACGCGCAAAAGCCTCCTCGGCCAGTGCATCTTCACGCACGCTCAAATACAAGAAGCCGAGATTAGACCACGGCACTGGGCTCTTTCGATTCGCCTCAATTGCAACAATGTAAGCGTGCTGTGCCATGCTAACGTTATGGGTAAAGTTCAAGTTGCCGAGCAGAATCCATAGCCGCACGTGCGACTGAATGTTCAGCGCGAGATTTACACACTCCATGCCCTGAGAACGAGCAGCATCTGCCTGGCTTGTCGCCGCCTCGATGTTCGGATTCGAATGGCGCGCCATGGTGGTGGACGTCGTGACGACCCACGAGTAGCGGCACAGGGCCGTCGCCAAGTCGGCCCAAGCAAACACACGCGCACGTTCATCCATCGCATGGACGATCGCAAGATACTTGTACACCAGAATTGCAAGCTCCAAGAACTCATGTGTATACATGTGATTGTGTGTATGGTGAAGCATTTTAGAAGCGCTCACGACAGAAATGGCTGGAAGACGTTGATCGACATTCTGACGGCTCAGGAGCAAGGTTAGCTGCTGAAGCTCGTCGCCAATCTCATTGGCCTCGGGCAAATCAATCTGCGACAGCAAATAGCATGCGTCTCCCACGACCTTCCAAGCTGTGCGCAGCTTCGCATCCGCTTCAATACCCTGTGCCGCATTCACAATCGCAAGTTGCAGCATCTCAACCGCACGATACGTGTAGCCGGACGACAGCAAGTGCCGTGCTTGCACGAGCCGCGTCTGTGCCAAGACGACACGCACGCCCTGCTGCGTTGGGACGGCACGCAAGATCCGCTCAAGCAACTCAATCGATAGCTCAAGCCGTCCAAGATGCCGCTGCGCTTCTGCGATATTGTATTCGATGTGCCATGCATCTTTCAGATCCACATCGCCGAGCAAGCTGCGTGCCCGAGCATAGGCTTTGAGCCCTGGCACTGGGCGGCCAGATGCCACGTATGCCTCACCGAGACGTGCCCAAGCATCAGCATCATCAGGCGCGGCGCGAATTGCCACTTGCAGTGCAGAGATCGCGGGCTCCGTTCGCGCATTCATAGCATGCACCATGCCCATAGCCTTCCAAGCCCATGGATTCGTCGTCACATGCACGGCTGGCGTCGCGCCTGTGAGCACATCGATACCGCCTTCCGCTTCGATCACGCGCCGCGCAATCGCATCAACAAGCTCCCAGGATCGCTCGTCTGCATACTGGTTCAGCATGCGCTCAGCAGCGACAAATTGGCGCCCATCCAACTCAAATGCTCGCTGCAAACACTTGAAAGCTCGTACCGTATCTGGTGGCGACAGCGCGTCCAAATAGTACAGGCCCAGCGACGTGAACACGGGCGCATATGTTGCACAGCGCTGGATACTCGTGACGAAGCAGTGATAAGCATGATCCGAATCCGTGCGGAACGAGCCACCACGTGCCCAGAGACACCGACCCAGTTCGTGCCAGAGACGTGCACGGAACTCGTCGCCAAACACGTTCCCTGCATCATCGTGCTTCTGAATCAGGGTGTCGAGCGCTTGCTGAGCCGCATCGATATCACCCAGTTCCATCAGCACATGCGCATGCTCAGCTTCCGCCTCTAATCGATAGTCCGCACTCA
>ERZ500990.170-NODE-170-length-23397-cov-6.373490_pt1 | contig 23397 bp, 24 predicted proteins | sample MGYA00248876_ERZ500990 | MGnify/ENA primary metagenome ERZ500990 (study PRJEB25958, sample SAMN03398517) | human skin metagenome | study: EMG produced TPA metagenomics assembly of the Human Skin Microbiome Metagenome (human skin metagenome) data set.
GCTGGTCGCCCTCTTGTACTCGCACGACTCGCAGGAGCCGCTGCATCAGCTGCTCATATCGGCGCTGTGCCTCGGCTCGCTCGGCTAATGCCTCAGCTAGCAGCATGAGGAGCCGTGATGGCTCGGGGCGCCTTTTTATAACTTGCGTATCCACTCATACGCGCATCGAGTCATACTATGACTCACGCTATATGAGTGTTTAGAACGAAAGTGATGGGCGCGTGCAGCTGTGTTTTGCATCGTGCTCGGGCCACTCATGATGTGTGTCAGCCAAAATGACTCATCTTCACGTGTCAATGTCTTTTTCCGCTCGCTTGTCACTCGTGCACTTCGTTGCGTGGAACCCCACGAGCACAGAGTTTCAGCCACAGCTGCTGACCGACCTCTCTAGGCTAAGCAATGGGTGCAGTCTATATGTCTGGTGCCTTGTTTGCCCTCGATCTCATTCTGCTTTACCACTTTGTCTCCACTTTCATCGTCCCTTTGCCCATATTCGCTCGTCCTTTCGACCTACTTCATGGATTCCTCTTCCCTTATCTGCCTGCCCTCTCCACTTCTCTGTTTCTCCCTTTTCTTCCGTTTTGCCTCGTACCCATCATCCTCGTCCCCATCTCTCCTCCTTCTTCCCTTGTCTTCTCCCTCTAATCTCATCTCTTTACGTCCTTTCCTTCTTCTACTGCTCTGCCCCCCCTCTACACCCTATTTCTCCTTTTTCATGTCTTCCTTCCCTAGATACCATTCTGGTGCAGGCGGGTCCTCCCCACTTTCACCTCGTTTCTCTTCCTTAGTCTCCAGCATTGACATATAAAACCCATTGCTTCTCATATCGGATGCACGGCAGAAGTATGACCCTTTTCCCTCGTCCGTATTTTCCTCGTTGCCACAAATCGCAAATGCTTCCTCATCTTCTGCATATCCTTTATGCACAAGCGCCGCATTCACGTTCTTTTTACTTGGTCGTGTCATCCCAAACCATTGTAGCCGCAATGTTTCCTCTGAAGTTGAACATTCTTTGAGCGTTGTCTCTGTCTTTTTTCCTTCTGGCCTCGATGTATATCCTGGTCCCCCATATGGTCCTGTATCCTTCGTCTTTACCCACCACGTTGTCGTCGTTACGCACTTTGTGGGTTCATCTGCTACTCGCAGCTGTCCAAACCAATGTTGGGCTGTCGTTCCATTCAACTTGGATGTCGGCGGTTTGCACTCGTAAAACTGAAGCTTCTTTTTTTTTGGCTTCCCCTTTCTTTCCTCCGTTGGTTCTAACCTTGATTCCTCAAAGTCGTAATGCTCATGTCCATAGTAGTGATTTGTCCAAGAATCCTGTGCCGCAATCATCCCCACTTCTCCAACCGGGTGACAACCCAACTCTTCCTTCTCATGGGCTGGTGCTGCCTGTGCGACACCCAATAGCCAGCCCTGTTGCTATCAGTGCAGTTGTGACAAACTTTCTATCTTGCCGTTGTTGATGTGGTCAAGCAGTACCTCATATTCCCGCTATGTAAGCTTTGTGTCGGTTCGGTTCCTGGCACCGAATCTTTCCTAAACGTCCGAGTCGCATTTGGTCGGTCTTGGCATGGTCCTCCGGAACCCCGCAACTCTGTGGCTCCCTCGGCGGCTTATTGTCAAGCTCGGCGAGGGGCCGCGCTTCTACCCTTAACCCTCGACTCTCCACCTGGTCACTTGATTCCGCTCTTGATTTCTTTATCCACAGAGTGGATTGTTCTCCTGTGCCTTATTTCGTGCTCCTCACGTTATTCGTCCCTCCAGACTAACACACTTGCCTTTGATGTGCTTTATACGCCTCACTGCCTTGTGCTTCTGCTTTTGCTTTTATTCACGATCTTTCTAACCGTGGTCAGTCTACATTTTCTTGCTACTTCTATTGTAAAGTTCGATGTACTGTCCATGTTTCGTGTTTGTTGATCTCTCGAATGATCACATGCATTCATTCAATGATTCACCGTGCCTCTCCCTCTCCTATCTCGTAACCATATATATATATATTGGTTGAATTCATTTTTTGTTTTGCTTTTTCTGTCTTGTCCCTTTTTTCCTGATTCCAACTTTGCTTTCCTGTGCCCTTTCTGTCTCTGGCGTTCATCTGCTTCTTCCATCTTGTTGTCTTTGTTTTGCTTTGCTCTGCTCTGCTCTCTTCATCGACGTGCTTTTCTATTCGCTGTCTATCCCCATCATTCATTTTCGTCCAGCTACGCCTCCTTGCCCCTTTGTCTTCTCCCACCCCTCCCCGTATTCGATGTTGATCTCTTTCCACTTGTTCTTATTCTCCCACCCAAACTTTGCCAACATTCTCACATAGGTCGTTTCTTTGGGTTTTCTTGTCCTTTTTCGCCCTACTCCTACACCAAAGTCGTTACTATGTCACTTTTAGCACTCATGCGGATGAATTCCTCTGAGTGGTGGCGTTGGAATGGACGCGTTTCTTTTTCCTCTTAGTATCAGTGTCCCACACACACGCCTACGCTTGTTTCGAGAGCCACTTCATCCTCCTATGTACATGTCCATGTCCATGTCCATGTCCCTGCTCCTGTTCCCCATGCCTCTTTCTCCCTGCTATTGACATCCTACTTTTTGTCTCTCAACTTTCACGTGCTCGTTCTCTTGCTTAGTTCCATGCCCCGCACGCTAGAAGCGCTAGTTGATTAGCGTGTGCCACTATTCCTCACGTGTCGTACCCATCTCGTGCGTCGCCCGCTCGCTCGGGAACGTGGCGCCGTCTCCAGTCTTTTCCCGTTTTGGCTACTCACTTTAAAGAGCCGAATGGCTTCTTGCAAGCTGACACTATGCTATGTAACGAGCAAGACCCCCATGGCCATTCAACACGCTTACGTTGACTTGTTTCTAAAAAAAATTGCCTCCCATCTTCCGCCGTCCGTGCACGCCCATGTCACTTTCTTGATGGTTCTAATTTGGGAACACTGTGCGCAGTGCTGGGCCTATGGCATGAGTCAAAGTCGCACAAACTCATTCGCATTCCGGGGTGCGTATACATGCCGGGAAAGTCGGCAGTGATCGACATCCATCATTGGCCAAGATCGCATAGACTCGTATCGCATGGATTTTTCCCATAGGGGGATTGTCGGGATTGTCATGTGACTAGGCACGAGGAGGTGATCAAGGGCTGCAGCACGCACGAGCTTGTTCGATCAAACATGCAGATCAAGTGAGGGACAAAGTTGGATCTTGAATGGGGCCAATGGCGCTGGACGTAAACAAATCATGCTGGCACCGAGCAACACATGGCATGACGCGCCTGGGCATTGTCCGTGTATAAAAGAGCTACTCCGTCAGGATACTCCGGTCGGTAACCATCCAATCTTGTTGGTCCTCTGCAACTCGGTGAAACTTGGACATGCAATTCTCGCTGAACATGATGGCTATGGCTCTTGCGCTGGTTACGGCCGCCGCAGCTATTCCTATTACGACGACCGGGGTTCCATCGTTTGTGCCAGGCCCTCAATTGCCTGCCAAAACGTTCACAGGCCCGAATCCATTTTCAGCACTCGCGTCTACGAAGACATCGGACAACTAGAATGATCGATTCGGAATATGTGCTGTGCGTCTAGCTGATGCTGGATCGCTCTGCATGATGGGCATGGTATTCGCGACAGTGGCCCCTTTTTTTCGTCTTTTTACTTTCCTAGACAAAAGGTTGACTACTGTGAAGCACGCATTTGGTGTGGAGTGCCGCCCAGGGCGCTCGGTGCTTTTGTATGATTGTTTAAAGGTTTCGCTTGGTCCAAATATACCCATGTATGATAAAAAAATAAGTAGTAGCTGCATTGCATGTAATGGCATGGAATACTACTCTTGTACATTCATGTTCTAGTTGTGTGTCACAACATATTGACCGTTGTCTGTTTGTTTCTCGCCTTTGCTGCACCTTCGCGATTGTTTTCTGAGCTCGAGGTAGTCGTGCGTCTTGCTTGTATTAATTTCATTTTACGCGCCAAGTCTCGTTTCCTTGACCTGGATGGAGCCAGGTTTTCATACATACTTTCATGCCTCTTTCCTCTCACGCTGCCACCCACCCTCTTTTACGGAATGCGGTTGTTGTGTTGACGACCCTCGACCTTTTCTAGTACTGCTCTCAAAACAAGATGTTCCTGTTTTTCCCCTTCCATGCTGCTTGGACCCAAGATTCGTGAGATCCGTCGGTGAGCAAGTGTTTATGATGTGCTCGGCGCACATTTCACCGGAGGGGGGGGGAGGGGCGATCAGTGCTGGGATTAACAAACAGGTCTGTTATACGCGTGTTTCATAGTTCACAAACTCGCGCTATGTAGGCCATGTCCCAATACTACTTACTACGCATTTGACATACTGTTTCTCACCTGTCATGTATCTGTGGAGAAACGCATCCCAAGGGTCTGTGTAAAAGGAAACATGTCTATGGTCTTCCAACGTTTCAGTTTGAACACGGCATTCACCAAGACCTTCCTGTGCATCTCTAGGCTCGTGCTTTGTACAGCATCTCTGGGTGTCATCTCTCTCTCGTGTTCTACGACTAGCTCTCGCATCACGTCCACGATTCCGAGCGTTCACGCCACTCACACCGAGAGATCGTTTGCTCCAGGCGAGTATCAGCGTTCCGTGGACTACACACGTGCAGGTGCAGGCCCTCTCTATGGTCGTCGATCGAGGAACAAGCCACATGCCACCAAAAGTACCTGCATCTATCATTCCATTTGTCTTGGACAGTGTGTCTGAGGCGCGCCCTGCAGATCAAGTCATTTGCCGGCGTAATTTGGCTGGTACATGGGGGAACATCGCCGAGACTGATTCGTCGGCGTCGGAGTTTACATGGACGACGGGCGAAGACAGTTTGAATTGTCCGCAACGCCCACTGGCTTTTGCCTTTGGGCAATTACTCAGCTGTCAGACCAGGCCAATGAAAGTGCGCCTAGTGCGTGGTCGGGGCTTGGAGGGACAACGCGCACGTTATGTGGGCGTGTGTGCTGCAGCGGTCAACTGTGCGCAATTGGCGCGCTAAAACATTCGCATGTGCAAAAGAAAAATGATGGCTGGCATGGTTCATCATTTTCAGGAAGGGGGGGGGAGGGGGACCTGCTTGGCAATGGACGGAAAAATCGCCGGACAGTCATGTTGAACTTTGAGAGTGCAAACATATAAATTGATGTGCTCGAAGCGGCTGGACGAGCAACGAAACGCAACCCATCGCGGCATTCATCCAAGCCAAGGAAAGCCAGAGAATCACATTGTGAACCCGCTGCTCCGCGAGATCCGACGACCCTGATCAAATCATGTCTACTCCACGGACCCTGGCTTTTCTTGCAGCGACGCTCTGGTGCGCGTTCGCAATAGTGTCGGCAGAATTCACACTGGAGCTGAAGCGCGAAGCAGGATTGTCGGCACGGAACCCGACCAACGACAGGGCGTTGCTGGATGGTATTGTGGCCAAGTACTTGAGGAATGCGGAATCATACTACAGAAATACAGGGAAGCATGCGCAGTTTGTGAATTCGACGAAACTGAAAAAGCGGGGGTGGCTAGGGAAAGCTTCGCTGAGTATGCTTGAGCAGAATTGGAATGTGCAGCTCGAGTTCGGGTCAGACAAGCAGAAGCTGTATGTCAAGTTCGACACGGGATCGCCAGATGTGGTGATGGATGGGCGCGGATACGATCCATCGACGTCATCCACGGCCAAGGATCTAGACACGCCGTTTGAGGCAGGGTACGGCAGTGCGCATGCTGCGGGGAAGGTGTATACGGATACGATTGCCATGGGAGGCATCGAGGCGAAGGACGTCTGGATCAGCGTGTCGGATGACCCGTTCCTTACGATGAACAGGGACGCTGGGCTGATTGGTCTTTCATGGCCGGTGCTGAGTTCATTGTATTCGCGCGAGACGACGTTCTACGAGGCGTTCAAGCAGCAGAAGCGTCTTAGACGGAATGTGTATCAATTTACGCTCAAGTCACATGCTACGTCGCATCTTGACGTGGGCCATGTCAACAGGCTGAGATTCCTGGGCATTCTGGGCTGGGTGAGTGTGAATCCGGACGATGGGTACTGGAAGACGGATGTGAACATCAATGGAGACGACTACACGGGGATTATCGACACGGGGACGACGCTGATTGTAGCGAACAACGAGAAGATGAAGAGCCTGCTGAGCAAGCTTGATGGAGTGACGCTCAAACAAGACGATGAAGGGAACTACCAGGGCTGGTACGACTGCAAGAAACCGCCCAAGATCAGCTTCCGCGTCGGAGGCAAGCGTTTCACGATGCCTCGAAAGACGATGAAGTACTGGCAAAATGGGAATGAATGCCGGCTTCCGTTTACTGGACTAGATGGGTTTTCGGATTGGATCTTTGGGACGCCGTTTTTGGAGATGGCATCCGTCGTGTTTGACTTTGACAATGCACGACTTGGATTTGCGTCGCAGTCATGGCTGCCGTGATGAGCGATTGAGTTGTGCTGTCATGTACAAGATGAACATGCTTGCGGAGGACTAGCGGGTTCTCATTTTTTCTACGGCTTTTTATGTAAATTTTCCTCGCTTGTTTTCAGTGCTACACTTGCGATGAAATGGCACTAGTTTGTATAGTAATGACTCTGCATAGGTTTTCATGAGATGGATTGTATGGCACTCGAGGAGTTGGTTTACGGTTGTACTTGCGCTTGCGTCATGTACGTGCACTTTTTCTTTTTTTCGGTCCTTTTTTATCTATCGTGTCATGCCTCTGAACGTCGTTTTTTTTTCTCTTCAAACGAGTCTTTCCTGTGTATTTTTCTCAGTCAGTCCCATACGCACACACTCTCTCTCGTTCTCACTGTCTCTTGCTCCTCCTCCTCTCTGCCAACTCTTCCCCCTTTCATTCTTTCCTATATACCCCCCCTTTTTTTCCCCACATCTTTTGAGACCCATCCACCTCTTCCCTCCTTGCACCAACCAGATCAGTCCATGTCATTTACAGGCATTCTGTTACAGCCTCTCTTGATGGGCGACTGGGACATGTGCCCCTTGATCGGGTGGTAAAAATTGGCCAGATTTGCACAACAATCGAAAGTGTCAGATCTATCGAGTATACACAATCATGATGCATTCCCGCACGCTATCCCGTCTCACAAGGGCTCTCGGTCATAGGCCAACGAGTACATGCAAAAGCGTTAAAAATGGAATTGTTTATGATAGACTCTGGTGTGCAGACAGAGCCATCCAGCCTAACTAGTTCCCCATAACTATATCTACTTGATCAAACGAAGGCGTGAGCGGTTCAGCTCCTCCTTCTCAATCGAAGACACACCGGAAAGCCGCATAGAGAGCTCCAACTCAGCAAGGAGACAGCGGAGTACATGGTGCGCGCCCTTCTGGCCACCCATTGCCAGACCATACACACATGGGCGTCCGATAAGCACCATCTTGGCACCCAAGGCAAGCGCCTTGGCAATGTCCGTACCCGAACGAACACCAGAGTCAAACAGGACGTCCAGCTTGTCGCCGACGGCGTCGACAATCTCTGGCAGCACTTCGATCGAAGACACCGAGTCGTTCACCTGGCGACCACCATGCGACGAGACGACAATACCATCCATGCCGTGCTTGACAGCAAGCTTGGCATCTTCCACGTCCATGATACCCTTGAGCACAATGGGTCCGTCCCAGTACTCGCGCAGGTACTTGAGGTCGTCCCAAGAGTGACCAGCACCGCAGAACATCTGGGACGCCCATTCAGGGGCCGACGTCGCGAGGTCCTCCATCACGGTCTTGCCGTTCTTTTGCTTGAACTTCTCCTGGAAGACTGGGTCGCTCAGACCGAGACCACATCCGGTTATTTCTGGGAGCAGGAATGGGTTGAAGCCGTGGTTCAAGTCTGACGGGCGGTAACCCAGAGTGTATGTGTCAAGCGTCACCACAAGCGCAGTGAAGCCGGCCTGCTTTGCTCGGCGCAGGATGCTAGCTGTGACGTCGTTGGACTCATTTGGTGGCCAGTAGAGCTGGAAGAAACGGTGTCCGTCGCCGTTCGCCTTGGCCACATCTTCCAAGCTCGTCGAGCTAGCCGAGCTCATGATGTACGTCACGCCGGCCTCCTTCGCGGCTGCGGACATGCCACACTCACCCTCGCGATGGAAGATGGTGTTCACACCAATTGGCGCGACAGCGATAGGGGAGGGCACGTTCTGTCCGAGGACCTTGTACTTCGGCACAACGTCACACTGGGCCACTGGGACAAGGCGACGCGGCACAAATTGCCACTTCTTAAAGTCCTGGCACTCCTGGTTATCCGTGTAGCCGTCACCAGCGGAGCCCTTGACGTAACCATAGGAGTTGGCCGACAAGACTTGACGGGCCTTCTCTTCCCATTGGCTGAAGCGGAAGCCAAAGGTGGTGAACTCGTTGTGGCAACCGTTTTCGAACGTTTCGGCAATCAGCTTAGCTGGCTCCATGTTGTGTGAAGATAGAGAAGCGGGATTTGAACCGAGCGCGTTTTAAATCTACGCCCCCTGTCACATGGAAAGAGCCCAATTCCCGCATCGTTCCGGGACGGACCAATGAGCCTGAACGGGGTACTATTGGCTGATGAGGTAAACGTAGCGATGAGCACTGCCCAATCACAATAGATGCACGTGCGAGAGACGGGTCTGACAAAAGAGATGCGAGAGCGATGATTTGCATGTATAGATTGGCGCCCCGCCGCACAGCGGAGGGGCCAAAATACGCACACACATGCACTGCCTCTATGAACTAAGATGGCTGTTTGGTGGAAACCAGGACCGATAGAATACCTTTGACCTCGTAATTGTGTCTGTCCGAGTCTTTCGAGCTTGTGTTAGATCATCCTATGACATGTTGTGAGATGCCTTTTGGCACGAGAGAATATTCTCATAACAAGGCGTCACAACAAGTATTATTGTAGGTATGGTGTCTTTGTCCAGTTGTTAACAATTTAATGGCATACGGTTCTTTGCAACGTGCGCGTGTTACATTCGATGTCTCTGGTTAGCTTTTCTCTGACTACTTTTGCATGAAGGTATCTCAGCACGCGATCTTGGCTCATTTGGTATCACAGGCACGACAGGTCTCCAAAAAATTGCCACATTAAGTGGTGGACAAAAGAGTCGCGTGGCGTTTGCCCAATTAAGTTTGCTGAAGCCACATGTTTTACTTCTAGACGAGCCCACCAACCACTTGGATATTGAAGCTTTGGATGCTCTCATGGAGGCCATTAACCATTGGAATGGTGGCGTGATCGTTGTCAGTCACGACGAGCGCTTTATCAATGGCTGCTTGAAAGAAATGTGGGTGTGCGACAATGGCACTGTGTACAAGTTCTACGGAAATGTATCTGAATACAAGCGTGTCATTATTGAGTCAAACAAGCGCAAACTGGAAGAAGCTATGCGTAGTTCTAACACCTAAACTGTATGTCTCTGCGACTTGTGCGCATAGAACAACGCTGTCTGTACAGCCTCGCGTGTAGCTTGAAACGCTTCCATAACACTGTCGTAGCCTTCATTGGGCAAGGCTGTATCAGCCGCTGTTGCAATATGTTCAATACGGGTATCTGTTTTTTGCAAGATGGATATCATACTTCGTGCTTTTTCAATGCGCTGCTCCACGGATCGATACGTGTGTTCCAAGGATGGAAGAGCGGCTTGCCAAAATTGCTGCAGAAATTCGATTGTCGCAGCTTGACAAGACACAATCTGCCTGTTAACATCCGCAGGCAATTTATCTAATGCTGTCGAATATCGCTGCTCTTTCTGTTGTCCCATGTTTTTCAGCATGTAATGCAACGTTGTGCTCATTATCTGGCCTGAAGGCGAAAATTTGCTCAGGTCCAGGTGCCATTGCGCAAGATCCTGTCGAAAACGGGCATAATCGAATCGATTCTCACCTTGTACTGTTTCAGTTTCTCCATGTATGTCGGAGCCATAGTATGCATGTGAGTCTTGGATCTCTAAACGACGCCCCGAGTTAGATCGGCGCTCAGTCAAATCGGGAATCACAATATCCTTGTCATAATGAGATTCCCATTTACGCTTGGACTGTGAGTCGTACTCTTCATCAACGCCTCCCACTTTCCTTCGCACACGGCGAGCGCCTTTTTCATCGAGCGCGCCCAACGACGAAGTAAGAAGTGATTCAGCATGTTTGTTGAATCGACGAACCAATGACAAAGTGCGTCGATCAAACCCAGGACGCATGGTCCAGTCCTGAATGTTTCCTGTTGCTGAATGATCCTCTTCCGTTGAAGCTAGATTTAGCAATGCATCATGTGGATTATGCTGTTGACGTGGCTCCAAGTCATTATCTTCTGCCTCCAAATATTTATCGAAAATGTCATCAGCGGGCAATTGGTTCTCTGAAGCTGCAGAGCGCAGTGAAGTACGGAGTCGATGGTACAGCCTAGACTGAAAATAACGAGCCCAAAATGTATTTTCATCCAGACGATTGGGTACATTTTCATCATATGCTCTTGTCAACACAGGATATTGTTCAAATAAGTCGCGGATGAGCTGTGGTGTAATATTGATTTTCAGTTCATTATTCTCATTTTGTGTAGGATGCGGATCAGCCAATTGTCCTCGACGTCCAGTTTTCTGCTCCATTCGAGCCTTTTCTGCTCGTAGCAACATTACTCGAGCTGGATGCGCCCAGAAATCGGCATCAGACAACGTACCCGACCCAACAACTTCTTTATGCAATGAAAGGAGCTGAGGATTGGAACGCAAGACTTGACTTCGTAATGCCACTTCACTAGCCATAGCTGTGCGTTGAAGAGAATCATGAGTGTCGAAGTCTCGAGTGCTAGTCTGCTGCATTGGCTCTGTACGCGCCTTTGCAATAGCTGCAGCTAGGCGCTCTTTAAACTTTTCTCTCTGTGATACCGCCGTGTCTGGATCTGAATTGAATACAAGAAATGCGGAAGTATCTCCATTGATGGTTTTGCCATCTTTGGCTACTAGCCGAAGCGCTATCTGTGCTGCACCTGGCTTGGACACTTGCATACCTTTTAAATACGTGCTTGAAACTTGAAATTCATGCACACTAGCAGTTGAACTAGAGGGCCTCCATTCAAGAACACCATCTTTCTTTAGAGTAAGAGTACCTGGAACTTTTTTATAGGATACAGACGCATATAGCGTTTGTGCCACCGACGATTCCATCTTGGCGTAGGCCAAACCAGTTGACTAGTTGGTGTGGAGATCATGTAGAGTAGCACGTGTCAACGAGCACTAAGCGTCGTCGACCTCATCGTCGGTGGAATTTGGCCCCGCCTCTCTTGCCCTACTATTATGGTCAGCAAGCTAAACTACTCCAAATGGGATAACCTCGAATTATCTGATGATTCAGATATTGAGGTCCATCCAAATGTCGATAAGCGCTCTTTTATTCGATGGAAACAACGCGATATACATGAAAAGCGCGAAATGCGTAAAATTCAACGATCGCATTATGAAGCTGAACATCGCACAAATGTCGCTGTCGCTCCTATTTTAGAAGAACTGTGCAAAGCGACAGAGAAGGAAGGATCAAAATTTTACTCTCGTGAAGTGTCGCGTCTATCTGCAGGAAGGCAAGAACGCGGCAACAAGGATGGTCCTGATGGCCCAACCCTCGACGACATCGTCCTATCCTTATTGCTCCAAATCAATGAAGAGGAAGACGTCGCGAAGGCTCGTGAAACACCGCAATTAGATCAGGCACTTGCAAATGCGCTTAAAACTCATATATACAAACTAGCTACACGCACTAAAGAGCTTGAAACTCTGTTGAAAGAAATGGATGATGAAGACCGAAGAAAAATAACCAGTGAGAGTCTTCGTGACGGCTGGAACAGCAGCCATGTCACCAAGTCTGACGATCTTCCTCCCCAAACACAGCAGAAACCGTCGGGGAAAACGAAAGTCCAGCATGTCGAAACGCTCAACCCGGGTGCGTCTTCTGTTTCTCAGGTGGCCACAGCAAATGACTCTGAAGAAGAGGAAGAAGACAGCCCTTCTATTACACCGGTGATGAAAGCATTTGCAAGTCTTCCGTCGGCTTTGAAGTCAGTTCCGATATCAATGGAAAAATTCCCTCCTGGCTTTAATCCAGCAACACAGCTCAATCTAAATGCTTTTGAGAAGATGTTTGATTTTCTAAGTGCGCACAAGGAGCTGCTTCGTTCAGAGTACGGGACATCTGATGCTCTTTTATTACAAGCATTTGAATCGCAAATGGCAGGTCAGAAATCACTTGCGCGCATGTGTACCGAAAAGGCCCTTTTGGTTCAATATTGCAACCAACTGGGAAAGGATGGAGTCAATCTGTTTTTCCAGAGGATGATGCAAACTGATGGTCGCGCGGCAGTCGTCTTCTTGAATGACGTCTTGTCAACTTACACTCGCATCTCCTCTCGAGCAGATGTCATGAAAGAGAAGTATAAGGACGAAGGCGAAGGCGTAGAGCAAATCCAGCTGATGGCTGAAGATCCCAACACTGTAATTTCCTTTCAAATTCCAGAAGGACCACCTCCAGAAAACATCAAACTCGAAGGTGAAGGTGCAGATAAACTAGATCCATCACAAGTTCATGAATGGCTTCAGCGTCGCTGGGATATTTTTGTTGGGTTTGATGAAGACTTTCGTCGTGCTCTTGAAACCAAAAATCTGGACACTGTGAATCAAGCCTTAGGTCGAATGCCTGTTGAAAAAGCTGAGATGGTTGTACAGGATCTTGATCGCGCAGGTATCCTCAACTTTAGTAGCACAGAGATTCGTGATGAAACAGGAAAAACTTAGCTAGTCCAAAAGCCTTGGTTATGATTGTGGCACATATGTAATCCTGCGTCTCCGCATGAGCCTCAGCCCCAGCTGAGCACACGAGCCAAAAACACGTGACTTTTCCGTCATCATCAACGGGCGAAGATAGGACGGAATGTTCCTTCACTTCTTTGGCCATGGCTAGTGCGGCCGCGCCCACTAGTGGTCAAGATGATTCAGCTGCATCTTTCATCGGAGCGCTGATATCGCTGACCTCACATTCTAACATACGATACCAGGGTATTTTATCGAACATCGATGCTGCACAAGCTACACTCTCGTTGGAGAATGGTACGTTAAAAGCATATTTACGCAGTACATTCTTGGGGTACCGAGGGACGCTGTGCAGCGGCAGGTCATCCGCAGGACGAAGTTCCTAAGAATGATCATGTGTATGGATATATCGTCTTTCGTGCTGCTGATGTTGTGGATCTAAGGATTGATGATCCATCCCCCAACAAGACTGGCAGCACCGCTCCAGAGTCATCAATGAACAAAGTAAGTATCAGTATTCATGTCTATCCCTAGGATGAAAGCATACGGATGTAAACGTGGATCTACGATCCTTGTTATCCGAGAGCGCTTTGTATTATGTGGATAATTCCGCTGCCTTCCTGCTGATTTCCCACCATGTACCTGTTTGAAACAGAGCTAACTCAACAGTCTGAGACATATCCAACTATTTCAGCTGGACTCCCTGATCCTCAGTATATGATGCATTATCCATATGCCCCTATGGGTCCGTATGGTCCAATGTACCAGCCTATGCCTCAAATGTATGGTGGTTTTGCTCAAGAAACATATCCTTTTAATGGAGGTTATATGATGCCACCATACATAAATGCCCCTGTTTACCCAGTCAATCAGGATGCTGGTCTTGATGTTCCGCCCCATATGCAGGGAATTCCATCCCAACCACCCATATTTGGTGTCCAACCCACAAGTCCTGCTCCTCCATCGTCAGGCACGAGTATGCAACAGCAAATTCCCATTTCGAACGAAGTGCAGAAGAGCTCTGCTTATCCAGGCCCTGATCCTGAGAGTTTAAGCGAAACTTCGAAGGCCGCTGAGCCCCTTTCGAATCGTTCAACTGAAAAGCCTATGCCAATAAATCAGCCGTCGTCCGTCATTGAAGACCCATCCAGACCAAAAGATACGCTTGAGGCAAAGGATTCTTCCAAAAAGAATGCTACCATCGATAATGAAGGGTTGATTCCACCACAAACGAAGCCGGTGGTGCAGGAGCGTAAATCAAAAACTGTTCCAGGTGCGGGACCTGGCGCTATTGTGGCTTCACGCGATTCGTCTGTGCCAGAATCTGACTTTGATTTTGAAAAGGCGAACTCACTTTTCAAAAAGCATTCTGGGCCTGATGCTGAGGAACCTAGTAACGATGACAGAATAACGTCTGTTCCCTCTGCGCCTAGCAAATCATTTTATGACAGAAAGACAGGCTTTTTTGACAACATAAGCAGTGAAGTCAAGGATCGCCATGAGGGAGGTAAGCGGTCTGGTCGTGAAGGTCTCATCGCCGAAGAAAAGGAACGCAATGTTCTCACTTTTGGCGATCAGGCTGCCAACTATCGCGGCTCAAGTCGACGCGGACGTGGTCGCGGGGGGCGTGGCCGTGGCCGTGGACGTGGCGAGAAGCAACCCGCCTGGGCATAGAGATTACTGCAAATCATCATACCTCTAGCATACGTGTAGTTTTTTTTGCACAAAATTGAATTCAGATAAGATTTCCATTTGTATCAACACAAATTAAAGTATGTCTGTACTACAACTGCATGCAAGTTCTTGATGACAAACTAGCAAAATTGAACCTAATTAACGTTGGCATTTAAGTCAACGTGATGCTTGGTTCAGAAGGTAGGTACAAGCAAGGAAAACACTCGTGCCGTCCAAAGCTTCGGATCCTGTCCATTTGCCAGAATGCAACTGTGAGCCACCCATAGATCGCTGAAGACATGGCGAATGCATCATCCACTGAGTCAATTGGTCCCGCACCGAAGCAACTTTGGCCAAATTTTGTTTCAAGTCAATAGTATCATCCAGTTTCAACTGAACAATACGCACGAAAATCTGGCAAAGCTCAATGTGAAAGATAAAGCGACTGAAAGTGTGGGATGAAAATACATCGTCCACACGACCATGCGGTGAAAAAATGCCATGCAAATATACAGGCATTTCCATGGAGAGTGGGGAGCAAGTCCATATACATTGAGGCAATATCATATACCCATTTATTCTGCTGATTACTTCAAGCATGAAAAATATACAAATGCATCGTTTTAACATTTCCCACTGGAGCATAGACTGAGTGAGTAACGATCCTTCTTGATGCAATTTCAACATTTTTAATATGTGCTTCACAACAAAATTGCCATAAGTTAAAGGTAACCACGATCCATTGCGATCACCGCAACGGTTCATGTACATATTTATCAGGATCAAACATTGCAGCATCTCCATTGTCATTTCTGTGGGAGCTGGAGCCTTCTGAGCAGGGCACAATAGCCCACGAGCAAGTTGGTAACAACGATATCCAAACTCCCATGGTAAAGCTGTGCCAATTTTTCCTTGAGAATCCAGTGATAGACACACACTCATCGTCAATGAAGAACCCAACGCTGCAAGAAGTAACAAAAGAGACGTCCTTTGTCGTACTTGAATTGGTGTCCACGTGCACATCGATTGCAATGGAATCAATTGAGAGACATACTCTTCAATTTCAAACGCTTGGAAAAATGGTAAAGACTGCTCCAAATCTTTTAAAGCCGTTCGAATGAGAGTGAGTGCCGCTGGATTTTGAAGGAGAGTCGAAGCTTCACATTTCAACCTAAAGTAATCAGAGTCATGCCAAAATCGGTCATGAGATGGGAAGAGATTCTTCAATTCTAATTGGTCGTCTTTGCCATTCTGCATTGGCACATGAATACCACCAGGTAATTCGAGCATTTGTGTAGGGTCGTTATACAGCTTTTGCAGACTCGAATAGTAATCTTTTTTCAAACGATATACAACATTCCCCGAATTATCCAACACACAAAGACACAATATATCATTAACGTCTCCCAATTCAGCTTGAGTCGGGGGCGCGATGGTTGTAATCCGCGGCGGAAGAGGTGTTACCTTACCCATGTCATGAGCTGTACAAAATTCTAGCATCTTTCTGGTAGAAAGGTCAGTAACCAAGGATGAGGTCAAAATCTCTTGAACAGAAAATTTTGTTTCATCAAAATTAGGTGGCTCAAAATAACCCAGAAGATTATTTAAGGATCCAGAGTCATTAGATGGAGCTTGTTCTTGAAGACTGATTGGTTTCGTTAGCAAAGAAAGGTCTTGCCTTGCATCTGAGTAAGGCATAGTGTCATCGAGCTGCATTTTATGTGATCCAAATGCATTGAAATCTGGTAAATGCGTGTTTACCAGGGCTTCATTGAGTAAGCTCATGTCCGGTAAATTCACCGTTGTCGCACTTCCAGATGAAGGATGGACATCCTGGGTGCTCTTGAAATTCGATGGTATAATTGATTCAGAATGTGCTGACAAGGCATCAGCAGATGGCGCAGGTATGATATTTGACACATCGAAAATGGCTCGGGTCGATTCTGGTTGCAACGCAGAATATTCAGTCGAGGGAGCCAGCCATGCGTCAGTCGACCACTCATTTGCAGTGGGCGGGGTGCTGATCATATTTGAAACGTGGTTAGAATTCAGAGGAAGTTGATTCTGGACGTTCTGAGGTAAAGTTGAAGAATCATTTGTTTCTTTATCCTGATTCAATCGACGATTGTTTTGCTTTTCAATGCGCGAGTTGCGGTTGCGAAAAATGATACCAGCATTGCTCATCAATGCTCTTTCCTTTTTACTCGGAGGACCACGCTTCCGTAGGATATCATCGCTAGTACAAACGCGCCTGGCTTGGGCACAGTTTCCACATGTTGGTTTTTTCCGGTCACACTGTTGTGAGCAAGAAAGTTCGACGTACCTTTATTTTACGCTTGCGACAGTAATCACAAGCTGCTTGTCTATCATTAGATTCTGGTGCACGGGCACGAAACGCCTTCAGAAATTCGTGAGCATAGAGTGTATCACGACTATTATGACTCATGCTGAAGTCACCAGGACTGAAATTGCGACGGGTCTTTGCAGGCTGGGAAGTAGATCGATGTATATCGGTAGCAACAAACGAAGGGACCATTGCAGATATACCCGGGATCGGAAACATCTCTCCTGTTGGTACATTCGGAGTCAGTTCGGCTAGTCTCGAAGAGGGAACTGAATCAGAGGACGAATTAATTCCATTCATGGAAAAGACGGGATTAAAAAACGAATTCTGCTCAGTACTTGAACCATTCAAAGCCATATCACCCAAGATGGAAGAGGGCTCTCTAAATGACTCGTTTCCGAGCCCCTCGTATAAGCTTTGCCATTGCATACTATGCCTAGTGGCCAAGAGTTTCGAGAACCCTTCAAATGATGGTGCGGCGTACGGATTGCGAGGCTGTCAGGGGCGGCGGAACAAGAAACCTGGTTCAATTCTGTTGATCATGCAGTACAATTCCAATATGTCAAATTACGTTGCGCAGAATGATGCGGGAGCGAGGCTTGTCAAAATTAGCGCAATATTATTTGATACACACAGCGCAATACATGTCCTATAGGGGCTGTCGAAGGCTTAGCTGCAAGCGCCTCATTCAGACAGTTCGGCCGAATCATGTTCCTCGTTGATGATTCAAGTGCACGTGGCACTCAACTCGATTCTCCACACCGATCGATTGGCTTCACGTACTAACATGCTGGTCCTTGTGATAGGTACGGAGCCACGTTGATAATATTGTTTCAGTATACTGATACCTTTAGGTGATTTAAATCTGCCGCACAAGGCAATAAGTATCCCTGCGAAATTTCGGAAACTCCTTGTATGTGTTCCACCATCTCGTTTGCTAATGCACTAGGTTCCAGGACGGATTCAACAAGTGATTTGCACAGGAAACGTATGTGATAAGCAGACATACGAATACCTAAGATCACTTGTTAACGAGATACACATAGTCAAAGGTGATTTTGACGAGGTTCGTATTATCTTTCATGCCTCTGACTGTGCAGAATCGACATTTCCCATCATCTCTTGTCCTGAATTATTCGCCCGTGAAAATTGGTGTAATTCACGGCCATCAAATAATACCGGCGAATGACCGCCTCTCTCTTCTATTCTGTGCCCAATCTATGGATGTTGATATCCTCCTTTCAGGAAATACGAATAAATTCGAAGCTTATAAACTTGGTGAGCGGTTTTTCTTAAATCCTGGAAGTGCCACTGGATCTTGGTCTATGAGTACATGTTCGGAAACGAATAAAGAGACGCACGAAGAGAAAAATTCTACGCAACCTCAGGCGTCACATGCAAATCGCCAAGAAAGCGGCAAATGCGCCACTGAAGCTATCTCTACATCTGATGATCCGAAGCATCAAATTAATCCCTCTTTTGCATGTACGTTTAACTTTACTCTAACATAAGTGTTGGATATCCAAGGAAACCATGTTGTAATATATATATATCAGCTTATCAATGACGAAGTAAGGGTCGAGAAAATGGAGTACAAGAAAATCCTTCCATCGGAGTAAGCGTTTGCGCAGCATTTCATGAAAGAATACAAGTTTTAGAGAGCCTCCACAACCAAGCAGTGCGGACATGGATTACATGCGCACACCTTGTCGAAATCAGTACATTTTACCCGCATGTGTTTGCTTTCGGGCTTGAGCTGCGGCGTCTTCAGATGCTAATTTCGGATAAGCAGCGCCTTCTCTGCTACCTCGTATCAATGACGATAGTCACTCTTTGAGTTTGTCTCTACGTGATCTAAAACGCTGATATGTTAGAGAGAACATTGAAGGAAAATTCATCTAATAAGGAGTTCGCGATGCAAAAGGCTGAACTCGAATTAGCCTAAGGTGTTGCCATTATTGCTTCCTGCCTGGACTTGGTCATACTCGATGAGTTCAATGAATGAGAGAAATTTTATGGAAAGTGAGTAATGATTTCATAATTCTGGTATTTTGTCGCCTTGGTCTAAACGTGCAGACCAGGATGTTACCCCTCGTTGAGATTTAATCGACAAGTGCTACGGATGCCTTGCAACGATGGGTAAATGAGGTAGCCAGCAATTGATTCTGATACATTGAAAAGCTTGGTCCTAAAAATCCCATCAACTATATACCTACTTTACCAGAATGTCAATGATTAACTCTCTGTCGAGCTACCATATGAGCCCAAACCCAATATTCAAAAGTTCAATGAAAACTGATTCAAGCTTACACGCAGAGTTGAAAAATGTCATCGACGATCGATTTTTCGGCATGTTATGTCATTCTCACATTTCAGGCAGTGAAAAATGAGCTTTCGTGTTTCTTCGTAAGACGTGCATCATCATTTTATTCTGAGAACTATTGGAACGGGTGGATCACTCACATCTTGTACGCATATAGTGCTTATTTGCTTCACTAATGCACTCAACTAATTGCTACTCTTCCTGAAGATAATGCCTCTACAAGACCTAAAGCTGTGGCCTCCGTCATAACGCGAACCGGACATTTCTAACCAAACTAGGCAAATTAGTTCTTCCCCGTCTCGGATATAACCTTGTTTCAATTTCATAAGGACGTTTTTGTATTGCTTAAATATCAGCAACCATACGTTCGGCTAAAGGCATGAAATTCGCGCGTCCTACCTTCACTTTATCTGGCTTTCAAAATCACCGACCTCTTGATTTTTGGAGGTAGGATCTCAGCAGCAAAGATTTGCATTGTGCAGATTGTGCTATTTTCATCACGCAGATATCGCATGAAATCGCCAGGCACATGTCATTCTCGCAGCCTATCATGTCTACATCGGTCGTCGAGGCTAGAATGAAGCGAATGATGAATTTGCCCGGCTAGAATTAAAGCGATAATCAATAGCATTAGCTTTTTTTCAAGAAAACAATTCCTACACAGGCACGTCTCTCTTACCTGGGTGATCAGGTGGTCCAGCGGTGATGCTGACACAGAAAGTTTAGTTGAGACTGCCCGAGCAAAGTGAGAAAGCAATTCCAAGCACAGTGGATCTAAGGAGTGTCTGAACGTAAGCACACATCAATTTAGGTCACTGAAGTTACAATTCTTGCGCTCCCAAACTTGGAGAAGCGTTGCTAAGCTAAAAAATGCGAGTAAGGTCCAAGTCAGGCGCTACCGTTCTATGCTAAATAAAGCCAATTTAGGACCTTAGACTATTCAAATGTCTTTCTTGTTCATCGTAGGTCCCGTGGCCGGATTAATAGGATTGTCCACATTCGTGGGATACCTCGGAGAGGCATCATTTGAAGACGTGCTCCAACTCAAGTGGCTTCGAAGGCTTTCAATCCACCCAGTACGAACATTTAATGATTTGTTATCCGTAAGATTCTGACTTTCCTCAGGTAACATAGTTCCCATAGCATCGTGACTCGCCCCAAGCGGTTCAACACGGAAATTTTCGAGATCGGAAAAGTCGTCTTGCTCAACCTGCCCAATAAGTCAATCATATACATACCATACAGATAGAATAGGCGTATACACCACCTGTGAATGCAAAAAGCGACAATAGCAACAGGAAATTTCCTAACTGGTATGGCTTGCGAGCACGTCGGAAGCCAGCCGAGTTTCCTGAGACTTGATCAAAGTATGTATGACGTGCTTTTTCCACTTTTCTTATAGATTCTGCCAAACGCGGAACATTAGAATGAAACGAAGCAAAGCGCAGAAGCCGGGATGCAGTCAATGGGCGAGAAATAGGTAGAGGGGTCATAATAGTGGCAAACATGAATGCTCTACCTGAACCGTACGCTACACCTCATGGCCCTCCACAATACAGCTAAACAGGGTCGATCGGCTTGGCCACGGGAATGAGCTAAGCCGCGGGGATGCATTCCCCGTCAAGCACTATTTGTTTCAGCACTTGCCTGCCATCAATTTTAGTGTCTGTGACGAAACTCATATCATCAATCAAATCAACATTGCGATTGAGAGTCTTCCCGAATTCATTAGCAACAATATTCGCGACTTGAACCATCGTAATTTGTGATTTCTGACCATGCCACGAAAGCTGCTCATCGATGCACGTTAGATGTACATCAGGAAGTCCGCATGCCACAATTTTTCGAAAACCATCAAGCACATTCATGTGAACATTTAGCGCGAAACCGTGCGAAGTGACTCGATGTTGCACTTGCACGCCAATGGAAGCAATCTTATGGGTAGGATCTGACCAGACACCAGTGTATTTAGAATCATCAGCTGGTGAATCAATTGTCTCAAGCTGAATTTTATCATGTGACAGACTTTTCCGTAATATGTCTTGAAGTCGTGCGATATAGCATCGAGTAGATAACTGAGGTGAGTATGCTTAGATACGTACATTCATCAGCCCGAGGTCAAGGATAGGATAGCCGACAAGCTGACCTGGGCCATGATAAGTCAGCAGTCCGCCACGACGAGTTTTGACGATGTCGACGTTAGGGGAAGTTAAGGCAGCCGATAAAGCTGCGTCGTCGTTGCGTCGACCAAGAGTGTACACAGGCGTATGCTGTAATAGCAATAAAAAATCAGTTTGGGCAATTTCAAGATATTTTTTGAAACCAGGCGGTACACCCAGGGATGATGCTGTGTGCGGGATACCGCTTTGACGCAGTATGGATCGGGCATTGGCTCTACGTTCAATCAAAGATTCTTGCAGCTGAATACCAACTTTATACGGAACATAATAAGGTATGTTGCATACTCGAAGTGGACGTAATGCTGTGGATACAGGAGTGGCGCCCGGCGTCATGGTGTGACTCAAAAACGCCCCTTTTCACCTCCACCAAGTGATACTGGGAACCTGGGTTGTACGACTGTTGCGGTCGTTAAAAGCATATGTACATGTCTACTCGAAGAAAAGAAACGAAGTAGGATGGAATGAAAACTAAATAGATCCTGCCAAGTCCATTCATGATTGACTTTCTTGCCTCTAGCAAACATGGCATTTCAACCAAAGAGATTGCCTTAGCCTTCACCTTTGTCATTTTCTTTGGAGCTTTAGGCTGAGTCGAGTATTTGCCCCGAGGAAGTAGGCTTGTCCCCGCCATTTCGATTACCGCTGTTCAAATTGTTACCGTTGTGATTATCATCATCGTTAGACTTGTTGCCAGCTGTGTTTGAGGTGTTGTGATTTTGAGAATTCATGGACTGGCCAGTACCATGTGTATTGCTAACTTTAGGAGTTGGAGACGACTGTGCTTTAGATGAACGCGACGACGCATCAGAAACGCTCAGACCACCATTAGTTGATTTCTGAGACGCGTTCGATGTAACTTTTCCCTTTTTCTTGCATCCAGCAAGGTCAAGGAAATCTAGTGGAATCAGATCTTCAACACCACAAATAAGATCTTTCATGCCATTGTCAACCAAGGTGGCAATATGACTTCGTCCTGCTTTCTTAATTCCTTGTGCTAATCGGAGCTTTTCTTGTTTGTTCATCATGGACACCGCCTTAGTCAAACCGCCGATAAAGTCAGCTGCCTTAGTGATATTAAGCACAGGGGTTTCACCAATGGAGATTTGGTATGTAGTGGGGACATAAAATTCGTTGAAATGGATAGCAGGAAAGATAATACCATTTTTACCACCGACTTGAACTCGCAATTGGTTATATACATCAACCTTGTTACCCAACAGCTTGTAGCTTGGAAGTAAACCTTGATAAAGCAATACGTTCGGAACCATGCAGCACGTGTGACGGCCGGGGTCCACCTTAGTGGCTTTGGCTGCTCTCATGTAACAGGGACTCTTGCACCTTGGATCAGTTCTTAAAAGGTAATGGAAATCAACAAAGAAGGTCGCGATCTTCTCCACCGATTCACTCTCTCCTGCCACCCTGGCATCACTTTGAATTGTAATAATTTCGAGAGGAGACGGCGCATCATTTTTGAAGTGAAGCTGTACTCTTGCAAAAGGTCGCAAATCCGGACCCGCAAACGCTCCCAAAAGGTCGATATAGTTATCAACGTACTCCAATGATCTTGAGCCCATGCCGGGGAAAGAAGACTTGGCATATACATGTGTGAGACCTGGAATCAATGATGCAAATGGGGATAAAGGCGGGTTCGCATTCTCGAACCCTTTACCCTGAATCTCAATTGGAACAACGTAATTAATTTCCTTTGGTTGATGTTCTTTTGGCTGGAGAAACTTCTGAACAACAGACTGCGCAACTGTGTTATTGGGATCATTAGGCTGGTATCTAGCAATGGCATCAATATCATTGATGCCAGGTACAATGGTCTTGTCATCCAGCAACGCTCGCCCAAAGTATGTGCCTTCATGATAAGATGGGAGTTTTAGGCCAGTTGTCTTGAGCGTAATGTTACTTGGGTTCATCATTCGCATACGAATACTCATGTCAAGATATTGAGGAGTCGCACCTTTGACGTCGGCCTTGTAGGTATCTGATTCACCGGTAAAGCTGTTAAAGCCTGCCAAACTCGAAGTGATGCCTGAGAATGGAATGCCCTTGACAGGAATATCACCAATTACCATATGTC
>ERZ500990.177-NODE-177-length-23102-cov-4.481581_pt1 | contig 23102 bp, 11 predicted proteins | sample MGYA00248876_ERZ500990 | MGnify/ENA primary metagenome ERZ500990 (study PRJEB25958, sample SAMN03398517) | human skin metagenome | study: EMG produced TPA metagenomics assembly of the Human Skin Microbiome Metagenome (human skin metagenome) data set.
CTCGCACAAGAATTTGCCAATTGCCATCCGCGCCCACGCTGGGGCACCAAGGCGCGAACAATCTTGTCTTCAAGCGGAGCAAACGCGGCGAGCTGAAAGTCGTAGGCGAGGGCAGCCTTCTCCTTGGATGACATAGTACGCGCACCTCCTGCGATTGAAATCTGCCGCATCGCTGCAGAACGCAGTCCCGAGTACGAGAAGGTCGGCGCGCCAAGCAGGATACGTGGCAGGTACGGCTTATCCACAGCTTGTGAAGGGTCATGCTGCGCCGCGAGCGCTTCAACAAGAGCTCCAGAGGCACTTTGCCATCCAAGCTCCAGCTCTCTAGCAAATTTATCAAATGCATTTCCAACAGAATCGTCCAAAGTATTGGCCAAAATTTGGAATGCATCAAGCCCATGTACAAGCACCAGCATTGTATGACCACCCGACACCAGTAGCGTGAGGAATGGGAAGGAAGGAGGCTCAGGTTCTGTCAGAAGAGGTGTCAGTGCATGCGCACGCATGTGATGCACATAGACAAGTGGTTTTCCATGCACAGTAGCAAGGGCCTTGGCTGCCGTCATGCCGACTGCTAGACAGCCTGGCATGCCTGGGCCTCGAGTCACACCAATGCCATCGATATCTTGGATGTTACACCGGGCCGCATCAAGCGCCTTTGCAATTGCTTGCGGTACATGTTGATGGTGACTGCGCGCTGCGTGCAGCGGATGAATGCCCTGGGTGTCTTGGTGGTCTTGGCGGAGGACAATCGACGACAGAACTGTACGGTCGGAGCGCACCACTGACGCGCACGAATCATCGCATGAGCTACAGAGACCGTATGAGCATAAACTTTCCTTTCACACACCTTTCAATTCCGAGGATAGTTCGCGTTGCATATGCTCGTACGCCTGCCACACACCGTGACGACTGTCGGTGCCATAACCGCGAGAAACTTGGAAGCATTGTGCATGTGGAGGCAGAAGATCAGACGCAACGAAAGATCAAATATCCAAGTCACAAGAAATCATTCGCGTGCACTCATATCCTTTCAGTTCTGGAAGCATCTGACTCATTAGAAAAGCAGAGAGGAACAGAGAGACAGGGAGTAGATTGCAAGACGTCAAGGGAGGGATGCTTAAATGTACACTTCAATGCAGGAATGACTATGACCAGGTTCAGGGTGGCAGCGCTGCTTGCATTCAGACACTGGGCACACAAACAAATGCGGCTTTCCCGACGGTGCATTGCTCAAGTGAGCGACGCAACGACCATCTATCACATGTCCACAAGGCAGCGCCCAGATGCGGTCATCGCCTGAACCATTCATCAAAAGTGCACGGTGACAACGCGCACATATAGGTGTGGTATTAGGCATAGGCACGACAGCATCATGCTCACCTCTAGAAACAGCTTCGACATCAATCGCCGGCTCGACGATGCTCTGCGAGAATCCAGGCATAGGAGCAAGCGGATGTGTCCACGCAGGATTAAATCGTTTCGATGGAACTGGCTGGCCACATTGCACACGCGTAGCAGCGTGGGCATAGGGACGCAGCAGAGTTTGTGGGGCAACGGTAAGTGGCTGGTTTGCTCGAGCCATGTAGCGAGACGCCAGCATTTCAAGGCGCTCCATGAGCTGCATACGATGTGGACTGTTCGACGCGTGCGCAGTGGTGGGGCGGGTATCCAAGCTCGGTCGTCGGCGGGTATATGGGCCCGGAGGAATGCCCTCCTGGATTCTCTGTCCCGGTGGAGCTTCGAGCAGAGGGCCAGACCGGTCGATCGATTCGGTCCGTCTTTGCCTCCTTCGGTTGGGAGTTGCTACTCGTACATCCAAAATAGACACCTCCTCGTCAGAAGACGCGTCTCTTCTGTTTCTAGCTCGATGACGTCGTGCAGACGTGGTATGGGGTGTGTCGTGGCGGGAGGGACCCATGCGCGTCTGTGCAAGAAGGGGCGGCGAGTCTTCCGTCAAATCAATTACAAATGGATCATGATCCATTGCAAAGGAATATGACGCTCACCACTAGGACTTTGGCCCCCCTCCTATATTTACCACTGCGCCTTCCACAAATCTAGCTTGTGGTCAATCACGGCCTGGACGGAGCCACTTAATAGCTGTCGTGGTGCGTTTGTGTGCTTACTCAGAAGTAGTCCTGCCATTCGTTTCGGCCGAAATTAGCCAGCAAACACAGCATTCGACTGTGGAATTCTTCAATCAGCTTTTCGTGTGAGACGCGGAAAACAAAAAAAAATAACCAGACGCGAAAACAAAAACCGGTACCCTCAATTCTACTCCCTTCACTTCCCACCACTGAGTGTCGGTCTTTTTGCCACTATCGGTATTTAACCCAAACCCAGTCTACACGCGTTGGGGTTCCTTAGGTATGTTTTTCTCCATGGCATGAATACCCCTATTAGACCCGCTTTCTTCCTTGTTCTTTCTTCCTCTCGATGATGTGTCTACATTCCTTTCCCCGGCCTACACGACTATGCCGAGAATACAAGGACACCTGTATGCTGCAGGTATTCGTTTCTTGGTGCATGCCAGCGCCGTTTTGTCTGAGCCTTCTCCCACTTCCCTATTTATGCCATGTTATTAAATGCATCATTTACTGACATCGACCACAGAAACAAAGAAGGTTCGTATTTTCCTAGGATCGACACAGGGTCATGCGAGTTCCCCTACGATGATACACCTGGTATCCAGCCAAAATTCGCAGTTTCCACTCTAAGACCCATGCAGTCCCTAGAGGGGCTGGGGCATTTGGCTCTCCTTCTCGAGAGACTCACTTTGTATGTGTCCATCTCCATCGCGAGAGGCGCCAGCACGAACCCTCCTTCTTGGAGTGCAGGTGCCAGAGGCCATACACGAGTCGTTTGTATCTTGTTTGGATCGCAGCCGGCTCTGGTCTGATGAGGGTCACAGACCTTCCTTGGAAGTCTGAGGGGACCCGCTTGCGCCTGCAAGTGATCATCTACATGTACTTTTGATATCATTGTGCTAACAAGTCCAGGTGTTGGTGACCGTGCTCTCTCACATCAACTTTGGGCCGTATAAGGTACGCAGTGAGTCGCGCCGTCGCTGGCTCCTCAATGTGATGAGCGTATCATTCGATACGTTACCATGAGAGCTTAGGAAGAGCCGTCGTCAGTGTTCATGGTGTGACCAATGGATTCCTGTGTCTGTCTGATGTACGGTCTTTCTTCACAGATTCCGTCTTTGACGTAGAGTCGGTGGATCGAGAGACACGTCTTTGTTTCTCGTTACTCATTGCCTTTCATGTGCGATTGAGTTTTTTTGGGAAACAAGTCGTGATACTGTGCATCTCCACAGCTCTGCAGTCGAGTACCATGATTGGTCCCGTGAGTCGCGAGGCCGAAACTAATGGTGACTGAGACTTGTACATAAACAGTCAGTCATGCGGATGCAAGCGAGTCGGCGACTGCGCAATGTTCCGTACGTAACTAACCCTCAGATATGGATTTGCTCCGTTATGGTCTCTCGCGTCGTGGATCCCGACACGCGTCTTACTTGTGGCAAGGTGTAACTAAGCGTTATTTAAGCACGCAACCTGCCGCCACATCGTCGCCTACCACGCATTATCGTATAACTTTGCGTCGCTCAGCGATTGGTCTTCCGAAGCACACTGGTCGAGTTATCGAGGCTCTCGGACTTCGTAAGCGTCTTCAAAGCGTTTACCACCGACAAAGTCCTGACATCGCTGGCATGGTGCTGGCTGTGAAAGAGCTTGTGCATGTCGAAAATGTGCGGTTGATGGAGTCTTCCTCAGACCTTGTGGACGAGGTCGCGAACCCGGTATGGGTTAACGCGCAAGGCGAAGTGGTAGATGCTGGACGTCTATCTCGGAAGGCGCCTCGGGGATTCAAGATCGTGGGGAACCTAACCGATGAACAGCGCGACGCAGCTCTTCGCTCTTCACCGGAGTAGGTACATTGTTACTTAACGATTGTGTAAAGACTGTCTATGTTTATGCTATGATACCCATGCATTTAGATACTTCAAATGCACAGAGCATTGCATTACCGTTGCGGTGTCACGATGTTAATAGGGTTGTTAATGTGTTCAATTTGATTCATTGTAAATGGCATGATATCGTGCAAATCTGACCACTGGGGTGACGTGCTTGGCAAGATACGCAACTGATCCGAATTTGATGGAAATTTTACCAAACAATTCGGACGGTCACATCATCAGCAATCTGATTCGAGGGAAATGAAACTCCACCCCAGCTTTTTTTGGCTATGGAATTAATTACAGCATAGCAACAAATTGCCACAGTGGGGTGACGTGTACGAAGCGTGTTGTTCGAACATACGGATTGTAAGTACATCAACACACATCATCACCGCTTCTTATTAACACAGATAAGACCGCCAGTCACGACATAACGACTTTTTTTGCTGCTAGACCAATTTTGGCAAGTTCAGTATCTGGTCTCCCTATCTACGCGTGCACATATTTAAAAGGTTCGATCTTTTTCCATCTATCCATACAATACTACAATGTCCATCTTCACAAAAACCTTGCCCGTGCCGGTTCGTGACATAATACTCCAATCAGTCCGACGTGCTCCTACGTCTCATTCAAATGGATATAATGGCGACTCGCTAAGGCGTCTTGTGCTCCAGCGGAACACACTCGCGGCGGCCATGGACTTGCATGACACAAACCCGCCTGTACACTGTTCGCTAAGGCGCTTAGCCACCGACATAACTTCACCATCATTTTCTTCATCAGACGGGCGTCAAAACCAAGTAATACATCGGTCTTCAACGGTACTTAGAAAGTCCCGCTCTGTGCAACAATTACCTGTGTCCTCTGGCCATGTTACCCCATGCACTCAGGAGGAACTTCTTGAGGACGCTTGGTTCGATCACCTCTTTGATGACCTTCTCTATGAAGATATGATAGACGATGGCACAAATGAAACGACTAATTCGTCAGTGTGCAGGAGTCTCGAGCGGGTGCAATAAACAAGAAGGTTCGAGACAGCATGTCGCTTGGCATTCCCTATGGCCTTCTGTGTCATTTTTCTTGTTATGTATATAGTATTGATGATTTATTCTCCCGCCTTCCCATGGTTCTTCTCCTTCTTTTTCTGTTACGGTGGGTCTTGCCTCCCGCTATTCCACATTTAGTTAATGTGTAGATTCATGGTAGACACGATTAATCTCGCCGTACGTAAATTCGTTGCGACATGCTCGAGGGCAGATAGTCTTGGGTGGAGACATCGGAGATGTCTTTCCTCAAATTCCGGTGCATTTCGAACGTAAATTCGAATACATTTCCTCATCACGATGTCATTGTGTCCAGGGGCTTGGCGCAGCTCGATGCGCCTGACGCGGTCATGTTCCAGACTCTTTTCCACCTCTAGCTACCTTTCCTTACCACATGCCACTATTCGGCGTCGGATTGGATCTTCGTTGTCATTGGACTGTGTTTTGACAAGGCCACTTTCCATTAGTGCATGTCTTCACGCTGCTCGAAGCAACACAGAAGAAAATGCACATCCTGAACCACCGAAAGCCGCAAGTGCTGCATCGCACTCCCCAATTTCATCGCCTCCAACATCTTTCAGTTTTCGACCATATGCCGAACTGATGCGCCTTGACCGTCCAGCAGGATCATACTTACTCTTTATGCCATGTTCCTGGTCGATTACAATGGCCTCGCATTTTATGCACGCACCGACCTCAGTCTGGCTCTCCAATCTTGGATTATTTGCTGTTGGCTCTTTTATCATGCGTGGTGCAGGGTGCACTATTAATGACATGTGGGATGCGAAGATGGACGCCAAGGTAGAACGGACGAAAACGCGTCCTATTGCATCCGGTCGGATCACACACGGTCAAGCAACTATTGCATTAGGTCTACAACTCGCTGCAGGGCTAGTTGTTCTACTTCAGCTCAATACGTACAGTATCATTCTGGGGAGCTTGGCGCTAGTGCCAGTCACGCTTTATCCACTCATGAAGCGTGTGACAAACTTTCCTCAAGTTGGTATGGGGCTTGCTTTTACTTGGGGATCAATGTTGGGATGGTCGGCTGTGGCAGGTGCCTGCTACTGGCCAGCTGTGCTCCCATTATATGCCAGCACAGTGACATGGGGTGTGGCTTATGACCTGATTTATGCGCAGCAAGATAAAGCGGATGACAAAGCCGCTGGCGTAGGCTCCATGGCTCTTTTGCTAAGCGACAAAGGCACTAAGAGAGCGCTTGTGGCCTTATCTGTGGTATGGATGGCGCTTCTTGTCTACGCTGTTCAAGCCCAGTCGCCGATCTTTCCATCGTTTACGGCAAAGGATGGATCAACCCTGAGCTTGCATGAATGGGTCCAACTGACATTTGCCACAGGTCACCCATTCTTTGCTGCGTCATGGCTTGCAACGGTTGCGCACATCTACTGGCAAATTCACACGCTCAAGCTAAACAATCGCATGGACTGTTGGGCTAAATTCTGCAGTAACAGGTCTGTTGGTCTAATTATATTCACTGGCTTGGCAGCTGATTATCTTTACCAATGGGCTAACTCTTGCAACACACATGACAAGAAGTCAGAGTTACCGAGTGAAAAGACATGACGGTAAGTTTCGCTGCGTGATATTATATATAGACGACTAGCTTTTTTTTATAGAGCACACAATTACATGGCAGCAATCATACGTGATTGTTATTCCGATGAGATGCATTACGCCTTGTACAGGCTTGAACCCTTGTTTACATGCACTATCGCACCAATATCAAAATTGAAGAGTTTCGCGTATCATAACCTCGCACAAATTATGTGGTTTCGTGTTATTAGGTTGAAATAGCACGCGATATAAATAATTTTCCGAACCAACCGAATACGACATCGTGTCAATATGCATTCAAAGTGGCTGCGCACAAATGCCAAGGCCGATAGCTGGACGGAGATAAAATGGGCTTTCGAGTCTGTCAGCATGAAGATAGATCAGCGCCCGAATGACGATGTGGCAAACTCTCGTTGCAGGTGGAATTCTTGCCGGTACTGTCTTAGTCCATGCTAGCAATCCCTTGGCTACAGAAGACCAGCATCACATTGATGAGCTGTCCAAGTCATTTTTGGGCAGGGGCAATCTCGATGCACTTAAGCAAAAAGCGCGTGAACAATACGTTAAATCGTTGAAGAAATACAACGTGGAACTCACTGGCTCTGTGAACAAGGACCTGGATGTTGCTATGGACGAACTTGTCTTCAGCTCTATCCAGAAAGCTGCGAATGGCGACCCCGCCAATCCTAAGGTCTACTGGACGGATACGGCTAAACGCACGCACGATTGGTTTGGTATATCAGTACCTGGTGGCCGTTACTCATATGATAATCCCGACTGCATCTATCGAACGATCCCAATCAGTAGCAAGTACAAATACAAGATATCGGGGCGCCGCTTTGGAAATGGCACGGCCGATCAATCATTCTCTCTGATCAAAAACCCCAATTCTCAGAACACTATCAGTGCGCTCTACAAAGATGATATGAAGGTGAACAGCGATGGATCGTATGAAATTACCATCAGCACCGACAAGTCTGGGGGACAAAACCATATCAAGAGCGACTGGACTGCTAAGCAACTTTTCATTCGCAACAATCTGGGTGACTGGTCGAAAGAGACGCCAGACGAGCTCAAGGTGGAAATCATTGACAAGCCGAAGCATGCGCCTAAGCGCACAGATTCAGACATTCTGAAAGATGCCCAAGAAGACCTGAAAGAATCGGCCTTCTTTTATGGATTTGGTGCCCTCGACCTAAAGACGTTGACCCAGAAACTGAATCACTTGGCAAGTCCTCATCAATCTAGCTGGCTCGGTACATTGACCTCACAGGCCCAATCATTTGGCTACTTTCATGTTAAGCCCGACGAAGCCTTCGTTATAACACTCACAAGTGGAAAGTCATCATATTGGGTTATGCCTGTAACCTCGATGGGTCTGCTCACGAAAGATCCCGAGCATAACATTGTGAGCTTCAATAATTTCCAATCTGCTCAAAACAAAAATGGCTCTTATACATTTGTCTTGTCTTCACAAGACCCAGGCATTTACAACTGGATCGACACAACTAATCTTGAGTGGGGCACTCTAATGATCCGTTGGCAGGGTCTGCCCGCCGGCGATGGGACTGCCAAGGATATCCAAGTTCACTCGCAGCTTGTAAAGTATGAAAACCTTCACAACGTGCTCCCGGATGACGTGCCAAAGATTGATCAAGGCGGTCGTTCTGAGCAGATTGAGAAACGTCGCCAGGAATACAAACGGATTCATTTCCAGAACTAATTCACACTTTGAAAATTCACCGATCATTATCTTTCTTGTATTTTATGAGAAATTTTGTGGTTCGCTTTGAGTATACTATATACTAAGATCTGGTTACCATTAACATCTGCTTCACTTAGACCAAGTAAGGTGACATAGTTTCATACACGCATTGGATTTTATCTGCCTTGAGACGAACATTACCGTACGATAGCTGACACTTGACTAATTGTTTATCGGATCGTTGAATTAGTTTTTTTGTAACCAGTATTAAAGCATGTCAAGGTGTGGAATGACTCCTTTCAAAGTTTGCCTCACTTAGAGGTATGTGGAAATTATCATTTCATATTTACCCGAAGATACACGTACCGCGCTTTTTGCTGGTACGTCTACAGACATAGTGTATCCACTTGAAATAGTCCATGCATGGGTACTCGATTAATAATTACATTGTGACACAGTAATGGACTGGCATGATCGCTGCATTTCGTCGTAAACCTAATTGAAACGGTCGTGTAGAGCATGACTACATGTAACTTTGGTGACGACATGTGCTCGTACCAACAAACTCCACAACCAATATTTTTTCGCCTCGTGACGTGTCTGTGCATTGGTTGCTTGATGCACGGCAAAGCCCGCCGATGAGGTCCTTGCACCACATGCTCATGCAAGTAAGGCGTCAGTTTAAAACAAAGCTAAATGTACAATTTGTAGTTAATTTTCCGGCCAATCATATGGTGTTATTTGAGGAAATTATCCGCCGGCTGTGACGTGATTTGATGCGCTTTGATTGCAACGTGCTGCGTTGCATGAATCGCGTGCTGTATTTTGTGTGACTATTGCGTAGACGTTTGGTCCAAGCTTTCTTTGACTGCATGTCGTTTGAATGGACATTGGCACTTTGATTGACACAGCTTTCAGCAATCAATGGGTACTCGCCGATGACTATTTTTTATTTTGCTGGATTGCGTTACGACGTTAATATTCTTTCCTTCTTTTATTTGCCTTGCTCGGTAACTTTTTGTGACTCATCGATTGATTTGCATCATTCTCTTCTTTATCGAGCAACCCTCTAGCGTGTCTTGCCACCGCCGATCATTTCTGATCGATAAATTGTGTCATTTACGCATAGCTTTGTACTTTGTTGCTCCCTTTAACCTGCAATTCTTAACAGAGCGGTCGTCGGTATTTTGGAGACATCCGTATCATAAGCATGGATATATCAAGACGACCATTCCGAGGGCGTGGCAAAACTCGCGGCCGGCGGGTTTTTGCTGACCGAGCTCCGTTCTGTGGAAGCGAAGATCAATCTTCATGGATTGCAGATGATTTTTGCACACGCTGCGGTGCAGCCACGCAGCACGGTAAGCTCTATTGTTCCAGTCAATGCCGAAATGAGGACTTGACTTCCGGCTCTCTTGCAGGCAATGACCTACGCGGCGGAAATATTCACTCTGACTCATTCGGTAAACTTAGGTACCCAATGACCCTCTCTCCTCATTTGACCTCTTCAACTGTGAATACTGTTGCAGCGAAGAAAAAGTTTCCATCTGTGAATTTCGGTCAAGAAGAGTCAGCGTCGTCCTCATCGAGCGAGTCTGAACCCAGTGACATAAACCTTGTTCGCGGGCGTAAGTCCCCGGGTTCGATTAGTTCGGACCCATCAGATCTGGTCGAAACGGACTTCACTTCTCCCTCACCTTGGAGAACTGGCATAGATCCTGCAGAAGGATCTGATGACATCTCTGATCTCGACGAGTCAGAGTTGCAGCTTCCACCCTCTGTTATGTACCCACGCTGGCCTGGTTCGCATGCGTCTGCTTCTAAGCCCATCAAGATGCAGTCTGGCTCCTGTACACCAAAAGCACGTCGATCTTGGACTTCGCCTGCTTTTTTTCCACATCTCACACCCGAGTCACAGTCATGTAAAGCCCCGATTTCTTTCTCGCGCTTACCTTGTTCAACAAACTTACCGCCTCATACTTCATGCCCCAAGATATCAACTCCTCAATTCGCACAACACAGTGCCCGGAAGGGTGGTAACGATTGCTACCCGCAAGATGAAAACGCTCAACATCGCCGTTCGAGTCCTGCCTCGCGGTTTTTTTCCTCTGCGAAGCCAAGCTTTGTTTCTACCAGACCCTTGTCCCCCGATTATACCAAATCCGACTCAACTTTGGCGGGACTGGATCACAGTGTACCCAAAGTGTCTCTAGAAGTACTCTCACGAAAGAGCACGAATGCTCCGGCTGTCAAGTCTGCTTGTGAGAGCGAAACACAGAATTCGCCGTGCATGGAGGCCATGGACTCATGTGACGAAGATGAGGTGCCTGTTCGCGGCAGGTCGCGCATTCGTGCGGGTCAGGCATGCCGTCTAAGCGTCCGATCTTCCTCGCGCACATCATCTGATCCATTGCTGTTCCTTCATCTAGGGACGCGTTCTCGTTCAACGTATGGAGCACGAGCAAAATGACTTGGCTCTTGAGAACCTCGACAGGTTCCTGTGAGGTCTATACCCGGATACTCATTGTGAAATACCAAAAGCTCGCTTTGTCAGGGCGTCGTTCGCAGCAGAACTATATCATGATACGTAACTGTTTTCTTGACAAAAGCAAACTCATTAGCGTATATAGACTTTTGACGTGATACCCCGGGTTGAACGTGTCATTTGATTGTTTGTGACACAAATTCATTCGTCTGATGCATGGCTGATGAGGGATAGTGAGAGACTCCTTTTTCATTATTCTGGTGGCGGTCCCCGCGACTAATTAGTTTAGATAAACTCTAGCATTATGGTAGTAGAGGCACATGCCCACCTATTGATTCATATATGTTTGACTTGATAACATAGATTTCCATGCTTAATACGATTAGAACCTAAATATATTTCAAAACTGGGGATGTGGGTAAATTATGATGGGCGAAGACTCGCTTATGGTTCCGATCTCTTGCCTCACAATGTTAGGAGTACCTCCTTGCTTTAGAGCTCATTCATTTATTGGGACTATTGTTATTGTTGCACATAAAGGTGCGAGCAATACAGTGGAAATATTCTAAATTATATACCGGATCTATTAGTACATGGATTCGACTTACGTGCGCACATTCACGCGAAACTAAGGATGTACCTCTGGAGGTACTTCATGTTAGCCTTTGGCGATTATCGACACATCTAAAACGATGCTTGGGTGTTAGCAACAAATGGCCTAGTATATAAGTCAATCTGTTCAGGACATGAGAAACTTGAGGATAAATAGTGAATACTTGGGATCGTCTTGATTATTGTAATTCTGGCATAGCTACGCTTTGTGCCAACTATACTTGACACTAGTTCAGTCTGGTTTTAAGACGCCTTTGTAGAACATACTGCAGCAACGTATTTCGCTTGACGGTTCAATTCTGGACAGGAAAAGGGACATTGTATTCCACGTATGGGGAAAGAAATGCTTGCACATATGTCGGTAAAGGATGTAAAGTTGGGTACAACCCATCGTGATAGGAATACTGCCACAAGTACTCGGCACGAAATCGCAAGCAATGTAGAGCTATTACACAGGCCGAAATAAACCATGCAGCGGTGCAGATTGCCAGCCATGGCGATCCACTATATTGCGAGATTCCTCTGAGCCATGTGTTGTACTTTGACGTACAGCTAGCGTTCGTTGGTCGTGTGTCTTTGACGTCATGCTCTATGCCTGTGACAAGAGAACCTAGTCGTTGCCGGATGTTGTCCAATCGTTGGGCATACACAGCATCTTCGAAACTTACTTTTTCCAGACGTAGGCCGAGCGACCAATTTTCTGACGCGTCGCTTTCTAGTGATGCGAGTCGATTGTCAGTTATCCTGTTTGATTTTATTAATTGTACCATTTGCCGAATCATATCGTCGCCTTGTTTGCTATCATCCGCCACCGGCTTTACCAATGCCTGTTTCAATTGATGGATTGATTCTTGCAGTTCGTCCTGTATGGTACCTTGCTCTTGTTCATTCGAGCCAGTCGATCCTGGTGCTTGCGCATCTGACTGATAATTTGAATGCATGCTATTCGTATCCTCATTTAGCACGAGTTCCTCCGATTTTGAATTTGCAGTGATGTGGCCTAAGCCGGAAAGGCTTGCATGAAGCTGGTAAGGTGGACCCCGCGGGATTGTTGGCTTTGCGGTGTACACGGATGACTCCATCGGGTACATCGACGAACCATGTTGATATTCCTGTGGTGGAGAATACGGTGGAGATGTTGTGAAGCTCACGCTAGTCCGTGTACTTGTACGAGTTGGGGATGCAATGTCACTCTCATGAAGAGATTCGTCTCGCTGCGGCGATACCGAGGAGTCCGGAATTTGTGGTGACTTGAGCTCTCGAGATTCCATTTCAGCGAGTAGTTTGTATCCACTTGACCATCTTTTGGCATAGCGATCACGATCGTCTTCTTCCTTTGCACGCGCTTTGGCTTCCTCCTCTGAGATTCTATGATAAATTTCCATGATGCTTGGACGTTGGACATTATGCCGATGTACGGGCCGCACCGGCTCCATCATTCGTACTTTTTTACTCGCGAATGCAATAAACGAGTCTTGGCGGCGCTTGTGTCGGCTTTAATGTGTGATGCTCAGTGTATGTCACTATTCGTCGTTGATGTTGGCAGGTGTCCTTCAACAACTGTTGACGCAGCACTTGTTTTCGACCGGGTCAGTGAAGCCAAATATTCTCCATTCCCAGGTTCGACTCCACGCTGGCGTATTTTGCACCAACACTTACGATCGACGAACATGCATTCATTTCTTGCTGGATTGATTGCGCGATTGAAAACATGCCGACAGTGGAGTTGATCATTTCAAATCACGGTATTTGGACAAAACGTGACCAGCTATGCTAATAAACGCATCTCGTTCTGCATTTGCGAATTTCTACTGTCTAAGGCTATGTTGTTTCAGTGAAATCGTTCGTTCGATGCCAATGATAGACTGTAGCATGAAATGATCCCCTGGCATATAGTAAACCTGAGACGCAAAGTTGCCTAAGGCGGGAAGCAGCGAAAAAAAAAATGTATCCACTCAATTCGCCTATTTCTGTTTTTATGCTCTGCTTTGTCGCACAAATGAGTGTCGCGATGGTTTGTGTCATGTGTATACATATTTGTGTATGCTAGAGAGTTGAACGTTTGCGCATACGGTTGTGTTATCGGATAAATGTATACAATTATACTATACGCGCCTTGGTGCTAATTTCACGTATTTAAGTTCAAATTGGGCAAATTATGCGGAGGCCGCGAAAAAATAACTCCAAGTATCGTTAGTTCTCGCGTACGCAAGAGCGTGCTTCACACCATGAGCGTATCAAAGTAGACAGGACGCCCACTCCCACAACATGAAATCGTCACTTTGTAAGTGCATACATGGACCAGTGACACAATGGCTACATGGAGAACAGTGAATGAACCGACACACTGAAGGCATATAAACACGACCCACACATGGGCTTGCATGTACGCGCTGAAGACATTTATAGGAAGTGAGAAAGGTAGAAAAAAAATGAATGGAATTTAAGGTTCAAGAGGTAGCAAGAATGAGGACGCATGAGAAGAGATTGCCGTAAGGAGTACACTGATCAGTGGAAAGCATCAAGACGGCTATGATTAAACTATCGGAGTATGAGAAATAAGAGATCACCCAAGTTCACATGATTCATGTAAAATTAGTGTCACAACGCGACCGTAGCCTGGTCCTGTAGGATAACGGTTAGTCCGAAGGTTTCTGATCTTGGAAGGTTCTGAATTCCTTAAGCCGCGGTTCGACTCCGCGCAGGACCTATTTGTTAATTTTTTTTTTTTTTTGCTACATCCTCTATTTCAGGAAATTTTAGTATCTAATCGGCGTAATAGAGTTTGGGGTTTCGTAACAACCAGTTACATAAGCCGCACTTCGCGTGCATGACCCAGCGTGAATCGTTCATGGACGGGTCAAGAGTGTCCTTAATACAAGGGATAGTGTTACGTTGATTGCTGAATTTGCGAACGGTATCAAACGTGTTGGTACGTATTCTGTATGCAAGACCGAATGCGTAGGTACCGGCACCCGTACGTCATGTCACATTGTTGTATTCGATTTTAATCACTCACAAAGCGTAGCGCTATATTTGATAGAACACATTTGTTTGAAAAAGTATTAGGTTTTACATATCGGGAATACAATTCCTTACGTGTCTTCGGCTTCAATGCAAACAGCATCACACCTTTTTTTGTTTTTACGTTTTATCAGTCCGGTTGGCAAGACATGATCATCACGATTTAGTAAGAAACAAAAGGTATAGGCATATGCTAGAATTGGATGAACAAGTCCACTCAGATGCGAATCTTAAATATATCATCAATATGCATTTTCCTCTTGTCTGAAGGTGACTACTGACGAGCACTGGAATTATTGAAATGATTCGTATTGCGGTCCCATGGACAGGCTGCAATGACCCAGGACATTATAATTCACGAGATACGAACTTCATAGCACGCTCTATCACCGACAATGCACACCTACAAGGACCAAGCCAACAGCTGCAATAAAAGACGGGCATATGCAAATTCGCGTACGCACGAATCCATAGGTACGAGGAGAGGGAACATGTGAAGACATCAGCGCCTTTTCGATCAAGGTTATATATCCCAGTAACAAAATTGACACATCGACGTCCCCATAAAGTAAGGTCAAATTAAAATAGTTACTAATTCATTTATTTTGATTCTGGCGATAATCCGACCGGAACAAAATAGGTCTGCAATCTGAGTAGGCATTGATAGGTCGAAACCCCTTGCGGTCGTTGATGCACACTCGTGTCGAAATGTTGGTACACGAAGTACGCAATTAGACGCATGAGTCAACTCGTAGCAACATTATAGAAGGATGCCTGGTCCCCCATACACAATGTTCCGGTGAGTACGGCTGATATTGAGGGTCGTATCGAAAGGCAGGTTAAAGACATAACTACACTACGTTCACATAGAACGGGAAACAAAACTAACTGAAAGGACACAAGGAGCCGAGCAACTCAGTCATTCCTATGCAGAAGATCAAATGCGAAAAAAAAATACCATCGTTTAGAGACAACCTGCAAAGTCCACCAGTACTACAGCCACATCCAGCGACGTATTCCATGCGTCAATTGAATAGACATTAGTATGGCAAGAGCTTATGTGCCGAAGGGCACACGCAATGGAACGGATGCGTGCGGTCCCTTTCATTCTCCGTTGGGTAGATTGCATCCGGTGCGGATCGCTTGGCACAGTGTGCATGCCAACCCCATGGGCTATGCAAACATGCGCTTTGCGACCGGAATTGTTGACAGATTCTTACACAGGCTTGACACAGAACAGACTTTGAATGGAAGGGCATGCATGCAAGGAGGATGAGATGCACATATGACTAAGCAAAGAGGCAGTGAATCCACCGCGGAGGCGCCGCAAAAGGCAGTGTAGTGGAGGAAAGTACTAGGTTATTTGGCTGCATCTCCATGCCAGGGTTAGTGCGCGACATATGGATGAAGGTGAGGATTAGGAAGCAAATGGGTTTGCGCATTTGCAACGACAACGCCTTCGGTAACTATAGTGTTCTTGCTGGGCGACAGTTAGAATCGGCACTTGACTTTAAATCGTATCGATAACCCTGGTGCTGAAGCGGCATCCCGCACACCATTTTCCGAACCGACCGCCCTATGGCAAGTTACTCTACGCCACAGAGACCTGTAGCGCCGGCCGCTCCTCACTTGGAAGCGCAGGCGATGCGAATCCCCAAAAGCGTTTCTGATCAGGCTATGCAGGAGGATCGCTACTATGGCCATCGCCAAGTCTCAGAAGCCATTGAACGTATGATCATGGCACTCTTCTCTTGTTCACATGATTCAATGGCAGCGACAATGGATGTGCAAAAAACATCCAAGGGCACGGCCCCACGCCTATCACATTTTGTGGCGTATGCGTTATATCGAACACGTCTCCCCATGGCGGTGGTGTATTTTGCTCTTCTGTTGCTGAAGCGACTCAAAACGCAGTACCCAGTGGCCCGCGGGTCATCAGGCCACCGCCTTTTTATTTCAGCTTTTATGCTCGCCAGCAAAATGCTCTGTGATGATGCGTACAACAACAAGAGCTGGGTCATTGTGAGCCAGAATCTGTTTTCGCTGCACGAAGTCAACCAGATGGAACGCGAATTGTTCATGTATCTGGACCTTGACTTGCGTGCGTCGCCAGAAGAGCTTGCTTCATTTGCATCAGAATTGGAGATGTATGGCACGCCCCACGTGACGCTCGAAGACCTCAAGCGCACTCGACTGTCGTCGTCGACGTTGACATCATCACCAACGATCTCAAGCTCTGTCTCACGGTCGCCGGGCAGCAGGTCGGTTGGTACACCTACATCTGCACCACGTCGAAAGGTGCATCGTCGCTGTCTCAGTTTGCGGCCCGACTACTGGACGCACACCAACTCAAATTTCATGCCTACAGCGCGTCACTATCGCTCAGAAAGTAACGAATGGAGCGCGAGTGGCATGCAGCGTCTTTCGCGCTCGTGCGCTCGCGCTTCGCTGCCATCCCAGCGCTCAGTACCGTCGATTCCCACGGTGACTGCATCAGGAATACACCATACATCGTCGTCCTCGTCGACGTATGCACCAAGACTTGATTCGAGTTTTTCTCCATCTATGCCTTGGTCGACTTTCTACTCAACTGCAAATGCGTCAACCATGTCCATTACAACGCCGAATTCGATGGGATCAAGTTTGCGTCCCACGCCGTCAACATCACTCTCTGAATTATCACTCAACAGCCCCAATGCCAGTATGTACAGCACGATGCCAGCGTCTATGTATGGTCACCATGGCTGGGACCATGCCAAACACGTGCCTGCATATGAAGTCAATGAGTCGTTTCGCATGCAGCCGCTCGCTCAAATGATGCAGCAACGCGACGCCATCTAGATACCTGTCGTTCTATTCACACTCTTCTTTTGATATTGTCAGCAGGCTCTTATGTAAAATAGTAAGGTACATCGAAACATGGTTATGATGCGTTAAATGGGCGCGTAGATTATATGGAGGTAGTATACTTGTGACGGAACGCGTGTAGAGGTCGGCTGCGTCAAAATGCAGGTCCGGACTCACGTGATGGCTGATCGTAGTTGGTCTGCTACACGTTGTTCAACTTCGGGTGCGTGAGTGAGTGGGTCTGTGCATGTCTTTGTGCGTGGAAACAAAGTGACACAAAGAAAGGAACAAAGCACGTCTCGTAAAGATGTCGAGTGAAAGCGAACAGACCGTGATATAATGTTAGCCTTATGCGACTGATTTGCATGTATGCGCAATACGAAGGCTCTCGAGCCGCTCGATGTGGACGACCACGTAGAGAAGGTCTCGGTCGTCTCCAGCAGTGTGCCCACGTCAGGATGGAGTGCTCGGGGGCATATTCATGCCAAAGTGACACGGCATGCTTCAAGTCCTGTGACTACTGATTTGTCAGACTCAATCGATACTGACAACACATGGCCTGCTCAAGAGGTTGCAAGCGTGTCGCATCAGCCTGGCAGTGCATGGCGCATTCAGACACCAGCCCTCCGACGTTCGGTGTTAGGGCTATATGCTCCAATGAGTCGTTCTCAACTGTCGAAGTACATGATTCCTGGCGCGATTTTGGCCGTCCTGTGCGGAGGAGTCCCTATAAGTATGACGTACGTGCTGGGTCGTGCGTTTTCCGCGCTTGGCCAGTACGTGCCAGAGCCCGATGCATCGGCGTCTCTTCTAGACAAGATGCGCAACGATGCACTAGGCCTCCTAGGGCTTGCCATCGCTGCACTTGTGCTTCGAAGTCTTGACACGTACGCTTGGCTGCTTCTCGGAGAGAACGGTGCACAAGCGTGGCGAAAGTGGATGCTGAGTGCAATTGTCGAGAAAGAGGTAAGCTGGTTTGAGCTTGGCATGGGTCTTGAGTCTGGCACGGGAGCAGCGGGACTTATGGCTTTGTATGCGAGTGACACGGATGATGTACGGCTTGCTATGGGTATCCACGTAGGTGGGATCCTTCGGCACATTTCGACTGTGCTTGTAGCCACCGGTTTCGCATTGTCGCGTCACTGGGCGCTGACGCTGGTGATTTATGCGACGTTGCCTGCTGTGATTTTCATCATGGTTGTTGGTGATAGGATGGCTGCCCCGCTTGAAGCTGCAACTCGGTGCCGTGCGCGTGAATTATCGACATTGGCTGAAAAGTGCATGAGTGGGATACGCACTATCAAGGCATGTACGTGGGAAGCTGGACAACTCGCATCACTTGCGACATGCGCAAGGCAGTATCGCCGTGTGCACATGCGCTGGACTGCAGTCCTTGGAACCCGGCTGGGGCTAGGATCGGCCTTGAGTCTGCTTACCTTTGTTCAAGGCTTCGGATATGGCAGCTGGTTGGTCCAGCATGGCCGTGCAGATGCGGCTGTCGTTCTCAGCACGTTTCTTGCATGTCTTGTTGCTATGAGCCAGCTCCAGACGATTCTGCAGCGCGCGGTAGCATTGGAGCGCGGGATCGGTGCTGCCAAACGCCTTACGCGTCTGCGAGCCAGTCATGTCATATCGCCGACAACCGTGTCATCAGCCCTTGTGTCCTCCTTTTGTTCTGCATATGAAACAGATTCGATGCCGTCGGTGCGTGGGTCCATGCTTGTCAAGAATGTATGGATGACATATCCAACACGGCCACAGGTACCTGTTCTTTGTCGTGTCGACATGACGTTTCCTGCCGGCGAGCATACCTATGTCATTGGAGCGAGTGGCTCAGGAAAAAGTACTGTGGCTGCACTTCTGGCACGACTGTATGATCCTTTGGCTGGGAACGTGAGTCTGGATGACTTTGATGTACGTACATGGCCATTAGGCATGTTCCGTGAGCACGTGTTGTGTGTGCGACAAGAACCACTCATCCTGGAGCGCAGTATGCGCGAAAACCTTGACCCCAAGTCGTGTATGCCACAAGCGATGCTTGATGCAGTCTGCAGTGCGATGCGTCTCAACAATCTTGTGAACACGCTGCCAGCAGGTCTTGACACAGTGCTGGGTACACGGGGTATCGAGCTGAGCGGTGGCCAGAAGCAGCGGATCGCTTTAGCACGGGCTTTACTGATCAATCCGACTGTGCTGATTCTCGACGAAGTCACGTCGGCACTAGATCGGGCCGCGGCCGTTGCTGTGCATGCGGTAATTCGTGCTTGGCGGCAAGGCCTTACGACGGTGTTTATTACGCACGACCTTTCATTGATTGGCGCGGGTGATCGTGTGTATGTGATGGCAGATGGCCGCGTTAAGGAGCAAGGCACGTTGGGCACGCTCCGCTGTGCAATGGCGGATGCGACAGCGGCAGTTCAACATTACGATGTGTCACCGCCGGCCTACCCAGGGCTAGAAACGGACCCAGTGTCACCGGTGACATCGACAGACCCAGTTGGTGCAGGCCAAGGTACAATGAACGATGTCTCTCACCAGGTGACAGAGACTGCGACAGCCACAACTACGGTCATGTCGCTCACAAAACGGGCGTCACAGATACTCAACTTTGATGCACAGATGGCGGCGTTGTGTACAGGTGCAACGAGTGTCGGTCAGCCGCCATCCATCGCCTGCGCACTTTTGTGGCTTTGGCGCACGATTCCTTCCCGCACAGCCCTCTGTGCGGGGGTGCTGGTATGTGTGATGTCTGGTGCGACCGTGCCTGCGTTTTCGCTGTGCTTGACACAAATCCTGATGGCAATTGCGCACACAAGCCCTGTATCCATCAGTGCGATGATAGGTGCCACGGCGTGTGTTGCGGTGGCTGATGGCGTACTCAAAGGAGCGCGACATGCAGGTATGGATATGCTTGCGATCGCATGGGTTGAGCGACTTCGTGTGCACGCGGCGCATGCGCTTCTTGCGCAAGATTGTGCATTTTACGACGATGCATGTCATGCGCCTAGCACGCTGACCAACACAGTCGTTAAGGAGGCAGATGATGCACGCTTGTTTGTTAGTGAGCTTCTCGGGCAGGGTGCTGTGGTGATGGCCATGGGTCTTGGGACGCTGGTGTGGGCGATGGTTCGTGGTTGGCAACTCACGCTGTGTGCTTGTGCGCTCCTGCTCGTGGGTTTAGGGGTCCTGAGTGTGCACGGAGCGTGGCTTGCAAGGTGCGAGCAAATGGCCATGCACGCACGGACGTGCTCGGCAGAACGAGTGTTTGACTACGCATCAAATCAAAGAGCAGCTCGAGCGATGGCTCTCGATACACCAATGTACCAGGACGCCATCGCTGCCGGCAATCGTGCATATGTTGCGGGTATGCGTACCGCTAGAGCTGTGGCGTGTGGCGCAGGGATTGCTGATGCTTTGATGTACTCGGCGGAGGCTGTGTTATACGCGGTGGGTGCCGTACTTCTAGTCCATCGGACGTACGACCTGCAACGGGTTCTGGACGTGCTGAGCCCGCTTGTCTTTACCATGTCGTATGCGGCCAGCGCAGCGGCTGTGATGCCAGCGGCGGGACAGTGTATGCCAGCGTTAGGTCAGATTCATAAGCTGTCCGATTTGCGCACCGACACGGCAAGTGACAAGCAAGGTCACCGCGATGTGCCGGACTTAAGCGGACGCCTAGAATTCGAGCATGTTTCGTTTGCATATGGGATGCATGGGAATGCGCCACTTCATGATGTCTCTTTCACGATCGAACCTGGCGAAAAAGTTGCTCTAGTCGGACGCTCAGGCTGTGGCAAGTCAACAGTGCTTGCCCTAGCGCAACGGTTGTATGAACCGGCTCATGGCCACGTGGTCCTAAATGAACAGGGTGTGACAGCAGCAGATGTGGATTCTCAACAACTACGGCGTCACCTGGCCGTGGTATCGCAGCATGCGACGCTGTTTGCTGGCACCATCAAGGAGAATGTGCTGGCTGGCTCTGCTGATATAACTGATGCTGAGCTCGTGCGTGCAGCATGTGCAGCATGTGTGCACGAGTTTATCGCAGGGCTACCAGAACAGTATGCGACGCGGCTAGGTACAATCGCTACGTTTAGTGGTGGACAGATGCAGCGGATAGAATGGGCGCGCGCATTCGCCCGGAAGCGTGCGAAGATCTGGCTGTTGGATGAGCCGACATCAGCGTTGGACCAGGCCACTAGAGATCATGTACTATCGAATCTCTCGCAGCTGACTGGGACTACGGCTATGATTGTGACACATGATGTACAAGTGATGCAGCGGTGTGATCGAATTCTTTTGCTTGATGAAGGCCGTATTGTTGCTAGTGGTCCGTGGCATGCCTTGTGCATGCAACCAACACTACAGCACGTGTTGCTGGAATCGGACCCATAGGCGGCGAACAGGCTGAACTGGAACTTCGAAGCAAGGGGGTAAGCACGAAAAAGCGCCGTAAGTTCTGCGGTCCATGCAGTAGAGGCGTGTCGGCCGTCCAAGCGTGTTGTGCGCGATGGTTCCCTTCTCCTTTCACACAACAGGCCTTCACTACCATACCGGCCGATAGCGGCATATGTACAAATATCACTCATGCAAACATGCAGATTTGCGAACTTAGCACACTATTATCTCACTCGCACTTTTTTCACCACGCACAGCCAGCCAATATGCCTCCTCCTCCCGCCTACTTTGAGCGCCACTACTACCCGAGCTTCACCACCAAATGCTCAGCTTCATTGCTTCTTGACTCTCTTCCCTACATGACAGTCCACTCACGAATTAGTCATGTCCATCGACATTTTCCAGCACTACTTGCTATTGTAGGTAGGTACATTTTAACGGCCACCCGAGAGACCCTTCTGCACAGCGCGCTTGAGACGCAGCGAAGCGCGGCGGTAATCGTCAGCCGAAGCATCCTCGACCTCAAGGAGCTCCATGGCCTTGGCCAGCTCCTGCTCGACCTGGATCTTTGCCGCACGCTTGAACGTGGCAGCAGGGTTGGACACGGTGCTCTCAACCGAGTGCACGTAAGCCTCGAGGTCGTTGCGCGAATCGTGCTTAGCCTGGAACTCCTTGTCAGCGTTCTTGAACGTCTCCGAGTCCTTGATCATCTGCTCAATTTCCGTTGAGCTCAGACGGCCAACCGAGTTGGTGATCGTGATGTTCGCCTTGCGGCCTGAAGCCTTGTCCATAGCCGACACCTTGAGCAGACCGTTGGCGTCAACCTCGAACGTGCACACAAGCTCGGCCTGGCCGCGAGGCATTGGGGGGATGCCCGTCAGCTCGAACTCACCAAGCAGACGGTTGTCCTTGCACTGAGTACGCTCACCCTCGTACACAGGGAATGTGACCTGGGTCTGGTTGTCCTCAACTGTCGTGAACACACGGGTCTTGTTCGTTGGGATCGGAGTGTTGCGTGGCACCACAACACCAAACACGTCACCCTGCATGGCCACACCGAGCGAGAGCGGCGCAACATCGAGAAGGAGCAAATCGGCCGTCTTGTCGCTTGTCTGGTTCGTCAACACGGCACCTTGGACAGCAGCGCCGTAGGCGACAGCCTCATCAGGGTTGATCGACTTGTTCAATTGACGGCCGCTGAAGAAGTCAGACACAAGCGATTGGATCTTGGGGATACGTGTCGATCCACCGACCAAAACAATGTCGTCTACCTTGTCGGCGGGGATCTTCGAGTCCTTCAGCACCTTCGACACTGGGTCGAGCGTGCCCTTAAACGCGGCGGCGTTGATCTCTTCGAAGCGAGCACGCGTGATGTTCGCCTGGAAGTCGATGCCCTGGAAGAGATCGGAAGAGCGTCGTGTAGGGAAAGAGTGTAGATCTCGGTGGTCG
>ERZ500990.181-NODE-181-length-22910-cov-6.246292_pt1 | contig 22910 bp, 18 predicted proteins | sample MGYA00248876_ERZ500990 | MGnify/ENA primary metagenome ERZ500990 (study PRJEB25958, sample SAMN03398517) | human skin metagenome | study: EMG produced TPA metagenomics assembly of the Human Skin Microbiome Metagenome (human skin metagenome) data set.
CCAAACGACTCGCTGAACAGGCACTGCAAGCTGAAATGACCCATCACTTGGGCTATGCCAAAAACGAATACCAAGTGTTTTTCTCCGTTGTTGACATCAGGTGTCAGTAAATACCCTGCGGTGATTGCTTCATGGCGAGACAAATGGCATTTGCTTTCTGCCTATTTCAAGTATCCCGAAGCGGTCAGAAAGCCTATTTACACAACCAATGCCGTCCCAGCGGTGCATCGCCAGTTTCGTAAGCTGACTAAAACCAAAGGAGCATTCCCAAATGAAACTAGCTTGCTTAAACTCTTGTATGTTGGTATGTTAAATGCGTCAGAGAAATGGACTATGCCAATTAACAATTGGGGGCAAACAATGATGCAGTTATCTATCCATTTCCCTGGTCGGTTATATGATGTGATTAATCTTTAATTCACCTGACACAGAGTTTTGAACGCCCTCTGTGAAAGTAAAATGTTTATTAAACCCTCGTTTTATAGACATTTTGAAATGACTTAAAAATACTCGATAAAATTCCTTACCGCTCTATTTTTTCCGTTTTCTGTGGTGACCCCTGATAGCTTTGAAAAGAATTAGCTTTTCTCAAGCTGAGCTATGCTTACTTTAAGTAGCCTTAAAACCATGATTGGTGCATATTTAGAGGCGTCGTTTCAACTGGATCAAGAACGGCTAACCAGCTGTTAATTTTTGGCATTTCCCAACCAAAGAAATAATCACAAGCGGCTAATTTGCCATAGATGAAATCAGGAGAAGTTGAGTTTTCTAGCTTTTTATGGAGGACTACTGCTTGATCAAGCCATAACCAACCAACAATCATATGACCAAAAGCCTCTAAATAGTTAGCTGCATTTGCTAATCGTAATTCCACATCGGTTATAGCATGTAGTTTTGCAGTAATATCGAGAATCTGTTGCCATGCTTGACTTAAAGTTGCTGCATGATTTTGCAATTGTGTAACCTTTCGAGCGTTAGCACAAGTCTCTTCGATTTTTGTGCCTAAGAGCGTCATTGAAAGACCATTATTGATATATGTTTTACGTCCTAATAAGTCCAATGCCTGTACCCCAAATGTTCCTTCATGAATGGGATTTAGACGATTATCACGATAGAACTGTTCGACATTATACTCACGGGTATAACCGTAACCGCCATGCACTTGAATGGCTAAATCATTTGCAACTAGACCCCATTGTGATGACCAGCTTTTGACTACTGGGGTCAGTAAGTCAAGAAGTGCTAATGCTTGCTTTTGTTGCTCTTCCTCTTCCAGTGAGTTTATATCATCTACTAAACGAGATGCATATAAACATAATGCTAAGCCGCCAGATGCATAAGATTTTTGAGCCAACAACATTCGGCGAACATCTGCATGCTGGATAATTGGAATTTGTGCCGATGCAGGATTACGTTCATTGCGTGTCCGACCTTGCGCGCGTGTCTTTGCATAATCCAACGCATGCAGATAACCTGTATAGCCTAATGCCGCTGCCCCTAATCCAACTGAGATACGAGCCTCATTCATCATATGAAACATATAAGCAAGACCTTTACCAGGCTCACCAATCAACTCACCAATTGCCCCCGCCTCACCTTCTGGTGTAAAACGACCTTCACCAAAATTTAAAACCGTATTGACAGTACCACGATAACCCATTTTATGATTAATACCTGCCAAAACGACATCATTGCGCTCACTGGCCTGACCTTCTTTATTCAGTAATTTTTTTGGTACAGTAAATAAAGAAATCCCTTGTACACCTGGTAGGAGTTGACCGTTTTCATCTGGGATTTTAGCAAGAACTAAATGCACAATATTTTCAGAAATATCGTGATCGCCACCCGAAATCCACATTTTATTGCCAAATAAACGGTAACGACCGTCGCTAGAAAGCACGGCACGTGTTCGAATGTCAGCAAGGCTAGAACCAGCCTGTGGCTCAGATAAACACATTGTTCCAAAGCATTTACCCGCTATCATAGCATCCACATAAGGTTTTACTTTTTCACGGTCACCATGTGCCATCAGTAAGTTAGCATTACCAATCGTTAAAAAAGCATAGCCTGTCGTCCCTGGATTAGCAGCCATCATATAAGCAACACCTGCCCGTTCAATTGAAGAAGGCAAACTCATTCCATTCCATTCAACAGGAAAAGCTGTCGCTATCAAACCTGCATCAGCAAATGCTTTTAATGCGACACCAACCTCTGGGTTAATGGTGACACGCTCTCCATCAAACACGGGCTCATTAACGTCATTTTTCTTATTATGCGTGGCAAAAAGGTCTGTTGCTAAACTTTCATAAACATCCAAAACCGACGCATATTCGAAACGCTCTTGTCCTGCAAAACGTGGGCGTTGACTAAGTTCATCAACTTTTAACCAGTCAAAAAGTAAGAATTCAACATCTTGACGCGAGAGTATCATTTCTTTGCTCATGCAATTCTCCAACTTATAGATTGATTAATATCAGCCATTCAGCAACCAGTGCTGGTTTAGCTTGATTTTCAATTTCAATAGAAACATCAAGAGTGAGCCGATACTGATTCATAGCTTTTTCGATAATACTTTTTAAACTAAAATACCCTCGCACCCTACTACCACTAGAAACAGGAGTAAGAAAACGTAAATTATTTAACCCATAATTAACTGAGGAGGTCTGACCTTGTATTGCTGGCAACACCTTTTCAGCCATAGCTGATAGAAGCGACTTATTTTAAATAAAAAAGCTCCAGGGCTAAGAAAATTGATGATTAATATTAAATCGTTAAACCACCATCAACGACAATACATTCACCGTTGGTATAGCTAGCTGCATCAGAAACCAGATATAAAACTGTCCCCGCCATTTCATTTGGTTCAGCATGTCGACGTAATGGAATTTCTTTGATCCAGCTCTCATATGCGTCTTTATTCGCAAACAATGCACCAGCAAATTTGGTTTTAGTCAAACCAGGGAGTATAGCATTCACGCGGATGCCAAATTGACCACATTCTTTTGCAAAAGACTTGGTCATGTTTACGACAGCAGCTTTAGTAATGGAGTAAATACCTTGTAAATCACCAGGTTGTAAGGCGTTTACCGATGCCGTGTTAACAATTGCACCACCACCATGCTCTTTCATTAATTTGCCAGCTTCAACCGACATGAAAAAGTAGCCACGAATATTGACTTCAACTGTTTTATTATATGCCGATAGGTCAGTATCTAAAATATGACCATAATATGGATTCGCAGCCGCATTATTAACAAGAATATCTAAACGACCATGCTTTTTACGAATATGTTCAAATGTAGCTGAGATATCTTCCATTGATCCGACATGGCATGCCCATGCTTCTGCTTGCCCACCAGATTGGTTAATTTGCTGAGCGACAACTTGACAGTCCTCTACTTTTCGGCTCGATACTATGACATAAGCACCATACTCAGCCAATAATTTAGCAATTTCCTCACCAATCCCACGACTTGCACCAGTGACTAATGCGATTTTCCCTGTTAAATCAAATAGGTTTTTAGCCATTTTATCTTCCTTCCTTGTTTTTCCCTAGATATATTTATAATTTCCTGTTCCCTTAGCATACCTAAATCGCCACAATGAATACAATGAATTATTTAGATTGTTAATCATGAATAAAAAGGATTGTTTTTACTTAAAACTTAGTTCACACAAAATACTTTGTAATTTGCAATAGCCCCCGGATTCCTTATTTCCTATTTGTGAACCGTCCTGGTTTTATCGAAGACAGGTTTACTTGAGTCATGCAGCATAGCCTGACGTAATTAATGAACAATAGTAGGTATTTTCCGCATCCACTACGAGCATAGCTCTCCGTCTTGCACTCGGGCGAAGCAGTGCTCCGCTATTTCCTCGTTCAGGCGATACATATCCATTGGTAGAATGTAACCGTTCATGAAGGCGGTATAGACCCGGCCTGATTTAGTTTTAATGTAGGTAAAATCAGCGACCTGAGGAGCACTGCTCCGCAAGAGTCTTTTCTTGTTTGGTCTATCTGCAGTAAAGTTGCGTTTGACCAAATCAGCAGGCTTGTCTTGGTCATCACGCTGTCTGGTGTTGATTTTGCCTTTACCCCGCCATACGCCTTGAATACCTAGCTGTTTCATAAGGCGTTCAACGGTACAGCGACCAAGCTTTGGCATGCCATCTTGCTTAAGCTTATGCCAGACTTTACGAATGCCATAACGACAGCCACTGGCTTGCCAAATCTGTTTGATTTGTGCCATGAGGTGTTTGTCGCTTTGTTTACGTCGGCATTGCTTCTCTGGGTTATCCTGCTCATCTTTGATGCGATAGTAGGTGGATGGGGCGATTGGCAGTATTCTACAAATCGGCTCGACCCCATATTTTTCTTTTTCATCGTCGATGAATTTGACCATCACTTGTGTGGGCGGCCGAGCTCCGCCTGGGCGAAAAAAGCGGCTGCCTTGCGAATGATTTCGTTCGCTTGTTTGAGTTCTCTGATTTCTCGCTCAAGTTCAGCGATACGAGCCGCTTGGCTCTCAGTGCTTATAGTCACAGGATTTTGCTTAGCTAGGTGCTTTTGATGCCATGAGCGTAGGGTTTCAGGGGTACACCCGAATTTGGGGGCGATGGCTTGGATGGCCGCCCACAGTGAGGGATAATCTTTTTGCGATTCGATGAGTAATTCGATGGCTCTACTCTTAACTTCTGTTGCGTATTGTCTGCTTTTCATTTTGGTATTGTCTCAGAGTTTTAGGTCTCCGACAATCCCGGGACGGTTCAATCAGCGTGCATCTCAGAATTCGGATTATATAGGGGTTAGAACAGAAAACGGAGAAAATAATATGCTAAGGTAAATTAAGGAATTTTGTCGATAATTTATCAGCTTGATGATAGGAAACCTATCCAAAAAACGAGCGTTTTTTTGGACATTATTAGGGTATCTCAAATATTCGACACCATTTCTTAACGCTCGATTTTTTGAATTTTGGGTAAAATTTAATGCAATTATCATAAATAAAAAATAAATAGTTGAAGAATTAAATGATAATGATTATTATTTGCAAACTAAAAATCATTATCATTTAAATTTTAGGGAAATTTATGTTGCAGACTGAGATTCAAAATCGGTTGGCTTTACAAAATCTAATCAACGCTTATTGCTATGAACTTGGGGTCGGGCGTTATATAGAGGTTTCAGAGCAAAATGAAGCGTGTTTAAATTTTTCACAACGTCAACCCTTACTTGAAGTGCCTTTGTTGCCTACGTCAATGTTATTACGAGTGCCTATTGACAAGGTAAGTCAGCTAGGTAATGTACGATTTTTGGAAGAGCCGACGGTATTTTTGAATGGTCAAAGCTGTGATTACACTGCATCAACAGTGGCAACATTGGTATTACAAAGTATTGCTTATTATCAATTATCATCTAACACCCAATCCACTACTGATAAATCACATGAGGTGTTAGGGCGTTGGTTACAAAGTTATGAAGGGTTAGGCAAGATACTTACCCATCGTTTAGATAATATTGATGATATTGTCAGTGCAGAATTAAATTTTGTGGAGACGGAACAAAATCTCATATATGGTCACACCATGCACCCAACGCCCAAAGGTCGAGATGGTTTTTATGCACAAGAATGGGAGCAATACGCCCCTGAAACACAAAGTAAATTCCAACTTAACTATTGGTTGGTGCAGTCAGATTATGTTACAGGTAACTGGGTGGACGGTGAAGATATTTATCAAGAGCTATTAACTAAGCTCACACCTTATTTAACAGACTATCAGCAAAAAATGCTACAGCAACACACAGATTATCGGTTGTTGCCATTACATCCTTGGCAAGCAAGATTTTTGCAACAGCAACCTTGGTATGAAACGTTGTTTCAACAGCAAAAAATCTATCCGTTAGGAGCAATGGGCTGGTATCTATCACCGACCACTTCGGTCAGAACGCTTGCCAGTTTTGATGCCCCTTGGATGTTCAAGCTTTCCCTATCAGTTGCTATTACCAATTCAGTCAGAATCAATTTAGCCAAAGAGTGTCAGCGTGGCTATTATGCTTGTCAAATCTGGCGAAGTGAGTTTGGCAAACGTCTAAAACAACAATACCCCACCTTGTCAGTCATTAATGACCCTGCTTGGCTTGCACTCACCATTGATGGTGAGGTTATTAATGAAACCATTTGTATTTTAAGGGACAATCCATTTGACCCATCTATACAAGTTTCAAATTTAGCCAGTTTATGCCAAGACCATCCGACTCGATGTACCAATCGAATTAAGACATTATTCCAAGCGATTAAAGCAAATACTGCCCAAGATAACACAGTCATTGCTAGCGACTGGTTTGACAGCTACTTAAAAGTAGGATTTGAGCCATTAGTGTCGCTTTATTATGAACATGGGTTGGGGTTTGAAGCCCATCAACAAAATAGCTTGCTTGAGTTAAAGGATTATTATCCAAGCCGATTGTGGGTAAGGGATAATCAAGGATTTGGCTATATTGCCGAGTACGCAGGCTCATTAATAGATGAAATACCCGCCTTAATGGATGAGGCAGAATGTGTTGTGCCTGAATTTTTTGCCAATGAGCGATTTGCTTATTATATTATCGCCAACCATCTATTTGGACTTATCACTGCTATTGCACGTACAGGTTGGGCAAGCGAAGAGCAACTACTCACGCAACTCGTCAATAGATTGATGGCATTAGAACAACGCTATCCTCATCGAGAGTTATTTGAGCTATTGCTTAGACAGGACATGCTTCCTTTTAAGGGTAATTTATTGACCCGTATGCAAGGGTTGGATGAATTGACTGCACCTGTTGAAACCCAATCTGTGTATGTCAATGTGCCAAATCCATTACAACCTATTTATTCACGTCAATTAAATAATGGGGTGCATTGTGCTTGATGTCATTGGTATTGGTTTAGGTCCTTTTAATTTAAGTTTGGCTGCCTTGCTTGTGCAAGCGAATGAATCAAAAAAAGCAGTAACCTCTAATATAACTTCTCTGTTTTTTGAAAAAAATAGTGATTTTAATTGGCATGAAGGAATGTTGTTACCAAAAACTACGCTCCAAGTCCCATTTTTTGCTGACTTGGTGACGTTGGTTGCCCCCACCAGTCGGTATGGTTTTTTGAATTATTTAAGCCATAAAAAAAGACTGTTAAAGTTTTATTTTTTAGAAAATTTCAAAATCCCTCGTCAGGAATACAATGATTATTGCCAATGGGCTGCTCATCAATTACCCAATGTGGTTTTTGATAGTCATGTAAAAAGTGTCGAAAAATCCAGCTGTGGCGTGGGCTATGTGGTTACTGTCATACAAAATGGCATCAGTCACCGCTACCATGCTCGTCATGTGGTCATTGGGACAGGTACACAGCCGACCTTGCCGAAAGTATTACAGGCTGTCGCTAATGACATGCCTAATCGTTGTATGCACTCTGCTAACTTTGCCCGTCAGTTTGATTTGTCCGCACTAAAAAAGCACATCGATATTCCACATATTTTGGTTATCGGGTCAGGGCAGTCCTCAGCTGAAGTGTATCGTCATCTGTTGCAACAGCAGTACACCGATAGCAAGCTTAATTATGAGCTAGACTGGGTAACACGGTCGTCAGGGTTTTTTCCGATGGAGTATTCGCCACTTGGGTTGGAGCATTTCAGCCCTGCTTATACAGAGTATTACTACCATTTGGATGAGTCTATCAAGGCTCAACTACTGCGTGAACAAGGTCTGATGTATAAAGGCATGGGCATGAGCACGATTCAAGATATTTATCAGCTACTGTATGAACGTACTATCGGCAATCGTCCTCAGCATTGCACCTTGATGGCAAACTGTCAGCTTGATTCCGTGGTAAGAGTCGATGAGCGTTTAGCGGTGCAGTTTTTTCAACGTCAGCAACAGCAGTCTTGCCAAAAGACTTATGATTGTATTATCGCTGGAACAGGTTATCAACATCAATTCCCAAGTTGTATGGATGCTCTGATGCCAGAAGTGACAACAACGACTTTGGGACAGCCCAAAATTAGCCATGATTATCGTTTGATATTGGGTTCATCAACAGAGCATGTTGGGGAAGTGTTTGTACAAAATCAAGAATTACACAGTCATGGCATAGGTACACCCGACCTTGGGCTGGGGGCGTATCGAGCAGGGGTGATTGCCAATCAAATTTTGGGCGAGCCTTATTTTGATACGCAAGCTTTGACGGTATTCCAAACTTTCGGTCATGCTAACAATGTGTCACATGATGAGGTGCCATAAATGAAATCAGCGATGATGACACAGCTACCCAATCAATTTAGTCGAAATTTTTATCAAAAAACCTTTTGCTTGCGTGCGTTACGCTATCCTGAAGATATGCCATTGATTTACCAATGGATGCACGCCGAACATGTTGTCGCTCAATGGCAATTACACCTGCCAATGCCAGCACTTAAAGCCCATATCGAAAAAGCTCTTGCTGATGACCACCAGCGTCTATACATCGTTGTCTGCGATGGGGTGGATATTGGCTATACCGAAGTTTATGAAGCCAAACGTGACCGTCTTGCTCGCTATTACCAAGCTAAAGATAGTGATATTGGCTGGCATTTATTGTTGGGTAATACGGATGCGGTGGGTCGAGGCTACCTAAAACCGACAGGGATGCTGATTTCAGAGTTTATTTTTGAACATACTGAGGCAACTAAAATTGTGGTAGAGCCAGATAGCAGCATTGAGTTATATCAATGGGTGACAAAGCAATTTGGCTATTTTTTGCAACGCTATATTGAGATGCCTGAGAAAAAAGCCAGTTTGTACTTTTGTCATCGTGAGGATTTTTATCAATCAAATGGCTATCAAAGTTTTTATCCAACAATCACAGATACTTTGTAATCCTAGCTTAGGGTCGTATGGGTAATGGCTGATATGTCAAAACACACACCACAGTCACTGTCAAATTCTGCTGTGATTTTTTCGCTCCTACTTGGCGGTGTAGTCGTCAGTCTCAGCAACAGTGCATTAAACCCCGCTATCCCACTGTTTATGCAAGTGTTTGGTGTTCCACTAGTGAGCGCTAGTTGGGTATTAAATGCTTATGTGATTGCCATGGCAATCGGGCTAATCATGGTGAGTTATTTAGCGACAATTTTTGTCCGAAAAACATTGTATTTGACTGCCCTTGCGGTCTTTGGTTTGGGGTCAATGATGGGTTATTTTTCACCCAGTATTGATTGGGTGATTGGGGCAAGGTTTTTACAGGGTCTAGCAGGGGGGATTTTGATTCCTTTGTCGGTGGGGATATTGTACCAAATCGTACCGCATCAGCGTCAAGGTCAGACGATGGGGCTGTGGGGTATGGTGGTGATGTTGGGTTTGGCAGTTGGTCCATTGGTTGGGGCGTACTTGGTCAAGTGGTATGGCTGGGATGCGTTGTTTATTATCAATTTGCCTTTGATGGGATTGGCATGGGCTTTGGTCTGGCATTATCTACCACATCAGCAAGCTAAAATCCAGCAACGAAACTTGGATAAAAAAGGCTTGTTAGGGCTTTGCTTGTTGCTACTGGGTGGTTTTGTGTGGGAGCGTGTGGCTCATCAATATACTGCTCAATTTTCTGAGTGGATGATGGTTGCCATGATCGGACTGGGTGGGATACTGAGTTATGGTAGCTATCGTTGGTGGCTCTATGAATATCACCATGCGACCCCTTTGTTACAGGTAAACATTTTTGATAATCGTATCTATCGCTATTGCACCATTATCAGTGTGACGCAAACCATCGGCTTGATGTTGTATTTAATCTTGTTGCCAATGCTGATACAACAAGTCATGCACCACCCTGCCACATGGACGGGGTGGGTGTTGATGGCATCAACCTTGATAGCCAGTGTTACCACACAATTAGTGGGCAAAATTGTTGACAAACAGGGTGCTAGATTGCTCGGTTGTTGGGGTGTGATATTGACCGCATCAGCAAGTTTTGGTTTGGCTTGGCAGTTGGTGGATATTTCTATCATTGCTGTGGTCATATGGGTTTGTGTGCATGGATTGGGCGTAGGGCTTGCTTATATCCCAACCACGACCGTTGGTTTTAGCCAACTGCCTGCTGATAAAGTTACAGAGGGTGCATCGCTCAATAATATCAGTCGCCGAATATGTTCAGGGTTGGTGATTTGGCTTGCGATGGCGTATGTCAATTATCGTCAAACACAAGCCGTTAATGAGGTCGGCATTTTACAGGAGCTATTGTTATTAATAGGTGGGATGTTATTGCTTAGTTTGCCCTTTGCATTTGCATTACCAAGAACATCGAGTAGTTTTATCAATCAACAACAATCATAAATTTAAGGGGAATATTTTGACATCTAACGCTTTGCAAGTGTGGCAGTCGCCACTGGATACTGCAATTATTCACGAAGTTGAGCAACGGGTTATCCGCCAGTTGTTACAGGCATTATTGTTTGAAGATATTTTGTCAAACGTATGTGTGGTTGAGCGTTCAAGTCTTGAGCAGGGCTTGGTTCAGTTTAGTATCACGTGTCCGAACGATGTGGTATATAAAGCCATTGGGCGAGTGCATTTTAGCTTTGGCATGATTCGCTTATCTGATACGCCTGTAACCAAAACTTATCAAGGTATGCAAACAACAGCCCACCTTGATGATGTCATTAATGATGTGTTAATGCCATTAGACGAGGCAACACTTAAAGACAGTTTTATCAAAGAATTACGTCAAACGTTCATCCATGATTGCCAATCACGCCACCATAGACAGCAACATATCAAACAACTACACGAGATGACTTACGATGAGTTGGAAGGCTATTTGGACTTTGGACATCCGTATCACCCTTGTTATAAATCAAGACTGGGTTTTAGCTTAGAAGATAATGACCGTTTTGGTCCAGAATTTGCCCATCCGATACAACTGGTGTGGCTGGCTGTCAATACAGAGCTATTGGTCACTAATACCACGCAAGAGTTTGGTTATGCCAGTTGGTGTCGCCAATATCTTGGTGATGAGATTTATGAGCAGTTGTGTGAACGGCTATCGCAATATGAATTAGCTGTTGAGCATTTTGCGTTCGTCCCTGTTCATCCTTGGCAGTGGCAAGCGACATTGATAGAGGCATTGACACCCCTAATGCAAACGCATCAAGTGGTCTATCTTGGTGAAGTTGGCATGGAGTATTATGCCCAGCAGTCGATTCGTACCTTAGTTTATCGCCCTACTGATAATAAAAAACACGCCCTATCGCCATCACCTTATCTCAAACTGGCAATGCACTTGGTGAATACATCAAGTACCCGTATTTTGGCAAAACATACAGTATTAAATAGTGCAACCATCACACATTGGCTAAAAACATTGGTGGCGAACGACAAGCAAGCCGTGGATTTGCAAGTGAATTTCTTGGGTGAAGTCATGGGGGTGAGTCTAAACCACGAACGCTTACAACAGCAAGGCTATCATCACCCTGCAATCTATGGCGGTTTGGCAAGTATATGGCGTGAAAATGTTCATCAGTATTTAGGGCAAGGGCAGTCAGCATTCCCGCTCAATGGTATTAGTTATATTCAGCCAAATGGCAAACCTTTGATTGATAGTTGGTTGCAACGTTATGACATGGCAGATTGGGTGGGTCAACTGATTGACGTGACGGTTACACCGATTATCTATATGCTATTTGCCCAAGGCATTGCATTGGAGTGCCATGCCCAAAATATCGTTTTGGTGCATGATGATGGCTATCCCATCAAGGTGTTACTGAAAGATTTGCATGATGGCATTCGCTTTTGCCCTGATAAGCTGACTCACCCTAATACCAAACCTATCTTAGAGCAACTACCACAGGCACATGCAAGGCTTAATCGTGGCTCATTTATCGAAACAGACGATACCGCAGGTATTCGTGATATGACGGTTGCTTGTCTGTTTTTTGTGGCATTTGCTGATATTGCTATTTTTTTACAGACCCATTATCACTATTCAGAAGCCGTATTTTGGCAACAAGTGGCTGATAGTATTCATGCCTTTGCACAACGCTATCCCGAACATCAATCTCGCTATCAGTGCTTTGACTTGTTTGCTGAAAAAACCAGAATTGAATCACTGGCAAAACGTCGATTATTTGGTGACCGTGATTTTCCAATCAAATGGCTAGACAATCCATTGTCTCAGTTTAAATTGAAGCAGGGGTAACAATGTCTCTAACAGCTCCCAAGCAGGACAACCATACGACACCCTATCAGCCAATCGCTCACATGAGCGATGGTGATGCCAGTCAGACACTTTGTTTATCCGCTGAATGGCAAATCATGGCGAATATAATCGAATGTTGTTTACTAGAAAACTGGCTATCCCCCAATCATATTATCAGCACAAGCACCAGCCTGTTAATGCAGCAGCCCCTGTGGCTAAAGACTGCTTTATATTCCGCCTTGCCAACAGCTTACCATGACTTATTGGAGACGGATAGTGATTGTCTGCACCTAATCTTAGGTGATGGCTGTGAGATGATGATACAGGTAGAACATGGGTTTTGTAGTCCTTGGCGACTAAAAAAATCAACTTATCCTTTGGTCAGGCTTGCTCACGGTACTAGCATATGCGTTGAACAGATAAGCCAGCCAAACGACGCTGTGTGCTATCAAGTTATTATCGATAGCAAGGCATTATTAGCCCTGTTATTACAAGGGCTAGCCAATAATCCAGCTAACACAAGTAATAACCCACAAGGCATTAATCTGTTGCAAGAACAGCTGAAACTTGCCAAACGTGCCTTGCTTTGGTCACAGCAAAACGCTATCTCAAACTCCCATGTTACCCCGATTAATGCACAGGCTCACTGGTATCAGACTTGGCGAGTGGCGGAGCAATGGGCATCCTTATGCGATAGACCCTTTCATCCGCTTGCCAAAGCAAAAATCGGCTTTGACCAAGCAGACTATCAAGCCTATATGGCTGAGTTTAACCAACCCATTTGCCTAAATTGGGTGGCGATTGACAAGCGATATGTGATGTATGGTTCGGGTGTGGCAGATTTATCCCAACAGACTCCTGCCAACTTGCTACTATCAGCACCACAATACCAAGCCCTAAACCAAGAGATGTGTGAAAAAAATCTCTCAACGACACACATCACAATCCCTGTCCATCCGTGGCAACTTCCCCGTATGCTTGAGCGGTTGTATGGGGCAGAGCATCAGCAAAAAATCGTGGTGGTTTTGGATTTTCAGGCATTGACGATGTTGGCAAGTTCATCCACTCGTAGCCTACTGTTAGACAGCCCTTCTGCTTACAGTACCAAACTGCCATTGGCTATTTTTGCACTCAATTCGCAACGCTACTTACCACCACTTAAGCTAATTAATGGTGAAAAAAATCAACGAATCTTACAACAGGCAAAGACGCTTGATGCCACACTCAAAGCCCAGTTGTATTTGTGGGAAGAAACACAGTGGTGGGCATATATGGAGCAGGGGCATTGCCACGATAAAAGTAGTGATAACCCTTATTTTTATCAAGAAAAGCCCACGCAGCTCGGCATTTTATTGAGACGATTGCCTGAAGAAGTGTGTCGTGATACCACTCGGCTTATACCCATGGCAAGTCTAGCTCACCATGGTTCTGACTATCATCTGTTTGACGAATGGTTCAAAGACAAGTTAGATGATATGTCACGACTACACACAGCCGTGCAGGAAGCGTTTTCAGAAATCTGCGAGATATTTTTTGGTACGATGTTACGCTGTCTAAAGCTGGGATTTATCCCCGAGTTACATGGTCAAAATATCGTACTTGTTACCGAGCAGGCTCACACGGTTGGGCTATTGTTACGTGACCATGACTCTGTGCGTATTTATTTACCTTGGCTAACTGAACAAGGCATAGCCGACCCCTGTTATTTGAGTCCGCCAAATTTTCGCAATCGACTGTATTGCCAATCTGCAACAGAACTGCTGTTTTACTTTCAATCATTGGGTATTTTAGTGAATATCAGAGCCATTATTGAGAGCCTTGCCAACCACTATCAGATTGACGAAGCATCGCTGTGGCAAGTAGCTTATCAGCAGTTAACCACCCAATTAGCCACGCTGGCATTGGATGAACAACGCCGTATATGGTTAGTTGAGCAACTGTTAAAGCAACCAACCTACCCATACAAAACCTTGCTATTGCCTATCGCTGAGCGAGGCGATGAACAACACGGAACTATGCCAGCAGGAGCAAGCTTGACAACCAATCCTTTTTATCAAATATCTCATCAATTTTCTCAATAATTTTTTCAACAAGGTTTGGCAATGGCACGGATATCTCAAGAACTTATTGACGCTTATCAAACTATTAACACTTCAACCATTGGGCATCTCATCGGTGAAGGCTATGTTGCAGGTTTAAGACCGATTGCCCCATGTCAGAAAGTCTATGCAGGCAACTTGGTGACCGTGATTTTGAAAAATGAAAATACACAAGCAATTCGTCAAGCATTGTTAAATTGCCAATCAGGTGATGTGTTATGTATTGATGCTCGAGTATTGAATCATAGAGCTTGTTGGGGGGCGTTGCGTACTTGTATCGCTATGTATCATGGTGTCAGTGCGGTTATGGTATTAGGTAGAGTGACAGATTCACGAGCCATAGAGCAACTTGGTTTTCCTGTATTTGGGCTTGGTATCAGTCCTTTAACGACCAGTGCAACGCTTGATAATGCCAATAACAATGAAGATAACACTGCTTCACTGTATCAACCAATACACTATAGCCATGAAGGCTATGATATCACGCTCAATAACAATAGCTTGGTGGTACTAGATAATGATGGGGTGTTTGTACTATCTTCATCGCAAGCTATGTTACTCAAAAATGAGTTGCAATCAAAACAACAACAAGATGATGAAAAATTCTCAAGCTTCATGGGTGAATTTACTTAAAAGGTAAAATTTTTCAAAATTTTAAATAATAATGATTATCATTATTAATTAGATATGCTAACATTACTCAACTGTTACAAAACCAAAATAATTTGTTAGATTTGAGTGAGGATTCTTATGTACCAAAAAGCTTTTATAGTGACCCTGCTAGCAGTTGCGGTTAACCAACAACTGCATGCTGAAACCGCCAAAGCACAAATATCAGCGAACGATGATATACCTACCACAACGTTGGATGAGTTGACACTCTACGCCGGAATCAAATCAGGCACGGTATTGGCACAAAAAATCAGTGAAATGCCTGAAGTCACCCAAGTCATTAGCGAAAAACAAATTTCCCAACAAGCAGTAGCAGGTCGTACCGTCATTGATGTTTTAGGACAACTTGTGCCAAGCTTAGGTGCAGGCAGTGGTACGGCGAGTAACTTTGGGATGACCATGCACGGCAGACCTGTCCAATACCTTATCAATGGCGTACCATTGACAGGCTCTCGAGATATTTCACGCCAAATCAATAGCATCAACCCTAAGCAGTTAGAGCGTATCGAAGTTTTATCAGGAGCAACCAGTATCTATGGGTCTGGAGCGACAGGTGGACTGATTAATCTAGTGACCAAATCTAGCTACCAACAAGGGCTACATGGTGAAAGTCGTATTGGCATATCGACCAATAATAATTTTAACAAAGAGGCGTTGGGTTATAGTGCTGGGCAGACAGTGACTTTTGGTAATGACAAGCTTAACGCCCGAGTAGATGTGGATTATGAATCAAGGGGTGGACGCTTTGATAGTGGCAATAAACGCATTGCCCCAGAAGTTTGGCAAACGGATTTGCAAGATACTGATAGTCTAAGTGTCAATACCAATCTCAACTATCAAGCCACACCCACACAAAATATCAATTTGGCGGCTACTTATTATAAAGACCAACAAGATACCGACTATGCCCCCGATTATGGCAAAGGGTTAGGTGTGCTACTCAAAGGCGATACACCATCAATGCAAGCCATCAAAGGGTTGCAATTAGACAATCAACCCTTTACCAAAAAATCCACCGTGAGCCTTAACTACAATAACAGTGATATCAAAGGCTCTAATCTGAACGTGACAGGTTATTATCGTCAAGAAGACGGACGCTATTATCCGACACCTGCCCCCATATCGATCAAACCTGCCTATCCCTTGATTGACAGTTTGGCGGTTGATAACGCAACCAAAGACAAATATAAAAAGAAACTGGCAAACAGTGCCTACAGTATCTTGCAATCGACAGCCGATATCAATGTGATGGGACTGCGTGCCGCCATGCAAACTCCCAGTACATGGCAAGATAAAAAGCTGTTATGGAGCTATGGTGCTGACTTTGAGCGAGAAACAGACAAGCAGTATTACGATGGTAATGACCTTAAAACCTTTATTGACAGTAATGGGCTGAAGATTCAGCCAAATAATACACGCTACACCGCAGGCCCAAACAGCACCATTGATAAGGTAGGGGCATTTGTTAATTTAGATGCTGATGTCACAGATAAATGGCATGTGAGTGGCGGTGTTCGCCACCAAAACATCACCAGTAAGACGGATGCCTTTACCACTCGTAACGAAGCCCAATTACAAGATTTATTGGCTCAGCTCAACTTGACTTATCAAGCAGGTAGTGTGCCTGCAGGTGAAACCAAGCATAACAAAACCTTATTTAATCTTGGGACAAGTTATAACATCGCACCCCAGCAGAAAATTTTTGCCAACTTTTCCCAAGGCTTTAATCTGCCCGATATTCAGCGGTTACTACGAGATGTGAATGTCGGCTTTAAGGTCAATTCTGATACGGTTGCACCGATTGCAGTCAATAATTATGAGTTAGGTTGGCAGGGTGATTTTGACAAAACCAAAGCCAAAGTGGTGGGGTTTTATAATACCTCAGATAAAGTGGTGCAGTTTACCAAAGATTTTAATGTCATCGCTGCTGATACTGATGAGAGAATCTATGGGGCAGAAGCCAGTATCAATCACCGATTTAATCAAGAATGGTCAGTAGGTTCTAGTCTTGCTTATACTAAAGGCGAATATAAAGATGCCGCAGGGGCATGGCGTGACTTAGGGGCATTTCGCGTCACCCCCCTTAAAGCAACCGCTTATGCACAATATACATTCCCGCAAGGCAATAGCCTTCGCCTACAAGGCACTGCAATTGGTGGTACCGATAAGGCTTACAACGACATGCTAGTTGCAGCGGTGGATGACAATATTAGCAAATCCAGTGAGGCAAAAATCACTGGCTATGCCACCCTAGATTTGTTAGGACAAATCAAACTACCTAAAGGGGATTTGGCGTTTGGGGTGTATAACATCGGCAATACTCGCTACCGCAGCGTGTTTAACCAAACTGCTGAAGCGATTGCAGGTCCTTTGGCAGGGCAAGAAGCCCAAGGGCGGACTTATGGGCTTCAATATAGCCTAAACTGGTTCTAAACCGTCTTTTGCCTACTTTCTGTAGTTAATCGGAAATTAAAATGAGCACCGCTCGCCCTGAGCCTGTCGAAGGGTGGCGGTCGCTATGCTTCGACAGGCTCACCATGAATGACCTTGTTCATTATAATTCAGTTTTTACTATAATTTTCAAAACCCTATGCAACGCTATGCCAAAAACGTTATCTGCTTAGATGATAAAGGGTTTTAGCAGAGTTTAAATCAGTGAATCAAAAATATCTTACTATGCAAACATTGCCACCTACACCTATCAGTGACCCTAATATTACCCCTTTTTTAGCAGACATTATTTCGCACATTAATGATGAGCATACCCATGACTTACGGACGATAGCCGAAGCCAAGCTGGGTGGGCTATCTCAGCAAATTGCTGTGTCGGTTGAGCAGATTTATCACCATGGCTTTGAGATGAAGGTCTGCCAGTTCGCCACTCATAACGCCATAGCCAATACGCCAAGCCAAGAAAAGCCCTTGCCTGTTTTGCACCGCTTATGGGTGGATTTTGACCAACCCATTGAGCAATTAGAAGATTTGATGATGGCGTATGTCAAAGTCCTAGAGCGTAGTCAACGTCAGTTGGGTAGATTGCCGATTCAGACGCTTGAGCGAAAATTTACTTTTCTACAAGGGTTTTTTGTGACCGAGAATATGTATCGCATGGTATTAACTGCACCAAACGATACAGTCATTGACCAAGCAGGCTATGCGTATTTATTTGATATCGATGAGTCATTGGTTGATAAAACCAAAGATAGCAGACCCCGACCACACCGTTATTACACCCTTCGTCAAGTCACCCAAACCACATCAAATGCTCAAGTTTGGATAGATGTCTATGTGCATGGTGATAATCTTGGCAGTCGTTGGGCAACATCTCGCAAGCTTGGCGACACCATCACCACCCAGCGAGAGTTTGCCGAGCATGTTCATCATTTACATGATGGCAAAGCTTTGCTTATAGCGGATGAAACATCGTTACCAACTGTGGCACGGTTACTTGAGCAATGGCAAAATCCTATCCCACCTGTGGTGATGGTCATGACCCACAATGCCACCGAACAGGCTTATTTATCACACAGTACAAGTGCCACGCCTTATCGCTTAATTCAAATAAATCATTATGATAGCCATGACATACAAGGACATATTCAGCAATTACTGGATGAACAGATGACCTTTGACAGCGTGTGGGGCGGACTGCAAGCAAGACTGGTCAAAACGCTAAGACCTTGGTTGCAACAGGCCTTAGCAATGAATAGACAACAGATGGTTTTAAAAGTTTATTGGCGATGATAGAGCATCGCTATGGCAGATTCTTAACTTTAACGCTAATAATTAATCAGCGTTATTCATTGTAACAAAGTTCTTAAAATTTAGACGAGATACTCGATGCTGACAATCAATCAAGTCGCTTGGCAACAAAGTAATACCCCCATACTTGAAGACATTTCCTGTGATATTGCCCAAGGCAAACTGTATGCCCTTATTGGTCAAAATGGCTCTGGAAAATCTTCACTCATCAAATTGATGGCAGGTGAAATATTGCCTTCACACGGTGATATCCGTGTTGATGATACGCCTTTACGACAATTAGGCGGTAAGGCATTGGGCAGAAAAATCGCCTATCTACCGCAGAATTTACCTGCGACCCACGCATTTACCGTGGAAGAACTGGTGATGTTGGGGCGTTACCCTTGGCAACGCTGGCTTAGTAAGCCCGTCCAAGCCGACCGAGATATTGTAGAACACAGTATGCACCAAACCCAAATTCAGCATAAGGCGACACAGACGGTTGCATCGTTGTCGGGTGGTGAGCGAGCAAGGGCTTGGCTTGCCATGGCATTAGCACAGCAAACAAGCTATCTACTACTTGATGAACTTTTAGCCCCATTGGATATTGTCTATCAAGTCGAAATTTTACGTTTATTACGTCAGTTGGCAAAAGAACGTGAATTGGGCGTGGTATTGATTATCCATGATATCAATCTGTCTGCTCAGTTTTGTGATGATATCATCGCCCTTAAAGACGGTAAGCTCTGTCATCTTGGTAGCGTGCAAGATACTATGACCCAAGCGGTGCTTGAGTCGATATTTGGGGTGTCATTACGCTTGATTGACCACCCTGAACATGACTACAAGGTGGCAATCTTATGACAAAAACCAGCCAATACACGACCCATAATCGATTGGCTCAGTTAAGCCGTTGTTTTAGCAATGTTTTACTGGGCTTTGGTCTAGTCGCTTGTCATTCTAACACGACCACTGCCACCCGCGATATGCCTGCCTCTGTGCATACGACACAAGCAACACGCATTCTGACCCCTGATTGGGGAATTGCCGCCGAACTAACAGCTTTGGGCTATCCACCCATTGCCACAGGCGACTTGCGAATGTATGAGCAATGGATGGGAAAACCACTACCCAAGCAGACCATTGACCTTGGTATTCGTTATCAACCCAACCCAGAGCTTATCGCACAACTGAATGTCGATTTGGTGATTGATAACTTTTTTTATGAGCATATCCGCCCGATGTATGGCAGTGTGCCTACCAAGTCAGTGCTTTTTAAAGCCAAAGGAGATGTTGCTACTTGGCAAGACTTTGCTACGGCTACCATAGCACTGGGTCAAATCCTGCAAGATGCTGGCAACCCACAAGGCAATGAACGAGTACAGACTTACCTTACCCAAAGTCAGCAGGTCTTACAACAGCAAGGACAGCAATTTAGGCATCGTTATCCTAATATCAAAAAATTGGCAATCGTACAGTTTGCGGATGCAGGGCATTTACGTCTGTATGCTGACAATAGTCTATTTAAAGTTACAACTGACCAGCTCGGCGTATCGCTTGTCAACTTTCATCAAGGCAATAAATGGGGCTTTAGTAATATTGAGTTAGCAGAATTGGCAAAACTTGAGAACGACAGTTGTCTGATAGTGATAAAACCCTTTAGTCATATGCTACAAGCCGAACTTGATAAAAGCGTGCTATGGCAACAACTTGGCTTTGGTCATAAGCGGTGTATGGCTATAATAGACCCTGTTTGGTCATATGGTGGGGGTATCGCATCCATGCGTCAATTTGCTGACCACTTAAGCCAAACACCCTTACAAGGCGTGGCACCGCCAAACCTGTCATCCCCACCATTGTCAAACACGACCAAGCCAAAGGGGTAAAAATGAAAAAAAGCGTTATCACCCAAAATACCCGTAGCCGTGTTGTGAATAAGTCTTTTGTTAAGCAATTTGTTGGCATTATATGTTGGCTTGGGCTGATTGTTGCTAGTAGTTATTATCTATTCGCTCAATTATGGCATGCCCCTATTGCTCATCTGTTTACGGCAAGCCAACAGTTAAGCGTGCAGGAGTTAGCCACACAGCTCAAGCTGTTACCCACCACATTGGTAGCTATCATGGCAGGTGGGCTACTGGGGGTTGCCAGTCTGTTACTACAACAACTGGTAAAAAATCCACTGGCTTCGGATACCACATTGGCAGTGGGTAGCGGTGCTCAAATGGCACTGTTGATTGTCACCTTGTTTTTGCCGAATCTTGGCTTGTATGGTAATTTTTGGGTGGCACTGATTGGCTCACTTATGAGTATGGGGCTGGTGTGGCTGATGGCAATGCCAAGCCGTTTTAACCCTGTGGTTTTAGTTTTGTCTGGCTTGATTATCAATATTTTCTTTTCAGCTTTGTCCTCATTAATGATGTTATTTTTTTCGGAAAAATCTTTGGGTGTCATGGTTTGGGGTGGGGGTGTGCTATCTCAACTTGGTTGGCAAAGTACCCAGTTGCTTGCGATAACTACAATCGCTCTACCCCTTTTGGTTGTTCCTTTGCTCAAACCACTTAGCTTGATGAGCTTGGATGATACCCAAGCCAAAAGTCTGGGTGTGCCTATCTCCACGATACGAGCTTTGGTATTGGTACTGGTGGCGGTACTGGTGGCTTTGGTTGTCAGTCAGGTTGGGGTGTTAAGCTTTGTGGGGCTGGGTGCGGCAACTTTGGTTAATATCAGTCGGGTACGACAGTTAGCCAGTCGGTTGGTATTGGGGTTTTTGCTCGGTGGTGGGCTGTTATGGTTTGCCAGTAATGTGGTGATGATGCTCATGCAGAAAATGCCTGTGGTGATTCCTGTGGGGGCAATCACAGGTATTTTGGGTGCACCTTTGATTATTTGGGTGATTTTACGGCAGCGTCACCAAACGCTCGGTGATACGGCGACTTTTACCCACTATCGCCAGCGAGCCATTACTCCCATGACTTATGTAGGTTTAAGTTTGGCATTGTTTGTCATTATTATGATGGCATTGGGGTTTACCAAAAATATCCATACGGGCGGTTGGGGGCTATCATGGGATAGCGAGATGATTTATCAATTTCGCTTACCCAGAACGCTTAGTGCGGCTGCCACAGGAATTATGCTGGCAACGGCAGGTGTGATGATTCAATCTTATACCCGAAACCCGATGGCAAGCCCTGAAGTGCTAGGTATCAGCTCTGGCTCTGCGGTGGGGGTGCTGATTTATCTACTGATTGCCTCGTTATTAGGCTTGCCACTGGCATTGGGTAGTATTTTTGTCGGTGGTATTGTGGGTGCATTGGCAACCTTGTGGCTAATTTTAATGTTGTCTAAAAAATTAAGCTCGGATTATTTAATTTTGGTTGGGGTGGCGATAGGGGCGTTGATGAATGGTGTCCTAAGCTTAATCAATTTGGCAGGCGACCCAAGACTCCAATCGATATTAAGTTGGCTATCTGGCACAACGTATAGTGCCCGACCTGAAACCGTATGGTGGCTTATCGGCTTTGCCATTATCTTAGTCACTTGCGGTTGGCTATTAATTGAACCCCTTCGATTATTGAGCCTAGGGCGTTCAGTCGCCAGGTCGTTAGGGCTTGGTATTCGGATGGCAGATATGGCTGTCTTGTTGGTGATTGCTGGCTTAAGTACAGCGACTACCCTAGCAGTTGGTCCGTTAAGTTTTGTGGGGCTGATGATACCACACTTGGCAACTTATTTTGGGGCGGTTAATCTTAATAAACAATTACCGATTAGTATGTTATTTGGGGCAATTTTGATGGTAATGGCTGACTGGTTGGGTCGGTATGTGATTTTCCCTTATGAAATCCCTGCAGGCACAATCGCAGCTATCATAGGTGGTGTGTACTTTATGTGGTTGATGAGAAAAACATCTTAAATCTAGCTCATTAGGGGTTAGAACCTGTTCATAATCTTTTTAATAACAGAGCAATGAACGCCAAATTAACAAATTGCAAACTACTATTCAAACTACGCTCACAGTTGAGACTGGGATCAGCACAGAATGCGGAGAAAATAGTACGTTAAGGAATTTAGTCGAGTATTTTTAAAATTGATAAAGGTCAAGGTGTCTAAAAAACGTTGGTTTTTTAGACCTTTTATTTTGAGCAAAAAAACAGGGGCAAAAAGCCCCTGTTTTCGTATATTAACCCGTATATCAAAC
>ERZ500990.185-NODE-185-length-22693-cov-4.419339_pt1 | contig 22693 bp, 16 predicted proteins | sample MGYA00248876_ERZ500990 | MGnify/ENA primary metagenome ERZ500990 (study PRJEB25958, sample SAMN03398517) | human skin metagenome | study: EMG produced TPA metagenomics assembly of the Human Skin Microbiome Metagenome (human skin metagenome) data set.
CACGTGCATCATTTGCTTCTTCGTCGTCATCATCGTCCTCCTCGTCGTCCTCGTCATCTTCGTCGTCCTCGTACACGACATTCGAGGGCTTGACGCGCTCGCCACGCATGAGGGCCATCTGGCCCGCAATGGTATCCTCTTCAGGGTCGGAAATCTCGTCCTCCTCATCGGGTCGAGGCACGATGGGCTCCGACACCGTCAGCTTCATGACCTTGACGACGCGCGAACCCAGGTACGAGTCGGAGTTGACCTCGACTTGGAACGTGTAGACACCTGACTCGGGCGGCGCAATGATAGGTGCCGTGACGATACGCAGTTGCGCGGTGCTCATGTCACCAAAGCGAATCGGCGACATGATAAGATGGTCAGACTTGGGATCGCCCATCTGCATGAACCAGCGAGGTACACGCTCTTCCATAAAGTAGGGCGCATGGACATAGCCCATGGGCTCGCGACCGGCATTGGCCTCGTTGAGCGTATCTGCCTCCAGTGTGCCGGGACGCACACAATCTTCACCGTACTTTTTGTCGCGTGCATCAAGACGGCGTCCATTGCGGAGGAGCGAGCCATCCCGCTTCAATGGAAGCAGACGCAGCTTTATGACGAGATGCATGAGTGAGCCGGCGTTCACTTGCTCCTCGCCCACCACGGTGTAATACGCATCCGCCAGCTCAAGGCGTGGCCATTCGCCTAACGCACGCATACACGTTGTGTATTGCTCCTCAGTCAAGCCGTCGTCTTCGCGCATAAGAATAGCACGACGCTCTGCATCAGGTACTTTCCACAAACCCTGCAAGCCATGCTTGACAACGGCCTCAAGGGGTACAAGCGACTTGGCCAGCGACAGTGTCATGTAAGGCAACTGGAGAAGCTCCGACACACGGCCGCCGTGGAGTGGCACAGCTTGCACAAAGTGAGGAAGCAGGTGACGAATTTCGTTCGACTGTTCGAGACGGTTATGAGCAGTGCTTATGGCCAACAGACTCATCAGCATCTTTTCGGCATAGTGGCCCATCTCCAGCTTGATTTGTTCCACATTAGCATTACCCGAGTCGATACGGTATTGGTACGCTGTGAGAAGAACCAAGGCGCGGCGCACGTTCTCTGGCACGTCGTTTGTCACCAGGTCGGCATCACGCAGCTCACGATATGCATCCAATGTGCGCTTCTCAAGATCATTGTACGCTGGCAGATCCCTTTCACGCAAGCGACCCACAAAGTCTTTCGAAAACTCTTCTGTTTCAGCCATCATGCGTAGAATGTCATCCACAGGCGTGCTAGGCTTCAGACGCATAAAGAACGAAAGCGCAGTGGCATTAAGGACGCCGTCTTTAGTTCGCGAACGCGAACCGTACCACCAACGCGCAACAAGAAGAGGCAGACCTACGCCAAAGATGAGGCCGTACACCAGAAGCACGAGCACATTGTGTTTGCTGTCGACAATCCATGTCGGCAGCGCAATACCCATGGTCATTTCCTGGCGGCCATCTGGGTTGCCGTATTCCTCATAATTTCTGCGCGTTGTTTCATCGGTGAGCGACTTGTACGCTTTGGTAATCTCGATGTAGTGGGATTCAATCTCTTCTTTGGTCTTATTCGAGTCGCTGCTCACTTTGTCGGGATGAAACTCCAAGCTCAGACGGCGATACTGGCGGCGGATTTCACGCTCCGTGGCAGATGTGGCAATGCCAAGAATCGAAAATGGATCGTATGCGACAAAGCCAGAGTTTTTGGCCACCTGAATGACGCGTTGGAACAAATATGCCACGGCAGCCCAGCCACATACGAGCATCAAGCCACGCACGATCGAAGAGATGGGTGACGTGCGCATAAGCTTTTGAACATGACTGTGCTTGTGGCCACGCTGGTCCAGCCAGCCATGGATAATCGCTGCACGTTAAATCAGATGTCATCACGTACCTGGATCGCGCTTGGGCCGGAGAGAGCGGTACGTATACGGCACCATAAAAGCAAGAAAGGCCGTCAGTGCGAATGTCGTGAACTGGCCACCTTCCTCATCATATTTATATCCTGACATGGTAATGCAGCCCGCGGTCGTACACGTTGCACTGCGAGTGCTTGATTAGAAGGGGCAGGGTGGACAACTCAATGTGGACTGCCAAGCGTGGCTAATCGATGCCTCTACCTCGCCCACCACCAAGTAGGCACACTTCTGTGTTGCGACAACTCCACGTGTCACTGACTAATGGCACGCGCAGCGGCGTCCAACTGGCGTAGTCCCAAGATGGAAACCCGGTCGTCTCGCGCGCGTGTGCTAAGTGCAGTGAGCGCCTGAGATTAGCGAGGTCGACGACTTGGCGGCACCAGATACTGTTTGCGCGTTGTGAATGGGGCTAAATTTTGTGAGTCCACCGGTCGCTGTACCTGTGGACATTTTCATGCGCACGCATGGTGCACGCATTATGGATAAGGACGAAGAAACGCCTCAGTGCACGAAGCGTGACGGTTACGATATCTACCTTCCGAATCATGTCGAACGTGTGTCTCACATTGCGGTCGATGTGGGTGGCTCACTTGCGAAAGTCGTTTACTTCACTCATGCGCCCTCTTCGCCCGTGTCCTCTGATGGAGGTAACGAATCGGATGTTTCGCGCCAAGGCACCTTAAAGCCAACTAACTTGGGCTCCTCATCGCTGTTTCACCCGACGAGTCTGCGACAGCGCTCGCTACCGGAGCAATTTCCTGGTGGACGCCTTAATTTCACCAAGTTCGAGTCCAGTAACATGGACATGTGCATGGCATTTCTTCGAGAGCTCATTGAGCGCAGCGCTTTGGCGAATCAAGTCACGATTGAAGAAATGCAAAAAAGTGTGAAAATCATGGCTACAGGCGGTGGTGCGCACTTATTTTATCAACGCTTCAAAGACGAACTGGGTGTTGAGGTGCAGCGTGAAGACGAAATGGCGTGCCTCATCACAGGTCTTAATTTTATGACGTTGATCCCTGACGAAGTATTCTGGTTCTCTGACGATCTCATGGACGACCTGTACAAACGGCATCCAAAGTCATCGCTGAATATGCGCCGTGGCGACTCGAGGGTTCTGCCCAGCCAAGATGCTAACCTCCCCCGACCCAGTCCCACTCCACCGATGTATGAGCCTCTGTTTGAAAGTGAACCTACGCCTAAGCTGCCTTGCTTGCTTGTCAATATTGGCTCTGGTGTCAGTATTCTCAAGATCGACGAATCAGGAAAATTTGAGCGTGTAAGTGGCACGAGTCTAGGAGGTGGTACCTTGTGGGGCCTGCTTGGTCTGCTGACCGATGCGAGTAATTTTGACGAAATGTTGGATTTGTTTGAGCGTGGCGACAATAGTAATGTCGACATGCTTGTTGGTGATATCTACGGGCCAGTGGGATTAGATCACCTGGGCTTGTCAGCGTCGACGATTGCGTCTAGTTTCGGCAAGGTGTTCCGCTGGGATAGGCGCAGTGCCTCACCTGAGCAAGCTGATGAAGCCCGTACAGCATCAGAGCGTCGTCGTGCACGATTCTCTCAAGAAGACATCTGCCGCAGCTTGCTGTACGCCATTAGCAACAATATCGGCCAAATCGCGCACATGAATGCTGAAAAGTACCGACTTGATCGTGTGTACTTTGGTGGCTGCTTTATCCGCGGCCACCAAGCCACTATCGCAACACTCTCTTACGCTATCCGCTTCTGGAGTAAAGGACGTCGTCGTGCCTACTTTTTACGGCATGAAGGCTACCTGGGGGCTATCGGCGCTTGGGTGCGGCATATTGCATCCGACTCGTCGGCCGATCATCCTCCCGAGCCACAGATCCAGCCCATGCTAGCTGATGCTCTGAGTATGAATCAAATGGACCACTCCCCTGTGGCGCCAAGCGCTGCTGAAATGTCCCCTTCGTCCGCACTCACTGAAAACCAAACTTTGTCAGACCTCTTGAACGAGTTGAGTGTCATTGACCAGTCCACTATGCCGTCTGATCCCGACTCGATCGAAAAGCTTATGCTGCAACTAGACCGTGCGCACAATGTGGCCAATGCCATCGAGTCCCGTGTCGACCATTTGCTAGAAAAGATCCAAACGTTGCTGCCGGGAGAGACGTCTCCTTAAACACACCGCACCGCATTCTGTCGTAGCCGCTGCTTGGCATTTGTTGTATAGTACAAAACCTATTAAAATTGGGTATGCTTTAGTGAGGGCCTGTTAATCGTTTGCATTTGGCAAACGACCCACGACTTTCACAGCGTATAAGCCGACCATGCGCTTTTCTGGGCTCGTTAGTATTCCAGTTACGCACCGATTCGCTGCCATTTTGCCACCCAGCTTTCTTCGGGCTGCAGCATGCATATGAGTCCATCAAAGTTGGACGTCGTAAAGTCCGCTACGCGTTCTTGGCTGCCTTGCATCTATCGTGTTAGTCACGGATGGCACACGTGCTGAATACGTACATCCAGCATGTCTTGACAGTTTGGGCATCCTTTTGCGTGAAATTCTGCAGCTGTTTGTGCATAATGGCAGCGCAAGCAGGCACGCAGCTTTGCAGTCGAAGACATGACTTGACTCGATGTTTTATGCAACGCGTCGTTGCACGTCGATTGCTGTGACCAAGCTGTTTTGTCCATCCATTTGACCTTTCGACCCTTGGGACATGATGACATAATCACACGCGATTCGTGACCAGGGCGCAGTTCCTCAGCTTGCTGCAACCTACGATGGTATACGACGACCGTGGGCAATGGGATATGAAGCCTGAGCCACCGCGGCATGAAGGAAACCGCGGATGGTATCGTAATCGTGGTGGATCTCGAGGACAACGCCGCGGCGACTCACGTCACGGCCCTTCGTCAGGTGCATACGGTCCCATGGACCGTGAACGCATGCAGCAAATCGAGGCAACCCGTCAAATCCACCAATCTCTTTTCCACTTAGGAAGCGACGAAGGATTCCAGAGTGCTGTAGAAATCCCAAAGGTTTGTGCATGGCTGGAGACGCAGGCTCTTGAGTTCCCGGTAGCCGTGCTTTCTGCTTTCAGGATTATGGCTACCGAGCAACCACAAAAGACAGCGCTAACGGCCGCTATGATTGCACATCTCGTGCTCAAACCGGGAGCGCACTCCACTGAATCTGGCAAAGCATCGCTTGGTATGCGAGTGATGGACCACCTCATCCACATGTTCGGCCAGGATGTCGACGCACACTACTGGCGTAATGCTCGTCTTGTATTGCACGTGTTTGTGGCACTAGCACCGCTAGGTGTTGTATCATCTGCTTCACTGAGGCGTACGATCAAAGCATTCGTGGACGTGCTATCGAGCGATGGCGTATCTCGCGATGTGGCTGACCCGGCAGCTGACTGCGTCATTGAGGCTATGTGCCGTGGCGGCACAGATCTCATTCAGCCTGAGCCCGGTGCATTGGAAGCTTTGCCTTCTGCTAGAGAAGAAATGGATGCCATTGTAGAAGCCATTACCGTTTACGGCTCGCAGCGAAGCAATGCTGCTATGCAGCTCATCTCGCCGTTCCGCCTGGACGAGCCACACGACTTTCTCGACCAGGATGGCTTTATGGATCGCGTTCGTGCCTTGCAAAGCTTAAAGGAGCATGGGTACGTTCGTCCAGCTTTTCTTCCCTCAGCGTGCGATCTGCTCTCTGTGGACGTGTCTCCAGCGACAAGCACAGCACCTGCTGAACAGCGCACTGCTCACCTTCCCGACCTGCATGTGGCTCCTATCCGCAGCACGGCCTACGATGAGCTGGATGACGATCTGCTTGCGCCCCCCAAGCGCCTGCAGACAGGCAAGGGTACGCATGAGACTGTGCGTGTGCGAACGGGTGCCCCATCCTTAGACGCCGCAGCACGCTGGTTCGGCTCGAGCGTGCCTGCCATTGGCTCTGTGGAAGGTGTGGTGCTCCGTGGGATTGTGCAGGATATTATTGATCTGTACGTGATCAACCGCAAGGAGTGCGCACATGTGCTTCTTACGCTTCCACAGTGGTTGCGCCGAGGCACTTTTGGCGGCAAGATTCCGCCTCATATCGGCATTTTTGGCGACGAGCCTGAGCCTGAAGTGTCTGTGGAATGGATGCTGGAGGATGTACTTCTGGAGGGTGCCCTCTCTACGATGCTGCTTCTTCCTCGTCCGCCACAGCTAGAGCTGTACTACTCGTCACTGATGCGCGAAATCGTCACCTTGGCACCTCAGCAAATTGCGCCCTCGATTGGACGCACTATTCGCCGCTTCTACGTGGCCAGTGCTGACGGTGTCGTGCGTACTGAGGTGCTGCGTCGCGTAGCTGACTGGTTCAGTGTTCACCTCAGCAACTTCAAGTTTACTTGGGCCTGGAACGAATGGGCTGATGACATGACTCGGCCTTGGGCGCATCCACGTCCGGCATTGGCTCGCCGTATCGTGGAGCTCGAAGTGAGACTGGCATACTATGACCGTATCAAAGGCACCCTGCCGCCTGACATGGAAGCGTGCATTTTGCCTCCCTTCGAGCCATCACCGAATTTCGTCTACAATCGGCCGTCGCATTCGTATCATGGTATGGCTGAGCAGCTATTTCAGTCTATCAAAGCTAAGGCCAGTGTGCATGTGGTCCAGGCAGACCTGCAGAGCTTCCAACAGAGCATTTTGGCCCCTGCGACTGATGTGCCTGATGCTGACGACACTCATCATGTCGATTCACCGGCAGAAGCTGAGCGCGTCGCTAGGGATGTGGGTATTCAGACGCTGCTATTTGCAGGAAGCCGCAGCTTTTCGCACCTTTTGAACGTGATCGAGCGGTACCACGAACTGCTACGTGCTCTATCACAGTCACCCGAGGCGCGCGTGTCTATTCTACACAGTACATGTGTCTTTTGGACGCACTCGCCGCAATGGTTCTTGATCGTGTGCGATAAGCTGCTGCAATATCGCATTGTTGAGCCTTTGGATGTGGTCACCTTCGTATTCTCTGAACCATCGGGCGATGCGGTCGTGGAAGAAGCGTCTCCCTTCGACGTCGCTTTGCATGCACCTGAATGGGGCAACCGCACACATCGTGACTGGAGCTCATTTCATTGGTGGGCTGTGCTGCGTCTGACTATGGACAAAGTGATCGGTCGTGTAAATCAACTTTCACGGCGTGTCCAGGACCTTCGTCGCGTACAGGCTGCACCTGAAGCAGCTGCATCAGACACCGCACAGCGTCATGCTCCGGCAACATTAGACGAAGCACAAGTGCATCTTGATGCTGTTCAGCTAGAACAGCGAAAAGTGCTTGTCACCATTCTCTCCAAGCTTGTATCGCACATCCAGGAGCACAGTGGCAATGCTTCATTATCCGATGAAACAGACAGTTCCGGATGGCAGTCGTGGTGGGTGCGCGAATGGTACCATGCGTTCGTGGCAGTGTACTATGACGTGATCGCAGCCAATCGGGAGACCATTTTGGCGAACGTATTCGCTAGCGCTGGCACAGATGACACATGCGCCGTTCTTTTTGAACAGGCCTGTGCTTTGGCACAAACTTCGTAACACTGGCAGGTCATCTTACCAAACTCATTCTTGTTGCATATGGGTATGTTGGGACTATAGGCGACGTGGCCGTGCAGCCCGGCTTGCGGGTGAAGGTGATGCGTGTGAACTACCGGAAACGTTTTGGTTCCTGCCCGCTGAGCTCGACTGTCGTCTTGCAGAGGCACCGCGAGATGCTCTTGGAGTGCTGCTAGCGCCTTCTTCAGTAGTACTAGATACACCACCGGACTTCACTTCCTCATCCACTGATTCACGCTCCTCAGCTTGGCGTTGTTGTCGTCTCGTTGTGATAGGCCGGGTCAAGGTATCTGAACTGTCCGCTTCATTTTTGGCATTACGACGCCGCTTACCGGCTCGCGTAGGCACAGTGGCCACACCATCTTTCACACCAGGTGTAGCGTCCTCTTCCTCATGCTGGCGCTTGCGCGTCATTCTTCGTGTGCTTGATGCAAAAGACGGGCGGGTATCCCGGTCGCTGCTCTTATGGCTACCAGTTGCCGGATCTGGATCATCGTCTGAAAGGTCATCTTCTGACGTGGAAGGCACCACACAAGTAGCATCTTTCTGAATAACATGGTCTGCGGCTTGTTCTTCCAAGCGACGTGGTTCCACTAGTGACTCAAACATGATCTTGGGATGCAGCGTAAATTCTTCTTCATCTAATCCCTCTAAAACCCTCGTTCGAGCTGCCTCGTTGGACTGAAGCAGCTCTTTATTCTTCTCATAATTTCTTAACCATCTAGGCTCAGTATCATCATCAGATGCCTCTTCTTGCTCGTTGAGTCCCTCCAAATTGTAGTATTCGCCAAGCTTGTCCCATACGTGGCACGGTAACAAATCACGCGAGTCAGAGTTGCCTGACATGGCATCGAGCGCGTTCAGAATGCATACCATGTGAAAATGTCTATCAATACCCAATGGACGATAAAGAGAAATGCAACGCAACAGTGCAATCTCCGCAGCATCGTCCCAGGCGGACGACGTTGCATTTTTCGCCATTTCAGTCCCTGGTTGGTGTGACTGAGAGCGCAGCTACGTTCTCCACAATCGCCCGTCAGGCGGAATAGACACGGGTACGACTCCACAATAGTGTTGGTAACTACGAATTGAATTACTGAGGCTCTCCTTCTTTCGATACGGCCCACCATTGCGGCATGCACGAGTAACCCTCACGAGCAAAGGAATCTTCAGGATTACATGTGCATTTTCCATTGTCGTGGTATAGCTTACGGTTTGTGGGACAGTGACCCCATGGCGCATGATAGTAGCCAATATCGTCAAAGTGGTACAGCTGAGATCGGTTCAGGAAAAGGGAAGCAGCAATGCTGTGAACGGGAGCATCACCCCATCTTTCATAGAAGAAGCCACCCGCTTTGTCTAGATGATTAAAATAGTCCTTGTATTGCTTGCTTCGGAAAAAGCGAATATCGCCAATCTCAAAGTTGCTCCAAAAGTGGCACAAATTATAATTGGCACCTTGTAGATCGTCTTGATCGGTCAGAAAACGCTGTGCGTTGTCTTTTGGTAGGTATTCAGGATGCTGCTGCACAAAAGACATTGTCTCTTTCCATAGGGTGGGAATAGTCGCATCATATTCGTGCAGTGACATTGTGAACCCGTAAGCCTTATTGTTTAGTTGCATAAACACGAAGGGATCATAGTCAATGTCGCACCAAATACGAATATCAGGCTCAACGCGCCAATAATATTCAATGCCAAGCTGATATGTCAATGGATGCTCAAAGAAAAAGCCACTCTGGAATCGGCACATGTGACGGTACGATTCCGAGTCTCCGTAGATGATGCCCTCTTGCCCCATTTTTTCGCGAGCAGCAGCCGCTTTATTTTGATCAATCCAGCTAGGATAGCTCCAATGCTCTTTTGGAACAAGTCCAAAGTAGACGGGAGCCCGTGTCATTTTCTTAACACCTTGCTTGAATTCAGCCGTGAATGGCACGTCGTTCAAAAAGATCCAAGGGTAATTGTATTTTCGGTTAAAACGGTACTCAACCTCCATTATACTTTGACGCATATCATCCAGCTCTTCGTTGCGAGTTAGAGAAATAAAAGCAGCTTTTGCCCGAGGTGCTTTGTTGATCTCAGCAGGTGTAAAGCTGGGTGGCATGTAGTTCCCTGCATTGTTCTGTGTTGCATAGCGTCCTAGATCATACACATCTTTGACATTACCCATGTAATTGTATTGTGAAGCCCCTTCTGCAAAGCCAGGGCGCAATGATACAGTCGGAGGGCATGAGTGATTTCCAAATAATTTCGGAAACGATTTGAAATGCGAGGAAATTTTACCAGGCTTTGGCGATGACATAGACGCATATGTTGAGACAAGTATGACAATCAGACATACGGCGACGACTAGGAGTAACCTTTGCGGTCGCCGCGATACTACATCCAAGAATGCCATGATGGCGAATGAGTAAATACTGTTGCGGAGGCATCGCTACTCTGGAAGTGGCTGCGTTATTAATACACAAGGATGACATAATTACGGACAGGTACATCTTACATACATAAATCTCAAACAATTTAAGTCGACATAAATGAGGTGGTGTTGAAGTACATGATGCTCTGGAACGATTCTTACTCGGGTGCTCCTTCAACGGAGAGGCTCCACCATAGCTTATTGCAAGACCAATCGTCAAAGTCAAAGGAGTCGTCAGGATTACAGGAGCATTTACCATTGTCGTGATATTTCTTTCGATTAGCAGGACAATGTGCCCAGGGCGAGTGCTCATAGCCAATTTCATCAAAGTGATAAATTTGTGAACGATTCAATAAAAGCGAGGCAGCAATACTGTGCACCGGTGCATCGCCCCATCGCTCGTAGAAGAAGCCGCCAGCTTTGTCAAGATGGTCAAAGTATTGCTTATACTGTCGTCCACGGAAGAAGCGCAGATCACCGATTTCAAAATTGCTCCAGAAGTGACACAAATTATAGTCAGATCCATGCAAGCTGTCTGAATCAGTAACAAACTTCATGGCATTGTCGGGAGCAATATATTCAGGATGCTTCTGCACAAACTTAAGAGTCTCTGACCACAGCGTCGGAATAGTTTCACTGTACTCGTGCGTGCTGATAGTGAAGCCATAAGCCTTGTTATTCAATTGCATAAATACGAATGGGTCGAAGTCAACATCGCACATCAAATGGACACCGGGCTCAACTCGCCAATAATATTCAAGACCAAGCTCGTACGTGAGGGGGTGCTCAAAGAAAAAGCCACTTTGGAAACGGCACATATGACGGTACGATTCAGACTCCCCGTAGACAATAGCGGCCTCTTCCATCTTTTTCCTAGTCTCTGCAGCCTTTATCTGGTCGATCCAGCTAGGATAACTCCAGTGCTCCTTAGGCACGAGTCCAAAGTGAATTGGTGCGCGCGTCATTTTTCTGACACCCCTTTTAAACTCATCAGTAAAAGGGACATCGTTTAAAAAAATCCAAGGGTAATTGTACTTCCTGTTAAATCTGTATTCAAACTCCTCCATACTTTGACGAATTTCTTCGAGCTCAGAGTTCCGCACAAGAGAGATAAAGGCAGCTTTAGCTCGAGGTGCCTTGTTAATCACTGCAGGATTAAACTCAGGCGGGAAATAGTTTCCATGACCATCCGGTACGGCAAGCTTGCTGAGCTCTTCAACAGAATCAATGTTGCTCAAGAACTGAAACTCATTTCTGTGCTTCGACTCCATAACACCAGGGGGACATGTTTGGTTTCTAAAGAGTTTGGGAATTTTTTTCAGATGCTTGTGAATGTGCTTGGCATTGTCAGAAGACACAGAAAAAAAAGTTGATATGGATACGATCAGAAAAAAAGCAGCCACGAGAGTAAAGAGCCTCTGTGGCCGTCGCAGAATGTACTCCAGCATAAGTGACAAAACCACGACAAGCCCCTACGGCAGGCTGAGCGTTCATGCATGGCTTGGTTCGTTTGAACTCTGGTACGATACTACAAATGCTTACATCATCTATAGTCCTGATCGGCCTCGGCTATCAACGTGCTTCCATCATTCGTGGCACCAGAAGAGGTGTATTAATAGGCAGTCGCTAGGCCAGTTGCTGCTTCGGAATGTATGCAACACAAGGACTAGCAATGCAAGGTCATGGAACCTCTTCAGCACAAGAAAAAGTGCCTAATGTCATTATTCGTGAGATCAATCACACGCATGCTGATTTTATCTTGGAAAATTGCGATCTGAGGTATGTGATACGCGCAAGAGCTTACTGACTCAAAAAGTCTTGCAAACTCGCTTCGCCGCACACTTATTGCAGATGTTCCCACAGTTGGTACGTTGAGACTGCTGACGATGAAGCTATTGACATGGTCGAAATCAGTGTAAACACGACAGTGTTGCCGGATGAGTTCCTTGCACATCGCCTAGGCATGATTCCCCTTTTGAGCATGGATGCCTACAAAGTGCTTATTGATCAGCGCGATTGCTCTTGTGAAGACGGATGCGATCGCTGCTCGGTTGAGCTTACGCTCGATGCTCTCTGTACCTCGGATCGTGGTTCAATGTCCGTTACGTCGAAAGACCTCGTGCGAAGCAATACCATCGCGAATATGTACTCAGATGAATCTATGTTCGGCCCTGTCGCACCGCGTCACCCAGACTTCGGGAAACCAGTTGGTCATGATGACCCGAATGCTAATGGTATTGTGATTGTACAAATGCGCAAAGGACAACAAATCAAGGCGAGATGCATTGCTCGCAAGGGTTTCGCCAAAGAGCATGCGAAGTGGTCTCCTGTATCAGCTGTTGGTTTTGAATATGACCCGCACAACACACTCAAGCATACAACTTTATGGTATGAATTCGATGCGACTAAAGAGTGGCCTGTCAGTAAAAATGCGCGTGAGGAAGAGCCTCCAGCGGAGGGTGCACCATTTGATCCAAATCTGCGGGCTTCTCGATTCTACTTCGATGTTGAGTCTACAGGAAGTTTGCATCCTGCCGAAATTGTAGAAACAGTAAGTTTCTTTTGTTAATCAGAACTAACGCCAGGGCCTTACCCTTCTCGAGTACAAAACAGCACAGATTGTGCAGGAGCTTGGCATGCTATTTCAGCAAGCTGACGTTAATGCTGCTGGAGCCGCTGCCGCGAATGGCGTCTATGATCCGTATAGTGGTGCCCCTGTGGGGGGAGCGTCGTACATGTAAAACAGCCTGTGTGACCTTTGGTCGTACGTTTAGTAATGCACTCATGGGATGAGGCGGACGTTTCGGCATGTGCCATCGATCGAAATAGTACCGTCATTCATCCATTTTTAGCGCGGGTGCGAAGTGAATATGGAAATACCAGAGCCTTTGCTGCCCCCTAACCAGCTGCAACAGCCCACGAAAAATGAAGGACTTTTTGATGTAGCAACAAGGCCGGGATATTGCCCCGATCTTGCCCGTTATTTTCCGCCTGGAGCAGCGAAAAGCCGCTTGGAAGAATACTTTAGCAAGTATATGCCGCGAAATGAGTCGAAGCTGGGTTTTTCGTACTGGTCTTCACTTTTTGATGATTTTTATGTCCCCACAGGCACGATGCGAATGCTTCTCATGAATGAGGAGACAAAACAACGTCAGCGTTTTGATATCGCGAAAGAGTTTCTTCCACATTTCTTCACTCTGTGCTTTGCACACAATATGCGCGTCATGCGTATGCAATTTACTGATATCAATGAGTATTTATGCGATCCATCGCGGCCTCCTGCTCCGCCCACCGGGTCGTATGAACCGGGCTACCCTACACCTTTGGTACTGGGTGGCACCACCCATATCGTCGAAGCAAAAAATGTTCTTCTCTGCATTGTATACGCGAATGGCTGGCAATGTCAGGCCATTGGCTCGTGTCGTGCACTTTTCGCGCCGTACTCAAAGGTCCGATTTGATCCAGCCCCTCCTGGGGTGAAAGGTAATGCGGAGGGTAAAGTTCCACGACTTCACACTCAGCTGCGCGTACAATATTTATGCTTCAACTCCCTTTCTAAGCGCATATATGTGCCCTTTGATGAAATGGTATCGCACCTTGAGTCACGAGTCATACCAAGGCAGGTGGTCGAAAATATCATTTCGTATGGAAATAAGCGGAAGAAAGAGCCTTATGAAGACAGGCCAGAAGATTACTCTTCAAAGCGACAACATCAAGATAAATCAGATCTTGATGTGTCTCGCTCCTCAGAAGAGTCTGTTGATCAAAAACCACCGTCTCCACAAGCAGATCGGGATTCTATACACAAAGATGCACAGCTCCCAACTTTTACTTTAAATCAACCACGGCTTAATGCTCTGCGCTTTCTAGATGGATTCGGGATACCACAACACATGAATCAGACAGTTACTGTGCGTACAACATATTCAAAACTAACTTTTCAGATGATGGACACTATTGCGCAACTTCGCACGCTCCTAGATATTCACATGGAAGAAGGACGATCGCCACTCCAAGTCATGGAAGAATTCAATGCTCAAAGCGAGAAGCAACATTCGTCTTTCGCAAGTAAAAACTCAGACCATCCGCCCGTCATGCTGTGATGCCTGTCCTAGCTCGATTGTACATAAACCCACCATTACGATAATTCTCTTCACGTGACGCCGCTATGGGCATTGCGCGTTTGTAGAATCTGTCACAACGTCGCGGCACCGCACGACCCGATTGCCAGTAGGCACCACTGGGATTGACCTTGGCCGGTGTGCGTTCATCCATGCTTTTCGGTGGCTCAAAAAAAGATTATGAGGAGGAGTCGAAGATTGGACTGTATGTTCGGCAGGATAAGCGCCACTGCTTTGCAGCGCCGTACGAGTCCACTGGCGTCGTGAGCCAACGCGGCAGTACATGGAAAGAATGGCTCACACTTGGTCCTCTTGGACCGCAACAAATATTTTATTTATTCGTCATGCATACTTTTGGTGCCGCCGTACTTTCTGGAGCGGCCAACTTCGGCGTGGCCTGCGCCATGTACCGTACGACTTCGCTTCCTATTCGAATGTGGCCTCTAAGTGAGAATACTATTGCAGGCGATATGGGTGTGACAGTAGTTATCCAACAAATTGTCACGTATATTGTCACCTCTACGCTCTGCAATTTTGATCTACGACATGGAACACGGTCGCTCACGCGTCCCTGGCCGCCGATGATGCATTTTCCTTCGACATCTGCATGTACTGGCTCTTGGTTCGGTGTCAAAATGCCCAGTGATGTAGAGCGATCGGGACGTCGGCTCTATATGGGCAATGCAGAAAACAAATCACGCTTTGTCCAGTTTTGCCTGTGGTTTTTGCGAGCTACCTGCACAGGCAGCGAGCGGAATATCATTTTTGATCGAGGGCTTACTCACCGGCACCGCTTCGAGCGCGTGATTTGGACTGCATTGCAAGGTGGCTGGTGGGCTGTCATCACATTCTGGTGGTATTGGCCGATTGCCATCGCTATCACCGCACCTCTCTATGACCACAAAAACATGCATGGGACTTGGATTCCGCCCATTATCAAGCTCCTTTTTGGTGGTATTATGGGCATGATTACGAACCCGCTGATGGCAATGATGGCCCTCGGCGCTGAATGTCACGTCCATCGTTTTTATCCTGAGCATGAACTCTGGTCAGATAGCGAGACAACTTATCCCTCTACCGAGGCGGAGTCAAGCGCGGATCAAGCCATACCCCCACCAGCACCGAACGATTCCGATACTTGCATTGTTAGTGTAAAGTAAATCACGCATGTATATGTCTTTGCCTACTATGTAGCTACTCGTTAGTGTCAGTGACCACTTCCCTGCTGACCCTATGAACTGCGCTCAAGAACACACGCAAGTGTTCAGGATCCACATTCGGTGTGATACCGTGGCCTAAATTGCAGATCAGGGCACCCTGACCGCCGAATCCTCCGACTGACGGATCAAACATACGTCGGACACGCGCTTCAATGACCTCTGGCTTTGCATACAAGATAGCAGGGTCCAAGTTGCCTTGCAATGCAATAGGGTGCTGACCACTCTTTTTCGATTCGACCTGCGAAAACTTACGCCCGCTGCTCTGTGATTCAGCGAGGCAATGACGCGCCCACGCAGGCTCCACTGTATGGTCAATACCCACAACGTCGTATCCTGCTTTACTGATGTCGACAAGCGAGTGGTTGATCGCACCCTTGGCATACAGAATCATGGGCGGTGGATCCACCGACATGGTGTCAAGCTTGTCCTTGACTTCGACTGCAATGTTGCGAAGATAAGGCAGCGAGAAAGTGCGGAAGTCATACGGTGTAAGCTCTCCAGCCCACGAGTCGAACACTTGCAAAAGCTGGGCACCAGCCAAAACCTGCTCGACAAGGAAAGAAGCACACACGTTTGCAATGCGGTTCAAGAGTTGTTTGCTTTCTTCAGGGTGGTCGAAGAGCCAGCGCTTAGCCTTTTCCCAAGTTTTAGATCCACCTCCTTCAATCATGTACGCCATCAAAGTCCATGGAGCTCCGCAAAATCCAATCACGGGAACACGGCCTGCGAGCTTCGCACGCGTCAAGCGGATGGCTTCGAGGACGTAGCCAAGGTCCTTTCTAACGTCCACCTTTGTAAGGCGGTTCAAGTCCTTAGGTGAGTCAAGAGGCATCAAAAAGGTAGGACCTTTTCCTTGCACCATTTCAACTTCCATTCCCATTGCCTGCGGGATCACGAGTATATCAGAAAAGATGACGGCGGCATCCAATAAGCCGTCATAGCGGCGCACCGGTTGTATAGTGATTTCTGACGCAACTTCTGGATTTCTGCAGCATTCAAAAAACTCAAAGTTTTCGCGAATTTTTCGAAATTCTGGCAGGTAACGCCCAGCCTGTCGCATGACCCAGACGGGGGCGCGTTCTGTTCGTTCTCCACGAGCAGCACGGATAATCAGGTCATTCTTCAAGCCAGGTGTTGTGCTAAGCTGCTCGAGCTTTTTTGATGGGTTCTTTGTGGTAAAGTTCTGAACCTGTGAAAGACCCGGAATTTTATTTAGCATGATGCGTGCCTGCTTGGAGTCCGACACGATGAGCGTACAGGCGTTGGACGACGTCACTCGTGTCTATTTGGCCAATGTTACAGTCACGTGACAATACCCCTATAGAAACAGGGCTCAGCGTTCTGACAAGCGAAATGACGTGCGACTTCGAGCGATAGAGGGATTTAAGGATCGGTAGTGATAGGTTCGCACAATTAGAGCGTGCCTTGGCAGTTACGGGATGTCCTTCTATTTCTTTGTTTAACTGCTAGAGCCTGAGTGAGATTCCATTCTCGCGTGTTTACGACATGCAAACAATCGCACATTCGCGACGTGCATCAAGCAGCCCTGCGGGCGAAAGCATTGGCCGAGGGAACAATACCATCGTCGCACATAGAGCCAACGCTGCGACTTGATCCCAAGATCATCGAGAAAATTTTACGAGCTGTATGCATTGTGCCGTGATTTCTTTGCAAAGACCCAGCGATTTGTACCAGCGACGCATCCAGGTTCCAGATCTGTATCCCCCCAGGTCCCGGGATGATCCGAGGATACATTTATGCCACATCCATAGCATTTTCGCCAGCAGAAGGAGCGGCAGCATCGCTTCGCACATCAGCAAGTTGGCGAGCAGAAGAGCGAGCATCCAGGAACAGCTCTTCGGTCTGCTCAATGTCCTCGACCGTGATTTCAGAGCGACCCATCACATTGGTCAACACAGATGCAGGAGCCAAAAGCTGTAATGCAAAGCGCAGCGAAGTTCGCTTACCTAGCTCGGTGAGCTTGTTCAAAGCATCTTCGCTCACAGCAATGCCCTCTGTCGCAGTGCGAATACGAATAACTTGACGGATTTCATCTTCAACATACGGAAGAGTGCGAACGATCATGCAGCGATCGAGCAGGTCGAGTGGAATGCCGTGTGGTGCCACAACACCTGCACTCAGACCGCCTTCAAATTCTGTACCCCGCACTGTCGATTGACCACGGTTCGTAGCGAGAATCACGTGTGGGCTAATGGTTGACTCCAGAGCCCGATTCAAGTACGTGAAACATTCCATATCAAGCATGTGAACCTCATCGATAAACAGAACGCCAGGCACAAGTTCGGCAATTCCCTGTTGAATATATTTGTCAACGACCCTGTTGATCTCATTACGCAATTTGTCTGTTACTTCTGTGCGGCGACCCTTGACGAGCTGGCTCACTACACTCATGATATCTTGACCACCCTGCGGCTTAGCATTTGCCATGTCGAGATCATGCAAAGTAACGTCCTGTACAACCTCTTTTCGCTTCTGTACATCTCCTTTTGGTAGTGCCACGTACTCATCAGCCTCCAGATCAAATTCGGTTGCATACGCATCAGAGCGACCGACACGCTTTACCGCACCGGTGTTCGCCTCGATGTAGATGACATCACCAACAGCGATGCGCTCCTTCAAAATGCTCTCGTAGATGCTAGGATCCAATCGCAGTTGTTTGGTTCCTTTGACAGTCTTGAGTGCAATCACCACGTGCACAATGGTTTTGCCGTAACCAGACAATGGGTTTTCAGCCTCAGTGGGCGTGAGCTCAGTCAGCTCACCTTCGTACACCTCTTTGGTTTCACGCACTCGAAGTCCAATAGCGCGTCGGAAGTTCTCCATCAAAACCTCGGTTTTTTTTACCTCTGAGCTGTAAACTTCAGATCCAACCATGGGGCAGAACGGCACCTTGTGGCCGAGTTCATGCGCCATACCGAGCGCTAAAGCAGTTTTTCCTGTGCCAGGACCTCCCGCAAGCAAAAGTGCACGACCAGCAAATTTCTTTTGGCGGATCAAATCGAGCACAAGACCACAAGCCTCCCGCGCTGACTTTTGGCCTACAAAGCCGCGGGCACTTGGTAGAGCCACGCCATATTCATCGAGGCCGAGACCCTTAATATGCGAATGAGTAGCAATGCGAGCTTCGCGTGAGCTAGAAGAGCTCGCATTGGAAATAGGAACAGCACCAGCACCACTGTGTGACGGAGCCACTGCACTCATTATGGCTTGTGTGAGAACGCTGTAAAAGCCGCGGGCGACGCGCTAGCCATCCAACGTGGCTGACGTTTGGCCACATGGCACCACGTGCGAGAATTTTTTTTTTCCTCTTTTTTCAAGCACCTTGGATACGCACAGAACAATCGTTGCCCACTTCTACGTTCTCTTGCTGTTGTCGCAATGGCCAAGGTTGCTTCGAGTGGTGACATTCTTCCTATTTCCGAAGCCAAAAATGAGCTCACCAAGTATGAGCACTCTGATGGTCTTAGTATGAGTGAGCTCATTGACTCGCGCAAGAATGGCGGTCTCACGTACAACGACTTTTTGGTGCTGCCGGGCTACATCGATTTCCCTGCGTCCAAGGTGGATCTTCGTACGCGTGTGACCAAAAACATTGTCCTTAACACACCGTTTATTTCTAGTCCTATGGACACGGTGACAGAAGTGCAGATGGCTATTTCGATTGCATTAATGGGTGGTATGGGTGTCATCCACAACAATATGTCGCCGCAAGAACAGGCATCGATGGTCCGGAAAGTCAAGATGTTTGAAAATGGATTCATTACAGACCCTATGGTACTAAGCACGCGCGAGACTGTTGGCGATGTGCTGGAGATCAAGGAGCGTCTGGGCTTTGCTGGCATTCCCATCACAGGTACGTTTCACTTTAATAAGGCGCGGCATGAGGGAAAAAGTGATGAAACCTGTATACTGCTGTAACCTTCGTTCTGCATAGGTCATGCCTGAGCTGGGTTTGACAATGCAGATTCAATTACCTATGTCCACTGATACCTCTGCTGTTGCTACATTTGCCTCATGAACAGCCAATGCTAACCAAGACAGAGTCGGGCTCATTGAAGAGCAAGCTGCTGGGTATTGTGACAGCGCGTGACATTCAGTTCCGCGATCCTTCAACGCCCCTTGTCGAGGTGATGACGCGCGACCTTGTCACAGCGCCTTTGGGTGTAACGCTGGAAGAGGCTAATCGCATTCTTCGTGACAGTAAGAAGGGCAAGCTTCCGATTGTAAATGAAACAGGTGACCTGGTTGCATTGCTTGCTCGCTCAGACTTGCTGAAGAACCAGGACTATCCACTTGCTTCGAAGAGTCCTGAAAGCAAGCAGCTATACTGTGCTGCAGCCATTGGCACTCGCCCCCATGACCGGGAGCGTCTAGCGATGCTGGTCGAAGCTGGCCTTGATGTCGTTGTTCTTGACTCATCGCAGGGCAACTCAGTGTTCCAAGTTGACATGATTGCTTGGATTAAACAGACATATCCCAACCTCCAGGTGGTGGCTGGTAACGTTGTTACTCGTGAACAGGCTGCGACGCTCATTCATGCCGGTGCTGACGCTCTCCGCGTGGGTATGGGTAGTGGCTCGATTTGCATTACCCAGGAAGTCATGGCTGTAGGACGTCCCCAAGGCACAGCTGTGCGTCAAGTGGCTGAGTATGCCAAACGCTTTGGCGTGCCTGTGATCGCTGACGGCGGTATTCAAAACGTGGGCCACATTGCCAAAGCATTGTGTCTAGGTGCAAGTGCTGTGATGATGGGTGGTCTTCTCGCTGGTACGACGGAGAGCCCCGGTGAATACTTTTACCGCGAGGGCCAGCGACTGAAGGGATATCGCGGTATGGGCTCAATTGAGGCTATGGAACACCAGAGCAAGAAACGCCGCTTCGACGGTTCAACGGGTCGAGCGTCGAAGAAGGTGGACGAAGTCACTGCTGACACGGCCAATGAGAACGCCGCTACACAACGCTACTTCTCTGAGAGCGATGCCGTTAAAGTCGCCCAAGGTGTATCTGGTTCTGTACAAGACAAGGGCAGTGTGACCAAGTTCCTGCCATACCTCTACACCGGCTTGCAGCATTCTCTCCAGGACATGGGTGTTCCCAGCATTGATGACCTGCGCGATAATGTGGTGTCTGGAAAGGTGCGCTTTGAACTCCGTACCGCCAGTGCGCAATTGGAGGGCGGTGTTCACGGCCTCCAGCACTATGAAAAGCGCTTGTTTGTAGGATCGTGATGCTCTGTTCAATGTGACACGTGACCTTTGTGCATTTCGCCCGACCAGCGTCCTTTTCGTCGCGACTGCAGATAATACGTCCCATAACAATACTATCTACGCGAGAGTGTTTGTGTCCTAGTCGCTCATCGGCGAGAGTAGGATGCAGAAACGTGCTGAATCAGGCAACACTAATCAGGGTGCGGGAGCGGCAAAGAAAATCAAGACGGAAAGCGCTTCTGATGATGCTGTGCTCCGTCTTCCTTCTGGTCATCCCAGCCCTTCTCCAATGCCTGCTCCAGGGTCTGACCCGTCCGTGACAGCTGCATCACCATCACTATCTAATTTCGATAAGCTTGTAAGTCTTGCGGCACAGCGTAGTGATGCAACAAATGGCGCATCTCTTTCGAATCAAAATGATGCCGCTCCGTTGAACCTACCGGCTCAAACTGTCCCCTCCCCGACCGCTTCATCCCTTCCTCTTTCATTACAGAGGCTTCAAGCGATGCGTCAGCAACAACAGCAACAACAAAAACAGCAAGAGGTGCAACATAGTGCGCCTCAGATGTCAGATTCTTTGCCAGGCGCACCACATACGTCGAATGCTAACCTTTCATCGACAAGTTATGACCAACTCATTGATGTTATGGGATACAGTGGGGTTGATCTACGTGCTGAGGAGGCATTCATTCAGCAAAATGGATCTTCATGGGAGGACTCACATACCGCCTCTGCGATTCATGCTGCTGGACTTGTACATGGTTTGTATCTTAATGTATACCCTCTTTCTAGCATGGTCCATCGTATTGCAAGACAGTATGGCCTCAGTGTTAATGCTGCCACGCTAGACTATTTGTCTATTGCCACACGCATGCGATTCCGCAATTTGCTCGAGTCCATGGTTCGTGCATCTCGTCATCGAGCATGGTCTACGCATCAGCGCAGTCCACCTATGTACTTGGAGACGCTCCCAGATGGATCACGAAAAGCTATGTACCATGAAGAATTAATATCCAATCCTGTGAAGCAACTTGCAGGAATTGAGAAGGCTGAGCGTATTGAAGAAGGCAACTGGCGACGTATGCGAATCGAGCGTGAAGAAAATGAGGCTGCCGCTTTAGAAGCTGGTGGTGACGATGGCACACCTAAAGGCAAAAAACGCACAGGTACATCCTCGCGTAACCTCTCTGAAGATGTACGGAAGCGCTTGGCTGACAGTACCGCTATGCGACATCTGGGAGCTAACAACATGGCATCCAAGTATTCGTGGCTTCAGTCACCGAGCACAAGAACAACTGCATCATCGCGAATCCGTGACACAACAGAGCCGACGTCAGCATCAAATTCACCAGCTCCTAAAGCAAATTCAGCTTTACCGAAGCCAAAATTTGCACCAAGTGCTAATCGGCGCGGTACAGCAGCGCAAGCTGCCCATGCTGGTGCATGGAGTGATGTTGCACTTCGCCAAGCAGCCCAGCGAGAACAGGAGCGTGTGGCTCGCTCCCGCGTTACTTTGCACGATGCGCTCTCAGCTCTGGAACGCGAGCATGCTGGCGGAGCTGGTAGTGGTGCCGGTCGCCGTGTATTATATATGGCGCAGGCGTATGGGAGTGGTCGTTGCTCTTTATAGATTAATTATTCAGCTGACATTTTTTGTAAACTCGAAAGCACCTACTGACGAACTGCGACAGTGACGACCTGAATGCGGTCTTATGCGCACACAATGCCTCAAGTAGGAGATATTACGAGTGGTATCTATACAACTAGTATCAAATTTGTCGCTATCATAAATCAATCACGTTCTGCTAAGCCATTTGCGCTTTTTTAATTTGCGTTGTTGCGACACTCTTGCCCGACGCTTCTGCCTGAGAAGTGCGGACGAGTAGCGCTTTTTCAAGTGACGTCGATCAAAGACTTCCAAATTTTCGTCCCCAGCATTTTCATCCTCTTGCCCTTCTCCTTCACCTTCGCCTTCGCCCTCGCCCTCGCCTTCTTCAACCCAGACATCTTCAAGCTCAAGTTCGTCGATGAGCGCTTTGTACTCCTCACGTTCAGAGGGCTTACCCTCTTTGGATGCAAACCACCAGTCGCCCATGCAGAAATCTTCCAAGAGAGTCACGGAGTCGACCACATTACAATCGCATTTACCATTTTCATGAAACTGTTTTTCTCCTAAAGGA
>ERZ500990.188-NODE-188-length-22514-cov-4.087671_pt1 | contig 22514 bp, 19 predicted proteins | sample MGYA00248876_ERZ500990 | MGnify/ENA primary metagenome ERZ500990 (study PRJEB25958, sample SAMN03398517) | human skin metagenome | study: EMG produced TPA metagenomics assembly of the Human Skin Microbiome Metagenome (human skin metagenome) data set.
CTGGTGGCAATGTCAAAGCGAAGGCCAAAGAAGTTGACCGTCTTGCTGTTCATCGTAATCAACATTTGCGCCGTGCAATCCAGGCTGATGCTGCCAAAGCCGAGCGCCAAAAAGTCAAAGTTGCAGCGCGTAAGAGTGCATTGGTGAGCGCTGGTGACGATGGAATGGCGATGGGTATGCAGACTGATGAGTAGTTCTTTTGTACAGTAGTCCAACACTATATATGGCCCCAAAGTTTGAATGTACGCGCCCATTCTCCGCTCGCGAGGCGATGACCATCTGAGCTCACGTCGACGCTCATCACTTTGCCCGAGTCGCCACTGAGTGCCTTGACAAGCTGCCAATCGTCGGCACTCCAAATCTTCACCAGGCCATCATAGCCGGCAGTGGCGAAGTACATCCCGGATCGGCGAAGCGCTCGGGTATCGTAGTCGGGCGCATGGTCTTCCACATCCATAGAAACGTCATCATCACTTGTCCAGGGTAAGGGCTCCGGAGCTCGCTCATCAGCCGCTTGGAAGAAGCGCACATCTGCGACAGATGAGCGATGTGCTGGGATAGTGTAGATGCTGCTCAATGTGCGAAGATCCCATACGCGTGCGGTATCGTCGCCTGATGTCGACACTAATTGGTATCCATTCGGCGCAAATGCCATTCCAAGAATCTCCCTTGCGTGACCATCAAGTACCATGGCCGTGCGACCCGTGCGCACATCCCAGACTCGCCCAATCCCATCCAACCCGCCAGATCCAACCAAGGCGCCATCGCATTGAAAATCCACTGTATAAACTTCACGGCTGTGTCCCTCTTGAAGCATGAGCTCCTGAGCTCGTGCTACGTCCCATAGACGCCAAGTGCCGTCGAAAGATGCACTGGCAAGATAATCGCCCATAGGGTGGAAAGCTATGCGACAAACACGTGCTTCATGGCCACGAAGTACGCTCAAAGGCCGCTTCTCGTCGCCCAATGACCACGTACATATAGTTCCATCGCCGGCGCCAGTCGCCAAGTTGACAGACGAACGGTCTTGGTCAATCGTGGCTCGTGGGTGCCATGCCAATCCTGTCACACGATCCTCATGTGCTTGAGTTGTCGAGTCAGCCACTGCGTTCGATTTGAACCACGCCACGTACCGTGCAATGTGCCTAAGGGCGAGGCATTAGGCATCTCCCAAAGCGCTGCTTTTCCAGACCAACATCCGGTAGCAAGAATAGAGGAGTCAGGAGAAAACCGGACGATCGACACAGGCCGCTCGCCAGCCACCTGTGAGCCGAGGCTGGTATATGACTTCAATGGGTCAAGCACTGACTTGCGCAATGCGGCCATGTCGCCCAATGAGGACTGTGCTTCGAAATGTTGCTGAGAAAGCCGCCTTTTTGCACGCGAAAGGGAATACATGGCAATACGACGGCGTGCAAGAAGCAAAGCTGTCGAACCTTCAGTAAAAAACTCTTCATCCTCGTCGTCGTCATTCTCCTCTGGTGCGTCCGCTACCGGCGCGTGAGACAAATGAACGGCATTCTTTCCGTGTCGTGCGATAAGAACTCCCAAAAGACGCGCACGTCGATCTGCCTCGTGCTCACCAAAGAGGGTCACAGGCTCATCGTACCGTCGCAGAGTTTCGCGCACGTGTATATCAGATGTAGGCACAGGCACCTGTTGCGCGAGTTTGCGCTGTTCAAGCATCGCATTCGCCGCTGCATCACTTGCACTGTATACGCCAGGACCTTGTGAATCTGATTTTCCGTCATCAGTACGCCTGCACATCGCCAACTTACCTAGTTCATCCCACGCAACACTACGATCTGCCATCCCAATGCCAACACGAACGATGAAAGTGCCCCTTCGCGCCGTACGCGTCGCTTTAAATCACGTGATGAAAGGATGAGCGTGGCCAAGGCCAGCGAGCCAGCGAGTAAGGCACCCGATCGGTTGTAGAAGGGCCTGCTCACTAGGTGAATCCCACGCTTTTCGTGCTGGCAAGTGACAGACAAAGACGATGACGACTCCAGCGCATCCGAGCGCAGAGCAAGTGTTGGCGAGCATTGAACAGGCAGGCGGCGAAATTCAAGATTCCCGGACTCTCTCGCCTGTGCAAATGCTGCCGTTGAATGAGCAAGCGAGTCGTATTCTCCAGAGCTCGAGTGATGCACAAGATAAGGATGATCTCCAAGCTGAGGAAGCTGCTCATAAAGCTGCAGCTGCCTGGCAGATCGGACTGCAAGGTATTTTGCTTTCACTTCAAAGCAAGGAGATGATTAATTTCCGCAGCATAGATGCGCAACCCTTGTTTCTCACGCTGGATGGCCGTCAAACGATCCGTCTTGGATCGCCCGAGTATCGTCTATGGAGTGCCCTTCCCGAAACTGGGGAAGGGCGAAGTCAGCCAGATCTAGAGTCTATGCTGGGGAAAGATACGTTCAAGCTAGCCCAATCGCGTGCGTTTCGTAATAAGATTGTTCGGCGTCTGCCCGATGGAACGTTCGCCCGTGCGGAATCGACACTAGACCAACAGCTAGGGGACGAGACGCGATCCGAACTTGTAGAGCTTGCTAAGACAGGAAAGCTGCAAGGAGAGGGGGCAGATAAAAAGATCGCTGAGCTCAAGAAGCGAAAGATGGTCGGTCAACGAAAACTCTTGTACTTCTCAATGGCCAAGGGACCGCAATTTGCTCTTACGGTGCAGAAGCTTGAGACAGATCTAACTTCAGATATGCTAGCCTCTGGAGCATGGAAGAAAGCGGCGTTCAAAAAGTACAACTTCGACGCAGAAGGTGTTTTGCCTCCATCAGGTGCATTGCATCCATTACTGAAAGTGCGTGAAGAGTTCCGTCATATCTTTTTCGATATGGGATTCACAGAGATGCCAACGAATCGATTCGTGGACTCGAGCTTCTGGTGTTTTGATTCCATTTTCGTCCCCCAACAGCACCCAGCTCGTGATGTACAAGACACGTTCTTTGTCGCGGATCCTCCATCAGCCACGGAAGTGCCAGAAGACTACCTGAAACGTGTGATACAAGTGCATGAAAATGGGGCATATGGCTCTATTGGCTATAGGTATCCGTTCGACGTCAAAGTGACGGAGAAGCTCGTTTTGCGCACACACACGACAGCGGTATCCTCGGCCATGCTGTATTCGATCGCACATCAGCCGGGTGGGTTCAAGCCAGCGAAGCTGTTTTCTATTGACCGCGTGTTCCGAAACGAGGCAGTCGATGCAACGCACCTGGCCGAGTTTCATCAAGTGGAAGGTGTGGTTGCCGACTACGGTATCACCTTGGGTGATTTGATTGGATTCATGCAAGTGTTCTTTTCAAAGATGGGCGTCAAGAACCTTCGCTTCAAGCCTGCTTACAACCCATACACCGAGCCGAGTCTCGAGATCTTTTCTTTCCATGAAGGGCTGAAGAAATGGGTCGAAATCGGTAATAGCGGCATGTTCCGTCCAGAAATGCTACGACCCATGGGACTGCCAGAAGATGTGAATGTGCTCGGCTGGGGCTTGAGTCTCGAACGCCCGACAATGATTCGCTATGGTATCAAAGACATCCGTCACCTTGTGGGGCACAAGGTGCCTCTTGAAAGCGTCGAAAGAGCCCCTGCTGTGCGCTTCTAACTAGTGCGGTTGCTGTAGCCTAGCGTAGAACCAGGGGAAGTACAAAAATCTCGCATACACAGACCGAATATTCGTTGCCGCTTTCGTACGCGTGTGTAATGGCACAGTGCCTTCGTCCCCTAGAGCAATTGTGGCAATGTCAGTGGAAAGTCTCCACATCAAATTGGGCTAGATTTCCTCTCATCGGTTTCCTGGACGCACCGCGCCCACTGCGATTCAATCGAACCGTACGCGAGGCATGCTGTCACGCCACTTGACTGTACTACGTAGCGCATGTCGTGTTTCGCACGATCTACGTGTACCTTCAACGCAGGCTGTGCGAAAGTCAGCTTGGTCCGTTTGCTACTCACGTCGACCTCTGCACATTTCCAGGTCAGATGCGGCGTCCACCGCGGCGCTTGATATGGGGGTTGCCCCAGCTGTGGAAAAGGACCATGAGATATTAAAGGAACTTTTAGACACTCGCCACTCTTCAGGCCATGTACTTTTGCAGGGAGCCCCTACTGGATTATTTCAAATTGACCATTTGCGCACACCAAGCGACTTTTTGCTCCTTGCACAACGTACCCTCATTCGTTGCCAGCTGCTTGTTCAGCGCATAGCTCGTGCGATTGGAAATCCAAGTGAGCTTGCACGTGTGGTCCGAAATCTCGACCGCCTAAGTGACATGTTATGTGGTGTCATCGACATGGCCGAACTGGTCCGTCATGCACACCCCGACCAGGGTTGGGCAAATGCAGCAAATGATGCGTACGAGTACTTATGCAATTATATGAATGTGCTGAACACGCACACGGAGCTATACGATGCTCTCCGTTGCGTAATGGAGACAAAGGACATTTACCACAGCCTGTCTCAGGAAGCTCAAGCTGTTGCACACATCTTTATGCGTGATTTCGAAAAGTCAGGCATTCATTTGCCGCCCCATGAACGCAACCGATTCGTCGAACTCAGTGATCAAATCATGATTTTGGGCCGTGCGTTCTTGCAAGATATGTCGACAGGCACGAGTGATACCATTGTCGAGTTTCCTACCGACCTGCTGGATGGCTTGGACACTTCGATCTTTGCGCAGAACCTTTTCCGCCTTCGTCCATCTAAAAGCATTCCGGTCGTCCCAGGAAGTTGGGAACTACACTACATTAGCAAGTATGCGCCTAATCCACAGGCTCGTCGCTTAGCCTACATGATTTCCTACACTGGTCGCACGCAGCCAGTCGCCGTTCTGGAACAGCTGCTGCACGCCCGATATGAGCTTGCCAAACTCACCGGGAAACAAAGCTTTGCCGAGATGACGCTTGTGGATAAAATGGCCGGCACACCTGAGCACGTTTTGCGTTTCCTACGTCTGTTGGCCGACGCACAGCGACCTGTCGCTCAGCGCATGATTGCCGAGTTTGGTCAGTTGAAACACGCGCTGGAAGGTAGCAGCCAAGTGGAAATCTGGGATCGCGAGTACTATGCTGACGCATATCTTCAGCGGCATCACCCATCACAACTGGCTCCATTGTCGCCATACTTGTCGTTGGGTTCGATATTTACAGGGCTATCCCGCCTCTTCTATCTATTGTATGGAATCCATTTCCGCGCCGCAGAAACACTGCCCGGTGAAGTGTGGCATCCAGACGTGCTGAAACTAGAAGTTGTCGATGAGACAGAAAGCAGCGTCATTGGTCTAATTTACTGCGACCTTTATACTCGCGACGGCAAGCCGCCTAGTGCTGCGCATTATACTGTGCGTTGTTCGCGGCGCATCGACCTTGACGACACACATCTGGACATGGAGCTTGGAGCAAGCGCGGACTTACCCCCTGTCGCAGACACGGAGCATCTACTGGGTGTGAAGGGGGCGACTGGGTTTGGTCGTCCCGGTCGATTCCAACAGCCAGTTGTTGTGCTGATGACAGACTTTGCGCCTCCCAACATCGGGCATGGCGGTGCAAGTCTCTTGCGCTGGCACGATGTGGAAACACTTTTCCATGAGATGGGTCATGCTATTCATTGTACGTGGATAATACAACCGAGAAGCTTCTTCTAACAACAGCTATGATTGGGCGCACAGAATTCCACAACGTTTCGGGCACGAGATGCGCTACTGACTTTGTCGAATTGCCATCGATCCTTATGGAACATTTCTTGACAGATCCTAGTGTCGTCGCGCTGACAGCACATCATCACCGTACTGGCTCGCCATTGCCGTATGTGCAGCTACAAAAGCATTTAGCAACGCAACGAAGCTTAGATGCTCTGGACACGCACCAACAGATCCTTCTCGCATCACTTGACCAGCGCTACCACTCAGAACGTGCTGGTGCCCCAACCTTCTCGTCTTCGCAGGAGCTTGAATCGCTACAAGCTGACATGGGACTGTTCCCACCGGTATCAAATGCAACATGGCAGGGCCAGTTCGGGCATCTATTTGGATATGGTGCGACTTATTACAGCTATTTGTTTGACAGAGCCATTGCAGCGCGGGTGTGGGAACAAGTCTTTGCAAAAAAACCACTTTCTCGCGAGGCCGGTGAACGTTTCAAAATGGAAGTGCTGCGACACGGGGGCGGGAAGAGCCCATGGGAAATGCTTTCGCGGCTTCTCCATGAAGACAAGATTGCCGATGGTAACGCAGGTGCCATGGAGGCTATCGGACGATGGGGTCTTGGACAAAACCAATCGAACGAGACCATCTCCGCGCATCTATAGATTATCAGCAGAGGTAATTAGTAACAGCGCCAAAACCAATCAGATAAAGTCCGTCTCAGTCTCCCCGATCCTCTCCCCGCATTTGCCACTAGTGCTCTCGTTGTTGCTATAACAGACATGATCATTCTTGTGCGTTCGGAAAGCTCGCTGACCGTAGCACCATTTGAATAACTCGCGTTCACAACGTATCCTGTGGATTCTCGAAGAACTCAGTATCCCGTATGAAATCAAACGCTATAATCGTGGCCCCGATCACCTTGCGCCAAAGGAGCTGAAAGAAGTGCATCCATTGGGCAAAAGCCCGGTGATCACGGACACCGCCCGTGATAACAAGGTAGTTGCAGAGAGTGGTGCTATTATCAACTACCTGATCAAGTACTATGGTCAGGGTCGTGGTCTCCCATCGAAGGATCGTGAAGATGACAACGATTTTTGGACGCAATTCAGCGAGGCAAGCTTGATGCCAAAGCTTGTGATGAAGTTGATTTTCATGCTTGTTCCATCTCAGTCGCCATTCTTTGTGCGCCCAATTCTCAACATGATCGGTAGCCAAGTAAATGGCCGTCTGGTTGATCCTGACTTGAAGGCCATGATCAAGCTTACCTCAGATACTTTGACCAAGGAAAGCGGCGATGGCCGTGCTTGGTTCGCGGGAGGTGACAAGGATGGCAACCCTACAGCGGCTGATTATCAGATGCTGTTCCCTATTGAGGCCATCACGAGTGGTCGAATGGACCCAGCCATGGTTCCAGAGCCATTGAAAAACTGGATCGACATGGTGCACAAGCGTCCTGCCTACATACGCGCCTATGAGAAAGGCGGTGCTTATGATTATGCAAAGCTCTGATGTCTTTCTTCTGAACGATAACGAGCATCTGCCAGACCCAAGAGGATCTTCGTGTGGTAGAGACGCCTATAGGCCGAATTTTTTTGACGCGCCCTTAAATTTATTAAACAACCACATCTCAAAATTTTAATGAACTCGTAGTCGCTTTCCCTACCAGGACTACTTCATGCGTGTGCATTCGCGTGATGAGGACATTCAGATTTCACAGTCCGTAACATCACAAGAAAAAGACATTAGGTGCGAAAACGATGCAGAAAAATGTGCGGTCATTTCTGCTTCTCACGTTGATGAGCCATACTCGGCATTTCCACAGCGTGTAAGACTTTTCATTGTTTTTACCGCCTCTGCCTCTGCGTTTATGAGTCCATTTGCTATTAACATATACATGCCAGCCGTTCCGGACATATCTGAACATCTTTCTATCTCAAGTGCCGAAGCACTCCTTTCCGTCACAATGTACATGATCTTTCAAGGATTGTCTCCTTCTATTTGGGCACCTTTGTCTGACACTTATGGTCGACGGCCGATTCTGGTGTGTACGTTTTTGGTGTTTCTCATCGCCAACCTTGGCTTGTCATTCGCTAATACGTACTGGCTACTTCTTGTTCTGCGCATGCTTCAGGCATGCGGTGCTAGCAGTGCCATTGCCATCGGTGCCGGTTGCATCAGTGATGTGTCAGAGCAGAAAGAGCGCGGGTCATACATGGGCTTCTTTCAATTTGGTACACTCCTGGGACCCTCTATTGGGCCTGTTGTTGGCGGATTCATGGCCCAGGCATGGGACTGGCATGCAGTTTTCTTTTTTCTTTCAGCGTTTGGTGGCGTCTACATGTTCTTTTTGTTTTTGATGCTTCCCGAGTCCTTGCGTGCCTTAGTGGGAAATGGTGCAAAAATACCTATTAGTGTATGGCGCACGGTAATTCCCCTTTGGGACATTAAAAAAGCCAGTCTATGCCATGAATTCATGACCATGCCTCCTAAATTGCACATTCGTACAATGGGGTTTGATTTGCCCTGGCGAATGTACCTGCAGCCTGACATTGCCATGATGATTGCTTCGTACGCTATTCCTTTTGGTGCTTTTACAGTCATGAGCTCAACGCTTTCTCCTATCTTGTTTGACAATTACAATCTTAAACCATGGGAAATGGGGCTCTGCTTTCTGGCAATTGGATGTGGCAGTGCTATCGGAAGCATTGCTGTTGGCTACTTGCTTGATTATGAATATGCACGCGAAAGACATATTCACGGTGACAATATCAACCTTCATAAGGTCCGATTAAAATATATGCCGTACTTTAATGTCTTATTTTGCCTGTTCTTTCTTGCCAATGGATGGCTGTTGGACTATACGATTCATCTTGCAGCTCCGCTAATCATGCAATTTCTTGGTACGTTTTTCGATACATTAACCTCAGCGAGCGTAGCGGCTATTATGTATTATAATTGCATGTGTGTACACTTTACAGACTAACGACAAGAAACACAGTTCTGGTGGATATCTACCCGCAACGAGCTGCTTCTGTCACAGCAGCTCTGAACATCGGACGTTGCTTGATAGGTGCCGGATTTGTTGCTGCTTCACAGTATATTATTGATGCCATTGACTATGGGTGGACGATGACGTTGATGGGATTGGTTTGCCTTTTTCTACCAAACCCTTTGATATGGGCTGTCATGCGCTTTGGACCCGGCTGGAAGAGAAAGCGCGAGATTCGCCAGCCTATGAAATAGATGTATCAATATGATGTAAATTTTTTTTATTCTCATACCCACATTCTCCCGGATTTTCCCCGATGTGGCTGTTCGACGTGTGGCACAACACCATCTTCTAAAAAGCAGCTCACAGCCTGGAAATTGTTCGCGCATTGTTGGGTCATACGAAACAATCTGCCAAAGCTTCCCCAAGAGCTTCCAGGAGAGAAGTAGAAAAACTTTCTTCACCATGCAGCATAAGGAGGGACCACCTCTGCCACTAACGCAGCCTCGGGATCGGGCCGGGCGTTTTGTTGATCAGGATGAGACAGTTTTTTCCGCGTTTCTCCCTCACATAAAGCTCATGATCGTCATTTTTGCAGCTGTTTCTGGATTCATGAGTCCCTTTTCTAGTAATATTTATGTTCCCGCCCTGGATACTATTAGCAAAGAACTGAGTATTTCAAGGGCGGACACTTTGTTGTCAGTGACTACTTATCTAATCTTCCAAGGCCTAGCGCCTTCGTTTTGGGGGCCTCTATCCGACACGCTGGGAAGAAGGCCGATTTTGGTTTGTACATTCACTGTTTTACTAGGCGCGAACCTCGGATTAGCTTTTACAAACACATTCTGGCTTCTCCTAGTTCTGCGCATGCTTCAGGCGTTTGGCGCAAGCAGTGCAATTGCGATTGGGGCAGGACTTATCAGTGATTTGGCACGTAGAAAAGAACGGGGAAGATACATGAGTTATTTTCAGTCAGGGGCACTCGTTGGCCCATGCATTGCACCTGTCGTTGGCGGTCTAGTCACTCAACGATGGGACTGGCATGCTAACTTTTTCTTTTTGGTTGCGTTTGGAGGGCTTGTGAACCTCTTTCTGGCCATTTTTCTACCGGAGACACTGAGGTCGTTGGTCGGTGATGGATCAATGCGTCCGTGCGGCATGTGGAAGACGATATATCCTATGAGACTAACAGCATCTTCCGGCTCAGACCTATCTGATGCTCCCCTGATGAAAAAACCTCCTCGCTTCAATATTCTAAAAATGGGGTTCGAAAAGCCGTGGCTTGTGTATTCTCAGTTGGACATTCTTTTGCTTATAATCACTTATTCCGTTCCATTTTCTGTATTTTCCGTCACATCCTCTATCTTTTCTCCCACGCTGGCTTCCAATTACGGCTACAATCATATTATAATTGGACTATGCTATCTTCCTCTCGGGGCAGGCTTTGCAATAGGGAGTATAATTGCCGGACGCCTGATTGATTGGGAGTATGCACAAGCCAAGAAAAAACACGGCATCAGTCTGAATTTATTCAAAGCGCGTCTAAAGCTGGGTCCAATTTTCAATGCAATCTTCTGTTGTGGCATACTCGCATTCGAGTGGTGTTTACACGAACAAGTTCATATTGCTGCACCACTGGTCATCATATTTTTCACCATGATGTCATCCATGATCTATTTTACCGCCATGTAAGTCTAATATTTGCTGACATTAAGTAATGCACTACTTGTGGATTTATACCCTGATCGGGCTGCATCAATTGTTGCATCGTTGAATATTTCCCGATGCATACTTAGCGCTATTATTGTCGCTATTACGCAATTCATAATTAATGGAATCGGAACTGGATGGACCTTCACCATATACACCCTTGTGGGTGTATTCATCCCTATTCCTGTAACGATCGTGTTGATACATTACGGCCCAAGATGGCAGACAAACCGAGAACAAGGCGTCCCAAACAACAAAATGTCTTTGGCTCCCCAAGAGCGAGTATAGGGATGCCGAGAGGGAATATGTTTGTGGACTGCCTAATAATATATTCAAGAGGCGTGGATTTTGGTAGCTAAAATCGCGCGGAGAAGACCGAACTAGAAGCTTGCTCTGTATCCGAAATTTACTAGTTGCCTAACACATGTTGTGTGCAGGAATATTGAAAGGCGCATATTTGTGTCCTGAGCCTATTCTATCCTTATACCATTGCGTAGCAGATGAATAGCGGTTGCATCTAATCCATGTATTTGATCCACAAAGAGAATATTACAGAACAAAATGATCTATACATATTGATACTACTATCAAACTATGCTGCACTGACTCTCACAAGCTACTTGGTTAAAATTTCCTTCGGGGAAAGATCATAGTCAATGTCAAATTAACACTGCTAGTTTTTACATGCTGGCAAGATACATACATCTCGTTGAAGATGGGACCATAATTTTTCCCTCTTACCTAATGTCATCTAATTTTTTTTGGATAGCCTCCAGTAATTACTCTCTATCTGTCATTTATTCGACCGAGAAGCTCGGTGTCAAGACCCAATAGTATAAACTTAATCGCATCGCTTTGACCATTTCGACTTTGCCCAGTGATGATAATTACAAAATCCATATTATACCTCATTGTGCTGATAGGAATTGTCGTTGCTGATGACGAGTGTAGTAGGCCACCGGATGTGCAAATGGCAGACTGCACGAGCCGATGCTTGTACAAGGCTGGCCACGCAGCATGGCCCCACTGGTCACAGGATCCGAAGTCAGATGATTTCGGAACATCAATGAGCTTCATGTGCCGAACAGAGTACAGAGAATACAAGACTTTCAATGATCAACTACGTCCATGTCTACAGGGATGTCCCGTTGAGGACATCCAAAATTTCGACAAAGTATATTCTAAGTACTGTGAATGGTTTTACAAAAATCAAAGCAAAGATTGTGTCAAGAGCAGCGCGTCTCAAATCATTTCGAATAAAAATTATTTCTTGGTCGGTGCACTTGGAGTAGCTGCAATGACCTTGTTGTAATGTCATCAGCCATCAACGGTGCATAAACTAGCAGATTGTACTCAAGTCAACGGATCGTTTGCATTGTTATGACCGGACCGGCTTGTAACGTTCAAGCCCAACCATGTCAAATTATATGGTCATTCTGATAGGTCGGATAACATCAAAACTTAGGCTTGACTTTCATGAAAATGCTTGGCGTTTTACGTTTTATTACATGATTCCGCGAGAACGTGGCTATAGGGCCAATCAATTGACACGTTGTAATAACACGTAATCGCTAGTTGTCTTTCTCTAGGCACGCATACCTGGTTGCTTAAAGCACAGACTTGCATTCGAAAGGGCAAAACACAAATCAGAAAGCTCGACATAAAACAAGCGTTAGAGACAAGTTTTCCTAAGTACCTTGCAAACAAGCTAACGAACTCATCGTATTAAAAGTTCTCGTGTATCATGATCGCCCAATCGTTTCACTTGCAATGGCTCAAACCGGCAATGTTCAATTCAGCGGAAAATGTTCAGCTTTGGCCTGTAGGACGGTCATTTCCAATATGACGGGCGAGGCTCGCTTTTCTGACTGCGTAGATATTCATATTTTTAGCGTAGCAGTAGACTTGAATACGACTGACATCCAGCTATTAATTGAAGCCCTCCTTCAATACAGTATGCGTACATGAAACGCATTTGATAGCCCTCAAATCTTTGATTAATGTGCGTGAATGGCATGAGGTAGGAGATAGGATTGAACATACTGAATCAGAAGTGACAACGAGATCATCCAAGTCATGCTGCCCACAAGCTGGTACTCGTACGAAAATCAAAGATATATGATTTAGAAAGTAATTGATCATCGAAAGATCAACATAAAACTATACCTGCTATTCTAACCAGGCACTCTGACGCATGCCACTGGAACAAGAGCTATGCTTCGAAAATATATCGCAATACCGAGTTTCTTGTAACTAATCGAATAGATAATCCTCGATGAAGTGAAACTTCCTCTGTGTATCACCCTGAACTGGCAGAATTTACTGAGATGCTATAACAGTAGTACATATGAGCGAAAATTATTGGTTTGATGATGGTTAGTAAAAGCATTAGAACGACTAGCGTACATCGAACATGTCATACGTCCAAAGTTTTGCTGGTTTTAGCTCCACTTGCCTTGCATACAGACTCCATCAATTTGTGTCGTCGTCACAAGTTTGCAAGTTTTGTAAGAGACGACTATGAAACATACATAATGAAAACATTTTAGGTTGGACGCGCTTAGAAGATGTATGAATGTTCAAGGTGACAGAAATGTGGTGCAATACGCGAAATTGAATCTGCCAAGTGAAGATAGATCGATCAGCATTCACGCCGACGGTAGGCATCGTTTGGCGAAAACTCGGACTTGTCGCACGTAGTAACAGGAGTCACTATTCCACATGACTTTGAAAAAACTAGATTACATCCATTGGAACCAAAGGGCCAGAAGATTCGTACACAATGTAACTACTGGTAGAATTTTGATTCATTCCCTTCACATACTTCGCCTAATCCACCATTCAACTTCACTGTACTTCTAAAAATTTATCGACTTGTTCATAAATCGATTTTTAAATTTCGAAACTTAGTAAGTGTGAGTGCCAACGGAAGCAGGGCATGTGCCAGGACCGTGTCCAACGCCTGTGCCAAAGTAGTAACCGTGGTGGTCGTCAAACGTCCAAATAGGATCGACCGTATTAGCACCAAAGTGGTTCTCTTGTCCAGGGTAGAACTTCCAATTATCAGAGTTCACAGGGTTGATCCACACCTGTCCCGATGGGTGCTGGAAGCCCCAATCGCGAGGTGGCATGTGAGGGACCCAGTCGCGACCATTTGCAATGTAGAAGAAGCGACCACCAATCCTGTTATCCACAGAGCTAGCAAATTTAGCATTTCCTGTGCGTGGCATAGCAAAAGCAAAAGCCTTGTAGATACCGTGTTCGAGACGATGCTCCAAGTCCATGGCAGCCAAAGCTGTCATTGCTGCACCAAGAGAGTGTCCAGTCACTGTCACACGTGTGTCATTGTACTTCTGCATGCACTTGACAATCTCTGCGTAGGTGTCATCCCTAACGTCCATGTAAGCATCGACAAAGCCAGACAAAAGCTGACTACCCTCATCATATGCATCATTCAATTCCTTAGGTGGATCCCGCAAAGCAAGGTTTACATCGTGTAAGATGGACAAAATACTTGCTGTAGTACCTTCGAAACTAACCGTAACACCGAGTGATTTTGAATGGAAAATTTTGGCTCGCTGAACCGCCAAGCCAATCCATTTTGTCCACACAATCTCGGCATCACCTACCGTTTTCCCTTCATCATTGAAATGGCAGTAAGGTTCATGCGCCATACCAGCCGCTTGGGAGAGGAGATGCAGGTCTACCGGCAGCGAGGTTGGCTCTTCATACGATGTCGGTCCGAACACTTTACGCGGTTCAGGAACGCACAAAACGAATGAAATGAAGGCTAGAAACAGGAGAATGAGGCGCATGGTCGTTGCTAACGAAAAGTTTCACAGACACCGGGGCTGGTATTAATATTTGCATAAGACCTAGCCGGGAACGCACATTCTGTTTTGCAACAAAGGTTCATATGCAAGATATGGTCGATCCGCTCATCGATAGGTGCACGTGTACAAAAAATTTTTGCCCTACATATCAATACTCTGCCCCTTCATAAATCAATCTGGTGATTACATTTTTTGGATTTTCAACCCGCACCGAGCAGTGCGACATGCAACGACAAATGCACAACCACAAAACATATTCACAAGCCCAAATATTTGAGCATGTAAATATTGTCCATTGTGTATTTCAATGAGATGACCCGCAATAGGGCTTCCGCTCAAACATGCAAAAGAGAAGACAGAGCATGCCATGCCTATTCTGAGGCCTTGCTTTGTAGGATCCGACGTGAGGGAGGCCAGAGCCGCTGGAAACAAACCTTGAATGGCAGACGAAAATAATCCGTAGAAGACCGAGAAAATCCACATAGAAGTCGTATGTTTTATTGTAATCCAGCATGACATCATTACGCCCGCCAATAAAATAATGATCGAAATAGTATTCACTGGTCCCAAAAGCCGATCAGCTATCAGTGATGGGATAAGTCGACCTGGGATTCCAATGCCGTTCATGACTAGAAGCATGTTGAAGGATACGTCTTCAGAAACATGAACAATATCTTTCGCATATGCGCGCAAATAAAAATATGCGACAAAGTTGCCCCATAACGCAAGGAATATGCCGATAGTGTAGAGAAGATATGTTGGCTCTTTAAACGCTGATAGCTCGACTAAGCGACCATTCTTGCGCGGAGGCAATCTCGGTTTCACTAGCAAAAGAATGATAGCAGAATTGAAGACAATAACAAAACCCATCGCTCGTACTGCCCAGGGGAATCCAACTGAGGGTAGTAACGTTTTAGCAATAGCTGGGAACACTAGTCCACCAGAGGATGTTCCACTGGCTTGAATACAAATGGCCAAAACACGTTTTTTCTTAAAGTAAGAAGATACTAGTGAAACCATAGGGGTGAAGGTCAAGCCACATCCCAAGCCTTGACATACACCTTGTGCCAATAAAAACTGCCAATACGTGTTGCAAGCAGATGTTGTAAATACCCCCAAAATCTGTAAAGCGAAGCCACAAAACAATAACGTGCGAACATATCCAGCATCAGCCGCTCGACCAGCAAGAAATCCCATAAAAAATATACAAAAGTACTCAAGCGAGCCAATCCATGATATATTGGACGGGTCCTGGTTGAGTGTTTTTACGTAGTAAGGCTGGAAAATGCCAAAAGATGTCATATATCCCCACGAATTGAACATCGTGAGATGCGACGCGAGCACTTGGGTCCAGGCTACTAGACCCCCATCGGGCGGCTCATCAACCTGCTGCTCTTCGACATGTGCAGACTTTTCCATATGAGCGTTATTCATTCCATTGAATCAAGGTACAGGAAGAATGTTCTCAAAAAGCTTCAGCCACTCCACAGGTGGCAAATCTCGTCCCCTCCCCCCAAAAAATGTCCACGTCAAGATCGGCGTGAGATATTTACGCTGAAAACATTCTTTGCAGCGGGTGTCAACTATTGGCGTGCTTCAATTATTTCAAAAACCACGCAAATGCAATTACAGTGGCGCCACACTGCTTCATGTTCAAATCAATTAGTAAAAATGGGGACACACCACTCTTCCCATTGAAGGCGTAATCGAGATAAGGTGCATGATGAGTCAGTCATTTGCCCACCTGGCGGCAACCAGGCGCAATCTCCCGCTCCACGCATCAATGGCCATTCTTGCATTTTTAGGATCATGCTTGAGGACACTAGACAATCCAGCTTTATATTATTCTATTCAACAAGTAAAACAAGATCCGTCTACTGGACCTGTCATTGCATTTTATATTGAGGATCCAACTCAGCGTTTGCCCGGCGCCGCGTTCACTTGGTGGACACGTAAGTCGTTGCCAAAACTGCGACATCAGTTAGATCGGTTGCGTGTGCCATTGTTATGTTTACGTTCATCATATCCACATCTTGCTGAAGTACTCGTCAAAGTTGATAATCCGATACACACGGTGCACGTGAATCGGCGATGGGGAGGTACAACAGGTGCCGAAGATGCGCGATTCAAGCAAATACTAGCTGAGGTAAACATCGCACATCATGAATATACGGCACACACATTGCATGAACCCTGGGAGATCAAAACTGGACAGGGTCAACCTTATCGTGTCTACACAGCATTTTCGAGGCATTTTGCGAAAATAGTGCCCCGTCTATTGGATGAGCCACCAGTAGCACCGAATTCAGATGACACCGCTAAAGTGGTGAATAATATTCTAATCATGTTTCACACTGACCACCATGCGCAATGTCTCGACTGGTCAAGTCCAGAGTCGGAGCACAATCCAACATGGGCGTCCGAATTTCCGTGGATTCCTGGATCAGAAACAGCACATCATATCTTGACAGAATTCCTTAAAACCAAAGTATCAAGATACTCGGAGAGTCGTGATATCCCATTCGAATCTGGGACATCTCAACTTTCCCCTTATCTAGCCCACGGAGAAATTAGTCCACATCGTGTACTCCATGCTCTAAGAGAGGTTCGTTCAAATCGTGATACGCCAAAACCAGCTATTGAGTCCTCCAAAACGTTTGAAAGAGAACTCGTCTGGCGTGAATTCAACTATCATTTGTTATATCATCAACCTGATCTGGCGACTCAAAATCACAATGAACAATGGAATCTATTTACCTGGTCACAAATGGCAACAGAGTCACAGTTGACAGAGTTTTCGCGCACTGGCGAGCTTCCGCCGTCCACGGATGAACAAGATGCTCTTAACACGGCTGCTGCGTATGATTGTTGGAGAGCAGGACATACAGGCTTTCCTATTGTCGATGCTGGAATGCGCCAATTGTGGAAGATTGGATGGATGCACAATCGCGTTCGCATGATCACGGCCTCACTGCTAATTAAAAATTTGCGCATTCATTGGCGTCTGGGAGAAGAATGGTTTTGGAATACACTAGTTGATGCAGATCCAGCCAGTAACCCGGGAAATTGGCAATGGGTGGCAGGAACAGGCGCCGATGCTGCTCCCTTCTTTCGCATATTCAATCCTGCAAGGCAAGCAGATCGTTTCGATCAGAAATGTGCATACGTTCGAACATGGGTACCCGAGCTCAAGACGAAAACGACACAAGAGATTGCAGCTATGTATGAAGCATCACCGAGAAAAGCCGCAAAAGAACAAGACGAAGACTTTCTGGCTCTAACTAACCCCTCGTTGTCAAGTCAGTGGATTCACTCTTCACCAAATTCAAGTTCTACCAGTAATTCTGTGAAATATGCAACTCCTTTCAGTCACGCATTTTCACAAAGATATGTGGCCGTACCCGAAACAAACTATCACAATTTGATCGTCGATTTCAAAAAAAGTAGGGATCTCGCACTATCTTGTTATCAGACAATCAGGAAAAATTCTGAGTCTTCGCTCTCATCTGATACTATGCCAAGAAAAAAAATCAAGACCAAGAAATAACCTTGAAGTGCTTGCGCGCCAGAACCGAACTGAACAAACCAAGTGGCATGAGATAGGTGACATCAAATTGTGGTACTCTAGCGAATATAAATCCTAGGATTCACGAGTCTTTAACAGCATTAGATAAAGAATATTTCGCAGGTTTACAGGTTCACACTGGTGCCAGCAAGAAATGGGTTTGGCTTGAACACTTCAATGCTGGATGGAAGAACCATTCAATTTGCATATTGTGTAAGATGGGCAGTGACAGCCAAATAATACATCATACAAACATCTTTGCTTAGGGAACCAGACCACCCTCTAAGTATTTTCACCCATAGTCTAGCGGGTCAAAATTATACTTGCGCACCAAAATCGTGAGCTCGTAATACCCTTTTGATTTAAAGAGCAAACCGGGAATTTCTTTTGATTGATCCACCGACGTCTACGATCGATGAGCATTTTGGAATTCAATTCGTATTGGTGCACTAACTGCACATTTTGGTAACCAAAAAAAATGATTTTGATTCCGCCAAGTCTTTGAAGCTTTGCGGTGAACGACCTATATGATCTTAATCGATGATTAGACACTCAAATTCCTTACAAGATGGGAGAACTATGTTGAGCTATGATTCACGACCGACCAAAGGCAATTTTTTGGGATTTCATGAATGAAATGTAAAGCCGGGTTTGGTAAACAACCTAATCAAGTTGAAAAGGATAATTTAATCTCCCGCCTATAGCACCCGAAATTAAGAAGATGGGAAGAACAAGATATTGAACTATGATTACGTTTTATTCATACCTGCATACCATGATGATATCATCGCCAAAATGATAACTCGTAGGCTGTTTCTTCTTTTATTCTTACTAGCTGTCAGATAAGGGGAGCGACCTAGTACACATGCCTAGACGATTTACGAATCAAAGAGCGCCACACGCTCGCGCGGCAAAATTTTGAACTCACGATACACGACCTTAAAGCCATCATAAAATAAAATGCGCACAGTAATAGAGGTCATTACAATGTCGGATGCCAAGCCAGGCCGATTTAATTGGGGAAAGCGTTTAATAAAAACAAGGTACTCCGTGCGCAATCGGGACGAATGAGCGCTAAACCGATGCGTCATCACACATATTTAGGAAAGGCACTTCCATTTATAACAAGAGGTCTTCGGAATTGCGTGGCGAATAACCCTGTTTCAGTCTGACTCGCACGTCGGTTGGTTTGGATATCGAGTATATAAGAACATTACTGAGCAAATTAAACAAATGTGAGAACTCTCACCATCATGTTTGGGCACTTTTTGTTCGCTATAGTGGCAATTTCCGCTGCTCATGTGGTGCATGCAGCTCGAACCTTCTCGCATGTACATGAGGTCAGCGATACAGATTGGGACTATATTGTAGTAGGGGGCGGTCTTGGTGGCCTTGTCGTCAGTAAACGTCTTGCAGAGGATGAAGGCAAAAATGTTCTGATTATTGAAGCGGGCCACGATGATCGCGACGATCCTAAAGTTTTCAATGTTGACAATTATGGTCAATATATCGGCACCGACCTCGACTGGAACTTTGTGACCAAAAAGCAGCATATTGCTGGAGGAAAATCCAAGACAATTCGCGGAGGAAAGACTCTTGGTGGTAGTACTTCCATCAATGGTGCAGCATGGAACCGCGCACACAAAATTCAGTACGATCACCTTGGAAACATAACGGGAGATGATCGCTACAATTTCAAAAACTTGCAAAAATACATGAACATGGCAGAATCGTTTGTCCCGCCTACAGATGAGCAACGCGCTGCTGGTGCCGATTATCTTCCTGAAGCTCATGGAAGCCGTGGGCCGCTGTCTATTGGGTTTTCCGCTATTCGTAACAAGAATAAGAAACGGATGTTTACCGGTCCAGGGCAGGGCTCTTTCTTGGAATCTATCCAAAAAACTTTAGGTGTCGCTCATCTTCAAGACGAAAACAGTGGAAATAACACTGGAGCCGCTTATACTCCTACATCGATTTCTCAAGACAATAGGCGACAAAGTGCGTGTAACTATTTCGAACAATCGGGCAATAATGTTGGCGTTCTTCTTGGGTGGACTGTTATCCAGTTGTCTTGGAAAAATCAGGACGAAGGACGTGTGAGTGGTGTCGTGATCAAAAAGAACGAGAACGGCAAACCGCACACTGTCGAAACTAGCGGAGAGGTCATTCTGTCAGCAGGCGCGCTCAACACGCCTGGCATTCTTGAGCGCTCTGGTATCGGAGCCAAAGATGTGCTGCAGAAGCATAACATTGAACAAATTATTGACCTCCCTGGTGTAGGTAAAAATCTGCAAGAACAAACGATGAATACAATGGGGGGCAAGGCAGATCTTGATTGGTCTGGTGGTGGTCCATCAAATATGATTGCCAACACGGCAGTAACTCAGCTCATGTCCAATGCCTCGAGCGTCTTCAAGTACATTCATCGAAATATGGATAAGTGGGCGCACAGCTTGGTCTCTCAAGGACATGTTGTAAATGCTGACGCCATTCAAAAACACTGGACACTTTCTGTGGATGCCACATTTAAAAAGGGTGCGCCAGTCTGCGAACACTTTTTCGACACGGGCTACCCGGCTGATTCTTACGGCATCGACACATGGTGCCTTCTACCGTTTTCCCGTGGATCAGTTCATATCACATCTAAAAACGGATTCGACAAACCCGAAGTGGACCCGAATTACTTTGCAATTCCTATCGACATGGACATGCAAGTCGCTGCTCTACGCGCAAACCGCCGCGTTTTCCAAACATCTCCGCTTCATGACCTTTTGAAAAGAGACGAAACTGTGCCTGGCTTCGATCATATCCCTGATGATCCGAATCATGGCTCCTATGCAAAATGGCAAGCTTGGATTCCGGGAACTGATGGCACGGGCGGTTTTGGCAGTGTCTCACATCCGATTGCCACATGCTCGATGATTCCAAAAGAAGACGGAGGCGTCGTCGACCCGGAATTCAAAGTGTATGGAACTAACAACCTGCGAGTCGTTGATGGATCTGTTCTTCCCATCCAATTATCTGCCCACTTGTCAAGTTCACTGTACGGTCTGGCTGAATTGGCGGCTGATGTGATTCGTCATTAATTATTTCTGATTCATTGAGGCTCATTCGTATTTCTTGTTGTACATGTCTTGAGACGTGTCCCTTTTTGTAGAATGGAATCATCTTAATTTCTGAGTGATTTTGTATGAGGCTTTTCAACACGCTACCCGATATTCTGCAGACGTACTGATTCATTTGCGCATCAAACCGGAGAAGTGCGTAACTCAGATTTTGAATATAGTGTCATATCTATTTAATAGTGGAAAGAGCAGCTTGATTAGGATCATACGGAAGACAAATCATAAGAATTCACTGGAGATTTTAATAGTCTCGTTCATGAGTTAACGGACCGTGAATTCTTTAGTAGCTCAGATGTGGACATGAGACTTACGATGTTGATCTTAAGAGACTACGTCAAAATAAGAATTTATATGCGATGAAATCATTGAAATTCAATCTAGTTTTCTTGAAGTTCTACGACCATTAACAAAACAAAGGTATCGACTTTCGTTATTAAAGGCTTCATCGAAATCCACTAAGCCATAGCGTCGAAGTACACGTACGTCCATGGAAAATGAACAGTCTGATTGTCGAGCTCTACGCATGTAAAATTATGGATATATCAACTCGATAATGTAATCCGGGTTCCGATTAATTCATCCCAAAATAATGTACGATGTCAATCCACGCTACCCGAAGGCTTGACACGGACCGTCACGATGGAAACACCTTAAATTTTTTTTTAACGAACACAGCTGATGCTATCGCCATAATCAAGTCGCCTTAAATCCATTTTTCCTAGTCATCCAAACTGACGTTAAGAATCCGACAGTGATTACTGTTCTGGCTGAGAAATATCGTGTCTTCGTTTAACTCCGTCTCTTTGCCAGCTAAGTTGAATTTTACTACTGATGGACCATCACATTTATATTAACCACCGCATTCTTTGTTATCACTTCTCCTGATTGTAAGTTTAAAATGCCTCCCAATATCTTGTTGTATCCTGCAACTTTAGCAACGTAAATTGTATTATTACTATCAATAATCCAGTGGTCTTTTGCCCATTAATTTTAACATCATTTCTACAATAAACTGTCTGCTTCGTTCACGCTCAGCCAAACTAGGCTTCGCTGAGCCTTGAACTCATCGGCTTTGCCAATACTCATCATTAAACCTTATCTCAATCTAAGGGCAAGTCGAAACATCCTATCTGCACAGCGTTTCGGATCTAGGCACCCTGGCACCCCGGATGAATATTGGTTTAGAATATTTGCATGATTAGCCCACTAATCATAGAGAATAATAAGCCAAAAATGTTTTAAAGCTTGTCCCTATCCATGACACCTAACCCAGAGTCACATTCAGCGATCGCCACGCACATGAGTTTGATATCACTCAAACTAACTTGGTCCCAGTGCACGGAACCCGACGCAGGCCTGTAAATGTAGTCCATGCTAAACTCTTCATGATGACTTTCTGGATGTTGAATAAATTTTGCGGTTGTATGCACCCTTATTTATGAAGAAATCAGAAGAGCTGGCGTCAAACATAACTCACCGTGTCTGGACACGCGATAGATAGGTTTTGATAAACGGAGGGAACTTGACACGCGTTACACACAGCCTGACTATTAATTTAGGGTTAATCATCCAGGCAGCACCAAAAGAATCCAATAGGCCGACTTTTGCAACAAAAGTATAGCATTGTTCCTGTGA
>ERZ500990.189-NODE-189-length-22456-cov-4.221151_pt1 | contig 22456 bp, 22 predicted proteins | sample MGYA00248876_ERZ500990 | MGnify/ENA primary metagenome ERZ500990 (study PRJEB25958, sample SAMN03398517) | human skin metagenome | study: EMG produced TPA metagenomics assembly of the Human Skin Microbiome Metagenome (human skin metagenome) data set.
TAATATATTTAAATCCATGCGTACTTATGCAGTTTTCAATTCAAATATTAGTTACATGTACTCATTAAATTGTATTAACCAAATAACTTTTTAATATAATCATTGAAATTAATTATAAATTCAGAATTTCAAGACAAATGTCATAATAGATTTAAATATATTAAATAATTAATTTTTCTACTAGCTTTAAATTATTTCTTTCGCATTCAACTGTGAATGTCCCCATATCGACTAGTCACGTGCGTGACCAAGATGTGGGATGTGCGAGCTTTGACAAGCGCCTATTTTATTTCTGATCGCAGGCAAAGTTGGGCCACATCTTGCTCTATTTCTTGCTGTTACTCTAGTGCTTTGGTGGTGACCCTGTCTTGACACCGGCTTTGGTAGCAGATTTCTTGGGAGTGCGCTCATGTTGTTTAGCCTCTATCGTGGTCTTGCAGCTTTGCTGCTTGCACCTGATGGTCAACAGATTCCAGTGGCTACAATCCAGAATGTTTTGCACTTACAACGTGCATCTGCCACACCCGGCAGCAAACAGTTTCTCACTGTTGGTGAAGAATTGGCTGTGGTTCAGCGACTACAGCAGCATTTGAATCATGTGCGTGCAGGCTACGATACAATCTATGGCCAGGGCGGCACGGACGGGTTCGGAGCGTTAGATGCATGTCAGTCTACTTGGGATCTCAAGACGTTCCAGGCAAATTTACGGCGAGGCGTTGAGCAAATTGTCAAGACGGTTCTACGAAGTAGCTTGAACTACATCAATTTGCCTCAAATGGGCGAGCCATTACAACTTGACAACGCATCCCGCACGCCATCGATGTACATGGTCCAATCGGATACGATCAACCGCATGACCCAAGTACTTGAGGATGCCTACTTCACGGTCGTTAATGAGCTATCCGAGTCAGAAACATTGCAACCTGGCGCGAGCAAGGCTATACATGCGCCTCCGGCTCGATTCCCCACTGGCCCGCCAGCAAATATGGACCGCCCAGGACCTCGGGGCGTGCCTGCGTTTTCCGATGTTTATCCCATTCGGACAGACAGCGATGCTTCGCACTTCTTAAGCTCTCCGAACGAGTCAGGTGCATCGCAGAACGATGCCGTGCAGCGAACGATGATGCTGACCGAGGCCCTGAAGCCTAACAAGGTGCTGACTCGAGTAGACTCCAAGTCAGGACTGCGATGGACCAAGACCATATCGCGGCGCAAGTCAAAAAAGACACTAAAGCGTTCAATCTCGAATCCCTACCTTGTGACTACGACGCAGAATCTCGACAATGCCATTGATCTCGGCAATCTGCCATCAAACCACGTGCCGTACGAGAACACGTTACCCAACCGCTTACGCTCTCACTCATCCAGCACCCAGGTCGCCCCTGACCGCAGCGAGTCGCTCTCCGCAAGCCAGCTAAATAATCCTGCGTACCAACGTATTCCTGGCTATCTACGCTCGCCATCGCACGAGCACAATCGATACGACGAAGGTCTGTCTCTGGGCCGTAATGCGGCTGTTGGAGGCAGTAGTCCATTGCTACCGGGTTACGCGTCACAAAACTCACGCTATAACGCTTTGACGGTACCAGACACCGCTGCGCGCATTCCCGACGAGGCCACAGGCGCGCGGTCGCAGCTACCTGGGCCAAGCATTCCTGCATCATCATCGGCGATACCGGCCTACACGGCCTTGGCACCTCCGATTTGTGCGACAGACTATCTCAGTCATACCACGAAGCTTTCTGCGCCAGTGCCAGCAGTATCTACTGCCAACACTTCCACCTCCAGCCTCGCATCGCCTTTGGCCTCTCCCACGGACACATCTACATCGCCGTCTCTGAGTTTAGCGCCCATGGCTTCTCCCCGCATCCACACCGCATCGCCACCTCGCGTCGCTGTCCCGACCGTTACCTCTTTCCCTGACATCGACTCGCGCGCGAAGCCTCTCCCTGACCTCAAAAGTACGGCCCAAAATGTCAGTCCACCTTCTATGCATGAGGCCTCGCCGAAGACCCCACCTATGTTTGCGTCTCGTGGCACATTAGACGTCAAGGCGCGACCCGCGAGCAAAATATCTGTGCTTGCGACGCCCACCGGCTCGCTCGCGCCGAACATGATGCACACTCCGTCGTCTCATACGCGCGATTCGGTTCACAGCGCCATGTTCACGGCTGAAGGGCCGGAAGACGACTCTGTGACATCAGAGTTTGGGCACATGAGCTTGTCTTCGAAGGTGGTCCCGGTCCAGACAGCGGCTCCGCCCAGCAGTACGTCACGCATGTCGACTGTATCGACATACATGCGCAATCCCGGCAACAGCGACGTCATTACGTTTCCATCCACTACTGAAGACTCTACTGAGATGGACTTCTCCATGCCTGGGCAATTCTTCGATGCGGCACCACCGCCCGTACCACCTGTGCCTGAAGAGCATGCGTTGCCCAGGAGCACGCCAGCCAAGTCGCATACCGAGAGTGTTTACGACATGTACGCTACGGACGTTAATGACAACGATGATACCGGTGACGAGATTCGTCAACAAGCAAACTCGGACAACTTTAAGAACGAAGTGTACATGGGCCAGCGACCGGTTACGGGCTATGGATTCCCCGATGCCAAGTCCAGAATACGCAGCACGCGGATTGGAAGTACTAGCAACCCAATCTGGCAGGTCGTGGCCGGCCTCAATGACCGCTCGAGCCTACTCAGTGAGGTGGATACATCGGTCAACAACAAGCGCACAAGTGACGTCAGTGTTGTGTCACGGCTTCCTGAGTCGTCCTTCTTGCTGTCCCAGTCCAAGACAGCGCCAAGGTTCAGCACGAACCTTGATAAACGTGCGCTGTTTATGCAGGCCCGCTCTGCAAAGCTCGAGGACCATCCGTTAGAGACGCTGTTGGGTCCATCGACGTCAGAAAAGCTTGCCAGCCGCCTCAATGATGACGAGGTAACCCTCAGCAGTGTGGGTGACCATGAGAATCACCCTCATGACGAAGACGACCATCTCGTAACTCCGCTACCTGAACCCGTGCAGGAAGCCGAGCCTCCTGTCAATGGAGAGGCACAACCAGTGATTGAGCTGAATGACCAGGGACTACCGGTGCAGATCGTGTACTATGACGACGACGAGCTGCCTGACATCATGGACCGCATCGCAAGTGGTAATAATGCCGCGCGCATCGAGTTCCGTCGCCGGAGTGCCCAGCCAGGCCTGCCGAAGGAGTCGACGGAGACCAAGTTGAAGGACGACGACGAGTCGAATCTGACGCGTGTGGAGCAGAGCATTCTGACCCTCTTGCGGCCGACGTTTTCCATTCACAATTTATAGAGGGTATGCATGCTATGATGGTTGTGCCGTATGTAGCAGGTGAGCGTCCTTGGCGGCGACATTCAGCAGTCGCTTTTCGTATGCAAAGTACGGGTCCCAAGCCTTGTTGCCCTGCTCTGGCTCCACATGGGCAGCTGCGAGACGCTGCTGCATCGTGGCGTGGATCTTGAGGGCGTCGGAAGGATGCAGTGTGCCGACAAGATGTACCAGGGCCTTGAATAGCTTCGCTTCGTGGCCCTCGTGCCCACCATCGCGCACGTACTGCACAAATTGCTGGATAGCCGCTACGTGCAGCGTTACCATGGCATTGGCGTCAATCGCACGCACGACGGAAAACCCGGGGCCACGAATCATAGTCGCATTCGCCAATTGGCGGGCCAGACTCACGAGCCGCGGCTCAGTGTCCTTGTACTGGAAGTATAGCTGCATATTGCCCTTCAGTGCCTCCAAGATCGTCTCACATACGGCCCATGCACGGTCCGAATGCATCGCATCGTCCCGCATGACCTCAACGACTTCGTGGCACATGCGGTCAAAGTCTGAGTGAAAGTGCCCATAGTATGTCAATATTGCTGCCGCGTGCTGCACGCCCAGTGCTCCCACACGCAATGCTGCGACATAGGCTGATGCGAGCATGGAAATGTGCATGTCCGTGTCGAGCAGGGCGATACCTTTCCCTTGTGCGCGGTACAAAGGCACAAGAGTCTGCAGCTCCGCGGCAAATTGCGTGGCGCATCGTGCCTGTATCTCCGAAGGGCACAAGAGCCGCAGATCGTCTCGCACGGTAAAGAAGAGGGTGTGGAGAATCAGGGCCACATGCAGCACCGTCGCCTGGACGTGTGACCCGCGCTCGAGGAACATGTGGATCATCTGCAAGACCTCGTCACGGCGTGAAACGAGCTCAGTGTCTTCGTCGATGGAGCGCTTCGTGCGCCACAACAGGTACAACGCCAATGACGACAATGCGTAGTGCACAAACGTCTTCTCCTGGTCGTACTGTAAGCGTCCACGCATGGCAAGAGCAAGCATGTGCTGCCAAAGCGGCTCGTCATCATCCAGCAGTGCACTGGCGTCCATCGCCTTGAGAAGCGTGTACAAACGCGCCAGACTCGCCTGCAGATTATGCACGTCGTCCTCGGAAAACACGGTCGTGTCGACTTGGCGCTGGTACAGCGTGTCCTGGAGCAGACTCAGCACCGACTCCTTTAGCGTCGCGAGTCGCGATGTGGTCGTATGTGCGGCCATGGGCGCAGTTGCAAGGAGCTGGATAGCCCGTGCGGCACGCTGCAGAAGCACGGGATGGACGTGTCGCATAAAATGCGCGCACACATCGTCCCATAGCGACTCGAACGCCTCCATGTTTCGTGTTTCGTGGTACACTTCGAGACGCATGTGAGGGACCACGGCTAGTAGATCAGCTAAACGCGGCGCATCTGCCGAGTACTTGGCGAGGAGCAGGGGCAGCGCTTCGACGAGGCACAGACTCGCGTCGTCCCATGCATGACCCTCTTCATCGCCCGACACGAGACGGGACGCTGCAGCGAGCATCTCGACAGCGGCACTCTCTTCCTCTGACGAGAGCGACATGTCGTCGCGCACAAGCACCTGGACGTATGGCTTGAATACATGCAGCGACTCGTCCTGGTCCCACAACGCCTCCAAGGCGATGCTGATCCGACCCAGGCCCGGTTCAAGCACCGCGAGCGATGCCGTCGTGTCGGGCTCCGCGGGGAGCTGTGCGTCGTATTCGGACAGTCGCGCGATGAGCGCTCGGATTCGTTCGACATCGTCTGGCGGCTCAAGCAAACGAAGCAGGAACGCAGCGGCCGCGTGCCGGATACGCGGCTCCCGGTCATAGATGTGGACGGCCAGCGCACCACGGTCGTCGTGCTCAAGCATATCATGTTCGTTTGCCGAGGCAAGCACGGCAAAGGCCGTGCCACGGACATGCATATCTGTGTCATATAACGCCATATCCATCATTCGTGCTTTGTGCTCCTCGACAAATGGCGCGAGCTGTGCGACATGCGCGGCACGAAGCACGCCGTGGACGCCCCGCAGCGCACACGCACGCACAGATGCATCGGGGTCGGACAGCGCTGCACCCAAGTGCTTGTAGTAGAACGTCTGCATGTACTGCGTCGGGTACACAATCAGCCACTGGCCGAGCTGCTCCATGCAGTCGAGGCGGATGGCCGCATCAAAGTCGCGCGAGCGCGGGGCAAACACCTGCGTCACGAGGTCGTCGAGGTGCGCGTCGAACGTATCGCGCTGCGTGTCGAGCTGCTCCATCTTTTGGGCGGTGTGTGCAAGTCGCGTGCGGTTCGATATCGAGCTGCTGCTCGCACGACGCGCCTCGGCGTCACGCTGCTTGACGGCCACATCGTAGCTCTCACGCACCTGCTCGAGCTGGGCGGACAATGCTCCGATCGTCCACAAGGCCACGACACTGGCCGTATGACGAAAAGCACGGATGGAGGAGACAGACAGCCCTACGAGCCATGACTGCCACGTGTCCAACAAGTCGTCGTCCGCCAGCACCTCGGCCTCGGACGCGTCTGCCCACAGTTTCGCGATGAGTCGTGCCGCTGATTTTCGCACGCCGCTCCATGGTTTCGTGCGCGACACGATCGGATATGGTGCACGTACTTCTTGGGACTGGATGCGCTCCTGCAACGCGTCCCTATGCTCCAAGTCGCGTACCTCGTCGCTGGATAGCGTGGCTGTGCATCCACACAGACGTATGACAAACGTGACAAGCTGCGTGAGCGCCTCAGCCGGTTCGCCTTGGTACAGCACGATCCAGTTCTCGGACGCCTCTTCGATCGGGCCATCCAGCACAGCTTGGAAAAGCTCGTTGTCGCCCTGCTCGAGAAGGTCGGCATCGCTGGCGACCGCGCGTGGGGCCCTCGAACTTGGCCCCTCGTCATCTGACTCGGGCACAGACGATAGCGACGAGTCCGAGTCGATGTCCGATTCGACGTCCGTTCTCCGCCGCTTCGGAGTATGAGTGGACGCGGCCCGTTTTCGTTGGCGTGGTGGCATACGGCCTTGATCGACAAAGGCCACGCGTCGCGAACGACGCTGTGACACGCCGTGTGGAGACTTCGGCCGATTTGTGTTCTTCTCCCCCACGATCCTCGTGGATGCCCATTCGCGGCCGCGGACGGTGGCCGCGGACGCCGGTTGATGAGTGCGCGCCGGGCGGCGTCATTACGAAGTACGTGGTCATGCGCAAGCCGCATCACGAAAAGGCGCTGGCGCTTCTGAAGGAGGTCGGGCACGCCGTGCAGACGCTCATGCGGATGCATGGATGGACCGTGCGCGTGCTGGCTGAAATGTATCCACGCAATGCGCAGCTACTGGGCCTGAACTACAACCGCGGCGAAAAGATTTGTCTCCGCCTGCGTGAGAGCTCGGATGAATCTGCGTTTTTGACGCGCGATGCCATTCTTGCGACGTACGTCTGCTTTTCTCACACCAGCATGTTGCATGAACTTGCGTACGTCTGCTGTACTGACCCAGCCACAACGTGCGTGGACCCCATGACGATGTATTCTACCATACGCTACAGGCACTCACTGACGAATATACCACGGCGCAGCGCTTGGGGTACTGGCCAGGCGCCGGCTTTCTCACACCCGGCACGCGTCTCGGCGGCCGCAGCGTGCCGTCAAATGCATGGGAGCGGCGCCACCTTGCAGCTACGGCGGCAGAGCGCAGACAGGGCCAGACAAGCGGTGGCACACGCCTGGGAGGAGCGGCGTCGTCACGACCCTTGAGCCAACTCGCGGCCGAGGCCGCCCTTCGCCGGCAGCGCGACGCTCGCACATGCGCATCTCAGCAAGACATGCAAGAGATCCTCAACAGCACTCGCGAAGCAGACGTGGTCGCCTTGGACGACAGCGACGAAGATACCTCCTCCTGTGTGGCGCGTGGCACATACGACGACCCGATCCTGATTGAATGACGCGTCCCTTCTTTCGGCCGACATTTAGCCCAGGCCCCATACGCCCCGCTTCGCTGGGCGCTTCTCACCACGCCATTCCCCCCATGCTGGCTGCTCCGTTGCGTACTGCTTGCCTCACGTCGCTGCGTGCCGCTGCGCGCGCCACGCCACGCTCCGTCTCTCGCGTAAGTGCCGCTCGCTCGTTCCAGACGTCGACCGTGTCGAACGCGATCAAGACGCTGTACACGGCCGAACACGAGTGGCTCAAGTACAACGACGAGACGAACGAAGGCGTGCTGGGCATCACGGACCACGCACAGAACAGCCTGGGTGACGTCGTGTACCTCGAGCTGCCTGCTGTCGAGCTCGAGGTGTCGAAGGGCGACCAGATCGGCTCGGTGGAGTCCGTCAAGGCCGCCTCCGACATCTACTCGCCCGTCAGCGGCATTGTGTCCGAGGTGAACGAGAAGCTGAACGACGAAATGACGCTCGTGAACAAGAGCCCAGAACAGGAGGGTACGTATATACACACTTACATCAGGCTGGTTCGCCAAGCTCCGCCTCACGAATCCCGCCGAAATCGACGAACTGCTGTCGGAGGAGGCATACAAGGCCATTCTCGAGCACTAAGATAGAGGGTCTAGGCAAATAACGTCCATCCCGCACAGTCGACGCAGTCCGTCTCATGCTGCGCCTCCGGGACGGCTCCCAGCGTCGCAGCAACGGAGGACGGCACCGACCTACCTCGTAGCACGCGCTTGTCCCAGTCCTCCGAGAGCAGCTCCGACAAGACTTGTGTCATTCGGTGGCTGAGCACACCGACAGACCAGCCCAAGTACCGCACGGTGTCGTACACGATACTCTGGCCAATGTGGCACTTGGTCTCCAGCGCAAAGCCCGTGCGGGCACACAGCGAATGGGGGCCAACACACTGCCCTGTTGCGAGGGCATCGGCGGTGTGGTACACATGGGTCACAGGGACCAAGGCATCCGTGTTGTTTTGTGGGCTGGGCGGTAGCGGCACATGCAGTCGCTGCGCTGCCAGGCGGTCACCAGGTGACTCGAATGCCACGGCCGGCACGCCAAACGTCGCGCCCAGTAGACTCGCCATGACGCCTCCGAGACTGTGGCCTGTCAGCCAAATCTGGCTGCGGGGATACATGTACGAGATGTTGTTGTACAGGTCCGTGGCCGCTGGGTAGTACAGCGAGCGCTCCATCAACGTGCGCCCGATGCACACGGCATCACAGGTCTGGTGATCGCGGTAGCAGCCGCACACCGGTGTCCATGATGAAGACACCCGGGCACAGCAGCAGGAAAAGAGCAAATTGTCATTGTCCTTATCCTGCTGGGCCGTTTTGCCACCGGGCAGCACACTCGCACTTGTGCCTTTGAGCGCCACCAAAATACTCGCATTGTTCGCCGTCGCAAAAATGTGGCCTCGAAGTCCATCCACGTCCCAGCCAAACTTGCTCGACCATTGCCAGCCTGGTGCGTCGGTGATGGTCGCAGGCACATGCTCATAGTACGCCCAGCACGACAGACGTGCCAGCATCTTGAGAGTGTGTCGGTCCGTGACGTCAGGCCACACGGCCTCGGTATCTTGCCATGCTTCCGCGGGTATCATCGACGCCCACGCGTTATGCTGCCGCTCCTGCAAAAAGCCACGCACGTCCTTGAGACGCCGGATCGGCCGCACGACGCTGCGCACGCCCGGCTGATCGTCCTCTCTTCGAAACCACACGTGGACATAGAAATACAGCGCCGCGATCAGACAGGCCCATGTCCACACAGGCCGCGCTGGCATGCAGCAATCGCTCCTACGACGTCGACGGCCAACATACCTCTCATGCGGGGCTGAGGGTCGAAGAACGCTTATGTCAGCAGTCGTAGAAGCGCGGGGCTGAGCTCGATCATGCCTTGCTGTTGCCATGTGGACGAGGCTGGCTACGAGGACCATCGTGAGCGCGGCGCGTGCCGTGCCACCTATGCATGCAGCCCGTGTCCAGGTGCGCGCGCTGTCCGTATCCGGCCGTGCTCTGGCGACGGAGGACTCGCGCCCCGACTTTGATCGCGCTTTGCCACCCGGCTTTGAAAAGGTGGCGGAATCGCCCAGTGCCTTGGGGGCCATCAAGGAGCTGGCTGATGTGCTCGAAAAGAATGGACTTGACATGAGCGGCGGCGTCAAGCCGTCCATGACGCAGATGGTCAAACTTGCTGCAAACGCCGACGTGCGCGAAAAAACCGCCAAAGGTAGGTGCTATGACGCTAACGTGTAGTGGTCGATAAGATGCGCAAGGCGGGCGTAGACATGTCGCCAGAAAACTTGCAAAATATGATGAAGGGCTTCAAGTAGAAGATACGTGGCTCGTGTACACGCGCACTATACATAGCTATCTTGGCAGCTACTAGCAGCCCAACGAGCAACGTGCGTGCTTTGGCAGTTTGACGGCTTCCGTCCTAAACCGACATTTCAGCGTCCAGCCGCCATTGTGGGCAGTTGCGTTACAAGCATGCTGAACAAACTGGATCCGCCGCAGTGTCTATCAAATACAAATGCATCATTCATCGTCGGCGACATGAGATCTACCTTGACTGGATGCAATATACTGGCCTCTTTGCATCTGAAGCCGGGTCCGGGTAACTCGGTCAACGATGCCGAGTCGTTCACGTATGTGTCTCATTCCGTCAAAGAGTTCTTTTCTCACATGCAAAAAGTGCCTGAAAAATTCATCAACACGACAGCTTTGCACTTGTGTGTGGATCCACATCCAATGGACACTGTGTGACAAAAAGTTTTCGACGGTCCATAATCACTCTCAGGTATTCAAGCCGTTGCATGGCTCTGGACCTGATGCCTTGGCCCAGGAAATTATCAGCAACATGACATACTCCTTTTATGGTCTTTCATTGATGTATTTGGGTGACCCCATCTCCGCTGGATACGAGGCTTGTTATGACACTCGATTTGATTGGGAACAAGGAAACCATATGCATAGCATATCTAAGATGCATGGCGGGACCGGCACGAACCTGACCAAACAATGGTCCAACATCAATGACACGGAAGGCATCACGAAGCTCAGCATGGCGTGCACCATGATGTTGGAGCAAAGAGAAGGACTGGAGTTTGCTCAAAAAGACAACGCGGAAAGGGCACTTCTTTCTAGCCAATGGCGTCTGCAAGTGCTCTTTGCGCTCTTTTTGGCATCACTCATTGTCAGCTGCGCTTAGCTTGCCAAGTAGACATGAAGAATGCCCTGATTCCCATATCTCATTCCTGCACAAATAACACCTGAATTGACCATGCCGGCATGAGATGCAAATAGTCACGGTTCTGTCCAATTTCAGTGGAACACTGCTCGAAAACCATGTCACTTGTTGTTGCGAGGGATACACATGCAGGGTTCAAATAGGGTCGAGGTCCAGGTGAAGCTATATGACATGGTCATTTTCAGAAGATGCGATATTTTTTGCCGCTTGCGAATGATGAACGCAGACTCTTCTCTTTCATGAGAGCTTATGAGCGACTACAACCATCGACATACTGCTGTCCATGAAAAAGCGTCGAGCTCGCTACTCATACTCGAATGCAAACTAGCCTAGTTTGGAAGGGATAGCGTTCCAAATAAACGGACGTGCCACCTCAGCACAAACATATCACAAATTCATCCGGTGTGAGCGCTTGAGAGAATAATGCGCCGCCAGACAATGGGCCCTGCTTTTCATGCACAAACGCAGATATGATTTGTGGGGAAAGGGCAGGCCAAAATGAACGCGCCTCGGTTCTCGGCAGCTCGACCAATGGTGCCTGTGTCTGACTAAGCGACACCGCGCTTGTAGGGCACGCATATGAGAAGCATTTCTTCCGCTACGATATGAATATAAGCGAGCTGGACCCAGCGCCATATCTATCAAGGACCCATACATCTTTCCTCGTGGGCGATACGCAGCATTCGATGACAGGGTGCAACACCCTTGTCTCGCTGCATATGCAGCCCGGCCGCGATGCCAGGATAGCTGAACCCAAACCATACACGTATGTGTCCCACTCTATCAAAGAGTTCTTTGACAACGTGCAAAAGGTGCCCGACAAAATGAAGAATGACTCTGCTTTTCACCTATGTGTGGATCCACAGATTCAATGGATAAGCACTAACCAGAAAGTTGCCACAGTCCACGATCACCCGGATCTATTCAAGCCGCAGAACGCTTCGGGACCTGATGCATTGGCGAAGGAAATCATTGCTAATATCACACATGATGGTGCTAGCTATTATATGTACTTGGGGGATCCAATCTCTGCTGGATACAAAGCGTGTCTAAGCACTCGATTCGATTGGGAACAGGACAAAAAAATTCATAATCTATCCGATGCGAGTCGCGAAGAGTACGGTACGGCTGTTACGAAACAGTGGCTCAGGGTCAACAATACAGACAGCGTCACGAAGCTTAGTATGCTATGCAAGCAGACTTTGTCGATTTATCCAGTAAAGCAGCCCCATTATGAAGATAAGGCTGCCGATGACGCAGGAACGACGCTTTTTTCAAGCCACTTGCCTGTGCAAGTACTCTTTGCGCTCTTTGTCGCGACACTGGTGGTGAGCTGTGCTTAACTTTACATTTGACCGCGAATCGTTCGTGCAAGGCGCGTGGCGCAGCTTCGTGCCCCTTTCATCGCTCGCTGGGATGTATGAGCACAGCTTTGACACTAAGGGAAAGACCCTGTAAAGTGTGAATAAGAGGCAACGATCGCATGACATGAACAAAATGATCAACTGCCTCTTCATATCGCAACAATACCTTATGACTCATTTGCATACAGCTATAATGTCTACGGCACCAACTCGAATAGGCCGCCCTTGTCGATCGGCGCGGGACGCGGCACAAGGTGTGAGCCAAGACACCACCGAAAAATATGCGCATAGTGGATGTAACATGATGCCCAAGAATTTCACGGAATGAATATCATACGGATAGAGTGAAACTAGCTGTCAGACACTGTGCAGAGGTATCGTTATTGGAGGCTGCCATGCCATGGTCGTTACTTCAGGCACGGATTCTAGGCACGACGCGGAGTTGAATGCTGACTAAATTCCTATGGACTGGACCCTGTCTTCCTGTGGCATCTCGCGTCGCGACCAACCAGAGCTTGGCATCATGTCGGTGAATAAGGCCATGTTTCCGTCCGATTGCTTTTCAAAGACCGATGCATCTTTTTTTGTGGGTGAGATACACAATAGAATAGCGGGATGCAATACATTGGCGTCTCTGCATTTTCAGCCTGACCACTTCCACATGTGGAATGAGTCCTTTTCATTCACGTATGTGTCGCATTCGATCAAGGAATTCTTTTCCAACCTGCAAAAGCTGCCGGAAGACTTTAATAATGCGTCGACATATCACTTTTGCGTGGATACGAACATACAATGGAATGCAACTCACAACAATCGATCCGCGGTCTTTGATCCCTCGAGCGATCTATTCCAGCCGACGCATGGTTCTGGACTCGATGCCCTGGTTGAAGAAATCTTCAAAAATGAATCAAACTCTCCTTTTAGGCGTGATCCTTCTTACATGTACCTGGGAAGCTACATTACTGAGGGATATTTCGGTTGTCCTGAGGTTCGATTTGACTGGGAACAGGATGGCCAGATGCGTAATCTATCCAGGGTAGCTGGTATATCTGGGACAGAAAAGACAAAGCAATGGCTTAATATTAGCAAGGTCGATGACATCACGAAACTTAGCATGGTGGGCACAATATCCAAGGTATATGGTCGAACGAGTCGATTTCCTCCTGATCAGATTGCCGGCGCCACAGGTCTTTCCCATTTCCTTTCTATGCAAGTGCTCTTCACACTCTTTGTTGCCTCCCTCATCGTTAGCTGTGCTTAATCTGTTTTGTTGGTGAGAGGAATTTGTACAGGGCGCCTGTCACAGAAAGCGCACACCTCTGACCCATAATGAGCACGTATGTGTGCAAGGTTCGAGCCACACGCAGTTTCGCTATGAGAGCTCGAATGCATTACAATGTTGAATGAAACAAACGCCGCAAGTGAGCACAAGTGCAGCAGAATTTGTTATCATGTTTTTAGTCGAGCTGCTAAAATTTTATATAGTCCAGCTATCCATGGCTCGTACGGACGATCGCCGCTCGTTCTTGGCAGAAGAGACCAAGCTGTGGAGTATAGCGCGTACCTCGAAAGGCAGCAAGCAGAGTACGAAAAAAAAAAAAAATAGCCAGAGGCGCGACGAATACCAGCTATTCTAAGGAAAAGCGCACTGCTCGCCAACAAGCGCTACGTCTTGGTGTATGTACGCTCAAACCAACGCACAGGAACGGACAGCGCCAGACTCGATGCGCGCGCGTCGGTGCTTGGCAGCTCTGCAAATTGTGCCTAGGTCTGACTAAGCGATACCGTCACGATAAAGTCAGGCACGCGGCTGAATTTCTCTTGCGTTGGCGCAATTTTGGGACATGAGATGGATGTGGCGCAATACCTATCAAGAACTATTGCATCCTTCCTTATTAGCGATGTATCAAATTCGATGACAGGATGCAATACACTCGTCTCGCAGCATCTGTTACCCGATTCCTAGGAGCTAATGAAAGACAATTCGTTCACGTATGTGTCACTCTCTATCCAAGAGTTTGTTCCCAATGTCCAAAAGGTGCCTGAAAGGCTCTTTAATTCTATGACGTATCACTTATGTATGGACCCACAAGTCCAATGGGTGAGGCTTGACGGGTATGCTGCTACGGTCCACGATCACCCGGATTTATTCAAGCCGCAGCACACATCTGGGCCTGATGCATTGGCGAGGGAATACATTGCCAATCACACGCGTTATACGACCATCAGTCGCATGTATTTAGGGGAACCTTTTACGGCGGGATGCGCAACTTGTACCGAGACTCGATTCGATTGGGAGCAGGACAAACAATTGCGCAATCTTTCCAAAGTCGATGGGTCAACTGGTACGAACATTAGCAGACAATGGCTCAAGATCAACAACAGAGACAATATGACGAAACCCAGTATGGTATCCACCAAGTCTTATGTACATACCTGCGCATTGCGACCCCTGCCTGGAGATAAAGATGCCCATGACGCAGGTGTGACGCTTCTTTCGAGCCATTTGTCGGTGCAGGTACTCTTTGTGCTCTTTGTCGCGACACTGATGGTGAGCTGTACCTACTTTTGCTTGCCTGACTAGGACTCGTTGGTGGAAGGCGCCCAGCGCAGAATCGTACCCCTCACTGCTAGCAGACACCAAGCTGGACTACGGCTTTGATCCTGAGTGATAAGACCGCGTAAAGTCAGACTATGAGGTTACTTCTGTGACATCAACGAGATCTTTAACAACCTTTGATTATTCCACCAGGCTTCTATGAGATCTTTGGTTACAGCTATGCTGTCTTTGGTGTGTAGTGAAGCACGCCGTCCATATCAATGGACGCTAAAGGCGCCTGACGATATGAGCTGAGTCGCCACGGAGAATTCGCGCATGGTCAATGCGTTTAAGTTCTCGAGAATGTCACAAAATAAATTTTGTAAAAAAAATGTGCAATCAAACGTCGGGCACGGCGCAGAGGTATCGGTGTCGGAGGCCTCCAGTCCCTTTCGGTGCTTTTTGCATGAGCTGCGGGCACGACGCGTTGTGTCTGAATGCTGACTAAGTCCGTATGGAATAATGCCCAACATCACCAAAGCGGTTGTCGCCTCGCGACGAGAGTAGCTTGGCATCATGTCCGTGGTAGATAGCATGTTTCCGCCAGATTACTTTCCAAAGACTAACTCAATATTTATTGTGGGCGAAGAGCACAATAGGTTGTCGGGGTGTAATGTGCTAGCCTCTTTGCATATTCAACCGGGTCAGCTTCACATGGCGAGCGAGACTTCACCGTTCGCGTATGTATCACATTCGATCAAAGAATTCTTTTCCAACCTTGAAAAGGTGCCGGAGAACTTCAATAATGCGTCGGCATATCATTTGTGTGTGGATACTCGGATCCAATGGGATACGGCCTTCCATTTTCATTCAACGGTCTATGATTCCATGAGTGATGACTTCAAGCCGACGCATGGTTCCGGACTCGATGACTTGGCCAAGGAAATCATCAAAAATGTCACAAGCTCCCCCTACAATCTTAACCACTCATTATTGTATCTGGGAAGCTATATCACGGAGGGATATGTTGGCTGTCCCGAGATTCGATTTGACTGGGAACAGGATGGCCAGATGCATAATCTATCCAAGGTGGCTGGCATGTCTGGAACAGAGAAGACCAAACAATGGCTTGGTTTCAATAACACTGAGGGCATCACGAAACTCAGCATGGTAGGTACTAGGGCAAGCCAATTTGTGGATGCGGCTCGAAATTCTGATCAGGATGCTGGTGCTACAATTCTTTCCCGATACTTACCCGTACAAATACTGTTTGCGCTCTTTGTTGCAGCGCTTGTCGTCAGCTGTGCTTAATGTGGCAACTTGTTGAAAGCCATTTGTGTGGGCGCTTGTAGCGGAAATGTACACCTCTCGTTGACTGAAGGCTCTTGAGTAAGAGGATCGACCGCCTCATTGATATGAATAAGTGGATTTTACGAACATTGAATTGCGGCTAGAACTGACCGTCATTCGCGAGCGCAACTATGGCAGACTTGTATGATGTTCTCAGGCAAGCTATAGAAAAATTCATGCTACCAGATATATGATGTTCGTGTGTCAGATAGTCAGAGTGACTTCGAAAATTCAAATGCAAAAGAGACAAGGTCGCAAATTATGGGGCACATATCGAACAGGTGCAACACAAGTTCAGTCTCATTTTTAGAAGCATGATCAACGCGAGTGGCTCCAAGAATTGGAGCGCAGCCGATAAACTAGTGCTGCATGCTCATGTATGCACGCACAAGCCATTACACAGGAGTGGAGAGCCGCAGATTCGAAGCGCGTGCATCGATTCTTGGCTGCTTGACCAATTGTGTTTGTGCCTGACTAAGTCGTAAATACTAGATATGGCCAGGAATTCAGACATCCCTCTTTCCCTTCATGACGAGCGACAGTTATGGTGCTGATCTGAGGCGTTACTTGTCACAAAGCGATGCATCGTTCTTCGTGGGTGATGTATTAAATTCGATGACAGGTTGTGACACACTCGTCTCACTACACCTGCAACCCGGCCCCGACAATAGGCAAGATGAACTCAAGTCGTTCACGTATGTGTCACACTCTATCAAAGAATTTTTTGACAACGTGCAAAAGGTGCCTGAAAAGTTCATAAATGACTCAGCTTTTCACCTATGTGTGGACCCACAAGTCCAATGGGTAGGTCATGACGAGAAAGTTGCCACGGTCCATGATCACCCGGATCTATTCAAGCCCCAGCACGAGTCAGGACCTGATGCATTGGCGAAGGAAATCATTGCCAATGTCACATATTCCTATGTGAATGGCAAATACTTGTATCTGGGGGATCCCGTATCGGCTGGATACGTAAGTTGTACCGAAACTCGATTCGATTGGGAGCAAGACAAACAAATGCACAATCTTTCCAAGGTCGATGGGTCGTATGGCACGAACATCACGAAACAATGGCTCAACATCAATAATACTGACAGTATCAAAAAGCTCAGTATGGCTTGCACCGAGTTCTTGGAGGCTGTCCCAGGAAAGCGGCCCCTACCTGAAGATAAGGATGCCGATGACGCAGGTGTGACGCTTCTTTCGAGCCACTTGCCTGTGCAGGTACTCTTTGCGCTCTTTGTCGCGATACTGGTAGTGAGCTGTGCCTAACTTTGCATATCGACTGAGGCTTGTAGTGACATATAATTACCGCTTTGATTCTGTGTGACACGGGCTCTTCAAGTTAGAATAATTAGAAGCGACGATTTTGTTACATCAGCCCAAGTATCTTGAACTACCTTAGATTGTTCGTGCAAGCTTTGAGAAACGTTTGTCAGCCGTATGCTGTCTATGGCGTAAAGTTGAGTGCGCTGCAAATGCTGACGCTTGGAATCAGGCAAAGATGGACCTATGCAGGCGACGTAGGTTACAAGCGTACGATAGAGGTGTTCATGTCTTTAGTTATTCGATAAGATAGGAAAAAACAAGCTTCAAGTAGATGAAGTTCAAGGGGGCTATGCAAAGTAAGCGTTACGAGGACGTGCGGCTTTATTGTCGATCTTGAAAGTATGCATTCATCATGCAAGACGTACCTGTTCTGACTAAGCTCAGATGCTTAGGCTGATACCCGAATTCATACAGACTGGCATGGTTGCAAACGAACGTTTAATACATGATCGTGTACAACGAGCAGTCTCCGCCGGAGTACCTACGAAAGATCGATGCCTCGTTCCTTATAGGTGAAGTGAGTGAAAGGCTGTCGGCATGCAATATACTAGCTTCTTTGCATATTCGGCCCGGCCATCTTCACATGGCGAACGAATCTGTATCGTTCACGTATGTTTCACATTCGATCAAGGAATTCTTTTCCAACCTTCAAAAGGTGCCGGAAGACTTTAACAATGCGGCGGCATATCACTTATGCGTGGATACTCGGATTGCTTGGGACGGGACTAACAACAATCAATCGAGGACCTTCGATCTCTCGAGTGATGCATTCAAGCCGGTGCATGGATCTGGATTCGATGACTTGGCCAAGGAAATTATAAAAAATGTCACCACTGATGCTCCTGGTAGCAATAATTCACGAGTGTATCTGGGAAGCTATATCACGGAAGGATACACAGCCTGTGACGATCCTCGATTCGATTGGGAGCAGAACGGTCAGATGCGCAATCTAACGAAGGTGGCGGGCATGACAGGAACAGACATGACCAAACAATGGCTCAATATTAGCCATGCGGACGGCATCACGAAGCTGGGTATGGCATGTTTAACTAATCCGCTTAGTGTTGAGACAGGACGTACTCTTCCCGATAATGCAGGAGTCGCACTTCTATCCCGTCTCCCCCTTGTGCAGGCACTATGTGCTCTCTTTGCTGCGATCCTCATTCTGACTTGTGCGTAGCGTGTCACGATACATGAAAAGGGAAAGCCGCGTGTGTGCCACTTCATGGGATTACGAAGATCACACTGCTTGTATTTGCTAGGGCTGTACCCACCATGGCGGAATGCCTCCAAGCGAGCCCATTCTTTTCGCAAGTACCATAGATGTATTTCAACTCCAAATGCACATACGCGTCGGGCAGCGTCTCATGTTTGGGGAGACCTATTGCATGCTCAAGGCCTATGTCATACGCGGTTTCGTCTGTTAGCCCCCGTACGCGGATTCAACTTCGAGTCTTTTGCATCCTCATAGTATCATCACAGTCTTGGCCGATCATGTCACGAAGCGTGCCAGTAAGGAAATCCGTGGCTGGGATCGTGGAAACATCACTATATCAGGCGAGCACCTGACAAAATCAGCCGTCGATTCCAGCATGAATCGATAGCCGACATACATCACGTATTGACATGCATTTAGCGCAGTTGGATATAGGCACAAAGCTGGTAGAGATCGGCCCTCGAAGTCATCATGACTCGAGCCATCTGCCTCTTCTGGGGACTCGAAGTGGAGGCAAGCGGAGAGTCTGGCCCAATGGGCCTGTTACTTGGCCAGCAATATTCGCGCAGCTCCTGACCAGACCCGATGGTGCTGTGGCAAAGACTCGCACTTTCCGCAAGGTGAAAAGACGAGCTCTACGTCATGCTTCATATCAAGGTACGATGTAAACGCGCTAGCTGAAGTGTGCGTTATACCCACCAGACAAGACGGCGAGAATATGAGCCATGGCTTTACGGTCCCAACCTTGTAGGTCATGTACGGAGACGAGGCCATGGATTTCGTATTGAGGACGTTTTCCATTCCAGCTCGACACCCTTGGTTTCGAGTCACATGCTTGGACTGACGTCCATGGCCCATACGCCGTAGGTAGACAAGTCGTCCATAGATCGTGAGATGCAGAGCTTGCGTTTCATGCCATGAGACGATAAACTCTTCATCTTGAGTATAGCTGACAGAATCAGGGCATGAACGGGGCCTGCTCTTTTCTTGCACAGTGCGTCCTGCGACAAGGCTGTCGTCATGGCGGAAGGCCGTGCTTCACTCGAGTTAAGCAAGGTGCGCGCAATACGCCGTGAGCGGCTCGTATCGTCTCTTGCTGTGCGTAAAGTCAGAGCTGCTTGGGAATGACTTGCCAAAGGTAGCCCAAGGGCGGGGGTCAAGGAGCCTTGCTTTTCCTTGCTCTAGCTCCGAAAACGTGCGTGACGACCACAAGCATGATATCTTTCCTCCATGTGACGCTGTGCGGGTGAGACACTTTGGTCAGCACCATGCCTAGATACCGCATGCCGCGTAGGAGCCACACCTCATTCCACGCCCAAGTAGTTTCGGACGATATGCACTTAAGGAACACGACGCGCCGAATCTGCCCTGCTTTTTTGCAAAAATGTCAAGGGGGATACGATTCGCGCCCCTTATTGGCAAAAGCGGTTTTCGCCCACAGCAACGCCTTCTTTTTTCTAGGGCGCTTCCCAAACACGCGTCACCCATCGTTGTGGCCTCAGGACTGGGCGGCCATCGCGCCTCGTTGCATCGTGTCAACATGTCCGGACTCGCGTCACTGACGCCATTTCCGGCCAACCCGTACATGGGCCGGTACGGCATGGGTCTTATGCATTTTCCGCCGTTTGGAGGGCGTCAGCCGTCTGCCCCGCCGCCGCCGCACCTGGCGGATATGCGCCTGGCGACGGACCGCTTTTACAAGGGCGACTTTGTGTCGCTGCTTGTCCAGGAACGACCTGTTTATGTATCCGAGTATGTATATGTTGGCTAACGTTAGTCCGGGCCTGCATCGACGCTGGCAAGTGGCGGAGCATGAGCTCGTCATATTAGTGGTGGTGTGCATTACGTGCACAGCTCTGGCCTACATTGTGGGTGAGCGCCTGCTTGTACGTGCCGGGATTCTTGCTCATGCGCCCGTCTTTAGCAAGGACGAGTTTGCGCACACATACGACGCGACCGTGGCGCAGTACGACGCCTGGCACCGCTTCGATGCTCACTCGCATAACAGGGTGGCACCGCTGCGGAGCCAGGTAGCGGCGTACGTACACGCGACCTACCTGCATCTGCGAGCGCGCATCGCGCATGCTTTGCGGCCGCGCGCACCGACGTACTCTCAACGCGTATAACGACACGACTGTAATGATACGACCATGCATAGACACGAATGCTGAGCCATGTTTTTTGGCGCTACGTAGGTGAGGCGTACGACGCTTCGGCCTGCATGAGGCACCGCAAGTTGCCAGCGAGCTTGTTCATCGTCTCGATGTACTCGTCCTCTTCGACGCTGTCGTGCACGATGCCGCCGCCGGCCTGGAGGTACGCGGTGTTGTCCTTGAACGTCATCGTCCGAATGGCGATGCACACATCCAAGTCGTGCTTGGCATAGTCAATGCGGCCGACGGCGCCTGCGTACACGCCGCGCCGCTCCTGTTCGAGCTGGGACACGAGCTCAATCGCGCGGATCTTGGGCGCGCCACTCACGGTGCCTGCGGGGAAAATGGAGCGCAGCGCATCCAGCTTCGTTCGATCGGGCCGAAGCTGTCCGGTGATGCGCGACGTCAGATGGATGACGTGGCTGAACTTTTCGACGTTCATGAGCGACTCGACGCGCGTCGTCGTTGGATCGCACACGCGATTGACGTCATTGCGTGCGAGATCGACGAGCATGATATGCTCGGCACGGTCTTTCGGCGACTGCAAGAGCGCCTCGCCTAGGGCGGCGTCTTCCTGCGGTGTCGCGCCACGCCGCACGGTCCCGGCAATCGCATGCACGGCGACCTTGCCCTGGACGATCTGGCACAGCGTCTCGGGACTCGCCCCGACGAGCTGTGCGTCGCCACAGTCCACGTAGAACATGTACGGGCTGGGATTGATGCGCCGCAGGTGGCGGTAGCAGTTGAAGGGGTGCAGCTGCGTCGGGTACGACAGGCGCTGCGACGGCACAGCCTGGAAGATCTCGCCGTGCAGGATGTGCTGGCGCAGCTGCGTGACGAAGCGCTCGTAGCCTTCCTGGCCGACATTGCTTTGCGGCTCGCGGGGCGTGGCGTCGATCGGCGGCTGTGCTGGCAGGGGCGTCGCGTCCTGCAAGATGGTGCGTGCGAGTGCCTCGACACGCGCGACACAGGCGGCGTAGAGTGTATCGATGTCGTCGTGCTCGCTCGCCACGTAGACATGCGAGACACAGTACACGGTCTGGAACACATGGTCGAAGATGACCACATCGTCGCACAGCAGCATGACGCATTCTGGGATGCCGAGTGGATCGCGCAGCGCACGCCTCGTCTTGGGCTCAAAGTGCTGAATGCAGTCAAAGGCCATGTAGCCCACGGCGCCGCCGGTGAACACCGAGGCGAGTTCAGGCACAGGCACGTAGTTGTACGGCTGCATGCGCTCCTCGAGGTGCCGCAGCGGATCGCCTTCGCACGGCAGACCTGGGCCAGTGCGCAGGATATCGCGTGGCTTGACGCCCAGGAAGCTGTGCCGTCCGACGCGCTCGCCGGTATTCACGCTCTCGAGCAGGAAGCTCTCGTGGCCCCTCTCGGCGCCGTTCGAGAGGCGGAGGTACGCCATCACGGGCGTCAGCAGGTCCGCTGGCACCTTGGTGTACACGGGCATGATGCGCCCGCGCCGCGCGCCTTTCGGCGCGGTCAGCGCTGCCCGCACGTCGGCGAGCGCTGGGGCAATGAGCATGGCAGGAGGCCAAGGGGGTGGGTGAGTGGACGCGTCATGGCCACGTGGCTTTGCCCCTCGTTTCTGACGACCATGGCGTCAGAGCGGCCGCCGCCGCCACCGACGCAGCAGGGCGCCGGTGACGACCGCCTGCATGTGGTGCGGACGTCGCAGGTGCATGATGAGATCTTTCCGACGGGTGGGGTCGTGTACCCGCCGCCGGATCTGCGACCTGTGATTGACAAGACCGCGGAATTCGTCGCACGCAACGGCGTGGCGTTTGAGGCCAAGATCCGCGAGCAGGAGCGCCTGAATCCCAAGTTTGCGTTCTTGCAGGCGGACGATGCGTACAACTCGTACTTTCGCATGCAGATCCGCGCGGCTGCTGAGCGCAGTCACGGCGATACCCAAGCCGCGGCGTCGTCCGAGCGAGCGGCGA
>ERZ500990.195-NODE-195-length-22102-cov-6.719009_pt1 | contig 22102 bp, 23 predicted proteins | sample MGYA00248876_ERZ500990 | MGnify/ENA primary metagenome ERZ500990 (study PRJEB25958, sample SAMN03398517) | human skin metagenome | study: EMG produced TPA metagenomics assembly of the Human Skin Microbiome Metagenome (human skin metagenome) data set.
AACCGCCGACATTCTGCGTGTAAGGCAGACGCTCTACCAACTGAGCTAACGACCCTGATAGGCAATCTATAAGCCAATCAAGTTGCTTCAATATCATCGAAGTGACGCGTATTATATAGACTTGTCATGGATTGTCAACTAGTTATTTAAAGATTTTTTCGATATCTTTTTGCAAGCTTGGCATCGCTTTTTCTAATTGGCTTGTGTCACCTATCAGGGTCGGCATCATCACCTGCACAAACTCACTGGAAACTTGCGATTGTTTGCTCAAGATGCGTTGTCCCATTGGGGTTTCATAAAATTGGTTGAGGGCATCGACTTCAGCTTGGGTATAGGTTTTTTTGGCAATCACTTGATAAGCTTGTTGCAGTTGCTGTTTAGAGATGGGTTGGTCTAATTGCTGTCCCAAGACGGTGCTATATTTAACAAAGATATTTTTAAGTTGTTTTTGCGCATGACGGCTAAAAATACCCGCGTTTTCATCCGTAGGCAATTCTTGGGGTAGCCCTTTCATCATATTGGCAGCTTGCTGACGTTGGGCAAGCATTTCATCAATCATTTTATCGATATGTAGCACCTTGATAAGCTTGTCAAGCGATGCATCCGTGGGCTGGGTTTGCAATTCATTGAGAGTCGCAATTGAAGGTTGGGCATTGACTGCATTGACTGGGTTGTTTTGAATGATTAATTCGGCGTAAGCAGGATTAACCAGCATAATCATGCTAGATGATACCAATAAGGCTAGCCCTGCTAACTTTTTAGCGGTTAATGACCATAATAGGCGTAACGGTTTGTTGGATTTTTTAGAGAGATATTTATGACGCATTTTTCTGTCTACTCGATATCACATTGGGGAATGTTGTTACTTTGAAAACGTAATGCTTTACGCATCTGTGCGGCTTTTTGGCGGCATTCTTGCGGGCTATCTTTGATTTCAAGGGGTGGCACACGGGTGGGCTTGCCATGTTTATCCACCGCTACCATGGTGAAGTAACAACTGTTGGTATGGCGTATCGTACGGTTTTGGATATTTTCTGCCTGCACTCGAATACCCACTTCCATCGAAGTTTTGCCCACATAATTGACGCTTGCCAAAAAGGTGACTAACTCCCCTACATGAATCGGCTCACGAAAAATCACTTGATCCACCGATAGCGTCACCACGTAGCCACGTAACCACCACTATAGCGACTGGCACAGGCATAAGCCACTTGGTCAAGCATCTTTAATAAATCGCCGCCATGCACATTGCCAGTGAAGTTTGCCAAATCAGGCGTCATCAGCACAGACATGGTAAGTTCGTTTTGTAAAGGGGCAACTTGCAAATTTTGCTGTAATTCAACGGAATTAGCCACAATGAAGATCCTTCTTAATTCATATAACAACTATCATAAAAAATTATCAACCTTAGCATAGCTGTGAGCCAACTTGACCCATATAGCGATGCCTTAATCGCTAAAGTAGCAAATTCGCCTTATCATCACAATAGCCAATCAGTAACTGACTGACTACTAGCCACTATCTGGTCAAAAATAAAAATTTCCAAAGAATTTTTTGATATAGGGCTTGACAGTCACGGTTAATTTGCTAAAATACGCACCACTTAAACGCTGCGATGATTTTTGCAGGTTTAACAAAAAATTCTACCGCTTATTCTCCAATAGCTCAGTCGGTAGAGCAATGGACTGTTAATCCATGTGTCCCTGGTTCGAGCCCAGGTTGGAGAGCCAATCAAGCCAAATTCTGTTGTATATTTTGAACCCGTTCCCTTGTGAATGGGTTTTTTTATGAGCAAAGTTTAGCAATTTGCTGTTTAACACGCCTTTGCTTGCTACCCTATTATCTCACTTGCTAAAGTACTATAAGATACTATTGATAAGATACTACTTATGACACTGTCGTTTTCCCCTACCCAATCTCAATTTTTGACCCTACAACAAGCGATTAATAAAGACCGCATCACCCAGCTAGTAAGCGATCATCAGCAAGGTAAATTGTCGCCAGATGATAAATCTTACTATGAAAGCTTAATCACCCAATTTATCGAGCTAATCAAGCTGCCTGATAGCGCGCATTTGGCCATGCAGCTTTTACCAGAATTCAAAATCACCGTGCCAGCCTTGCTTGATGGCATGGCTTATCGCGCCGTGGCTGATAAAAACCCGAAAGCGTGTGTGTTTGCGGCATATATGATTGACCAATCGCTGTTGCAGCGCGATATGACGCCCCTATTCAATGTGATTATTGAATTCGGTACGCCCGAGCTGTGGGTTGAATTGGTAAAAAAAGTGAATAATGCCCCTGCTGATCGCATCGCTCAGAAGGTTTATCAATGCGATAAATCGGTACAGACCTATTGGGAACAACAAATTTTGTAAAGAAATTTCGCCTGATTGTCGCGTGCAGCGTTAAGCTAATGCAACATTTGGCTAAGATTTTTGTAGGAATTTTACGTTTGCCTTGCTTGTTTCTCGCCAATGAAATAATTACACTAGGTTAAAGATATCTAATTGCGCTAAATTTTCCGTCTAATTGATAAATTGGTTACATCTAGCTTCATTACTAAAAATTGATCACACGCGAGGCATGCAAATGGTTACTAAAATCAAAAAAAATCAACAAGTCATGGTTCCTATCCATATCAAAATCACTGAAGAAATGCGGGATTTGTTGACCCAAGTCGCCAAAAGCCATGGGTTTCCACGTATTCAAGGCTTGATTCGCTTATATATTCGCCGGGGACTCGATGCCGAGAATGTCGGCTACTCACTCGCCAAAGACAGCCGTTTTATCGAAAAGCTGAAGCGTCAAGGGGTGCCTGATGAGGTGATTTTTGAAGCCATTGATGAGACAGCCAATGAGCCAAAGCCAAAGCCAAAGCAAACGATACGGCAAAACCTTAAGCATTTATAGCCCCATAAAAAAACCCAAAACGCAAATGTTTTGGGTTTTTTAAGATTCATCAACGCTTTTATAGGCTTATCTTTTCTAGGCTTATACGCTTATACGGTGGGATGATTCACAACGGGCGGTAATGGCTGACCATTGAGCGCTGCGTCCAAACGCTGTTTGTCTAGCGCATTTTCCCAACGTGACACGACAATCGTCGCACAGGCATTACCGGTCAAGTTGGTCAATGCACGGCACTCTGACATAAAGCGGTCAATCCCTAAGATAAGTGCCATCCCTTCGACTGCTGCCTAACACCAATAGTAATTCATCTTTGATGTACTTGATCATTTTGATGATTGAAAAGCCATTGTAACGTGCCAGAGCAGCGAGTTATTAACAATGTGATAACGTATCAGCAAGGTAATTTTCAACATTATTGTTAAGCTGCAATGGGTCAAATGAAGGCACTGAAACAATCCGTTGTATCAATATTTTTAGACGCAAATTTGGTGGGTTTTTGAGCGTTTTTTGCTTCAATATGTTGCTAAACATTAGCGCAAGGTGTGAAGCTCAAGTATTAAGCCAAAATTTTCAGCATAGTTAGCCAACTTTCTGTTTAGCTTTCTATTTAGCTTTCTTTTGCTAATATTTTTTGCATTAACGTAAAAAAATGCTTGCATTGTTATTTCACTTGTATATAATAGCCACCACAATTTGGAAGCTTGGCAGAGCGGTTGAATGCACCGGTCTTGAAAACCGGCAAGGGTGCGAGCCCTTCGAGAGTTCGAATCTCTCAGCTTCCGCCATATTAAAAAAACCCCTGACTTGATTAAGTTTTGGGGTTTTTTATTGCCTAAGATTTATCCCTATGAATATCATTCTTTTACCGCAAAATACCTTATCGACCGCTATTATTGATGATAAAACGAGCGTGATGCATTTAAAACAGGTGCTTAAAGTGACATTGGGCGATACGGTGAAAGTCGGTATCAAAAATGGGCATTTAGGCACAGCGGTTGTGAGCAATATCCACGATTCAAGTATTGAATTATCGCAAATCCACTGTACGACCCCCCCACCTGCCAAACTGCCACTGACTGTTATTTTGGCAATTCCCCGCCCCAAGGTATTGCGTCGTCTATTTTTGGACATGACGGCGATGGGCGCCCAGCATATTATCTTGGTCAATAGTTACCGTAGTGAAAAGAGCTACTGGCAAACCCCATTTTTAACTCAACTTGACACCTATATTCAGGAAGGCTTACAACAAGCCTGCGATACCGTAAGCCCGACCGTGAGCCTCAAAAAACGCTTAAAACCTTTTGTTGAAGATGAACTACCTGCTTTAATCGCAGGTAAACAGGCGATTTTGGCACATCCTTATGCCAATGAGCAGTTTACCCAAGTGTGGGAAAATGCGCTGCCACATGTGCTAGTGATTGGGGCTGAAGGCGGCTGGATCGATTATGAAGTCGAATTGTTCAAAACTGCTGGCTGCCAAGCGGCGCATATTGGTAAGCGCATCTTACGCACTGAGAATGCCGTGAGTGTGCTATGCGGTCATGCACTGTTAACCCGCCAATAAAATAGCCCATAAGAACAGCCCTACCTTGCCGTCAGATAACCTGCTATCGCCAAAGTTAAGCCGACGCGAGTCTGAAAAAAATCATTACAACAACATAACAATTTTGTCTTGGGATTGATTTTGCATAAGGGTGTATGATATTTCCTGCTTCATGTCATAACGATAAAATTAAATAATATTGCATGACTAGATAAAATAACGAGATAAAAAGGAAAGCTGATGAAAGCGAGTGATATCTTAGATAACGCGACGTTTATGCCTTTTACTGCCCCACCTTGTTCGAATGGTCCTTACGAATTTTTTGACCGCGAATACTTTATTATCACCTACCGCACAGATCCCGAAAAACTGCGCGCTATTGTACCTGAGCCACTCCAAATCACTGATGACGCGCTGGTGAGTTACGAGTTTATCCGCATGCCCAACAGCACAGGTTTTGGCAACTATACCGAATCGGGACAAGTGATTGAAGTGATTGATGCTGAAGGTCGTCATGCCAATTATACCCATTGTATGTTTTTAGATGACTTTGGACCCACCGCAGGCGGCCGTGAGCTGTGGGGTTTTCCAAAAAAAATGGCATCGCCTGTATTAACCGTCGACAACACCGACACCCTACTTGGCACCCTCGACTATGGTAGTGTGCGCGTAGCTACAGGCACTATGGCGTATAAATATGATGAGCTGGACAAAGCCACCGTCAAAGCCAATATGGAAAAAACGCCCAATTATTTGTTAAAACTTATTCCCCATGTCGATGGCACGCCGCGGATTTGCGAGTTGGTGCGCTATTATTTGACCGATGTAGAAGTTAAAGCAGCCTATACAGGACCTGCTACCTTACAGTTATTTGACCATGTGATGGCACCCGTGTCAAAATTACCTGTGCTAGAAATCGTCAAAACCTCTCATATTATTGCTAATCTCACCCTTGCGTTGGGTGAAGTAGCGGTAGACTACATTGCCGATGCGCAAGCCCGTCCCGATAGTAACTTTCAATAATTAATTTTCAATAAGTAAAACCGTCATAATAAAACCACTTTGTCATAAAAACTTAAGGAGAAAAATATGGCTACTCAACTCACTACCGATTTAACCGGTAAAGTCGCACTCGTCACTGGCTCTGCAAGTGGTATCGGCCGCGATATCGCAGAAACCTACGCCAAAGCAGGCGCTGCGGTAGGTATTGCAGATATCAACCCAGATGCGGCGCAAGCAACCGTGGATGCAATCAAAGCTGCAGGCGGCAAAGCGGTTGCCATTGCCATGGATGTGACCAATGAAGACGCGGTAAATGCTGGCGTGGATAAACTGGTACAAGAATTTGGGGATATTGATATTTTAGTGTCCAATGCCGGTATCCAAATCATCAACCCCATCGACCAATTTAGCTATGCCGATTGGAAAAAAATGATTGCCATTCATCTAGACGGTGCTTTTTTGACTACCAAAGCGGCACTTAAATACATGTATCAAAATGACAAAGTAGGTACCGTTATTTATATGGGCTCAGTCCACTCGCATGAAGCATCAGCCCTAAAAGCGCCGTACGTCTCTGCCAAACACGCGCTATTAGGTCTAGCCCGCGTATTGGCTAAAGAAGGCGCCGCTCACAATGTGCGCTCATATGTGGTATGTCCGGGCTTTGTCAAAACCCCACTGGTTGAAAAACAAATCCCAGAACAAGCCAAAGAAAAAGGCATTTCTGAAGAAGAAGTGGTGAAAAACGTGATGCTGGGTCAAACCGTTGATGGTGAATTTACCACAACCGATGATATCGCTCAATTAACCTTATTTTTAACGGCTTTCCCAACCAATGCGATGACCGGTCAATCATTTATCGCAAGCCACGGCTGGTTTATGAAATAGCTGAATGCTGGCTTACAAAACTAAAGTACAAAACCGAAGTACAAGAATAGACTACAAGAATAAACTACAAAATTGACTGATAAAAAAGGACTAGCGTGGCTAGTCCTTTTTTTGCATTTGCAATCGATATAAATGGTTAATGCATGGGTTACAAATCGTCAATGCACTTTCGACCATCACTCGCCACAGGTTCATGGTCAATTTTTTGAATCTCTGATTTTATAAGCTGTTCATTGTTATCAGCGATACATTGCATGATCATGGCAAGTTGTTGCTTGGTCGCATCTTGATATTTTTCTGCTAAGATTTGCCCGACGTGACCGGCAGTTTGGGCGGCTTTTGGGTTGGCAAGCCAGCGAGCCAGTTGCTGCGTTAATTCATCACTACCATTGACTTGCACCAATGCACCCGCTTGTTTTAACTGATCTACAATCAGTTGGCAAGATTGGGTATACTGCCCCATAATAATTGGCTTGCCGACAATGGCTGCTTCTATCGGATTATGCCCACCGATATTGACCAAAGACCCACCGACAATGGCAATGTCTGAAAGAGCATACCACACGCCAAGCTCACCCATACTATCTGCCAAATAAACGCTCTCATTTTTGGCAGGTTCACCATCTTGACTACGACGAATTACCGGTAAATTTTTGGCATCAATCAATTTGGCGACATCATCAAACCGCTCAGGATGACGTGGTACGATAATGAGTAGCGGATGACGGTTGGCATACTGGGCTTTCACGGTTAAAAAACTGTCTAAAATTGCCAATTCTTCGCCTTCATGGGTGCTGGCTGCCAAAATCACGGCACGATCTGACAAACTCCAAGTTTCTCGTAACTTTTCGGCACGGCTTAGCATCAACGGGTTGGTTTTACTAGACCATTTAAGCGAGCTGGCAATACGAATTTTGTCACTGGTAGCGCCCAATTGGCGAAAGCGTTTGGCAGAATCGCTGTCTTGGGCGATGATAAGGCTTAAATTTTCCATCATGCTTTGGCTAAGTTTGGCAGCTTTTTGATAGCCCTTAAAAGATTTTTCTGACAAGCGACCATTGACCAAAATCGTGGCAATTTGACGATTGCTCAGTTCAGCAAGCGTGGTGCCCCACAACTCAGTCTCGATAAATAACGCGGCGACGGGTTGAACATGCGCCAAAAATTTATCAATCACCGCTTTGCTATCGACCGGTACAAAACTATGGTACACCTTGCCGGCTGCTATCTCAGGCGCAAACAGCTGCTCGACGCGGTTATAGCCTGTATGGGTGGTATTAGTCACCCACAGCGCATAGTCTTGCGAGAGCAAATCTCTTAAAATCGGTTCGGCAGTATTGGTTTCACCGAGTGACACCGCATGACACCAAATCATCGGCTGGCGGGTGTGAATCTTTGGAAACACTTGACCAAAGCGTTGCTGCTTTTCATTAGGCAAGGTGGTTTTGCTCGCAAGTTTTAGTTGGTATAGTGGCTTTAGCAGCGACATGGCGAGACGATAGTATAACGGTGTGGCTTGCATAACGACTCTTGAAACAACTTAATAAAAAAATGCCGTCATTGTAAAAAACGAGGGCTAAAATAGCAATAAAAAACCCTACTTTGTAAGTAGGGTTTTTGAACTTAGACGTTCGCAAAATTCAAGGCGAACAATTAGGCTTGTTCTGTCCAACGTTCTTGTGATTCTTTGATTACCGCTTTGGCTTCTTCAATGTCGCCCCAGCTTTCAACTTTGGTTGTGCCCGCTTTTTTCAAATCTTTATAGTGATTAAAATGGAACTCGATTTGCTTAATCAATTGCTGTGGTAAATCTGCTAGGGTATTGATAGCGTTACCGTTGTTGCGGTCGTCGGCAGGCACTACAACCACTTTATCATCTACTTCACCATCATCCACGAATTTCATCACGCCAATGACTTTGGCTTCGATAAAGATGCCTGTTGGTAGCGGGGTGTCAGTGATGATCAGTGCGTCTAATTCATCGCCATCTTCATCAAGGGTTTGTGGGATAAAACCATAGTTGGTTGGTTTGGCAAATAATTGTGGCTCTACGCGGTCAAGTTGCATCACGCCAAGTTTACGGTTCCATTCGATTTTGTTGTTTGAACCCGCTGGAATTTCGATAACCACGTTAATCACGCCGCCATCAACATCGCCCGCATCAAGAATTTGGTTAAAATCTGCCATGAGTTTTTCCTTTTTGTTAGTAAAGTTGTTTACAAAACTGCTTGTAAAAAAGTAGCCTAAAAGTGGGTAGATTATAGCAAAGTCTGTTGGCTTTCTCTATTTATTCCCGCCGCAACTTCTATGAAATTATGAATATCCATAGGCAAATTTGGAATTAAAAAAATTGGTCGTTTAACATCCTGTGTCAATTTAAATCCACTTACTTTTCAATAAACTTGGCTTTGTCTTTAAACATACATTCATCAAACACCGGGCATTTGCCACATTCGGGACTTCTAGCTTTACAAGTATAACGCCCATGCAAAATCAAATAATGGTGCGCGTCCAATATATAGTCCTGTGGTATGCGTGCGATGAGTTTATCTTCCACTTCTCGCACGTTTTTACCCGTTGCCAAGCCTGTGCGATTGCCGACACGAAAAATATGGGTATCCACTGCCATGGTGGGCTGCCCAAAGGCGGTGTTGAGCACCACATTGGCAGTTTTTCGCCCTACCCCTGCTAGGCTTTCAAGCTCGTGGCGGGTTTGCGGTACTTCGCTAGCAAATTTATCCACCAAGTCTTGACAGCATTTCATCACATTTTTGGCTTTGCTATTATATAGCCCAATGGTTTTGATATAGCTTTTTAGCCCAGCTTCACCCAAATCCAACATTGCTTGCGGGGTATTGGCGACGGCATATAGTTTGCGGGTAGCCAGATTGACACTGACATCGGTGGCTTGTGCCGACAGTATGACTGCGATCAACAATTCAAAGTTGCTTTGATATTCCAGTTCCGTCTCTGGTTTTTCAATGGCTGCTGCTAATTTTTGGAAAAACGGCAACACGCTTTTATTGGGCATGCGCCGTGAGGGCGGTGTCTCTGCGGTTTTGGGCACTTGGATTTTTGGTTTGATGTTGGCAACCATGATGCACTCTTTAGGTTATGGCAGTGTCGCAAGTTGCTGCTGCAAGGCTTGCACCAAGGCTTGTTTGTTGTCATCAGCGCGTACGGCAAGTTGTTTTTCTAATTTTTTGATTTGGGTGCGTAGTTTTGCCGCTTCAATGGCGTTTTTAGCCGCTGCTGCATCGATATCGACTTTGATATCATTGAGTTTGGCTTGTACCATACTGACCACAGGTTTGGCATTGGTGTTGTCATTGACTTGGCGTTCGATACGGTCAAGGTGGGCGTAATAGCGCGCGCGTAATCCGTCTTGCTCGGTTTGCCTTGTCGCGTCATCCATCAACCGTGTGAAGGGCACCAGCTCGATGCAGTCCACTGGACAGGGCGGCAAACACAGCTCACAACCTGTGCATAGGTCGGTAAAAATGGTGTGCATACGTTTGCCTGAGCCAATAATGGCATCGACAGGACACGCAGGGATACATTTGGTACAGCCAATGCAATCTTCTTCTCGAATGATGGCTCGCATTTCCATCGGACGATTGGTAGCGGGATCGGTTTGCCACTTTGAGGCTTCAGCTGTCATTGGGATACGCCCAAGCAGTTTGCCGATTTGGTCGGTGACTGATTGCCCACCGGGCACGCATTGGTTATGCGAATCGCCCAGTGTGACAATGGCGGTGGCATACGGCAGACAGCCTTCAGGATGACCGCATAGCCCGCATTGGGTTTGCGGCAGGACTTGGTCGATTTGTTGTATTAATCGTTGATGCTCGATACTTAGGCTATTTAGGTTTAAATTATTAAATAGATTGGGTACCTTGAAAACAGGTTGGCTATCAGACATGGCTCAATTTTTATTCACTATAATCATCAATGTGTATTTTAGCATAGCTCATGCCTATTTCGCCTATAACCTATTAATACAAATCATCAAGACAAATAATGAAGACAAATCATTTAATCAATCCGTTTAAGATTGGTAATGCTGTTTGACCCATTCGATCAGTTGGTAAGCAATCGTGCCTTTTGGCGGGATGATAGGGCCGTTTTCATCTAAACTATCTATATCAAAAAATTGGGCATCCATCAGCTCATTGTTATCTATGCTGATATCGCCACTTTGGTACTCTGCAATAAAGCCTACCATTAAATTGCTGGGAAAAGGCCACGGTTGGCTGCCAAAATAGCGCAAATTGCTGACAGATAACCCCACCTCTTCCATCACTTCACGATGCACGCATTGCTCTAAACTCTCACCGACTTCCACAAAACCTGCCAGTACGGTATACATTTTGCTATCTGTCGCCCGTAGGTGATGCGCCAACAAAATCTGCGGTTTATCCGCGGTGGTTTTGATGATGGCGGTGATGATACAAGGCTGCACTCTGGGATATTGGTGATAATGGCAGCTGGGGCAAACGGTGGCATTTTCAATGGGGTGTAACTCCGTGGGCGTACCGCAGCGGCTACAAAATTGATGATCTTGATGCCAGCGTAACAGCTGCATGGCTTTGGCTAATTGGCTAGTTTGTAGCGCATCAAGGCTGCCAATCAGATGTCGAAAGCGCAGAAACTCAATCTGTCCTGTAATCTCTTGTGGCAATTGTGACAAGTCGATATCTTGATGGGCAATGGCATAAATATTGTTGCCTGCCTCATCGCTGTCCACCTTAACTGCCTGAGCGGGCACGTCCTCACAACGATAAAAAAAAGGAAGTCCGCCTATACAAGCGAACTTATCGTTATCACATATAAGTAAATCATGGTGTAATGTGGTCATGTTGGTTACCAAATTACCCTAGGCCACAAGCATGTGTTGTAAGCTGCGATAGCCGACATACATTGCATGGTTGCCTGCGGGTTTGTTCGTTTCAAGACTTTCTAAATAATAATCTGCTGACATCACAATATCAGCAATTTTAGCAAGCTCATGCTCTGATAACTCACGACCCTGTTGCTCAATTAAGTTTTGTAGCACTGTGGCACCGCGTTTGAGCAGTTGGCTTTGTCGAGGTAAGTTTAAAAATAAGCAAGCACCCGAGATAGTGCGCATGATATCAGGCACAGGCGTGATATGTAAAATATCTTTGTCGGCGTCATTTAGATAATCATTGAGCGCAGTTTCAATGGTGGCAATCGCGGTACGGCTTTCTTGGACGAGCGTGTTGTGAGCCGTTTCGATTTGATGTAGCGAAATAGTTTGGTTGTACACGGGCAATGTCACCGCACCTGGGGTATGTGATTTTGCCAGGTTAATCGCCGCATTTTCTGCCATCATTAAAGTGCCAAGCAAGCCATCAAAATCATCAGGCGTTGGCTGCGTCCAAGTTTTTACTTTGCCAATTTGTTGAGTCAGTGCTGCACTAACCTCATTTAAATTTAAGGTTTTAAACACGCTACTTAAATCATGCAAATGCTGCGCCATGGTATCAATCTCATCTGTACTTGAATTGAGATTAACTTGGCGGGCATAACTGTCACTGGCAGATTTAATCAAATCAATTTCTTGCTGGATGAGCTGGTTAAGCGTACTGGTCACTTCACGGTCAGGTCCAAATAGGAAGCCGCGCATGGTTTTTAGCTGGGTTTCGTCTAAGGTATTGGCCGAGAATTTGTGCTGAACTTGCAAGGCAAGCTGGCTATCTCTTGAACTGGCGAATTGCACCAAATCAGCAAAGCGAGAATCATGGACGGGTAGATAGTCATTAAATTGTTGTTCAACAAAAATAAGCGCCCGCTTTTGCAGGTTGCTAAGCGGTAAAGCCCCTGCCAAATCTGATACAGCCGCATCAGCGGCATGCCAAAACAAACTATCGGTACGTTTTGAAACCATTTCACACGCAGCTTGCATGGCTTTGAGTTTTTCTCGCTCTTTAGGCGATAATTGATTGCTGTGTGCAGTGAGCGCTACGCTTAGACCTGCGCGATAAGCTTCCACCAGTTTTTTTGGGTCAATGCCGAGTGATTTTAACGGTTGGTAATTTTGTTCTGGATTGGCAATGACGATACTGCTGTTTTTATTGGCAGTTAGGTCTGATAGCTGCAGCGCTGGCTGATTCAAATCGCTGTGAAGTTGATTGATAATCGGCAACAACAACGAAGGTTCAATGGTCTCTTTAAGTAATACAAACTCGATATAACGCGCCAACGTCATGATACCTTCTGACACATCCATCATCATGTCATTATTGGGTCGGTCGCGCTCGTCATAGAGTTTTTGCAGTCCTGCCGATAGACTATTGGCAAGTTCATAGCCTTCCTCTAATTGAATCAACCGCAATACTTTTGCCAGTTGCGCCAAGGTATCCACGGAATCAAGTAGCAAAGGCGCTTGACTACTGTCGTCATTAAACTCACTTAAATGCATTTCGGCATCGTGTAGCGTCACGGCAATTTCAGGTCTTAATAAATGCAATGAAGGCAAATCAAAATTGGTGGCTGTTAGTTTTTGTGAGTTAGAACTTGGCAGACTCATGTTTTTTTATCCAAAATGCTTTTAGGGTGATAAAGGTAAAATGACAGCTACATTTATTGCTGATTATTGTAAGACGTCCCTATACCAGTGTCTATGTCAAAGTGTTAATACCCGCACAATAATTACACTTTATCATGAAATTTTGCCCATCAAAGAAATGCCTTTACAAAATTTAATGAGGCATTGTTTATTGTTAAACACTCGCCCAGTTTTCAGCCAGCTGTGGGTTGTTATCTTTTAAGGCGTTAAGCCATTCAAGATGCGCCTGCTCAGCCTCGCTACTTGCCAAAAAGCGCTTGATAGTCGTGCTAAAACGCTGATGCTCAGTTGCCCCTCCCACACCGCCACCGACATCATCATCAATCGCCAACGCAACCTGTCCGCCAGTCATCGCCAGATACACTTCCGCTAAAATCTCGGCATCGAGTAACGCCCCGTGGAAGGTACGGTCTTGTTTACCGACATTGAGACGTTTAACCAGCGCGTCCAAGGTATTGCGCTGCCCTGCGAACATGCGTTTGGCGATGGCAAGGCTGTCTGTCACGGTGACGGTTTGGTTGATATCGGGCAAGCCAAGTCGCGCAAACTCAGCTTGCAAAAAGCTCATGTCAAACCCCGCGTTATGCGCGATGAGTTCTGCGCCTTGCAGAAAGTCATAAATCGCTTCACCGACTTGCTCAAACACGGGCATATCATTTAAAAACACATTGTGAATGCCATGAACGCGAATGACTTCCTCACCCATCTCAATTTTTGGGTTGATATAGACATGCAGTTTTTCACCGGTAAAACGTCGATTAATCATCTCAACGATACCGACCTCAATGATACGGTCACCATTTTGCGCTTCAAACCCTGTGGTCTCAGTATCGAGAATCAGCTGGCGATTGGCCATGCCTTTGTGTTTGGCGATGGGCAATAAAGGTATAAAGGTCGGGTTGGGCTGACTGGTAATACCGTTAAACACGGGACGCTGAGCAATCAAGCTGTCATCTTGCGCGACAAATTGCCCTTGTGGGTTGGTGAACACCGCAAAATGTGGGTTAGCACTTGTTGGTAAGTCAGTTGCCTGTCCCCCTAACGATGACTGAGTTGATACATCGATGCTGGTTTGAGTATGGCTAGCTTGAGTATGGCTGGTTTGAGCCTTGCTTATTTGAATAGTGTTTGTGTGAGTAGTGCTTGGGGCTGGCTCACCGTCAAGTGCCTGCAAAAAGATATCCCCCATTATCTCACTGTCGGCAAACTCTAGGTCTTGCGCGTCATCAAAAGACGTATCGCTAAAATCGCGGGTTAACGCTGAGTGAGTGGGGACTGGGTTGTTATCGGTTGACATTGGGTTCATGGGCGGGTCTTTTTTTTTATCATCAAAATCAGGGTTTTTATCACTAAAATCCGATTTAACATCTAAATCAGTGGTAGGATTGGGTGCGTTTTTAATTACTTTGTTAAAGCTTTTGGGCAGTTGGTCTATGCCTTGGTTTGCAAGCTTATCGGCATATTCATTGCCATCATGACCGGCGTGTCCTTTGACCCATTGCCAGTCAATTTGTCGCTGCTTACACAGCCCATCAAGTCGCTGCCATAATTCCACATTTTTGACATTTTTCCAATGTTTCTTTTTCCACCCCGCCAGCCATTCGCTGATGCCTTTGATGACATAGCTAGAGTCTGACCAGATTTGAATCGGTAACGCTTTTGGGCTGTTTTCCAGTGCCACAATTGCACCCATCAGCTCCATGCGATTGTTGGTGGTATGCGCCTCACCCCCGCAAATATCAATTTGCTCACCCGTAGGTAAAATCACCACAGCACCAAAGCCCCCTTTACCAGGATTGCCACGGCAGGCGCCATCAGTGTAAGCAAGGGTTCGACCCACAAGGGGCGTTAAGGCATGATTTGACATAGATAACAACCCATATAAAACAGCAAAACAATCAAAAAAACAGCCCTCAGTATAAGAAAAAAAAGCATAAAAAGCCATGCCAAAACGTCTATAATAACCGCTTATAGTTGCTATCTGCAGGTTTAAAGGACGTCTATGCAAAAAAAATATCGTGCGCGCGTGTCAGCTGTGTTGACCAAGATTGGTATGGCGATGGTCTGTGCGCTAAGCCTAAATTTGGCGGCTTGTAACAAGCCCCAATCCCCTGCAACAACTAGCAGCGATGGCGCAAAACCGTCGCCAGCGTTATCAGAACCTGCCGCTAGCGATGATGTGTTTGTGGGCTGTTACACAGTCAGCCATACGGAACCTGCCCAAATCAAAATCATCAAAAATGGTGACAACTATGCCATGCAAATGCGCGAGTTTAACGACCCCAGCAAAAACTGGGACAAGCCTGAAGCCATGCAAGTCATCGCCACTGACAGCCCAGATATACAAAAATACTTTGACATCAAAGCCGATGAACATCAATACTTAGAAAAAGTCATTGCCCGTCCCGACCGCGTGTTTGTGCTCGCCAAAATCACCGATAGTTTTGCAAGCCTAAACCCGCAATTTGACAGCCCGTATCTGGGTTATATCTACAAAGGTAGTAATACGGTGTATAAAGTGGCATGCGAGAAAACTAGCAAACTTTAATAACCTGCGTTGTTGCTTGACTTGATGAGCTTGATTTGATGCTTGAGTTGATAAATCATATCCAAATTTTAACCCCAAACGATTGATAGAGAATAAGCGATGAATTTTTTTGCATGGTTAGTGCTGGGCTTGGTGGCATACACTAGTGGCTTTAGTATCCGTCATTTTCGATACAAAGGTACAACCCTCCCAAATGATAAAAAATGGCAATACGTGGCGATTTTTTTTGTGATCGCACTCGTGGTCTTTGCGCTATTGAATTTATATGTTATGCACAAAGCTGCGCTTGATATGATGTTTGTGTTGGTATCGAGTTTGGTGGCGACAGGGGTTTTTTATTATGGTATCTCGGCAGATACCAACAACAAGATGAATATACCTGATTAAACATATCCGATTAGTTGAACCATGATTTTTTGTAAGCCGATGAATTTGTTTGGATAATAAAATGTCTCAAAAAATGGCGAATACACACGCCCACATGACTACCACCCCCATGACTGCCACCCACTTGGCTGGCTTGACGCGCCGCCGACTGCTAAAGACAGGGATAGCGCTATCGGCAGCGACGGTAACGGGTGCAAAAGCGGATTTGACCATTGGCGGGCAAGTGATTAGCCAACCTTCACAGCGGTATGGGTCAAACAATGATGCTGATAACATGGCTTTTGGCGAGCCCAGCGCTATGCCCAATGGCAATACGCCCATGGAAACAGTGCCCATCAATCCCCAATGGCCCCAATGGGACTTTGCGACCATCAAAGCCAATTGTGAAGCCCTCAAAGGTCGCGGTGTCCACCTCCATCTGGTAGCGCCATCGGGATTTGGCAGTGATGAACAGCGTAACTTACTGGCGATTCACCGACTCACCCAAGCCGGATTTTATATCGACAATCCAGAAGTGATTAGCCGACGTTATTTGCGCTTTGCAGGTTCAGACAGTGAGCGCTTGGGCGATATTACCGCGTTACTCAATCGACCTGTACACCAATTGCCCAAGGTATTACTCGGCGTGCGTGGCGGCTATGGTGCAATGCGTTTGCTCAACAAACTAAGTGATCATCAGTGGCGAACGTTGACACAAAAACTCAAAGATCGCGGCACACTGCTGATGGGATTTAGTGATTTTACTGCGTTGCAGCTTGCCATGTACGCCAAAGGTCATCTTCCCTATGTGGCAGGGGCAATGCTCAGTAGTGACTTTGGCAAAACAGCGGTGAATACCGATACCATCCAAAGTTTTATCAACCTTTGTACCCAAAACCAGCTGCGTATCCAAGTGCCAGAAACTCAGCTTTATCGTGACACTGCGCGTCCTTTGGCTAAGCCGATAAAAGGCACCTTATGGGGCGGTAATCTTAGCGTGTTATCTGCCATGGTGGGCACGCCGTATATGCCAACTGTCGACAATGGGATTTTGTTTTTGGAAGATACCGGTGAGCAGCCGTACCGTATCGAGCGTATGCTACAAACCTTGGTGTTATCAGGTATTGTGGCAAAACAGCAAGCGATTGTGCTGGGCAAATTTAATTTTAGTGGCATCAGTGATGCTTACGATGGTGATTACACCTTTGATACCGTCATCCGTACTATCCAACAAGCGACAGGGCGACCCATCTACACCGATTTTCCCTTTGGGCATGTGGCAAGACGCATTAATTTTCCGCTCGGTGTGCCTGTCACACTTGACAATGTCGGTAGTGGCTATCAAGCGACATTCAACCAGTTTTATCATCTTAAAACGGATGCAAACTTTGGCAATTTGGACTTAACTAAATTATTCGTCTAACGTATTTTTCGGCAGATTGCTTGCCTTTTTACTTGAAAAATTACTTGCAAGATTAATTGTTATACAAGCGTAAAATTTTAACTGCGCCACTGGCGACCAAGGCAAAGACCAAGAGCCCAATCAACAGATCGGGATAGCGCGACTGGGTAAACCACGTTAACACCCCAGTCAAGATGACACCTAAGTTGACAATCACATCATTGGACGTGAATATCATACTGGCTTGCATATGTACGTCTTTACTTCTACTTTTCTGAAGTAGATATAGACATAAAGCATTACCGAGTAACGCCAACATCGAGATACCTATCATCATCGCAAAATTTGGTATCGTCTCTGCACCTAAAAATCGACGCACCACTTCCATCAATCCCGCTACAGCAAGCAGTAACTGCAACACACCTGCGACCTTAGCAGTCAGCTGTTTGGTTTGCAGCGAATGCCCCACGGCAAACAACGCTAACCCATATCATTTGCTCTTCAGATGGGCAATCCATTTTAGCAATTTTAAATAGCGTTTTTTGCATAACTCATCCAATTGAAGAAATGGTTAATTGGGGCTTATATTATTTTAAAACCTGTTTGAATTTTAACATGAAAACAGGCTTGTAATTTTTCAAATACGCTCGCATTGACTATCAGATTTCAATTTAGAAAATCCGATTATTATCATGCGGTTTGGCAAATTTGGCGATATTGGCTTCGATATTTTTAGCGATATTGAGATAATAGTCGGCAAATTCATCGCCTGCGCCTTGATTGGCAATGACGGATGGCTCGCCCTTATCGGCTTGCTCGCGGATGCCTTTTGCCAGTGGTAATTGCCCCAGCAGCGGCACTTGATACTGTGCTGCCATTTTATCTCCGCCGCCTTCGCCAAAAATCGCTTCGGTATGCCCACAGCTGCTACAAGTATGCAGTGCCATATTTTCTACCACGCCCAGCACAGGGATATGGGTTTTGCGGAACATCTCAATGCCTTTTTGCGCATCTAGCAAGGCAATATGCTGCGGCGTGGTCACAATCACCGCACCGGTCACAGGAATACGCTGGGCAAGCGTCAACTGAATATCTCCCGTCCCAGGTGGCATATCAATCACCAAATAATCAAGATTTGGCCAGTTGGTTTGGTTGTAAAGTTGCATCAGTGCGCCTGTGGCTTTGGCACCGCGCCAAGCAATCGGGGTAGTGTCATCGCTCAACAAGCTACCGATAGATAGCATCGGCATACCTTGCGCTGCAATCGGTACAAATTGCTCATGCTCCAGCTGCGGCTGCTGACCTGCCACGCCAAGCATACTTGGAATACTGGGGCCGTAGATATCGGCATCCAGCACGCCCACGCGTTTGCCCAGTTTTTGCAGCGCCAAGGCGATATTCACTGTCGTCGTCGATTTACCAACGCCGCCTTTGCCCGAAGCCACCACAATAATATGCTCGATACGTGGATGCGGTGTTAATTCAGCTTGGGTGGTGGCTTTTTTGGCAATCGCAGGTTCAGGGGTTTCTGTGACTAATTTGTCACTTTGTGGCGCGACCTGAGTGACAGGTGGCATGGCATTGGTGGTTTTGGGTAGGGTTGAGCCACTGCCTTTGGTGGTAGGTTTTGGCGCAGTCGTGCTGTCAAACAAGGTAATATTCATATTTACTTCACTGACCCCATGGATATGCAGCTTTTGGCTCAAATCATGATGGATTTGTTCAGGATTGCAGTCATCGGGCAAGCGCAAATCCAATGTCAGACTATTACCTTGCTGTTTAACCCCTTTGACATACTGGCGAATTGGCTGGTTATTGACATGATATTCATCAAATAACTGATTAAGCGTGGACTCATCCACTGTCGCCACGGTTTTTGGTTTGATAAAGTTGAACATGATAGTTGCTTACCCCAATGTTGTTATTTTAACGATTTTAACCACTGTTAAGTGGGGTTTATTGCCAATTTTCACAGAGACAGATTGAACATATCTGTGTGAAAAGTAATTTTTCTTGTTTGATTGATGCCCATTGGTTGGGAAATGATGCGATTTAAGCTATCATACAGCAATAATAACGTTTTTTTAAACAAATCAATGATAGGTGTATTGTGAGAAAAATTTTAGTTACTAGCGCCCTACCCTATGCCAATGGTCCGATTCATTTGGGGCATTTGGTTGAGTACATCCAAACCGATATTTGGGTACGCGCCATGAAATCACTGGGTCATCAAGCGACCTATGTGTGTGCCGATGATGCCCATGGCACAGCGATTATGCTCAAAGCAGAAGCCAACGGTGTCACCCCTGAAGAGCAAATTGCCGATGTCAAAGCCTCCCATGAAAAAGATTTTGCGGGATTTTTGGTTGATTTTGACAACTACTACTCAACCCATAGCCCAGAAAATGAGCATTACTCTCAGCTGATTTATAATCGCTTGTATGAAAACGGTCATATCTCGCACAAAGCAGTTGAACAGCTGTATGACCCAGAAAAAGGCTTGTTTTTGGCAGACCGTTTTGTCAAAGGCGAATGCCCAAAATGCGGCGCAAAAGACCAATACGGCGATAACTGCGAAGTCTGCGGCACGACCTACAATGCCACCGAACTCAAAAATCCTTACTCAACGCTTTCAGGTGCAACGCCTGTTTTGAAATCATCCATCCATTATTTCTTTAACCTGCCAAACTTTAGCGAATTTTTGCAAAATTGGACGCGTAAAGAAGGTCGCCTGCAGACCTCTATCGCCAACAAATTACAAGAATGGTTTGATGCAGGTCTTGCCAACTGGGATATTAGCCGCGATGCGCCGTATTTTGGCTTTAAAATCCCAAATACCCCAGCCAATGAACCAGACAAGTATTTTTATGTGTGGCTCGATGCGCCTGTCGGTTATATGGCAAGTTTCAAAAACTTGTGTGACCAACAAGGTGCGCAGTTAGGCTTAAATTTTGATGACTATTGGTCAAAAGAAAATCATAACAACACCGAAGTTTATCACTTTATCGGTAAAGATATTGTGTATTTCCATGCCCTGTTTTGGCCAGCCATGCTTGAAGGCGCAGGATTTAGAACCCCCACTGCCATCAACGCGCATGGCTTTTTGACCGTCAATGGCGAGAAAATGAGTAAATCTCGCGGCACCTTTATCAAAGCCGATACTTACTTACAAAACCTTGACCCTGAATACTTGCGTTACTACTTTGCTAGCAAATTATCAGCCAGTGTCGAAGATATCAATCTGGACCTCGAAGACTTTATGCAAAAAGTCAATTCAGACTTGGTGGGTAAAGTTGTCAATATCGCCAGCCGCTGTGCAGGGTTTATCCATAAAAATCACGGTAGCAAACTGGCACTGACAATTAGCGAGCCTGCTTTGGTGCAACAAATCATTGATGCGGGCGAAGACATCGCTGCCGCTTATGAAGCGCGCGAATTTAGCAAAGCCATGCGTCTGATTATGGCGTGCGCAGACAAAGCCAATGAGTACATCGATGACAAAAAACCGTGGGCTCTTAACAAAGTCGAAGGTCAACAAGCTGAAGTACAAGCGGTGTGTACCGTCGCGCTTAATATCTTCCGTCAATTGGTGGTTTATCTTGCCCCTGTATTGCCATTGATGTGTGAAAAAGCACGAATTTTTCTCAATGTTGACAGCCTAGATTTTGATAGCCGTCATGCGTTATTGGTCGGGCATACCATCAACGCCTTTACCCCATTGATGCAGCGTGTTGACAAAGATAAAGTTGCTGCGATGGTGGACGCCTCAAAAGAAGATTTAAACAAGCAGCCTGCTATCGCCAATCAAGCCTCAACTGGACAATCTGCCGCTAGCGAGCAATCCACTGGCGATATAGCATTGATTGGTATCGATGACTTCGCCAAAGTCACAATGACCGTAGCAAAAGTACTAGCCTGCAATAACGTGGAAGGTGCAGATAAATTGCTGCAATTTACCCTAGATGTGGGTGAGACAGATGCGCAGGGCAATGTGAAAACGCGCAATGTGTTTAGCGGTATCGCCAAATTCTATAACCCTGAACAATTGGTGGGCAAAACCGTGGTCTGCGTCACCAACCTTGCGCCACGAAAAATGAAGTTTGGTATTTCTGAAGGTATGATTTTATCGGCTGAAAAAGCCGGTCAATTGACCGTGGTTACTTTAGATGACCATATCCCTGCGGGTGCGACCCTTGCTTAATGGGCTTAACTGGCTTAACTGTGATTGATTGCGATGAGCTGAAACATTTTGACACATTCTTAATCATTTTTTTGATCACAATAAAAAACCGCTGATAATTACCAGCGGTTTTTTTATTAAGCTATCCTAAATATCAAAAAATCGATAATGTAGCCCGATTAACGGTCGCTTTTGCTAACGCTAATGCGAACAGGTATAGATTTTTGATTGGCTCTAACCGGATTAGCTGACTTATTGTATTGGCAATAATGGGGTGCTTCAGCCGAAGGTAGAATAGCACCAACTACTAATACGCCTGCCATCAAGTTTGATGAGTTCATATAGCCTCCTTGTTGAGTTAGTGTACGATGATTCCATCTGTGAATCATTTACCTTTACTAAGCACAGACATGTTTAACTTAATCAACGCTGCAACGAATCGTTTAAAAAAGATAAATAATGCTGCGAGTAGAAGTTGTATTCTAAAAGATATCGAAAGATTTTCATACCATTTTATTATGACAATTTCATGAAATATCCAATTATTTTGATTCTTTATGTTTCAATTAAGGTCTTTTTGTTGCCATTAAGCGCTTTATGTAATTAAACCTACTCAGACAGCAATATTTACAACATTTTTTAAAAGACTAATGTTCATAAAAACCGCT
>ERZ500990.197-NODE-197-length-22034-cov-4.766186_pt1 | contig 22034 bp, 10 predicted proteins | sample MGYA00248876_ERZ500990 | MGnify/ENA primary metagenome ERZ500990 (study PRJEB25958, sample SAMN03398517) | human skin metagenome | study: EMG produced TPA metagenomics assembly of the Human Skin Microbiome Metagenome (human skin metagenome) data set.
AAAGTCAACAGAATTTACTTGCCGGTCAGCAGGGCATGTCTTATGAAACCAACCAACAAGACGACCTGTCGCGAAGTTTCCAGACGCCTGATGCTGCTGGCTCAGCGTCAAGAAACCAAACAGGCGGCATTCAACCCTCTGACTACAACGAAAAATTCTCCAAGCAACGTCCATCACGAAAATGGCTCTGGTGGCTCGTTGCAGCGATTGTGTTGATTTGCGTAATTCTCGCCGCGGTTCTTGGTGGGGTTCTTGGTTCTCGTGCTTCAGATGATGATGACGACGACAGCAAAGATAATCAATCCATGCCGAAAAGCCAAACGGGAAGCGATAACAAACCAAGTAATCTTGTTGGTGTATTCCCGCAGAGCGTGTTTGATGCTGCCTCCAACGCGGCGAAACAAGGCGACACAGATCATATTGCTTATTATGGCACAGATACATATGGTAACCCCGTATTTACTAGCAGTGGAAACAAGAACAAGCCCTCGTTTGGCAAGGCCGTGGGAAAATGTGAAGACCCATGGAAGCCTACCAACAACCTCAACAATGGACGTCCGGGCCACCCTCGTCTAATTGCCCCAGGCTACATGTGGGATTGCCTCGAAAGCAGAATCAAGGAAGATGCTTATCTCACGGCATGGAATTACAGTATTTTTCAGAATGCTACGAACTGGCTCGATGAAAAACCCGTTGAATATGATATTGATGGTGGCTTGACCCTCTCTGGTATCCTTGACGTTTCACGAATTGTGCAGCAACGTCTCAAGGCCTGGGCGTATGCATGGCGTCTTACGCGCGACAAGAAATACAAAGAACGTGCGTTTAAGGAAATGAGTGTAGCTGCGGGCAACACGTCGCAACCATTTGGCAACGGCGACAAGCGATGGAATCCTGACCACTTCCTCGACACCGCTGAGATGGCTGCTGGATATGCCTTCGCATATGATTGGATGTATGATGCGTGGAATGATCAGCAAAAGAGCTACATTATCGATTGGATTGTTCGTTTCGCCTTGGCACAAGGTCTGGACATGTATAACAAGAATACCGCCTGGTGGTCCACCGCGAAAAGTGGTGACGGCAACTGGAATTGTGTTTCAAATGGTGGCTTGATCTTTAGTGCTCTTGCCATTCAGAACGATGCGAAGGGTAACGACAAAAGTACGACCGACCAGATTCTGAAGAAGGCTCTGGATAATGTCAAGCAAAACTGTATGCGCGCCGTGTACGAGGATGGAACGTGGTCTGAGACACCCAATTACTGGTACTTCGGTACGAATGCCCAGGCTAGAATGGTGTCGGCCCTTATCACAGCGACAGGGTCTGACCAGGGCTTGATGGACCAAAACAAGAATTGGTATAAAACGGCTGAGTTCCATATGTACGTGACAGGCAATGCTGGCATGTTTGCTTATGGCGACAACGGTCCCAACAAGTTTGCGACAACTGCAAACCAGTTGTTCCTTTACAGTCAGCTCGCCAAAAATCCCGTCTACGCGCTATTTCAGCGTGATCGTGCCGATGCAGCGTCTGATCCACTGAGTATGTTCTGGTATGACTCCACACCTCGTGGCGCCTTTTACAACGGCTTGCCACTCGATCGCCTATTCGATAATGACATGGGAAGCTGGGTTTCGATGCGCAGTTCGTGGACAGACACGACTGGTAACTATGTTGCCATGAAGTTCTCTAACCATACGGGTCACCAGACACACGGTGACTTGGATGCGGGTGACTTTGTTATTGATGCTCTCGGCACGCGCTTTGCGGGCGAGTACGGCAGTGATAACTACCTGGCTAAAGACTATTTCATGGGAGAAGAGGATGGTGCTGCGCGTTGGACGTACTTCCGCAAAGGCACGCAAGGTCAGAACACCATCGTGATTGGCAGGCAAAACATGAACTCTAGTTGTAAGCCCACGTTCAAGTTCGATTCATCGAATACGAAGCAGAACGATGATCTGAACTTTACTCCTGACGATAAGTCGACGGCGTACACTGTGACTGATTTGAGCTCATGCTATGCTGAAGACAAGGGATCCGTGCAACGAGGTATCCGCTTCTTGAACGGACGTCGCCAGATCCTTGTGCAAGATGAAATCAAGAAGCAAAACAAGGAAATCCAGTGGCGCGTGCAAACGAATGCTACCGTGGAGCTCTCGAAGGACAAGAAAACTGCAACGCTGACTATCACCGAGGTGCATGACCCAAATGCAGCCATTGACAAGATGATGATCAACATTCCGAAAGCCCAAATGAAGGCCACGATTCTGTCGCCCAGTAATGCTCAGTTCGCAGTTGCGCCAGCTTGTGACAAAAAATCCAAGAAACCAAACTACTACTATGGTGAGAATGAGGTGCCTTCACAAGGTACGGATGACAACGGCCGGCAAATTCAAGCTGAAGTCCTTGACTACGAAGTGAATGTTCTGTCCATCACGTTGCCTGGTGATTCAGATACTAACATCAAGGTTTGGTGGCAGCCGCAGTACAGCAAGTTGAACGATGCAGATAAGGCTCAACCAAAGAATGTCCCTCTGTCAGAGTGGTCTATTGATAGCCACTAAGCTGTACAAATTTCGAATCCCTTGCACATTCGTTGTAATTCCCATATAAAATAGCTTAGATCGAATAAGAGTGGCTTACTTTTCGAACTTTACTGCGAAAGCAAATCGGTTTGCACGCACATGACTAGAGCATGGCTGTGGACAGCAAATTTCCGCATCGAACCATACTTATAGTACACAGCACGCGATTTTCTAAAATTAGATTATTCCCAAGCAAGATCTCAAGGTGGATTGGATGGCTTGGCAGCTGCAGGCAACTCTAACACGTTTAGTTGTGTAAAGGAATTAAACTAGTAATTGGAGCAGGGTGAAACCCAGCCGTGAGTATAGCCAATCATATGTACATAAAGGCATGTTCACCGAAACGGACCCACGTTCCGGGTTACGGCTGATGTAATTATCAAGGAGCGCACATATCTTTTGCCGAGGGGCATTACCCTGGCTAAACACCCTGCTCCTTAGACTCCGACACCTCCTTGGAGGCTGCTGGCAGTGTGAATTCGGGCTACCAATATGGAACACCCGCTGTCTTTCCTGCTGGACTTACCGGCTCCTAGTGATGGTGTATCACTAGGTGATCATCTGGCAGCCCATGTTACTGACAATGGACGTGTCAAAACCCTTCTAGACTGCCTGCCCTCAACAAACAAACGTGCACTCATTTCTCCGGACCTATCTCGTCCGCCATTGACGCACCGTATGCTGAAGCAATTTGTGGCATCATTTACGCTGCCCAACAGTCCTCATATCAAGCCACTCGAACAAAACAACCGTGTCATGATGGCTCTTCCAACAGGCCCTGAGAACGCTTTGGCGTTGCTTTGCATTGCCTGTTACTTTAGCTGTGCACCTGTAAATGCCAGTTGCACAGCTGAAGAGCTGCGTGATGATTCTTTACGTCTGGGAGCTCGTGCTGTGATTTCGACCGTGGACTCTATCGAGCGTCTTGAGTTGGATCGCCTTTACAGAGAGCACGGTATTGAGATTCTTCTCCTCGAACCTCGTCCATCAGGGCCTGCAGGTCTCTTTGACATATCCCTCATGGTAGAAGAACAACCAGGATCGCGTCAGCGTGGCCCTCTCACCCCAAACAACCTGAAAAGTCAGGCTTTGGTTCTGCATACTTCGGGCACTTCTGGTAAAAAGAAGGTTGTGCCGTATTCCATGCGCCATTTAATTGTCGGCGCTTGCTGTGTTATTCAAAGTTGGAACTTGCACCCTAACCAAGTAAATATGAACATGATGCCACTTTTCCATGTGGGTGGTATTGTGAGAAACCTGTGGGCGCCGGTCTTGTCTGGCAGTAGTACCATTCTTTGCAGTGGATTTGACCCAAACGCATGGTGGACGCTCACGACTCAACTAGGTGCCACATGGTATTACGCTGCTCCAACTATGCACCATGCAATTTTGGCATCTAAGCCAGCTGAAATCGACCCTTCGACCCAGCTTCAAATTCGAATGATCTGTAACGCTGCTGGTGGATTGTTGCCGTCGTTGGCTAACGAACTTCGTGCTACTTTCAACTGCACGGTCTTACCCTCTTATGGTATGACTGAATGTATGCCGATTGCATCACCTCTTATTACATATCAACTCGAGCGTCCTGGTTGCTCTGGTATTGCTTGCGGTCCCCATCTTAGCGTTCGAGACCAGCTCGATATCACCAAAGAGCTCGAACGCGGCAAGACAGGCGCCGTTTGTGTTAGGGGTCTCCCGACCTTCAGTGGTTACGAGCTTGAAAATGGTGAACTCGATACTTCTGTTTTTACGAAAGACGGATGGTTTGACTCAGGTGACTGTGGTCACATGGACGAAGATGGCTACTTGTACATCACCGGACGTTCTAAAGAGATTATCAACAAAGGTGGTGAAGTCGTCTCGCCTTTCGAAGTTGAGGAAGCGATTGCCCAAGCCTGCAAGGGGCGCGTTAAGCAGACACTGGCTTTCTCTGTTGAGCACAAGGTGCTTCAGGAGACGATTGGTGTTGTGATTGTGCCCGAAGCTGGCCAACCTCGTATCGGTCTGGTTGAGCTGCAGAATTCGCTCCGGAGCTACTTGCATCCATCAAAATGGCCTTTCGTGATGGTATATATGGATGACCTGCCAAAGAACCAGGCAGGTAAACCGCTGCGTATCAAACTTGGCTCGCGTTTGGGTATTGCGTCGATGTCGGATGATGTACCGGCTCTTGATCGTCACTTTGAGGCCAAGGCTCCCTCAAAGGATGTGCCTCTTTCACGTCCCATTCCTTGCTCCCGTGTGACTGTGGATTCGCGCGCTGTTCAGCGTGCTTGCTACCGTATCCCTGGTGTATTGGATGCAGCTGTCTCACAACAGCGAGACCGATCCCTCATGGCATACATTCAGGTGTCAGAAGATGCTGAGTTCGAAGCAGCAGATATTGACCGCGCTCTTGGTCAGATTCTGCACGGCTATGCCGTGCCAAACCCTCTACATGTGTTCCGCCAGCCATTGATCAAAAGGGATGGTAATTACGATTTCGCTGCGATGGAAACTATCGTACGTGAACAAAACGCCGCGTCCATGTCACAAACGTCGATTCTTGTCAGTACTATCATTGGAAACCTGCTCGACCTCGACCCTGGCTCGATAACTGATGAATCCGACTTCTTCCTTCTGGGTGGTAATAGCTTGCTTCTTGGTCGACTTATTTTCATGATCCGCAAAGAAACGGATGTGAGCCTCGAAGTCTCGTCACTCTTCGTTAACTCTACAGTATCCAAGATTGCAGCTCTCATCGATGAACAACGTAATGCAGGTTCATCAGAAGAACAGGACTTCTACCAGATCGACGAAAAAGGTGCAGGGCTCTATTCTTCTGCGAATCTTGCGCACAATTATGACGACTCGGACCCGGCATTCTCTTCACATGGCAACAAGCCACGCAGTCAAACGCACCCATTGGTCATATTCGTTCAAGCCATCCCATTCCTATTCTTTTATCCTCTAAAAGCTGCTTGGACTTGGACGATCATTCTCCATGGTCTGGCATTTTTCGCCTTCTACATTGAAGACTCATTCTGGCAGCGAATCGGTGCACTGCTGTGTTCAATTGCGATTGCGCGTGTCACGAGCCGTGTTATATGTCCCGTTGCGGCAATTGCATTCAAGTGGGTCGTAATCGGTCATTACCGGCCTGGCAAGTACCCCATGTGGTGCAACTACCATTTGCGTTGGTGGATTGTCAACCAGTCGCTCCGTACAAGCGGCCGAGGTGTATTCGCACTGACGCCCGGCTTGATGAAGTTATATTTCCGTCTATTGGGTATGAAGATTGGCAAGGATGTGAGCATCGATCAAAGGACAAGGTTTGGTGAGCACGACTTGATAACAATTCATGATCGTGCACAGCTTGATCGTTGCTACGTTCGTGGTTTTTGTGTTGAACGTGACGGCTTCTTCCGTCTGGAGCCAATTGTCATTGGTCGTGACTGTGTCGTCAACACGTATACTTTTATATCGCCTGGTGCTCGCCTGGCTGACGGCACTGTGTGGGGTCCACAATCTTCGTCGCACGAGCCGCCATCACCTGACTCGTATGCAGCGTACAACAGCGCTTCGGTTCGTCAGCCACACATCCTACTTCGTTTGTTGATTGGCTATCCGATTGTTATTCTTGTGCGCCTTGTCTCGTATGTTCCTTGGTACGCTTCGCTATTCTTGCTTTTGTCGCAACCATTCGGTTTCGACTCCACCGACTCACTACGAAGCGTCATTGCCTGGTACGCTTACCCTCATCGTATTGGATACCACTTCTTCGCTCGTATCATCCGCAAAATCCTACCTCCGCTGGTCAATTTGGTGCTTGGCCTCATTATCAAGCGATGCCTCGGTCTTAACCAACCTGGCTCAATGCGCAATGCCAGCCAGTTGGTTCTATTCCGTCGTTGGATGACCTCGCAGTTGCTTAGCCAGCATCATCTCAAGCGCGCATTCGAAATTATCGGTACGCACTATGAAATGACTTCGGTCGTTTTCCGTATTATGGGTGCCAAAATTGGTAAGCGCGTGTACTGGCCTGGCTCGGGTATCTACTGCCCTGACCCAGAGTTGCTGGAGGTAGGTGATGATGTGGTCTTTGGCTCGCGTTCCGAGGTCATCACTTCGGACTCGATTAGCTTCGATCCTATCCGCATCAGCCGTGGTGCTATGATTGCTGACCGTGTGGTGCTTCTCCCGGGTGCCACCATTGGTACTCAGTGTGTTATGGGTTCAGGTGCTCTAGCTCGTCGTAACGGCAACTACGAAGACCGTTCTGTTTGGATGGGCTCGAAGAATGGTGAGGCTGTCAGCTTTGGCAAGTCACAAGGTCCTGCTGAGCTTGGCGAGGAAGACACAATCACACCGTTCGGTCGTGCATATTACCAGCGTCGTGCGAACTACTTTGTGATGCCTTACTTGATGATCGTTGCTCTGAATGTGCTTTTGCAGGCCGTTGCTGCCGCTTATTGGGCAGGTGGTTTCGCAGCAACAGTCGTTGCCATCAACAGGATCGTCCAGACTTTCTTCGATCGCTCAGACTTTTTGTTCCCTGATCACTGGTATCGACCCGCTTTCTTGTACCTGTGTATCTGCATTTTCTTTGTTGTCATTTTGCCAGGACAGGCCATTATCTCCCTTCTTTGGCTGATTGTGACGAAGTGGATAATTATCGGTCGACGTCGAGAAGGAAAGTACAACTGGGATCAGAGCAGTTACTGCCAGCGCTGGCAGACGCACCTCACGCTGCAAAAGCCAACAATGCAAGGTTACGGTGGTTACATTTTCCACAATTTGTCTGGTACAGTGTTTGCCGTGTGGTTCCTGCGTGCCTTGGGTGCGCGGATCGGCAAAGATTGTGCGATTTGGGCTGGAGGTAAACCTAGCCTCACGCTCACAGAGCCGGATCTTGTAACGATGGGTGACAATGTATCAATCGATGACTGTTCAGTTGTGGCTCACATCAACTCGCGTGGTCAGTTTAGTCTGAATCGCCTGCGTATAGGCGATGGATGTGCCATGCGTACTGGTAGCCGCTTGTTGTCCGGTGCCAGTATGGAGTCACAGTCCATGTTGCTTGAACACACTCTTGTGGCCTCTGGTGAAATCACTGAGAGTTGGGCTGTCTATGGTGGCTGGCCAGCCCGTCGCCTTAATTTATTGCGTCCCTCTCCTCTAAAAGCATAACTGGAGCACATCAAAAGAGGCTTGAGTATATTGTATATAAACGCTTGAGCAAAAGACAAATAAAAAATATTTTAGATTCACTATCAAAATAGCATGTTAATGGTCAATAGAGAAGCATCCTATACATATTCAATCCTTTTGCCGCTGGATGTCAAACTTATGGCTGGCATTTTTATACCTATTTTGAGCTATGGGGGAGCAGGACATAAGCGAGGTTGTGTATGTCACGTGCCCCACGATTATCGCTGACGAAACTCAAAAATAACCCTACGTTTGACGATAGCAGGTATCAAGACATGAGCTTTGAAGCAGGAGAGGAGAACGAAGGAGAGTACGTTGGCAGTATTTGAGGCTTACTCGAATCAGATACTTTGATGAAGGAGATGTTTTTCAGGAGGGTGACGTGGATGACACGCTAAATGAGGATGGTGATATGGGAGACGACGTAGATCATTATGGGGACGAGGAAATTGTTCATTCAAGTGCCAACGGCGGTGTGCCAGCTAATGTGGACTCCAATGGAAAGCCAAATAAGGAGCGAATAACCACTCCTTACATGACAAAATACGAAAAAGCCCGTATTCTTGGAACGCGTGCGCTTCAAATTAGGTACGGATTTGTTCTACGAGAAGTATCTCTAACATTTTAGCATGAATGCACCTGTCCTAGTACCTACAGAAGGTGAGATGGATCCATTGGCTATTGCTCAGAAAGAGTTGGCCGCCAAGAAGATTCCACTCCTGGTGCGGCGGTATCTGCCCGACGGCACATTCGAAGACTGGAGCGTATCAGAGCTAATTATCACGGAATAGAACTGTGCCTGTGATGTCTTTGTATAAATCGCAATACATATGTAAACTTATTTGTCAGACTATGCGACTGGCTGTATTTTCTCATCCACGTTGGCGCGCCATGAGGGTCAGCCTGCTACATGTCCTAAAGCCAGTTTTGACCTCTGTGTCACCAGAATAACCACGTGGCTTTGGGCGTATCGCACGAGTGCCGGTGCAACAGCCAAAGAACACGCCAAGACTGGACGAAATTTCGGCCGGGACGAATGGACTGCGACTATTGGACTGATTGATTTTCTGGAGTTGGCTTCAAGAAGGCACATTCACTCCAATGCCTGCCTGTTCTTTTAAACTCCTCCAAGGTCTTGGCATAATTTAGTATTGCCTCACCTCATATCATGGGCATGAGTGATTGTCAGGAATACAAATCGTTGTATTCTGAGAGCAAGAAAGAAGGGATGATAGAAAGATATGGAGAAACTCATGTCTCCAAGGATGAGGCGCTCGTATGTTTGTGGAAGGACTGTGGCATTGTGTGCGACAATGCAGAAGTCCTGTACAATCACCTGTGCAATAGCCACGTTGGTCGTATAAGCAAAAATAACTTATGTTTGACCTGTCATTGGGATAATTGCAACGCAAGTTATGGAAAGCGTGATCATATCACTAGTCATATTCGCATCCACACGCCACTCAAACCATACTCTTGTTCTGTGTGCGGAAAAAGCTTCAAGAGGACGCAAGACTTGAAGAAGCATGGACGCACACATATGAATACTTCAAAGCTCTCTTATGAGGCTGCTTCTCCGGATAATATTTCAGCTAAGGTATCATATGAACAAAATGGTGTCTTCACAGTGCACCCCAAATCGATCCCGTCGCCAGAGGTCCTCGAAAATGTTCCCACGCCAGCTTTTTCATCTTTATCTTCTCGTGAGTCTGCATCGCCTACTTCTTCTCCAAATACTATGCGACCTTATAATTTCGGCTCGACGCCAACGTATCAACCGGGTATCGGACTCCCAGCGATGCAGCCGCGGATGAATGAGTCAATGTACCCGTGCTTACCCCGATGGGCACCTGGCTATGCTTCTCATGTTGCTACTCGAATACCTGAGGCTATTTCCACACACGAAAATTTACAAGAAACGCGATCTTTTGCAAATGAAAGTCTAAAGCGGCCTCGATCAGCCGTTTCAGACTTTTGGAGTGATGTACAAAGCAAGAAGATGGCACCTATGTATGATAATTCGATGATGGAGCGCTTGGATGATCTTTTGTGGCCCCAATTTTACAACTTGAATGATTTGAATTCCTGCTTAACTGAATCTATGAACGCAATTCAAGGGGTTGGTGAATCAGCTGACCCACGATATTCCTCCGTGATGAATCCGGCCAACACAAACTTGCAAGATGTTAACGCATGGCTTCTTCAGCTTGGCAATAGCATGTCTCTTGATTTGTCGGCAATGCAGGGCCAGCAAAGCAACTTTGCCGAGACTTTGTCGCAATATGACCTGGATCACATTCCTGGTGTAGATTTGGTGTTGCCACCTGCTGTGCTGAATACAAAAGACCAGGCAGCGGGGAGTGACGTGGGATCTGGCAGTATGCCAGTCTTTGGCCAGCCCCAAGACAAGGGATTTAGTCCGATCTACAGGCAAGTGCAACCACTTACGCGAATGCCGTCGGCACCACATGAGGACACTATTCAGGGATACGGCACCAACGCGAACCCAACTTCCTCTTCGGCTCGAGGTCATGGCTGCGAATCATACTATGCGAAAGAACGCCATCATGGTATCATGTATCCCAAACTTCCCTCTTCAAGAGAAGAGATCCAGACCCCCTCATCAACGTCAGCAGCCACATCTATGCCCAAGTTTATGCCGAACGACGGTATTAAGATTCGTCAGCGTCACATGCAGTTGGTTTTGAACTTGTTGCTTGCGCTGAACAAGAATAAGTTTATTCATCCTGAAACGGGACATGTTCTTCCCATGGGACGTATGCTGATGCTAAGGCGAACAGACCCGAGAAACAGGTTATCCACGATGCGTCAAACACTGCCGCTTTCGGCAATACCACCAAAACCTACACTTTCACAATCGACAAATTCTCGTCTACGCAATATGGGTGCTGCGCGCGAAACGAAACGAGCCACTTTACCTAGTATTTCACAACTTCTTTCTAACGTGGATATGGATTAACACATTCAGTAGACAATTAGATTAAGGGTAATGATTGTACAGCTTCTAAGAATTTGGAGGTATCTTGCCGATATATGGCTTTGACAATGTCAGCATACGTAGCGGTACGTTCGGCAGATTTATGGGTATCTTCAAGGGCAAGTGATTTTTCGTGAGCACGTTTTGTAATGCATTTAGGAATACCTGCCATTGCTGCGATGTGGATGCCAAATGATTTGGATGCAGCTCCGTTTACAAGCCTGTGAAGGAACACAATCTTTTCCTCGCCGTTGAGGCATTCAACTTCCACCCTCATGTGCACATTCACTAGCAGCTGAGGATATACGTGTGCTAGACGTGTCAGCGATACATAGTGTGTGGTGAAAAGTAGCAAAGGCATCAGCGCACCACGCTCGGCAAATGCACTCAAAATAGCGTATGCAAGTGCAGTGCCATCGAATGTCGACGTCCCCCGCCCAAATTCATCCAGTAATACAAGTGAGCGCGGCGTCGAGCTTCGCCAAATGTAGGCAGTTTCGCACGCTTCGACCATAAATGTTGATTTTCCGCACAAAATATCATCACGAGCGCCCATTCGCGTACAAATACTGTCACGACAGGAGATATGGGCTTCTTTGCATGGAACGTAGGATCCTAATTGAGCAAGGAGTACCACGAGCGCGACCGCGCGCATTGCGCTAGATTTTCCACCCATATTCGAGCCCGTAAATATCATGCCGCGTGGATCATGATCCCCTCCCAATGATACATCATTGGGCACATAAGAACCGGCACATGCCTCCGTCACAGGGTGTCGAAATTGCACGAGTCGTAACATGTGGCCGTGCTGATGCACATGAGGGCGTACGAAGCCTGGTCTTGAGGCTACGCGAGCAAGACTGGCGAGTGCATCGAGGGTCGCGAGTGCCTGAACGACGCGGCGAAGCGGGACATAAGCCAGCGTCAATTTCGAGACAAAGTCGCGAAATGCATCACTCGCAACGGACGCGAGCATCTCACGATGTTGGTCACGTCGCCTTTGCAGCCGCACGATCTCTGGCGTGTGGAAACGCACAGATTTCTTCGTTCCACTTATACGGATCCATTCAGCGGGTACGTGTGACACATCACCTGTGCGTACTTCAATAAGATGGTCAATGTCAGACACTCGAGCATAGATCAAAGACGGTCGTTTAAGAATGCGGCGTACCTCGAGTAAATGTTCCTCGAACGCCTTTTCGTCCTGATCAAGCACGGAATGCCATTCTTGTATCAACGGATATCGAGATGGATCCGTGTAAAGCTTGTCTTTTTCACAGCGTCGTGCATGTGGAATAGAGAGTGCTTCGACAGCTGAACGAACCTCAGCTCGTGCTGCGCTGAGATCCCAAATCGTGGAGTCTAGTAATGAGTTGCCAGTAGAAACAGATGGATCAAATTCCAGTGTAACGCGGTGCAGGGCAAGTAATATTGTTGCAAGTTCAGATGGTTCGACCAAAAGATGCATAATTCGCGTCAATCCTCGCATGAGGTCAGGAAGGTTGGTAAGAAGTGCGATGGCGCGGAGCAAAACCTGAGATCTGCATTCACGAAGCAGACTTATAGCATCTGCGCGAGCCTGAATTGTCTTGGCATCGATGAGTGGATGTCGAATCCATTGGCGAAGAAGACGGCGTCCCATGGGGGTGATACATTCGTCTAAAAGCCACAATAGGCTGCCATGCACTTGATGATCCGTTGCATTCTGTAAGAGTTCAAGATGCTCCATTGTTACACTGCTGAGTAACATACAAGAGCGTGATGTAAATGAGGCATAGTTGTCGACATGCTGGAATGCAGATGTCATGTTGTACGTTCTCAGATGTGTGCACAACATGGCCAGTGCATCTTGGACACTGTAAGAAAGCTCTGATAGAATCCATGCCAATGCATTACCTTGAAGAAGTGCGTCAAGTGGACATACTTTATCGCACGACTCTAGACGCACTAGAAACGCAGTTTCCATTTTGTATAGCTGTATATGGTGTCGTGTCACTCCGTTAATCGATGCAGGTGAAAAAACAAGTTCACGGGGTGCAAGATGAGCAAGACGGGTTCTCAATGCATCACGCGTTAATCCATCTTCCCAATTGTCATATGTAATGGTAGATGTCGGCATGTCGATGGCGACAAGCGCTAATGAGCCAGGACGAGGCTCTGTAATGGCGCAAATAACTTGCTCAGCGCTCTGATCAGGACTAGACACATCATCGATCCATGTACTGGATGTATATACTGCTGTAACTTTTCGATTAAATGGCTTATGCATAGCTCCTGATGCTGCCTTGAGCGCGCGAGTCTCAGTCTGCCGTGATACGCCAACTTTGTATCCCTGAGCGATAAGGCGTTTGATGTGAAAGTAAACACGTGTCACTGGCACCATAGCTGTCACTAAATTTTTCTCAGTATAGCAGGCAATATTCAGTACTTGACTTGCAATGCGTGCATCTTGCTCGAAAAACTTCATCTTGTAGCCGACTTCCACGAGTAACAGCATACCTGGATTTTCGGCTTTGAGTTGAAGCACTTGTCGCTCTAAAGGGGTATAATTATCATCCTTGCGAATTTGAGTTATTGGAACTTCGATATTGGCACCATCAGAGGCACGCTTTCGGGGCACGACACGTCTGGGCGGCCCTGACATGACCGGTGCATGCTATCAGCATGGATCTCCACATGTACCTCAAGGATGTGTATATTGCCACGTGTAAAATGCAACAAGCCGAGCGGTGTCATACCAACGTCGAGCTGATGGCGTCGACGCTGCTGGTGAAACAGCATGTTAAGTTTATCCAACAACTGGAACAGAAGCGAGACAGTAGCTTGGCATACCACATGACCGCACATCTTCGTATGAATGGTGTGTACTGGGGCGTCTGCGCACTCGAATTAATGCGTGCTGGTGATGCACTTGACCGCGAAGCACTCATTAAGTTTGTCATGAGTTGTTACGATGGATTGACTGGTGGATTTGGTGCATATCCATCTCATGATGCACACATACTCAGTACACTTAGCGCCATCCAAATCCTGGCCTTGAAAGATGCCTTAGATGAGCTTGGCGAACGCCGCACCCGTATTGTTGAATTTGTATTGAGTCTACAACGTCAAAACGGTTCGTTCCAGGGTGATAAGTGGGGTGAAACAGATACGCGCTTTTTGTACTGTGCGGTTAGTGCTTTAGCCCACCTGCATGCCCTGGATATGCTGGACAAAGAAAAGACCATCCAATGGCTTTTGCGTTGCTCCAATTTTGACGGTGGCTTTGGGCTCACGGAAGGAGCAGAAAGTCATGCGGCACAGGTGTTTACATGTGTGGGTGCGCTTTCGATACTAAACGCTCTGGATCGAATTGACCAAGACACATTGGCGTGGTGGCTCGTGGAGCGACAAGTGCCTGGAGGTGGTTTGAACGGACGCCCTCAGAAACTGGAGGACGTCTGTTACAGCTGGTGGGTGCTATCATCATTAAGCTTGATAAATCGATTGCACTGGATTGACGCAGATAAGCTGCAATCATTTATCCTGTCAGCGCAGGACCCTGATCGTGGTGGTATTGCCGACAGGCCAGAGAATGTGGCTGATGTCTTTCACACACAGTTTGGTGTCGCTGGACTGTCCCTCCTCGGTTACGAAGGCCTCGAGCGCGTGGACCCCACGTACTGCATGCCCTATTCTGTGACACAAAAACTACATATAAGCCGGCCATACCAGGATCTAGCTTCATAGCTTGTTGTATATATGGTGCTCGTAGCGCAGAACGATGTAATTGGTTGATTAGCCCAAGACATCTACATCGGCGGTAAATTGTGGTTCATCAGCCAGGGAGAGACTCACGAGGGCTTGTAGGGACGGTGATAGGCTCAGGCCGGTGCCCTTGCTACCATCTAGCTCTGAAGAATGCTTCGATACCCTAGAGAGATCGTCGGTTTGGGACGCGGCAGCGGGATCATCACTGATATGCGGAGGCACGGCATGGTTTTGTCGAGGTCCATCCTGCCATTGAGCTTGGTCCCGTAGCGTGCCTTGTGTATGAGACAGCTCCGCCGAGTTATTCATAGTGGGACGAATAGGAGCCAATGGCCACAAAGAAGGTGTAGACGCCGTCATATAATCTGTTGGCGAGGGAGCGCCGTACTCTGCGGCGGAGTCATAGGAAGAGCTGCTTTTGGATGGATAAGCGTACAAACCACCACTGCTACCGCTTAAGGGCGAAGAGGCAGCATCGCGCAATTGTGAGCCACTGCTCAGCATTACAGTCTCCTGCCCTCGAGGGGGCGCAGCAAAGGTAGTATCAGTAGAGGTTATCGACTGACCCGATACAGTATGGGGTAAGTACGTAGCAGAAGACGCTGGTGCCTGGGGGAGAAGCAAGGTACTGGAATAGGCTGGTGGTTTCTGTGATAACGGGTGCGAAGACAAGTCTGAAGAAAGCGCGGGATAAAGATTCGTTGTGGGAGGAGCCATTAAGGGCTGCGTGCCGGGAGCAGCATCGGCTGTACTGACTGGCTGCTCGCTTGCAGAAGTAAAAAGGTAGGAAGGAAGGGTTGCATTATTGGAAGACGCGGGAGGCAACACGGTTGATGGAGACGAGGCAGATGCCGGACGTTGCTGGTACTCTGATGGCATGCCTTGCCTAGAAGGCATGCGCGAAATCATTGCGGCCTGAGGATAAGAAGCACTAGCAGACGACGTCTGTGTATAGATAGGATGTTGGGCCTGAAGTGTAGATACATTCGGCCGGGTGAATGAATTCACAGGACCTTTGGGCTGTGAGTTCTGCATCGTCTGCACAGGATTAGGCATCGAAGGCGGCGACTGGTAATATGTAGAAGACGTCGTGTACGATGACCAGTCCGGGTATGACGACAAAGGTGCATCCGCAGGCGCATAGCTCGATGAGGTGGCCGTGGACATAGTCGGAACAGTTGAGGCAAGCGCTTGGGTGGACTGCCTAGTCTTGGTAGCGGAAACAGAAGAAGCAGGAGCAGGCTGTGCCACAGCATATGAGCCGGCTGGCTCGCTTATTCCCAAGTAAGGAGAGGCATTGGATGCGTTGGCGGATGGGCGACGGTAAGATATATACTGAGTCGAAGGCACCGATGCATCAGCACTCGGAGAAAGGCGGACGTACGGTGATGGGCTCGCCTCAGGTGCGGCATACGTGGACGCAGCATCTGTCAGCTCATTCGATGCCACTGGCGGCCAAATCTGGCTGGTCTGGACGGACGGAAGATTGGAATGTGCAGGAGAATTGGGCGCAGTGTCCGAAAAGTGCGGTGTGACCTCAGGCGCAGCACTCGGTTTGGTCGGCGTGGACGATCTGGGAACAGCCCCTCCAGAGTAGATAACAGCCCGCTCACCGAGTGGTTCGGATTTAGCTGGCGTGTTTGTCTTGGGTGTCTGCGATACAGGAGCATTAGGTGCAGTTGAGAATGCGAGTGGCACTTTGGGCGAGGCCAACGGTCCAGATCCATTGGAAGAATGAGGAGCGGGAGATGGCGACGTATGCTGGACTGTGGAATCTTGCGTAGAGGTGCCGGTAGTTTTAGGGATCTGCATAGGTTCTTTTGCCTCACCCATCGACTTGGACTTCACTGGAGCAGCGTTGGGTTCGACTTTGCTAGCCATGGATGGCCTACTCGGTACATTTGATGCGCCCTTCTGTCCAGTCTTTGTAGGCGTTTCGTTTTTAGCAGACATCTTAGCAGGCGGCTTGGACTTTGATGGCGTCTTGATTCTCCTAAAAAAGCCACTAAAAAGACCTTTGCGCTTGTTTTCGTCGCCATTTGAGGTTGTTGGATTCTGTTCTGGCTGCGAGGGTTGACGAAAGCCAAAGTACCTGCCAGGAGTTGTAGGAGGCTTCGACGTGTCTGGCTTGCGCGCCGGTGTGGATGTGGCTCGGTTGGGCTGTGATGTAGCAGAAGGTCTGGGAGGTGTCGAAACAGGGCCAGGCTGCTTGGGGGGTTGAGGAGTTGATGTGAGCGGGGGCTGGGTTGGTGGCAAAGCATCGTCAGCAGTATCCTTGACAGACTGGGAAAGAGCCGGAGTTTGAGGCTTACTTGGGTTTGGTGACACAGAACTGACGGGCGTCTGCGAGTCAGACAAGGTGCCCCCGGTAGATGGCTTGGACCCAGGCAAGAGACCGAATTGGTTGAATTCTCGGCCTTGATTCGCAGAATAGGAAGACTGGGGTGGGATTTGTGGACGACCAAGAGCAAACATCTCAGAATCCAGCAGCAGGTCAGGGTTGCTCGTCATGGCTGGGCCGCGCAGAGCGTTTCCCTCCTTCATAGGGTCGATATCACCTGGGGGAGTAAAAATGGGGTAAGGGCTATCTGTGACACCGATGCCCATACCCTCTGGTATAGTGATGCGACATAAGCCCGATTCGCTCTTCGAGATTTTTGAGATACCCGTCACATCCGTTTGAGAAAGAGAGGACAGTGCACCTGGGCGACCAAAACGTGCGCGACTCGGACCACGCAAACTTGTTTGACTCATTGCCGTGGGAGAACCAGGGATGTAGGGTGAGGTATATCCCGCAGGGCCACCGTTGGCAAATGAATCCGTTGAAGGTGCAAATGACATGGAACCATATGGTGATCCAAGCCCCCCTTTGCGAGAAGCAGCAGACATCTCACTAATTAATACATCAATTTCACGGGTATCATTGAAGCGACGACGGCGTCCGGGCGCCGCAGCCGAATGAACGCTAGTGGTAGAGGTGTAGCGGTCCTGGCGGACACGCGACCGAGAAGCACCGGGCATGTAAAAATTTCGAGACTTGTTGCCGCTAGGATCATAAGAAAGCTTGGATGTGGATAGGCTCATGCCACTGGGTCTCTGTTGCTGAGCGATGCCCTTCTGAGACATGGTGGATGTAGAAGAGAGGCCTGACCTTGATTGAGAGGCTTTCGTAGCCATTTAACAAATGAGATACACTCGATGCTGAAAAGAGCGTTTTGTGAGACGCACTTGGCAAAGCGATTATATCGGATGCAAGAGCGCTCGATACGAAAGCTTGGTACTAGACAGGGCTCGACTCGGCAAGTGTCTGTTAGAAAACGATTCTTAGTTCACGACGATAAGCCTCGTCGCGAACGAGCAGATCGCCTATTTCCAATTCAGTGGATGATTGGTGCACGTTGTACCGATGAACGCCAATTGATACAAAGTAGGCCACGGAATTCGGGGGAATTATGCATACCAAGCTTATGTCATTCACATAGGCACGCGGTTCTGCCTGAATCGACACTGATGTGCAGCCAGGGTGCTGCTGCATGCGCTTGGCGGCTGGGACCGCATGATGTACAACAATCTTGTAAAATTATTTGTGTGTGACGCGCAGAATATAAGCACATTGGCCATAAACACGATGGAGAGCTGTGCGTAAGGGTATATGCATACAATTATCAACGAAAACGTAGCTATAAGGGTGTCTACTTATTCGCCGTCTTCATCAGATGATGCAGGAGGAAGTGGTATAGCATCATAGCCGCCGCCTAACTCAGTTTTTGCAAACTGCCGCTCCAGTCGTTCCTCTTCTTCCTCTAGAGCAAACTGGTCTGCTGCCTGTGTGACCTCTTGGCTGCTTCGACATCCGCGGTAGCGTGCGAAAAAAGAGTGGTTTAATGCGGGAAAATTTGATCCCCACGCAAATTTTGATAGGAGCTGATCGCCCAGTGGCTTTGCTTGACAGATGTAGAAGGCCGCGGCAAGTGCCTCGACACAGTTCAGCTTAAATGGCTTGCCGTAATTAACTGGATTCGTCGCCATGAGGCGCGGCAGCAGGCGCTCGTGTGGACTTTTGATTTTGCCAAAAGGTATTTCGTCCAAACGAGCCCAGCTGCATTCTACCACGGCTACGCCATATTCGCGCAAAATGGGTGCATCGGCAGGTGAGAGTACTTGCGTAGCATGAGGCGTGAGCACAATGCCTCGGAATTTCTGGTTAACGCGCATTTCCTTGATCAATCCATGCCTGGCAAGTTTTTTACCGCTGCACCGACGTGGGTCGCAGTGCTGAAAGTCCCACATAGCGACAGGGACAGGCGTCGAAAGATCAGTGGCTGACCCGAGATCGTCTTCGCTGTCATCTTCTGATTCGTCATCCTGGTCCTCGCTTTCTTCGTCACCACTGTCTTCTTCTTCTTCGCCTGTGCAAAGCGACTCTGGCGGTTCTGGGTTTTCAATGAGCACGTTAACAGCATGTGCATCATCCGATCTCGATCTCCGGCTACGACCTCTTCCACGCCCATACCCACCACGTGGACGAACCATGGGGGCAATGTTCTTCGCGACCCCCATTCTTGCGCCTCCAGGTCGAGCGAAGCTTGACCGACCTTGCCGGTTTTGTCACGTGATGTGTGGGGATGACAGCCGTGGAGAACCTAGGGGAGCCCCACCATTGGTGGGTTTTTAATATGAGCCTACACAGTGTATGCTTTTCATGGTGAGTCAGCACCCGGAGGCCGGAGCCGCGTGTATATAAACTCCTCGACAAGCAGGGTAACTTCGCTCATTACGTACAGACAATGCCTTACGATCCGTTTAAAGAAGACGAAGCATTTGAGCGGGAGGTTCAACAAGTGAAGCAATGGTGGAGCTCACCACGCTTTGCCGGCGTGACGCGCCCATACACGGCTGAGTCTGTCGTGAGTAAGCGCGGTACTGTCCGCCCCCAGTACCTCTCCAACGAGCAGGCCAAAAAAATGTGGACCCTCCTTGAGAAGCATGCCCAGAACAAGACTACGTCCCACACTTACGGTGCACTGGACCCTGTCCAGGTCTCCCAGATGGCCAAGTACCTTGAGACCGTTTACGTGTCTGGTTGGCAAAGTTCGAGCACTGCCAGCTCGACAAATGAGCCTGGGCCGGATCTGGCTGATTACCCGTCGAACACAGTGCCCAACAAGGTTGAACATCTGTTTATGGCTCAGCTCTTTCATGATCGCAAGCAGCAGGATGCTCGCCGCTCAATGATCCCGGAACAGCGTGCGAAGACACCATACATCGATTATCTCCGTCCGATTGTAGCTGATGCCGATACTGGTCACGGTGGTCTGACTGCTGTGATGAAGCTTGCCAAGATGTTCGTTGAAAAGGGTGCGGCTGGTATCCACATTGAGGACCAGGCACCCGGTACGAAAAAGTGTGGTCACATGGCCGGCAAGGTGCTCGTGCCCATCTCAGAGCATATCAACCGTCTAATTGCGATTCGTCTTCAGTTCGACATTATGGGTGTCGAAAACTTGGTGGTAGCTCGCACGGATTCTGAGGCTGCCACGCTCATCACGACGAATGTCGATGAACGCGACCATGCCTTCATTCTGGGGTCAACGAACCCCACTCTGCAGCCTCTGGTCGAGGTAATGAACGCTGCTGAGCGAAGCGGCAAGCAGGGTGATGCCCTTGCTGCTGTCGAGGAGGAGTGGACGAAGAAAGCTGGTCTGACGCTCTTCGCTGATGCCGTCGTAGATGCCATGGCCAAGAAAGGTGTCTCCAAGAAAGTGCAGATGGAGTACAAGCAGGCAGCTTCGAAGCTTTCAAACCGTGCTGCTCGGGACCTTGCCGCCAAGCACGGCATTGACGCTAAGAGCGGTTTCTTCTGGGATTGGGATGCACCTCGTACACGTGAGGGTTATTATCAGTACCGTGGTGGTACCCAGTGTGCTGTGCATCGTGCTGTGGCCTTTGCTCCCTACGCGGACTTGCTCTGGATGGAAACCAAGTCGCCTATTTTGGCCCAGGCTAAGGAGTTCGCTGATGGTGTGCATGCTGTATATCCGAAACAGTGGCTTGCATACAACTTGTCTCCCTCGTTCAACTGGGATGCTGCCAAGCTTTCGGAGCAGCAGATGAAGGAGTACGTCTGGGACCTTGGTAAGCTCGGCTTCGTCTGGCAATTCATCACCCTGGGTGGTCTGCACTCGAGTGCTTATATCAGCGACCTTTTCGCCAAAGGCTTCGCCAAAGAGGGTATGAAGGCCTACGTAACGCTTGTGCAGCGCCGTGAGCGTGAGATCGGCTGCGATGTCTTGACGCACCAAAAATGGAGTGGTGCTGAGTTCATTGACAACTTACTCAAGACCGTTACCGGTGGTGTATCCTCTACAGCTGCCATGGGCAAAGGTGTGACTGAGTCGCAGTTCTCAAAGTAACTTCTTGTGGATGATAGTTTTACCCTCGTTAATTTATCGTCGGGTGTGTACATCCATGTCGGTTGTCAGCATAGTAAATACATGACAAAGGAATTTTCGTGCTTGCGGTGTCTGCCGTGCTTATGTAACGAGTCTGCTTGCGAAAGTTGCTCGTCTATTCCTCGCGTCGTCTTGCTGTCAGATTGATACTTGGAAGCCAGCTTCTTCGATCTGCGGTGGCATTACGTGTGCCTTTACTAGCGGTGTGGAACTGTGATGAAATTTCTCCGTCATATCATGTATATTCGCGCGCTCCGACAGGCAGTCGCTTCCACTTCGATATACATGACAAGCTCATTCCGACTTGCCTCTTCCTCGTACCTGGTGCACTGCAGGCCAGGGGGTGCGTCGAATGACTATCTCAGCCGTCTTTATGCGCTTTGTTCCAATTTCTTCAGTGGTCCTAGCTCAGGTATGCCAGTGATCGCTGCAGCAGGTGCCCCGGTGTTCGAGGCAGCCGAGCATGAGTCAGATGCGTCCCCTCTTGATTGGGATGGTCTTTTACGAGCAGCGCCAAAGAAAAAGGTGTCCCATTCTCGGAAAGCCATGAGGGCTGCAAACAAAGGTCTGAAGGATCGTGTTGGTACGTATCTAGTCAAATTATCATTGCTAATACCAGATATCGTGCACTGCGAGGCATGTTCACGCCCAAAATTGCAGCACCATTTGTGTGAACATTGTTATGGCGACTTTGCTCGTAACTTGAAACGGATGAACAAAGCATCCGGTGCATAGACTGTAGAGCTATGGACTTTGGGTCTTATTTGTGTGGTGCGGTTTGCTTGTCATTTGCGATTAGTGGGAGATATCAGAGCATCCGAAAAAAACTAGAAGCGTGTAAGCATCGACGAGGCACGTGTGTGTACACGAGAGATGGAGAAGCAAAAACGGCCTATTTTGACTCGAAGGCTAGTGGAGCCCAACAAGATTCTTCATGCTCCGTCGGGTGGCAGGGGATACCCTTGCGGCCAGAGCCACAGCCAACCGTTCACGGCACATCATGACGCAGCATCATATCGCCCACTAGATCGGAAGAGCACACGTCTGAACTCA
>ERZ500990.206-NODE-206-length-21630-cov-7.356987_pt1 | contig 21630 bp, 15 predicted proteins | sample MGYA00248876_ERZ500990 | MGnify/ENA primary metagenome ERZ500990 (study PRJEB25958, sample SAMN03398517) | human skin metagenome | study: EMG produced TPA metagenomics assembly of the Human Skin Microbiome Metagenome (human skin metagenome) data set.
AATCTTAACAAGCGGTCCAGTTACAACACAAAAACCTGCTCAATCCATGGTGTCCCTACAAATGGGAAATAATACTCAGAATTTTCCTCGAAAACACTATTACAGAACATTGTATCAACCAAAAGGTGTTTCTTGTCATCGGACAGACGAATTCAAGGTGCTTCGAGCAAAAAAATCGAATGCAATGGATCTAGATGATCAGCGTATGGAACGACGTCTTGATAAACTTCTTCATATATATTCGCCTGAATTTTCTTCATTTAAATTAAACGAATTTTCCTCTGAACATTCAAGCCTATTGCTAAGAGGTAATCAAGTTTGGGATATGTTTCGTTCTAGACACGAGCAAAGATTGCATCGCTTGCAAGCTATTAGGCGCCCTGCTGAGCAAAATGTTGTAAAATGGCAGGAAGATGCCGAGCAACCAAACTGTTGCATTTGTCGAACACCTTTTTCTTTGGCTGTTCGTCGACATCACTGCAGATTATGTGGCCGACTAATATGCTCATCGCCACACCTTCCGAATCTCTTACAGCCACAAAAAGCGGAACAATTAAATCTATGGGAGCCTTGCAGTTCGTTGATGGTGTGTGATGCATCTAGCAGACAATTCCGTGAGTTTCCTGTTCGTCCTACGATGAATGCGTCTCCTGACCAGTGGCGCGCTTTCGAAGACGATGAGCTATTCTCGATACGGTTTTGTAAAGATTGTAAAACTAAAATATATCGAATCATGCTCCGAAACCGAAGAAAAAGGACCTCTACACCTGAACTGTTCTATGAGGTATGTAATGATGTCAGAATTAACACTTACCCGCAGAAATTGATTTTGTTGGAAAGAGAAATTCACGAAGCTCTTCCGGACTTCCATGAAATGATTTTCGGGCTACAGTACGTGACCATCGCTTGTATATCTGGCTTTTAACAATCAGGAAAAATGATGCAAATATGTCGCTCGCCTCTTCCGCGCAGGACAGTCAAGCTTTGCAGTCAAGTGCCGTTCAAGCTAGAAAAGATCTTTTGGCTCGATTTATGCAGTATGAAGAATTGGCTCGTAAAATAGCGTCTCTACCCCCCACGATCGATGGCATCAACTCACCAACGCAAAAGCGGTTGCAACAAGCTATCCTAGCGCGAGCCACACTTTTCCTACAAAAACACGTACGTTTCAAACATTTCCGCATTGCTTATCTCAACAGATGTTTCCTTTACAGAACCTGCCTTCCTCCAACCCGCACAAATCCAAGAGCCTAGCTCGAGTTCAAACGCTAAGGATGCCTCCCGATATACAAGAACAATTGCAAGTCCTCGGCACACAAGAGATGCTATTGATGGAATACATTGAAAGTGCTCAAAATGCACGCAATTTGGATGATGTCAATTCGTTGCAAGCGAATTTGAATGAAATTCGATCAGAGATCGCTAGGTTACATGAGGCGCAAATCGACTCAGTTCAAACATAATAGTGACTCACGGCTGCTGAAGCTTCAAGATCTGTCATGTTAAGTAAAATAGACTCACTTCACTCTGTAGCCCGTCACGCTTTGATGCCAGACTTTCAATCAATTTGTCGACGCGATCGCTTCAAGATGTCAGTAAACAAAAGCTTACGCACGATTCCCCCATAATGAATTCGATCCGTTTTTGAACATTGACCTTAGCTTCTGCGATGTCTTGTCGAGCCAAGACAGGTCCAATCCGTTTATACACTCGTGACTCTGGTTCTAGGCTTCCAAGTTCCTAAGAGAGTGAGTCCTCTCTGAAATCCTGCTCACTAACCTTCAGCACTTGCTGATTTTCCGTTAATTGAGAAAGAAGTTGCTGATGCGTGTCTACTGCATTTTCAAACTCTACGATAGAGAACAAATTAGCGCTCAATAACGTTTCATACCGGATTGTATCTCCTGAAAACGCGGCAGTATGGACTTGATCTGATCTGTCGCCATGTCTGTTGCTCACGTAACAGATCTGCAACGACACACAATCTAAGTTCAATAGGAGTATCACGTGGCAATGTGTCATCATATATTTAAGATGCACCCTTTTTGTCAATTCAGGGGCCAATTCTCGGAATTCCTTAAACAAGGATTGGAATTGAGCCAATCCTTGGAATTCCAGGACCGCTGAGGGGTTTGAAACGGGGTAGTGTTTTCATTGACTGTATGCACGGTGCCATGAATCTCGCACCAGTATGAAGCTATGTGTGGGGCCTTTATTTTTTTTGTTACGTGATAAGTCGGGAATGGGGTGGTGATATTAGAAGTGTGGTGACAACCCGGACGCATTATTATGAACGACTGCATGTATTCGAGGGCCCTTTTATCGACATGTAGCTTATTCAGGGGATAGGCAGCATGGAACCGGGTACTTCGAAGAAAATTGTTATCGCGAGGGTTGAACTATAAAAGGTAAGCTTGGATAACTCAAGCTGAAGATAACTTCAACCTCCTTTTTCGCGATGCAGTTCTCATTCCTTGCCTTTGTTGCCACGCTCGTTACGTTTGTTATTGCTGCACCCGCATCACAGCTTGAAGGTCGCAACATTTTCGGTGGTAAAGCTACATGGTATTCGGCAAAGATGAGCGAAGGGAACTGCGGTTGGTGGAGCACTGATGCCGACCACATCGTTGCCTTAAACACTCATCAGTATGGAAGCACAGACACCCGCAGTGAGCACTGTGGTCGTCTTATCCGTATTGTGAACGAAAAGAACAAGAAGGTCATTCACGCCGTTGTCGCCGACTCGTGTCCCTCATGCGAACCAAACTCGCTCGATCTTAGCAAGGGTCTCTTCTCGTTGCTAGCTGATGGTGATATGGATTCTGGTGTCTTCCCTATCTCCTGGAGCTTCCTCTCATAAGTACAAATTTGAACTACCGAAACTCTGCGAAACTGGGTCAAGGCAGGGGTTACAAAAATATCACCGAACTATACACATTAACACTCGTTTCGGGACACGAATGTCCCAATTACGTGTGCGGTTCATATCCATTCAGTGATGTTCAGACAAACATATATTTACGGTTTCATAGATTTTAAATGCGCTTGGTTTGCATTGAGTATTGCTTTAAAAGTTGGTTGAAATGAGATAGCAGGTCACTTAATATACCGCGCCTGTGGGGAAATGACTAATCTGGTGTAGAGTCACACAATGGGCAAATCTTCGTTGGCAAGTCATGCATTTGTAAGCAGTTACTGCGGAGTTTGCTGACAACATGAAGCTGCTGTAATGCATCAAATCAAAGCTTGAGCTGCGCTGATGAAACAAGATGTTGTGATTGGTTAGATCAGAAGCTAGGACCAGTGACCGGTCTCATCACCGCAACCGGAGGTTAACTCACAACATCATGCTTGCTCGACAAGTAGTCCGTGTATCACGGGCATCAGCTCTACGACACGCTGTCAAACCTAGTACATCGTATTTCAGGGGTGCCTTTTTTGGAAGTTATTCTAAGGATGTAAAACTTCAATGTTTGCCGCACTTAACCCCTTGCCGGTCCTTCCAAACTGACCGCATTCTTCGGGAGGAGGCTATGGAGGTGGAAACTGATGAGCGTGTGGTAGACGAGGTCGATGTTCTTATTGTTGGAGGTGGCCCTGCAGGCCTCAGTGCTGCAATTAGAGTCAAGCAGCTTGCTGAAGCTAAGGGTGAAGACATCCGTGTTGTCTTGCTCGAGAAAGGAGCAGAAATTGGCAACCACATTCTTTCCGGTGCCGTAATTCAAACAGATGCGCTGGATGAGTTAATTCCAGACTGGAAAGAGAAGGGTGCCCCGTTGAATCAGCCTGCGTTGCATGACAAGATGGTGTTTTTGACTGAATCAAATGCTATTCCTATGCCGCATCCTCCACAGATGAACAATCATGGTAACTACATCGTATCACTTTCACGTGTTGCAGCATGGCTGGGAGAGCAAGCTGAGGCTGCAGGAGTAGAAATTTATCCAGGCTTTGCAGGTGCTCAGATCGTTTGGGACGAGGACTCGAACGGCATGAAACGAGGAATCAAAGGCGTTGTGACAAACGACATCGGTCTTAACAAGGAACGTAAACCTAAAGATAACTACGAGCCAGGTATGGAATTCCGGGCTCCTATAACTCTTCTTGCTGAAGGTGCGCATGGCTCACTTTCGCTTCAGGCGATAAAAGAGCTCAATCTCAGGGAACAAGCCGGCGCCGATCCTCAAACTTATGGCATTGGTATCAAAGAAGTATGGCGCATCAAACCTGAAAATCATGAAGCAGGTTTGGTTGCGCACACTATGGGTTTCCCTTTGAGTTTAGATACTTATGGAGGCTCCTTTATGTATCATATGGAGGACAACATGGTCTCGATTGGACTTGTCGTTGGACTGGACTACAGCAACCCATATTTGAGTCCGTACCAGGAGTTTCAACGCATGAAGCATCATCCATTTTTTGCAAAGGTTCTTGAAGGTGGACAATGCCTTGCTTATGGTGCGCGCGCGCTTAATGAGGGTGGTTACCAATCTATTCCTAAGGTTCACTTCTCTGGCGGTGCTTTGGTTGGATGTTCAGCTGGCTTTTTGAACGTGCCAAAGATTAAAGGAACCCACAACGCCATGAAGAGTGGCATGCTTGCTGCCGAAGCGGCTGTGGAAGCTCTCACCAACCGCAGTGAAGAAGACCCTTACAAACCAATTGACATCTCTGAGTATAAGAACAAGCTTGACAAGAGTTGGATTATGCCTGAGCTATATGAGGTTCGCAATATCCGACCAAGCTTCCATGCGTTTGGTTTCCTCGGGGCCTTGCTTTACTCGGGCCTTGACACACTGTTCTTCAAGGGCAGAGTGCCATGGACGTTCCACCACGAAAAAGAAGATCACCAATACACAAAACCTGAGTATCAATGCAAGCCAATCAATTATCCAAAGCCCGATGGAAAGCTGTCATTCGATATTTTGACATCTGTGTCTCGCACAGGTACCAATCACACTGAAGACCAGCCCGTTCATTTGGTTGTCAAGGATGGCGACTATAAAGGACACGTTGAACGCAATGTGGGTACGTTTAACGGTCCTTTAGGCCGCGTGTGTCCAGCCGCTGTATATGAATACGTGGACAAAGAAGATGCGAACGGTGATGAAGATGCGTGTGGCAAAAAGTTCGTTATCAACAGCCAAAACTGTATTCACTGCAAGACTTGCTCTATCAAGACGCCAGACCAATCTATTGTTTGGACCGTGCCAGAAGGAGGTGGTGGTCCCAAATACTCGCTCACATAGATGATGTACTGTTGATAAATGTGATACGTTCGTGTGTGCAGATCGTGGGATGTATTTGAACTCGGCCGGGACCACGTGTCGATTTCGATACCGAGGTTTGGGTCTATGAACAATCCTTCCTATTCACCAGATGCCGACAGTCAGCGTAGATAAGGCACTTCTTTTTGAAGGCCTAGGACATGAATATACCACTCAAGAATTTGATGAACTCTGTTTCCAATTTGGAATTGAGCTCGACGATGATACAACGGAAGAGGTGGCAGGAACAGATGAGCGCCCAGCCTTGAAAATTGATATTCCTGCAAATAGGTACGATTTGTTGTGCTTTGAGGGTATCTTGCGTGCGCTGAGGGTGTTCCTCAAACTACAAGAGCCTCCTATGTATCGCTTGTCAACTCCAAATGAACTTGTTACCATTCGACTATCGCCGGATACTGCGAAGATTCGCCCGTACTTCGCCGGGGCTATACTGCGTAACATCAAGTTCACTCAGGCGCGTTATGACAACTTTATTGATCTTCAAGATAAGATTCATCAAAATCTCGCAAGGCACAGGACCCTTGTCGCGATTGGTACTCATGACCTCGATACGATTCAACCTCCTTTTGTGTATGAGGCGTTGCCTCCGAACGAGTTCAGATTTGCCCCATTGAATCGAGAAGAAGTCTTTTCAGGTTCGGAGCTGATGGAACTGTACGAAAAAGATCGAAATCTGGGTCGTTATTTGCCCATTATAAGGGACAGTCCTGTGTACCCCATCATTTTTGATAGCCGGCGACAGGTCTTGTCAATGCCTCCTATCATCAATTCCAATCACTCGAAGATTACACTTGACACGAAAAATGTGTTTATCGACGTAACAGCATTGGATAAGACGAAGTTGGATATTGTAATCAATGAGTTGGTCGCTATGTTCTCGGAATACTGCTCTGAGCCGTACGTGATTGAACCAATTCGCGTCATATACCCTGATGGCCGCGAAGTCATAACACCCAACCTGGATCCACGAAAAACAACCTTGCACGTGTCATACGTGAATCGCTGCACAGGCTTGAAGCAAACGGGAGAGGAGATTGCTGGGCTGCTGAAACGCATGGGACACGGTGCATGTCCATCGGCGTCTGACCCTGATATTGTCGATGTTCTAATCCCAGTAACACGACCTGATATTCTACATGAATGTGACTTGATGGAGGATGCGGCTGTGGCTCATGGGTTCGACAACCTGCCAAAAACCTTCCCGCAAACCAACACGGTGGGAGGTCCGCTTCCCATAAATAAACTGGGTGATGTAATTCGGCATCAATGTGCTCAGTCAGGATGGCTGGAAGTGCTCCCACTTATTTTGTGCTCACACGATGAAAACTTCGGATGGATGAACCGCTCTGATGATGGCAAAACAGCAATTGTTCTCGAAAATCCCAAGACTTCAGAGTATCAAATTGTGCGTACATCGTTGCTTCCGGGTATCCTTAAAACGATTCGCGAAAATAAAAATCACGCTCTTCCTGTCCAAGTTTTTGAAGTATCAGACGTTGCATTCAAAGATGCTGGTGAGAAGCAAAGAATGGCGCGCAACGAAAGGCACGTTGCAGCAATTTACTGCAACAAAGCGGCAGGTTTTGAGATTGTGCATGGTCTTTTGGATAAACTAATGATGATGCTGGATGTACCTCGTATATTTAATGGTGACGAGAAAGCCCAGCGTGGTTATTATTTGCGTGAGGCAGAAGATCCATCGTTTTTCCCTGGTAGGGCGGCTCACATTGTGCTTCGCCAACCGGTGCCTTCCTCTAGAGGACTGGAATCCACCCATGATCTCAAGCAGGCGCTAGGTGGTGATCAATGTGTTGGCACAATTGGAGTCCTTCATCCTCAAGTGTTGCACCGCTTTGACCTGGCATTCCCATGTTCTGCATTTGAATTTAATCTTGAACCGTTCCTGTAGGTCACACTCGTAAGACACGTGACTAGGCGTTCTCGCATGCGAGACCTTTTGATTAGGATCCTGAGCCTACGTGTGGGGTAAAGACATTGGGACATGGGAGAGCCTGTACTAGTTGCGCCATACTCGCGGACTAGCGCCATCTCCCATGAACCAATCGGAGGAGCGAGTCTTAGGAGGGCACCTAGCTTGCTTCTTCGTCGCATGATGCCGTCGCAACGTGATATAGCACAAGATCAGATCTACACGGCGGAACCATTCGAGGACCCAACGCCAATTCCCGTGGTCCCACTTACTACTGAGACGCAAGAGCACCGTCTTAAAAACTGGGTATCCTTCTTGCAAGTCGCGAGTGCTTTCACCTTTTTGTTTTGTTCTTGGGGCTTGATCGGCTGCTATGGTACTTTTTTTGTTTATTTCAAAGACCATCTTGTTCCAGCGAATTCAGCCTCAGAACTTTCATGGATTGGATCAGTTCAAACTTTTCTGGCCATGATTGTTGGGATTTTGACTTGCCCTTTAGTCGATAAAGGAAACATGTTTTCTATGTGCACGGCGGGATCCATCATCATAGTTCTTGGTGTGATGATGGATGCGCAAAGTACAAATTATGTCCAAGTGTTTTTTTCGCATGGCATCTGCATTGGACTTGGTTCTGGTTTAATCTATCTTCCTTGTGTAACGTGCTGCTCAGAGTATTTTTCGACAAGACGCGGAGCAGCATTGGGTGTTGCAACTCTAGGAAGTAGTATTGGTGGCTTGATTTGGCCTGTTGTGTTCAACAATCTGCAGCCAAGCATTGGCTACGTATGGACAATGCGTACTATCGGTTTTATGATTTTGGGCTTGCTATTTTTTGCGCTGAGTTGCTTTCGTCCAAGAAAAGAAGCAATTGAGCCAAGAAGGATGATTGCCATGAATGTGTTCAAAGACCCGCCTTTCCTTATTTTCATTCTTGCTTATCTGCTATGCATGTTTGGACTTTATGTCCCAAATTTTTTTTTGCCTTCGTTCGGAAAGCATAGCAACTTCAGCAGCTCCATCTTTCCCTATACGACATGCCTGTCCAAATCTGGTGGTATTGCAGGACGCCTTTTGTCTATATTGTTGACCCAGCGAATCGGTGCGTTTAATTTGTTCATTCCACGCACCATCATAGCAGCTGCTCTTATCTTCGTGTGGGTTTCAATCTCACAACAGGGCAGTTTTGTGACTTTGGTGATTCTGTATGGATTCTTTACAGGATCTCTGTTGTCTTCCGTGCCAATGCTTGTGTCCATGTTGACTGAAGAAGCATCTGAGATAAACTTGCGTCTCTGTATGGCAAGCTTTATTTCTTCGTTTGGTGTGTTGCTTGGTCCACCTATTGCTGGCTCACTACTTCAAGTGGAGCCTCCAAAATACCTCCATGCACAGCTCTTCGCAGGAGTTATGTTGACTGGATCAGGGTTGTGCCTGGCCTTAGCTCGCGCCATGAAGGTTGGTCTTCACCCTATCAAACGTTTCTGAAGTTTGCTCCAAACAGGCTCTTGTGGCAATCCGTCGGAAGAGTCGTTTGCCTTACGCATTGCATCAGTTGTGTTTTCAAGGACATGTAACGTAATCAAGGGTATCTCACATAATACCTCTTCTACAAGAATCGAAGATGGATCTGAGCAATTCTATATTCTGCTTAATATCAAAGGCTAAACGAGATGCTCTGAAATGTGCCAGGACTAGTTGAAGCTCGCAGGAGAGAGATCCAATGAAGTTCGACCAGTGCAGGAAAAGAATGCTAGCCAAAGACGAGTTTACATGTTCGATCGGGCAACGATAGTATGTAAACACCTGTGTATGTTCCCCTTCGGAAAACCGTGTAAATTATACCCATCTAATTGTATGTGTTTCATTGAACCAAAGTTGCCTTCATTCCTCTGGATAGAATTCTCGTGACGCAAGTTTTTAGATCTGGCTGAGCTGGGCGGGGATCACGTAAAGATTTGGAAGACAGGTCTGATTGCCTTCGAATCCCTTAAAAATATATGAAGGCTACTGACAAGACCTTCAACCATTTTAACCCTATCTTTAATAAAGTTTTTTGTCGTTAATTCTCTTGCTCTAGTTTCGGTTACTTGTGCTAAGGACAATTAAGTCTCGATGAATGGGCACATTTTGCCAATGCTGACGCCGATTAACTCAAGTGCAAGTTCAGAAGTAGTGACATTGCTTTCAATCACAGTTCTTGAATTATGATCATTACCGAGGACGCTACTGCAGGCGGCAACGAAAAAGGTCAGAGTCGAAGATAACTCAGACTTCACTATTCAATGCGGTGGCTGCGCTGTCTACGTCCTTGGATGCTTGTGATTTTTATGAGAAGTTCAGGCTTGTTGGGCAAAAACGATCACACTAATTTTCCTTCTTTTAGGCACCAATTTATACGCTCAACGTAACTATCTTAAAACGTGTTGGGGCCCATCGGATCGATGCGCTGGAGAGAATTGGTGATTGCGATGGAATGGATGCCCGTGTGAGAAGTTTTCTAGTGCTACACTCGTCAACAAATATAGAGACCTTGTTAAGCGGAATAAACAAGATAGTTGCCCAGTGTCATAGTGCAGATTCCTCGCTAGCATATGCTTGCTACGTACGAAGAATTCCTATTAATTAATACCCGGTTACGCGCTTTGGCTGGTAAGGCTCTTCCAGATACGAAATCTCTTCGTCCGTCAACTTTACCTTGACTGCGTCGACTGCCTCATCAATCCGGCTTGTCTTGCTAAGACCAAGAATAGGTGTCACATATTTTTTGCTCAGCAGCCATGCGATAGTTACCTGTGCCATGGCAACGCCCTTCTTCTTGGCAATTTCTTCCACACGGTCAACAATGACCTTGTCTGCTTCCTCACCCTCGCCAAGGACTGCCTGACGGAACTTGTCATGAGTAGAACGTTCAGTGCTTGGCCCGTTCCATGGCCGCGCAAGAGTCCCAGACGCCAATGCGTACCAGGGAGTCAGGCCAACCCCGGTGTTCTGGCAGTAAGGGATCATTTCGCGCTCTTCTTCGCGATACAATAGGTTATATAAGTTTTGCATCGCCACGAATTTATGCCATCCGTGCTTCTCGGCAATATTTTGCAGCTGCTGAAATTCCCATGCAGCCATTGAGCTTGCACCAATGTACCGAACCCAGCCCCGCTCGATCACGTCGTTCAGTGCACGCATAATTTCCTCTTTTGGCGTCTCCCGATCAAGTCGATGAATCCAAAGAACATCAAGATAAGTTCCAAGTCGCTTAACGCTCCCCTCAACCGAGTCAAGAATGTGCTTGCGAGAAAGTCCCATTCGGTTTACAAACTCGCCGTCGTTGGTCCGCCCCCCAGCTGACCCGATGGGTCCTTTCTCGGCGCCAAAGTAGCACTTTGACATGATGACAACGCGCTCACGCGGAATATTGTACTTTTTCAGCGCCTTTCCCACAATCTCCTCTGATCTTCCATAGCTGTAAACATTCGCCGTGTCCCAGGTATTGATTCCCCGCTGGTACGCATGATGAAGCATCTCCAAAGACTCGGGCTCTTCAAGCACCCATTCAGCCCAATCCTTTTCACCGTAAGACATGCATCCCAAGATAATTTTGGACACTTTGAGGCCAGACTGCCCAAGATTGACGTATTCCATTGTGAGAGTGGATGGTTTGCAAACAGTTTCGTCGAGGCTGCCGTTTTATAATGCACGGGTCAAGAGTTTAATAACGCACTCCATCCTCCCGTATTTTGTCCGCGGTGCAACTAGCACGAACTGGAGAATCTCCGTGGACGATTCGCGGCGTGCAAGCTCACGTGCAAAATTACGACGTTGGCCAAGGTCGTGAAACCCCTAGTCCATCTACATCAAACGCAGGCCGTAGATCAACACAGGTGTAGCATCCTATTTCACCCTCTCCAGCTTGAAGTATATTTCTTGTTACCATGTTCAGGCAAAGATTCCTTGGCGCACGAAACGTGTGATACGACAAGATAGTGTGGATGTGGTTGTTATGTGTGAATAAAATCTGGCGCTTATCACCAATATCGAAATTGTTAGATTTGTGTCATTACCCTGCATATTTTTCAAATGAGAAGACACCAGCCAAGATTCTAGTGCTTTGAGGCGTCATGAGACTAACCTATATCGCTACATGCAAGCTCAATAAGACCATTAAAGACTACAGTTAATATGTGCAATATATTAACGGCGGCAAATCCTAGAGAACGATGCGCCTGTGCGACAGATCGATCAGCGGCGATATGCTCAGTTCTGGAAAGTTTATGGCGGGTGCACTATACCAAGCATCCGAGCAGTGTCAGTCTAGGGTCCGTAAAGGGAGAAAGATGGGTCCGAGAAAAGACCATGATTATAGGTGATTATGCAATGGATTCTAGTCTGACCGATCAAGGAAGTTGCGAGATTTGCAAAGTTTATAACACAATAAATAGTTAAACGTGTAGAAATAACTCGAGCACCAAATACACCGAATTGCGGAGCAAAGAAGAGCGTGATCCGACTTTGGCGATGGCCGCTAAGTGCAGCTTACAGAAGCAGGGGGCAGTTCAAGGTTCAACAATCAAACATGTTTAAGGCGTAAAAGCTAAGGTCATGACTCGGTCAATACCGAAGCCAACACACAAGACCTCCATATTAGACTATCGTCTCGTGACACGACCAGGATAGTGGTTGCATCGTGGAATTTCAACGGGTAATAGATTATTGGACAACATATCTATAAAGCGGCACCCAACTAACACAATTGAAGCCCACTGTTAAATAGGTTTTGTGATGCATATTGATTGTGGAAAGTCGCCAAAGCAAAAGTGCGATTAGGTGAACTTTCCTCAAGCCTGAAATCTCATTAGCTCATGTTGAAAGGAATAAAGACTGTTGGCCCCAATTACAGATACTCCCCATTGAGCGTAAGATGTTGATAGACAATTTACAAACTATGGAACTTTCGGACCAAATTGACTCGGCAAACATGAATGCGCTAATGGAGGACATGAGCCCAACGCAGATGCAATAGGAAATTTTTGGGTGCACGTTCTGCAACGTGTCAGTAACAAAAATACGAAAAGTAGTGGAGGGTGTGTTGATGATACTTGCCACGAAACCAAAACAACCTCATCATGTGGACGGCGTCTGGATTGGTGGCGTTGTTAGCCACAACGGCCCTTGGTGCCGAAGTCGCCAAGCAATGGAGCGTTGGCTGGGTCAATGATGTCAATCCAGATGGAAAGTTCCCTCGCCGAGCCATTGGCATCAATGGCAAGTTCCCCGCCGATCCCCTCACTGTCAACTCGGACGACTTTGTCCACATCAACTTTACCAACAAGTTTGGTGATGGACGCCCGTCCACACTGCATGCACACGGACTCTTCTTCACAAACGTCAACTACTACGATGGTGCTGCTAGTGTGACGCAGTGCCCTGTCCCGGACGGATACTCGTTCTACCACGAGATCCTCAACTCGCCAAAGAGTGGCGAGAACGCACCCAAGCAATGGGGAACATACTGGCTGCACGGTCACTACCAGGGCCAGTATGCAGACGGACTCCGCACGCCGTTCATTATTCACCGTGCCGAGGGAGAGGCGTACGACTACGACGACGACTACACGGTGGTGCTAGCAGATTGGTACCACGAGAAGAACGGGTACATTCTGAAGCATGACTACTTGAAGCAGAACGGATCGTACCCGACGCCCGACTCGGGACTGATGTACTTTGCTCACACAAAAAAGGGACTCGAGGCGAAGACCATGCCAGGCATGAACGAGAATGCGACTCTGCCATTTGAGCCGGGCAAGACGTACCGACTGCGCCTGATCAACATGTCGGCGACAACCGTGTTTGACTTTTGGATCGATGGACACGACATGGAGATTATCGAGGCAGATGGTGTGGATGTGGAGCGGTATCCGACAGACACAGTGCAAGTGGCTGTGGGTCAGCGATACAGTGTGTTGGTAAAGGCACGAGACGAGCCAACGAAGGACTGGACCATCCACGCAAACATGGAGCGGGTGACGTTCGGAGACGTGGGTGACCTGAAGCTCAACCTGACGAGTCGGCTGACGTACGGAGCGAATGGACAAGAGATGGGAGAGGTGGAGGAGCGGAGCACAAGTGGGAAGAAGCTCATGGACGACACGCAGCTTGTGCCGAAGGAAGAAGTGGGCCTGGACAAGCCAGACAAGCGCGTGACGCTGGTGGTGAAGACGGGCTTGGACAAGAACAAGGTGCCGTATGCATCGTTCAACAACACGCCGTATGCCGGACCAAAGAGGCCAGTGATGCTGACGATGCTGGGCGAGCATGGAAGCGAGGCAAGTGCGTACGAGAACCGGACCGAGGCGGTGATTGTGCCCTACAACCAAACGATCGAAATGACGATTCTGAACGACTCCGGCGGCGCACACCCTATCCACATGCACGGGACCAAGTTCCAGGTGGTGCAGCGGGCGAACGGAACGAAGGGAGAGATGCCAAAGATGCCAGAAGTGAATGAGGAGCAAAAGAACCCGATTCGCAGGGACACGGTGCGGCTAGAAGCATGGGGGAGTGTGACGATCCGCTTCCGAGCCGTGAATCCAGGAGCGTGGATCTTGCACTGTCACATGGACTGGCACCTGGCAGCAGGCATGGCGATGGTGGTAGTGCAAGCGCCCGAAGAAGCACAAAAGGTGCTGGACGTGCCGCCGTACGTGAAAGAGCAGTGCAAGGTGTTTTGGAACGAGGATGACGAGGATGCTACAGGACCGTGAGTGCGATGAGGAAGGCAGCTGTAGTATGACGATGAGTTTTCGATAATAATGATGAGTATGGATGAAAGAGCAGGAAGAGAGTCGACGAGGGGTTGTGCGCACGAGGCTATGTGAGGGGCAAGAGACCGCATGTCGTAGGGATAGGTTTAGGTGGTGGAGCACAATCCTTGCTGCACTGCAGTAGAAACACACAAAGGCACAAAGACGCTGGAGCGCGAGAATCACGATGCAAGCGAATATGGATAGTAGGATATAGTATAGGCGGAATTCTCGCATACCCAACCAACACAGTATCACACGCAAGTATGCCAAGAATGCATGCAGCCGATAGCGAGGCACGTCCCAGGTAAACGAGCAGGGGAAAGCAAAGCAAAGCAAAGCAGTCATGAACGGCGGATCATCAAAGGACTCGAGAGTGGAAGAGAATAGTTGCTGGAGCTAGAAAGACAGGGGACGTGGAAGGAGAAGGAGAAGGGGATCGGGGATCGGGGATGGCCGACGTGAAACACGAATGTATGGAAACGACAAAGCAAGCAATGACAGAGTGCAGACATAAGAGAGGGGCATGAAAATGGCGCGCAAGACAGGCGGACAACTTGGATAGAATGCAGACAGAGTGGTTATTTATGCTATGCATGCATGTCAGCTATTGTACATCTTGTGGGGTATAAGCGTATGTAGATCCAGTGATCTTTTTCAGAGATCTTTTTTTTTTGTCGTAATGCGCATCCAGCGTAGCGCCATATATTACAAGCCTGCAGCTCGGCAGGCATCTTTCGTGAAAATCAGTGTCATAGTCATTCTGAAAAGGTCGGGAAAAAGATCTTCCGATGATCTCTTGACGGTCGTTTGCATCAACGCCATTCCCATCCCTTAGTTATCAGATCCAGTCGTCGTCACCACCGCCTTGAATGGGTTGTAGCCCGTGTACGACTCATCAGGCACAATCGGGCCTGGCATAAACGTGGGCCGTGCTCCCAAGTCAACAGGTGCAGCGGTCGCGGCCGTAACCAGCGCCAGTGCCACAGCAATGGATTGGAGTGAGAATTGCATCGGAGTATTATTGATTTCAAATGTGGCGGGAAATCAAGGGGAAATTCCTACCGAGCGGAGTATTTCCACGGTGGTGCCTTTTTATACACGGACAAAAGCACAGTATGAAAACATCTTTTTTTTTCTTCTTTTCAAGCATGGTTTCTTCACGTCAAATGCCATTGGCCTGTACATGCCTGAGTATTACCCTGCTCCGACCTCTCACTTCCCTCGCTTGTGATGGTGCATGTTACCACATTTGATCACAGCAGTATATCCGAAGCCACGCGGTGGAGGTGCGGATGCAGTCATTCGATGCAACGCAGACTCGGGCGATCTGGTCGAATAACATGAGCAGCCGTCCAGATGCCGTCGGAGAATCAAAGACACATCGTTGCAACAGGAGTGCAAAGATGAGTGTGAGACATGCCTCATAGGCTGAGGAGAGATCGAAGCGTTCCGAAAATAGAAGCAGACTCGGGGCCAGCACGCTTGGGCTGTCAAATATGGATGCAGGACGAGAATGGATTGGCGGAGAACACGGACAGTGCGTCGATAGGGATAGAGAAAGTAGTGGAACGAGCCAGCAGGACCGAATACACACATGACATGCATGTCTTTCCGGACCCTGTCGAGTGCCATGCACACGATGCACGAACAGCTGCTAGAACCGCTTGTCTAACTCTACATGAACACATGCACGGACCTTTGCACCGCCTACTTTGACGTCCCATCACGTGCCGTTTGGCTGATCCTATCCACGATGTACCCCTCCGGACAGCCTGACATTTAGATGATCGCTGGGGATGTTGCGCGAACCTGGGACTTGGCAGAACGAGTGTCCGTGTCCGTGTCCGTGTCCGTGTCCGTGTCCGTGTCCGTGTCCGTGTCCGAGTCTTGAGAGAACTTGTAGCTCCACACTCACTAGGTCCCCTACATGAAAAAAATCTGGGGCGAACCACGTGTGTTCAAGGGTCTCGCTGTACAACACCACTGCTCCCCAGACGAACCCGTTCTAGCTCATGCACTTTCAACGCTTACCGATGCGAAAAACTCTCGAGGTCGTGCATCCGCCATGCTAGAGCTGCATGCTTCCGTGTTGACGAGCTTGGTGAGAGGCCTTATTGGAATGGTATTCCAAATGACTTGTTGTGAAGAACGTTCTACGCTTCCCAAGGCGGGCTACTCTATCATGCGACCAGAGGATGGCATGCCCAAATTCAAGCTTTCTCCGTTCGTGACGGCGTGTGAATTGATGCACAAGCCGCATCCTACAATACTTGAGCAGGGGTCGACCTGGTGTAAGGGTACAATCACACGCTACGACGCCAGCACATCCTCGAACTATCGTCCGCAAGAGCAGCATGGTCAAGGTTATCGGCACTTTTTTTTTTCACGTTCACGGGCTCGGACCATGACTACTATTCCAAGTGCACGGACAGCCAGCTCAACAAGATTGATGAGGACAGAGAGAGGCTGAGGGTGAGGGTGAGGGTGAGGGTGAGTGAAGGTTGGCATCTGCAAGAGCAGCAGTTTGTGCTCATGCACGAATTACCGACTGACGAACAATGGTATATGCCCTCGTTGGCGACTCAGGTGAATGCTTGGGAATAGTCCACAAATACATACAACGATACACATGTTCAGAAAGCCCAGAATCCGAAACATCAGGCGTCACCCCTAGTGAAGAATGTCGTCGTCTAGTTCTAGATCGGTATTCATTGCATCCGTTCATTCTCCTCATTCTCGTCCTTATTCATTCATTCAGAAAGCCACCTGGGCGAAAATAGCGCGAAAACAAGATGCGGCGTGCGAGATCAAGACTACGGCAACATTCAATGCTTGCAACGTAAGAATACATTTGCGCGAGGGTTCAGCAACAGGGGATCATCAGAAAAAAAAATTAAAACAAATGCGGTCAAGGGTGCACTGTTTCTGCGAACCGTGATTGTACAGGTAAAAATTGATTTGAGGGGTTGATGGTGATGTGCGATCTTGCGAACATATGTGGCCCTCGCACAGGATTCCGTGCATGACTGAGAAATTTGGGGCAAATTTCGAATATTCAAACAAAGGAACAAAGAATCGAGTGGATGCACTTTTCCCAAGGAACGAGCTCGTGACCGATTCATGGCCCTTTCGCGACTATTCCCCACAGTATGATTCTTGTCGTGTATGATCCATAGACTATCGCATCTTTCAACGGTACGAATCTGGACTCTAGCGTCGTCCACTCGTCCTCTATGTAGGGGAGAAAAGGCAGAGACACTTGCTTCGTTGCGCACGTGCTAGCAAAAAGAACACTAGAACCACACCAGAGCATCCGAACTATATCCACACACACACGCACACACACACGCACACGCACACGCACACACATACGATCTCATATACTCCCTATCCACACACGCTCACATACATACGCTCTCTCTCTCTCTCTCTCTCTCTCTCTCTCGCACACACACTCTCTCTTAGTGTCCTTCAGGCCCATGATCCAAAACAATCCCGAAACCCGGATCCACCCGGTTGACCATCTAGTTGCCCTACTTTTTGTCCAGGTGTGCATCACGCGCGCGCAAGCGCCGAAGCGAGACCCCAGACATGTTCCCATTCCCCCCTCCCCCAACGTGACTGATTTGCTAGCTTGCCTCTTTTTTATTTTTTATTTTTTTTGTCCGCATTTGCCAATCATGCCAAGCAAAACCAGGACTTTTGTTTGGCCCCAAATGCACCTACATTTGTCACATTGCATAATGGACAGGCGAGGTAACTCGGAATTTGGTAAATGATATGGAAAGATGTATGAGTCCACACAGCATCTGCACGCAGAGTTCTCGGCATATACAAGGCACAGCCAACCGGTATCGAATGCACATATCATTTTCATAGTTTCAATCTATTTTCATTTGATGCGGAGGAATATGGAGGAGGAGCCGAAGCAGTAGGAACCAACATGTGCAGGAAGCGACACAAGAGGCAGGTATAAAAGGCACCCAGGTGCGCAAGGAGACAAGCAGAAAGGAAGAGGAGGAGAACGAGGACGATGAAGCTGAGTGTAGTAGTGGCGGACGCACATGTGACATTGGCAGCGCAAGCGTTGGCACTAGTTGCGCGAGAAAACATGCTGGAGCCACAGGAGGACCCGTTCTACCAGCCACCAGAAGGGTGGGAGTCGAAGGAGGTGGGAACGATCCTGCGGACACGGAAAGTGCAGATGAAGACGCTAGTGGAAGAGAACCCGAAGGAAGCATGGCAGCTGCTGTACCGAACGACGTACAGGACAGAGGACGAGCCAACGACGACGGTGACGACGGTGATGGTGCCACACAATGCGCAGAATGACACGTTGGTGATGTTTGGCGACTTTGAGGATACAGGGGCGCCGGAGTGTGCGCCGAGCTACACGTGGCGAGCGGGATTGACATCGGATGTGAGCTCGATTGCGAATGTGGCTATAGCGATGCTGTATTTGCAGGAAGGATACATTGTGACGATGCCCGACAAGGAAGGAAAGAAGGGCGCGTTTGCGTCAGGCCATGTTGAGGGACGACAGTCGCTGGATGGAATCCGAGCGACGCTTGCGTTTGACAAGATTGGACTGAAGAAGGAAGCAAAGGTAGTTGGGCATGGATATTCAGGAGGAGGGATTCAGACAGGCTGGACAGCGGCGCTGAAGAAGACGTATGCGCCAGAGATCAACACGGTGGGATGGGTAACAGGAGGCACGCCTACGAACCTGACGGCGTTGGTGGAAAGGATCAACAAGGGGCCGTTTGCGGGGTATGTAGCGGGTGGGTTGACAGGCCTTCGATCGACATACCCGGAGGTGAAGGCATACACGGACAAGGTGTTTACGAAGGAGGGGCGGAAGGACATGGCGTATCCGAAGGAGCACTGCCAGGTGGAAGTGGTGCTACATTTCGGATTCAAGGACTTTTTTGACAAGAGGATTAGCACGAACGGAAAAGGGTATCTGTATGAGGCGGTGGTTCAGAAGGCGTTGGAGGAGATGACGATGGGGACGAAGAAGGAGTACACGCCAGACACGCCGGTATTGATGGCGCATGGGGTGGCGGACGAAATTGCACCGTACGAGGCAGCGCACAAGACGTACGAGGCGTGGAGTAAGAATGGAGGGGAGGTGGAGTTTTTGAGGTATGAGAACGCGCTGGCGGGGCATGTTGGGATCTACGCGACGAGTAGTGTGCCAGGATTCCTGTGGAACCGAGAACGGCTTCAGGGGAAACGGGTGGAGGGGGGCTGCCGGGAGTACAAGAATTACGACGTGGGAGTGAATACGAAAGCGCTGGGGGAAGAGTTTGAGACAACGTTGAAAGTATTGAAAGGACTGATGGGGGATAAGATTGGACCGAATGACGAGTACATGAGGGATGCGGTTCATAAGAGAGAGAGAGAAGGGGAGAGGAGAGAAAGAAGGGAAGCGGGGAGGGAAGGAAATAGAGGAGGCGAAATAGAAGAGAACAAGAAGAAGCATAGAAGAGGAGGAAGGGAGAGGGAGAAGGGGACGAGCGAAGGAAGAAAGAAAGACAGACAGAGCATCTAAAGAGGGAAAGAAGAAAAAGGAGATGGACATGAGGATAAGGAAAGGAAAGGAAGGAGAAAGGGAGAAGAGAGAGTAGGAGGGGAAGGAGAGAAGGGAAGAGAGGAGAGAGAGGAGTAGGAAGGACGGAGGGAAAGAGATCGGGAGATCGGGAAGTGGGGAAAGGAGTAGGGAAGAGAGAAGGACGGAAAGAGGGGGGGAGTAAAAAGAAGGGGTAGCGGATCGGGAGATCGGGAAGGAGAATAGGGAAAGAGGAGGAAAAAGAGAGGGAGGAACATGGAAGTAAAGAGAAAGAGACAGAGACAGAGAAGGGGACACGCGAGGACAAAGACAGGGAAGGGAAATAGAAGGGAGGAGAGAGAAGAGAAGAACAGGAAGAGAAAGGGAGAGGAAAGGAGGAAATGAGGAAGGAAAGAGGAGAGAATGAGATAGACAAGGGAGGAAGTAGGAGGAGATGAAAGGGAAATTAGACGTAGACGGAAGGAAGCTAGAGAGAGAAGAGAAGAAAATAGAAAAGAAGAAAGAGCGGAGGGAGAAGGGATAAGTAGGAAAAGGGGAAAGGAAGGAAGGAAAAGAAAGAAAGGTAAGGAGAAAAGGGGGATATAAGAAGAAAAGGTAAATGCTATAGTAACTAGAGAGATAGAGAGAGAGAGAGAGAGAGAGAGAGAGAGATTTGAGAGTGACACGTGCATATATAAACAGAAAGACTAGAGAGAAGGAGAAAAAGAGAAAGGAGGGGGCAAGGGAAGGGGGAATCGGGAGGAGAGGGAGAGAGAAAGAAAAGGAGTGGAGAGGAAAGGAAAAAAGGAGCAAAAAAAGGGGAAAGGAGAGGGAGGGAGGAGTAGTGGAAAAGGAAGGGAGGAAGGGAACGGGAGAACGGAGAGGGGAGAGATAGGAAAGAGGGAGGGAAGGACACACACGAGGAAGCACAAGGATACACAGATGAACACAGATGAATACAGATGCACACAGATGCACACGGATAGAAAGAAAAATATACAGACAAGTACGAAGATAGGCAGAGAGAGGAACGGAGAGAGAGAGAGAGGAGGGGGTAGTAGAAAGAAGGGGCAAACGGAAGGGGGGAATGGGGAGAAGGGGAATATGGAAAGGAAGGGAGGAAGAGACATAGAGCAACACAGGAACGGAGGCATAGATATAGATATACATAGGGAGGAAAGGGAATAGAAAGAGGGAAATAGAACGGAGAGAGAAGGGGAAGAGGGAGGAGAGTAGGGGAGAGGGAGGAAGGTAGAGGGAAAGAGAGAAAGACAGAGAGAAGGATAGAGAGAAAGATAAGGGGAGAAAGAGAAGAAGGAAGAGAAAGAGAGGGATATAAATAGAACGAGGAGGGAGAGGGATAGAAGGAGAAAGGAGAGGAGGGAGAGAAAGAGGAGTAGGGGAAGAGGAAGGGAGAGAGATGGGGGAAAGAGAGAGGAGGAAGGGAGAGGGGGGAAAGAAAGGAGGAAATAGAAGGGATAGAACGGGAGGAGTAGAAGTAGAAGTAGAAGGGGAGAGAGAGAGAGAGGAGGAAGAGAAGGAGAGAAAAGGGAAGAGGAAGAAAGGGAGGAGGAGAAGAAAGGAGGAGAGGAAGGAGAGAGAGAGGAAAGAGAGGAGGGAAATAGAAGGGGGAATCGGGGATCGGGGGGAGAGAGAGTAAGAGAGAGGGAAAAGAGAGAGAGGAAGTAGAAGAGAAGGAAAGAAGGAGATAGGGAGGAGAAGAAGAAAGGGAAGGGAAGAGGAAGAAGTAGAAGAGAAGGAGAAGAAAGAGAGAGGAAAGGAAGGGAAGAAAGAAGGGGGGCAATTGGAAGGGAGAGGGGGAAAGAGAGGAGGGCAAAGGAAGGGGGAGAGTAAGGGGAAGAGGGAGGGGAGAGAAGGGAGAGGAGGGCAAATAGATGGGGGGAAACGGGAAGGGGTAGGAAAGAGAAGGGAGGGGAAGAGGAGAGGGGGCAAATAGATCGGGGGGATCGGGAAAGGGTAGGAAAGAGAAGGGAGGGGAAGAGGAGGAGAGGAGGGAAAGAGATCGGGGAATCGGGAAGGGGTAGGAAAGAGAAGGGAGGGGAA
>ERZ500990.207-NODE-207-length-21391-cov-3.666948_pt1 | contig 21391 bp, 18 predicted proteins | sample MGYA00248876_ERZ500990 | MGnify/ENA primary metagenome ERZ500990 (study PRJEB25958, sample SAMN03398517) | human skin metagenome | study: EMG produced TPA metagenomics assembly of the Human Skin Microbiome Metagenome (human skin metagenome) data set.
TGATGCGCCCCCTTTCCAGAGACTTCATGCCGTGCTGCGCAAAATCAAGACGGAATGGGGCTTTCTGCTCGATACGGACTTTAATCCTGTGCGTCTGTCGATGGCGCTCCTCCCCCACGGTCCGCTGCGGGGATCCATGTCTGATTTTTCGTCGCTCGCTGGCTTGATTGAGACGTCGCTGCAAAGCACTGTGGGAGATCATTTTGATTCGTTTGCCTCTGCTATCAATGTGAATCACAGCATGATTTCGTCCTTGTCGGCCTCGCAGGACGGCGTCTCTGCTGCCCGCCAACAACTGCAATCGGCTCGGGATGCGCTTGGCACGCGCCGTGCCGACCTCGTGCAAATGTGGCAGCGCCTGCAGAGCGTCAAGGAGGCGATGCGCATCTTGGCGCTGCTGGAGCAGCTGCGCGATGTACCGGACGAACTCGAGTCGCTCATGACCGAGAAGCGGTTCCTCGAAGCGACGCACCTGCTGATGCGCTCGCTGCGTCTTATCCAGCGCGAAGACTTGGCTGAGCTCGGTGCCACCGCGGACCTGCGTGCCTATTTGCGCGCCCAAGAGCATTCGCTCCTGGACATCCTCATCGATGAGATGCAGAGCCACCTGTACCTGAAAAGCTACTGGTGCGATGTGCGCTGGCAGTCCTACATGCCCGGGCAAGATACGCTGCCTGACATAGTCGTCGGCGCGCACGGCTCCGAGGAACGGCCATGGACGATGCTCACGCAGTTTCTCGATGCGCTGCACTCGCGCGGGGCGAAAGACGACGCGGCATCCCCACGTGCAACGCGATCCCGTGCATCGGAAGAGGACAGCTTTCTGTACCTGGAAATGCTTCTCGAGTCGCTGGCGCAGCTGGGCAAAATGGGCTATGCTCTCGATACGATCGCGCAAATGCTGCCGACTGAATTGCACCAATTGGTCGACACGACGATTGACCAAGTCGAGGCGCGATATGCCGCGCAGAACACGTCGACGAGTGTGCGTCTTGAGACGGTCCTGTTTGCTCCGCACGCGACGCACAGCGTGCTCGATGAGGGACGGACGCACCGTACCTTTTCTCTGCGTGGCCTGCCGGATGCGCGCACGTCGGCGAATGCGGAGATCGCCGCGCTGCAGCGTGACGCTGAGATTCTCCGCGACCTCTTTTGGACGCTGTGCTCGAAGCTCGAGGCGGTGCTTGCCGCGCATCGTGCCGTCCAAGAGGTCGCTCGAGCCTTGCTTGGGCGTGGAAGCCATGACGATGCCGGGGCCGCCGACCGTGCGAATGCGGACTTGGGCATCGCGGCGCTGTCGGGCGTGTGGGGCGCTGTCGAGTACGAGATCCGTATGCTGCTCCTGGACTACCTGGCGGAGGACTCGGAGCGCTCGACCGTGTCCCAGCATGTGCCGTCGCTGGACGCGGTGCTGCGCATGACGCGCTTTGAGCGCGAGCGCAATGTGCTCTTCCGGCTCACGCCCGCGAATCGGATGCCCTCCGTGGTGGCCTCGGCGGATCGTGTGGACGAGGCCCTCGATGTGTATGTGCCAGGTCTCGTGGGCCAGGAAACCGGCCTGCCCTTTGTCATGGAGCCGCGCGCTCATGCGGACGAGTATCTCGGCGCGGGGCACCGCCGCCTTGTCAAGCCGTTGTCGTTCACGGCGTCGGTGCTTTTGCCGCCGACCTTGCAGCTCGTTGTGCGTGCGGAGCAGATATGGCCGGTCGATGCCGACCACGGAGCGGACTTGGGCGCCTTTTTGCGCGACTTTGTGCGGGGCCGATTCTTGCCGCTGCTGGGCCAGCAGGTCCGGACGCTGGTTCAAAACGCGTCGAGTGCGCCGGATGCGTTCCATGCTGAGCCAGCTGCCCGGATCGGCGTCGCGCGCGCTGTCGTTCGCAGCAGCGTCCAGCTGGTGGCGCTCGTGGACAGTCTCTACTCGATGCAGCAGGCTGCTCCCTTTGATCAGGCAGGCTTCACGAACATGATCATACTTGCCTTTCTTGTGTACTATGAAGCATGCAACGCGCGTTTCAAGCGCCTCGTGTCGGAGGACGGCGACTCGCCCGATGGACCGTACATGCTCGCGGCGGTATGGACGCAGCGGCCGGAACTGTACGCGTGTCTCGCTACGGCGATGGATGCGCCCCCGTCCAGCACACGTGCGGCCGACGCGTACCGAGCAGAGGCACGCACCGAGATGCGCCTCGCCGAGGGCCAGGCGCCGCGCCGTGCGGATTTGCTCACGTCGCGCAAGCGGCACATGTCTCTCGGGACGCTGCACCACAGCTTGGACTGGCTGGGCACGCACATGGCCCCCTTCCACGCACCGGACTCGGGCGCGCTGCCCCTGCCCGTGTCGCCCGAGGCGCAGAAGCTGTGGCAGGATGTGCCGTCGATGTATGCGGTCTTGGCCAGGTGTGTGCTGATGACTTTGCGTGTCGAGCTGCGTCTCAAGACGCTGTACTATCTGCGCGAAGCCGTCCGCGGGACGTACATATGCGATGCCCTGTCGATGGAGCCAGACGTGCACGTCGTCGAGCTGAATACCGAGCTGAGTGCGTGCCATGAAGTGTACCGAGAGACGATGCTGCCTCAGCACCATGCCTACGTGTTTGATGGACTGGATGTGCTCATGGACACGCTCATGACCGAAGCGGTCCTGCATGTGCGTGCGATCAACCGCTTTGGCGTCACGAAGATGCTGCGCAATCTGCTCAGTGTGCAGCAAAACCTCAAAAACATTGTCGACGAGCCGCGGCGCATTCACCTCGATCGCAGCAAGCGTCTCTGGGAGCTCCTCGCGCAGGAGCCGGAGTCATGGCTGGCCGATGCGCCTGCCACGTATTCCGCCGCCGAGTACCTCGCTGTGGTGCGCCTGTCCTTCGGCTGGGGCCCCGACCATGCACCCATGCCGCTCGCAGGCACTACGCAGCGGGGCGTGTCGGACGAGCGGTTCCGAGCCTGTGTCCATACCCTTGACGCGGCGCTGAAGCGGGCTGCTGCGGCTACATAGACTATACATCCAGCTCCTCCAACCGCCGACCGCGGCTCAGCTCCATCTCGCGACGGGACAGCGCGCCTTGTCCACGGTCGCCACGACGCATCGGGCCACGGACGCCACCGCCCATGCCGATCGGCGCACTGCCGCCCCAGAGTACCTGCAGCGCCGCCTTGACGACGTTCATGGTATTCGACGAGCCGTAGATCGCCGCTCCGAGATCCGTAAAGCCCGCCGCGCGGGCGATGGGATGCAGCACGTCCGGCACACGCAGACCAAAGCCGGCAGGGCGTGGGCGCATCACCACACGCGTGGCGCCCCAGCGGCCTTCGACCGGTGACTCGAGTGTGTTGGCGCCACTCTTGGACCGATGGACCGATACCAAGTCCATGTTTTTCACCGCGGCGTGGAACGCCTTTTTGTTCGCGCGGCTGATGTTGGTATCTTTGCCTTCGCCATAGCCCACCAGGCCTCGACCATTGCCAGCCACGACGAGCGAGTACCAGCTTGGCGTGCGGCCCTTGCCCGTCATGTTCACGACGCGCTTAATCGTGATGTTGTAGCGGTGCAGCTGACGAATCTCGTTGGGACTCAGCGGCGTCACGGCGCTCAAGTAGCTCTCCGAGTTGACCTCCTCGCCCTGGTCACTTCCAGCCGTCATAATAGCCAGCACGGACGGCGGCGGCGTGGGAAAGTATGGCTCCTCATTGAACAGCGATACACTCGAGCCATACGTCGACGGCGCATGGTGAACGGGCACATCGTGCACCGCCACCGGCTTCTTGAGCAGATCGGGGAACCGCGCGAGATCTTCCATGTGGAAGAGGATCGGCAAAGCGCGCTGCATGGGCGTCTCTTTCTGACGCACTGCATCCTTAGCAGTAGATGACGTGCCTCTTGCGAGCGCGGGCACGCGCCGCAAGGCACACCCACCGCGCCGAAGGAGCCACATCGTCGACGCAGACATAGGCCGACGACCGCCGTCCGTCTTCTTCTGCTCCATATCACGTGATGCAAAGCTGCGACTGGATCGTCCGGCGATGGTGGCAAAGCCTGCGGACGACCCACACGACTCGTCGCCGTTGCCGTGTCCTTGGGTTCCCATGCGCTTCGCACAGTCCCTCGACGTAGAGGCGATGCCGCCAGGGCCACTCGCACTCGTCACATCCTCTGACACGCCCAACGAGGCGACAGCCTTCCCCTCTCTGTCGTCGTCCTCGTCGTCATCCCGTGGCGCCGCGGACGAGCTGCCTGTCTCGGGCGATCTTGATCGTCGTCGACCCAGCTCGAGTACGCAAGTGTCCGACTCGGTCACGCTGTCCAACGTGTCCCTCAACGTGTTTTCCTCCCCGGACACCGACCCGGCATCCAGCGCCATGCTTCTGCTGCCCAGTGACGGCGGTGGCGATGCCACGGCTATGGCATCGTCGGCATCACTGCCACGCCCGCTATCTGCCGCTGACAAGCATTTGCCCGTCTCCTCGCCGCTGCTATCCCATTTTCCCCGCTCAGGCAGTGTGTCGCCCGCGCGGTCCATGTCCTCGTTCGCCACCCAACGCACCGACGACGCAGATGCCACGCGGCCCACGCTGCATGGCGCAGCAGCTGGCGCACATGCCGCTGGCGATCAAAGAACGCAGCTCTATGTGCGCAACCTGCCCCCACACGTTCGGTGGCAGGACCTCAAGGACCTGTTCCGCCGTGCGGGGACCGTGCTTCGGGCTGACGTGCACGCCTCGCCGTTTGGGCCGCGCCACATCGACAGTGGGACCGTGCTCTTTGCCACGGAGGCAGATGCGCACCATGCGATCAACACGCTGCACGGCTACAACTGGCACGGACACGTGCTCGAGGTGGGGCTGGACGAGCACATTTCGGGGCGCATCGATGGATCGCGTCGTCTCTCACGTCCTCATGCGGGCGGAGACGCGAGGCATGGCTTTGGTGCGCCGCAGGCTTCCGCGCCACCGGTGCCGCTGCCGTACCCCGGCCGCGTGCTGTTTGTGGGCAACCTGCCCTTCCACTGCCAATGGCAGGACCTGAAAGACTTGTTCCGTGCCGCCGGCAATATTTTACGCGCGGACGTCGCGCTGAACGAGGACGGTCGCAGCCGTGGGTTTGGGACGGTGCTATTTGCGTCGCCGGAAGATGCCCAGACGGCGGTGCGTCTGTACCATGGCTACGAGTACAGCGGACGTATCCTCAAGGTGCACTTTGATCGGCACACGCCATGCGGGCCTGCCTCGTTCATGGTGCCCACGGACCCGTCGCAGTACACGTCCGCGTTCCACACGCGCCGAATGGCGCCACCAGCGCCTGTGCTGCCCCCCATGCCAGCGCCCGTGCTTTCTCCCTTTCCTCCGCAGCCGCATGTCATGCCCGATATGGCCCACATGGCGCCTATGCATGAGGCTGCCTCGCCCTGGATGCACGCAGCGGCACCGCGACCCGCCGATGCACCGCGACCATCGCATCATGCGCCCTTCCCACACCCTGGTCGGATTGCCCTGCCGCCCGTGTCGTTTCCCATGATGGGTGCGATGACGCCCGGTGTACCACTCACGCCCGGCATGCCAGGCTTCATGATGCGCCCCGCGCTCGAGACGCCTCCCGTATACCCATACCTCATGAGTCCTGGCCTGGCCATCCATGCTCCAGGCGTCTCGAGTGGCTTCAATCCGTACCTGAATACCACGCCTGGCGCCCCTGTCGACATGCATCATGCCATGGCGATGGCACAGCATGCGTCGCCTTTGCCACCGACGCCCCACTGGTCCCAACCTGTCCGCCAACGCACTCGCGCGCCGTCCACCTCCAAGCCCTCCGCGCTGCAGGATGCACCGCCCGTGTCTCCCTCCGCGCAAGTGTCACCCACATCAGCGGCGCCTACAGAGGGGGGCGAATACCCATTCCCCGGCACCACGGCCGCCGTGGAGCCAGCGCCGTCGCAGGCGCCGCCCCAGGACGACTCACCCGTGCTTTCGAGCACGCGCGAACTTACGAGTGCGATTGCAAAGATGAGTGTGCGTGGCACGGCGCGGGCGAAGCGCACCTCGGCGCCCCTGGACAAGAGCTCGCCCGAGGACGCTGCGTCCACGGAGGAACGCGCGACGGCCGAGGCGGCCTTGTCGCGCCTACGTCAGGACTTGGCTATGAAGGACAAGGGACAGCCTCTGCATCTCGCGACCGATGCCTGAGGGTATACCCATGCACGGTGGCACGAACCTGTGCATCGCCTGGATCATCGGGAAACATGGGCTGCGGGGAAGGCGTCAGTAGACCACGGCGTATACGTACGGACAAGACCCATTCCTGTAGCTTCGTGCAGACGTATCCACGTTCTTCTGCGAGTGCGAAAAAAGCCAGATCGCGCTCAGCGAGGTGCGGACGGTGGTGGCTGAAAAAGACCAGCGCTTGGCCATCGCGCCGCATGCACCGGTCGAGGGTGTCGAGCAACGCAGGGTGGGCCTGGTGATTGAAGATCAGGTCGGATAAGAGCACAAGATCGAAGCCCTCGGGCGCATGCGCCAGAAGCGGCGCACAGTCCGCGCCCCAGATAAAGCCCACCACCTGGCCACGGTAGCGCTCGACATTGTGCGCCAGATTCTGCAGGAGGTCTGGATCGGGGTAGTCCGTCGCCACCACGCGGGACGCGCCCGTCTTGCGTGCCACGATCGAGGGCAAACCTGCCGCAGCACCCAGCTCGAGCACATGCTTTCCCCGAACGAGGGACGCGTGCTCTTCCAGGAACGTCGACAGCGTCGGCGCGGCGTTCCACAGATAGTGGCCCCACAGCGGATGCGATCCCACCAACCGCAGGGTGATGACGTCGCCATCTAGGCACGTGTGCTGCACCTCTGTGGGAGGCGGTGTCGGAGGCCGGAAATCTTTCGGCTCTTCAAACAGCGCCCATCCTTCCTCGTCGAGCTCAGTGTCCCGGCCTGCCATGTCGACGACCTTGGCATCGTTGGTCGCGCCCACGAAGCCAGGAGTGCACATGGGGCCACGTGGCTCCTCTAATCAGATAAGCCGCGTCCGCCCTGATCCCCATCGGCGAGGCTGGCGTCCGACGGCTGTGCTCCCCTGACGCCTTGCCCTTGACGCGCGCAGAGACACAGCGTCTTGGCTTCATGTCCGCCGCGGCTCTGTCTCTAACGAGTCTGCGCCCCGAGCCTCCTACGCTCGGTCTGCCGCCCCCTGATGGCGAAGACATCATCCAGCCCAGCAAGGAATGGGTCCTGCCCGCGCGGGGCAAACCAGGCCGCAAGCCATCAGCGACGGTGCCGCCGACGAAGCGCAAGGCACAGAATCGAGCGTCGCAGCGCGCGTTCCGTGAGAGGCGCCATGCGTACGTGACCGAGCTCGAAGAAAAGGTGGCGCAGTTCGAGGCGCGCGAAATACATGCCAACGTCCAGCTGCAGCGCATCGCTCAGCAGTATCGCGAGGAGGCGGACTACCTGCGGCAAAGCCAGCACGAGCTGCTCACGCGGTGCGAAAGTCTCGAGCGCGATCTTTCCACCTGCCAGCGCCGGATGGCGTCGATCGCCACGCATGCCTCGGGCTGTCGTCCACCTCCTCATGAGCAGAGGCCGGGCGCGGAGGCGCCCAACGCCATGTCTCCGATACCGCTCGCAGCCGCGAAGCTTGTGCCGCTTCGGCGTAAGCGTGAGCCATCGCCTCCGCTCACCTCGCCGAGTGAGGTCGAGGAGCGCAGTCTTGATGTGGACTGTGGCTTTTGTACAGATGATACCGTGTGTGTGTGTCGGGGCCAGGCACGACTGGACCTGGATCCAGTCGATGCCTGCGCATCGTGGCCCGCCCCTGCGCCTACCCTTCGCAAGACGCGCTTGTGGTACACGACGACCGCATCGCCGCCCACTGAGCCCAGTGTCACGGCGCCCAGCGTGCGTCTTCCGTCGCGCTCTCGCCCAAGGCAGCGGCTATGGCCCGTCACGAATGACCTAGGAGCACTACGGTGCACGGGCGATCAGCGCACCTGCGAGGCCTGTCAGTCTGACCCGGCGCTGGCGCAGTTCTGCACGGCCGTATCGCGGCGATGTCGACTCCCTGTATCGATGCAGCGGGACGACAAGGCCGTGTCGCGGGAGAGCGTGCCGCATGCCTTTACGCGTCTGCGACATCATCCCAACTTTTCCGCTTGGCGCGGCGGACTCGATATGCTGGCCGAGGTCGTGGCGCGCGATCCTATTCTCGCGTCCTCCGTCGCATCGCCGCCGCTAGAGACGCTGGCCACGTCCTCTGCCATGCCTGCCGCACGTCACGAGCTCCCACCGCCGCCCCTGCCGCCTGTCCGTGCGACGCACTCGCCGGCGCGACGACAGCGCCTCGAGGCGCATAGCATCCTGGTACGCAGTGACGCCGTGTCAGAGGCCCTCGATATGCTCAACAAGCCGGACCGCCCACGCGCCTGTCCCTGCCCCTGGGCCCCGCGGCCGTCGCGCATGCCATGGCCGCGGCCGTCGTCTACAGCTTAGGACGGTGAATGAGATGCGCGTGGCGGGGCGCATAGGCATCGCGCCAGTGTGGACCCATGCCGGGCTCTGTTGTGTTGTCGGGCACGAATCCAAAGTCCCAGGCGCGTTCTTCGCCGTGTGGCAGGAACGATGTGTTGCCATTGTACACCTGGCGCCACACCTCGTGCGGAGACGAGCGTACGTACTTGCTCACGCTCGCTGTCCCCGCACGAATGTCGCGATCACGCACGTCTTCGTAGGACCCTTGTGTTTGTAGCATACGACCCAACGCGATGATGGTCGCTGCATGCGACACGATCAGGAGGCGCTCGATGCCCCACTCTTGGCATCGCGCGTCAATGCGCTCCATCACGGCCCGAGCCCGGGCATGCACGCCGGGGATCGACTCACCACGCGGATCAGGGTAGAGCAGGGGCGTCCACCGCGTCGACACCTGGGGAAAATGGGCCACCACATGCTCGGCCGCGCGTGGGCTCGGATGCAGACCCGACTCGGGCGGCCACACGGGCCCAAACCACTCGGCCAGGCCAGGCTCGATGCAGAGCTCGAGCGCAAGCCGCTCGGCGGTCCGCAGCGCCGTACGGATGCATCTCGTGTACGGCGAGGAGAGGATCAGCTGCGGCTTTTCGTCCGGCGGCAGTCCCTCGAAAAACGCGGCCAAGTCGTGGATCTGCTCCTCACCACGCGCCGTCAGCGGCGGGTCGCGGGGAATCGCACTCTCCGCGCCCGCAAGGCTGCGATTCATGCGATGCGCATGCCGCGCCACATACAGCGTGGTCAGCATCCAAGGGCCACACGGGCGCCTCTCTCCACACACCATGGAGGCGCTGTTGGCGGCGCACCGACCACGGCCGGACGAGCGCGGCGTGTGGGTCACCCTTACGTTCGCGCAGTCGAGGGACGGCAAGATTGCCGGACCCAGCAAGGCGCCCCTGCGGCTCAGTGGTGCGGAAAGCATGCTCATGACGCATCGTCTCCGTGCCTTGCACGAGGGCATTCTCGTCGGCATCGGCACCGTGCTCGTCGACAATCCGCGCCTGGATGTGCGGCTCGATGCGTACCATGGTCCCTCGCCCCGTCCGATCGTGCTGGATCGGCAGCTCCGTATGCCCGTGACCTGCCGTCTGCTCCAGCGTGAGCCGCCCGCCCGCCCACTCGTGCTGTGCGCCGCGCCCACGGCATCTCACGCAGCATGGGAAGCGAGGCGACGAGCACTAGAAGCGGCCGGTGCGCAGATCCGTGTGGTCGATGTCCACGGCCCGCATCTCGCCTGGCCCTCCATCCTGTCGGTCCTGGCGCAGGAGCACATCCGATCCGTCATGATCGAGGGCGGCGCCTCGGTCATCGACAGCGTGCTCTCTTCGCACGTCGCAGTGCACAAGGTCGTGGTCACTGTCTCGCCCAGCCATGTCGGCGAGGCAGGCTATGGGTATGCCACATCGGCGCTGTGGAAGGCTCCGCAGCTGCACCAGGTCGCCACGCTCAGGCTGGGACCCGATACCATTGTGGTGTGGGACACCACAGCCTAACTAGGTGGCCGGCTTCTTGGCCAGCATGCTCGATACCATCGCCGTAGCATCACTAAGACGCGCTCGCTGCTCAAAGACGGCCTGCGTCACCCGCTGCACATCCTGCTCGTCCGATAGCGGCAGGCCCGCGAGACCCGTGTCGCGTAAACAGCGCGCAAGCACCGCAAGCTCGTCCTCGGCACGCTGGCATGCCGCTTCCACGCCGGCCCCATCCGCGTCCGTCACGAGGCCGTGCGCAAGGCTGTCGAACAGACCCTCCATAGCTTGCGACACACGAGGCAGGTGCGTTTGCTGCAGCTTCTCGATCGACTGCACCAGGCCCTCACGGGACGCCGGCGCATCCATACGGACCGGTGGCGTGCTCGTCGGAACGGCCGCCATGCTCCGCCGTGGTCAAGGATTTAGTCATCATCACCGACCCACGTCCCTGGCTCCGTCCCTCGCGTGCACGTCGCAGCTCATGTCGTCGAGCTCCAGCGCGACGAGCGTCGGCGCGCGCGCATCCCCGGCGATATTGCCGGACATGCGTTTGGAGCAGTTTTTCCTATCGACCATTCGACAGCATGTCCTCATCGATGGCGTATCTCCCGAGTCGTACGTCGACGCCACACATACCCCCTGGGACAAGGTATACCACGTCGAATGGCGCGCCTTATTCCGCTTGCTGTTGTGGGAGCAGCTCGTATCACCGCTATGGCAGGGCGTGCTTTGGGGCATGGGCGGCGTCGCGCTGGTGTGCGCGCGCCAGTCGCTCTTGTACACCCAGACGGCCAAGGTCCCACCTCCGCCCCGCCCACAAGGCCTCATTCCTTTCCTGACGCAAATTCTAGCGCGCCTCGGCCTGGGAGGACTCGCTATTTAACATGACGGCATCCGTGCATTCCGCCAGTGCTCGCAGCTTCGACGTGCACTGGCTGGCCACTTCCTCCTGAGACGCATGCTGGTTCGCAAAGAGGCACTGGTCATAGTCATGAATGTACTTGCCACACGTCTTCTTGATGGTTTGCAGCGTGGGCGATGCCTCGGAAGCACAACGAGCCAGCTCTTGCTGGGCCTCGTTGCATGCCGACGGATCCTCGCGATGAGCATAAATACATCGCTGGAAATTCGCTGGTGTGAGCGATGCGATACATACCCAGAGGTCCTTGGCAGTGCTTGCCGACCGATGCCATCACAGGCTCCATGCTGCCCAACGTGAACGACAGAAAAAAGGTGGAGGGGCTTCTCTTCCGCCCGACGACCTGCCGCAGGCCGATGCTGTGGCGCGGCAATGCGGGCAACCGTGCACAGAGCGGCATCTCGCCCTGCTGTGCATGAGGGCACGTCTTGCGCTGGCAGCACACGAGAGACGTGGTCGTTTGCTGCCGCGTCCGCCTGCAGCGCATGAACCCTGCACCCACGTCGCGTCGCGCTCCTAGGCCGCATGGCTCGTTGCTCTCTCACGCAGCATGCATCAACGCCCCATACTATATACAACGAATCTACACATCCAAGCGTCTACCGAAGAAAGTGGGGAGGCACGTCGCCTCTCCCTAGCTACCCCGGCATGCCTGCGCACCGGGCGCTTCCCAACAAGTCGCATACTCACGCGGCCATGGCGCGGCACCGGTCTTCCCGCATGCGGTACAAGCGGTGAAAGAGGGCCTGGTGGTCTTCCAGCAGGCCAAGGCCTGACGGTGGGTGCGAGAGTGCATGCCATAGCTCATAATGCGACAGCATGTCTTGTAGAATACATGAAATCACAGGAAGAGACACGTTGAAGCCAGCTAAGAACGACACAATGCATGGCTTGAGTGAAGATGACTCGGTGTCATGCGGCAGCGTCGCAGCCGGCGTCCGATCGGTAGTACAGGCAGGCGCTAGGCCGAGAGCCAAGTACATACAGGCAATAGCCAGAGTGTAGGGTGGATAGGATAAAGGCAGCGATGTACGGTACATGTCATTGGCCATGTACCACGCTAACTGCAGAAGCGTCGAGGCCGACGCACCCCCACCCTGCGGGCATGCACATGCTTTCACACAGGCATCGCACAGAGGAGGCAGGCTGCGATACACGTGGAACACAATCAAGTCGTACTCGAGCTCCTCTAACAAATAGTACTCCATTCCCGCAATGAGCGGCACGTAGTTCGGTGGATCCTGGTAGCCGCGTTCGTGTAGGAGCCTGGATGCCTCTGCGCCCACCACACGAAGACGCACAGGCGCCTCTTCTGATTTGGTCGCCAAATACAGACACGTCACCAGCACGACAATAGGATCAGTAGCTGCATACGAATTCTTGGTGTAGAAGCGCTGAAAATACACGCTAGCTGTCGCGATCACCTGCTGATGCGCGTGCAGTCGGATGCCTAGTGTCGATATCGTATCGAGACACCATGTCGTGATCGCAGCCATATCTTGCGCACTTACATACTGCAGATCTTCTTGGCGTGCACGCGCGATCGACGCAGGATCCATCGTCCACCGGTGACATTGCGTCGACCGCCAAAAATTGGCCGCCATGGCTCTCGCCGGCGGATCGGAGTGGAGAAGTGACGCGCGTCGCTTGGCGCATGACGCCACCGATCAAACGACCGCGACTGGCATGGCATCCAGACGTGCCACGTACGGCGGAAGAAGCTGAGAAGCAGCTCGAAGATGCGCTCAAAGCAAGTATGCAACACATTGCATGCCCTGTGTGTGGCGAAACATGGCCGGAAAGTGATATTGCGCGGCATGCCAGCGCTTGCGGTGTGTCCTCGAACAAAGACGCGACCGTCCAACAATGGGCAGCCATCTTTCCTCCCGCGAAAAGGCCGCAACGCATACCCTCGTACAAAATGCTCGATAGCATGCCGATCGCTGTCGATGCTTTCCGGTACGGTGCCATCGAAGGATGCTCGGCCTACTTCTTGTCTCACTTTCACTCGGATCATTACGCAGGCCTCTCTAAGCGCTGGGCGCATGGGCCTATATACTGCACGCGTGAAACAGCAAAACTCGCGCATGATATACTGCGCGTAGATCCCGCATGGCTTCGGATGCTGGACCTCGACACACGCACCCAAATCCCAGAAGTCCAAGACGTACATGTCACTTGTCTGGCCGCCAACCACTGTCCTGGGTCGTGCCTGTTCCTCTTCGAGGGACCGAGACAGGATGGAAAAACGGCCCGCTACCTGCACTGTGGCGACTTTCGCGCGTGCCCAGCTCACGCGACGCACAAGGCCATCCAAAATGCATGCCCTCTCGATGCCATCTATCTCGACACCACCTACTTAAACCCGCAATACTGCTTTCCACCCCAGCCGCAGGTCATCAAGGCATGTGCGGATCTCGTCACGTCCAAAACATCGCCGCTGGTCGTCGTCGGCACATACTCCATCGGCAAAGAACGCCTATTTCTCGCGTTGGCCGAGGCGCTGGACACCTACATCTATTGCGTGGATAAGCGCAAGTATCATACCTATGCCCTATTGGACGATACGGCCCTGCAAAAGCGCCTTACCGAAGACCCTTTACTGGCTCGTGTGCATGTTATGCCATTGCGCGCTCTAGTGCCGAAAACTTTGCAGACGTACGCAGACGCCCTCCAAAAACAAGGTCTGGCCATCGCACAAACGCTGGCCTTCCGGCCCACGGGATGGACGTCACGTCAGACGCGACAGCAGGCCCCCCCGCCCAAGGCACTCACACCGCACCACATCGTCCCGCCGCCTTTTACTCAAGAGCATCTCCAGCCCACACGGCATGGTTCCGTGCAAATGTATGCTGTTCCCTACTCGGAGCACTCGTCATTCTACGAGCTCATGGCCTTTATGCTCCACGTACCACACCACCGCATGATACCCACCGTGCCCACCAAGTTTCAGCGCTACGCAGACGTGTGGACTGAGGCATCCCTACATCAGGGGCACGTACAGATCGAGGCTCGTTCGACAGACTATTGGTAATTATACGGAAAGCTCGGCCCTGCCCGTGTTGGCCAGCGAGGCAGCATACGGCTCCAGGGCCGGCTTGACCCACTGAGCAAGGAACTTGTCAACCTGCTGAGGCGCACGGCCCGTAAAGCTAGACGGATCCAGCAGCACATCGAGGCGGTCGGCGATGGGAGCAAAGTACGCGTCCTTGCGCACACGCTCAATCAAATCGTTCTCACCACCCTCCTCCTTGACGACCCGGGCAGCTTGGTGCGACAGGACACGGATCTTTTCGTGACACTCTTGCCTGTCACCACCACTGCGCACCATAGCCATAATAATGTTTTCCGTGGCCATGAACGGCAGCTCTGCAGCAATGTGGCGGGCAATAATAGCAGGGTAGACAACGAGACCCTCGCTGATATTCTGCAGCAGCGTCAGAATCACATCGGCCGTCAGGAATGCCTCGGGGATCGTCAGGCGGCGGTTGGCACTATCGTCGAGCGTGCGTTCCATCCATTGGCCACCAGCCGTCTCACGAGCGCTGTTGAGTATGTTGCCGAGCCAACGAGCCAGACCGCACACACGCTCCGAGCGCATGGGGTTACGTTTGTACGCCATAGCACTCGAGCCAATTTGGTCCTTTTCAAACGGCTCTTCCACCTCTTTCAGGTGGCACAAGAGACGGATGTCCGTGGCGATCTTGAGCGCAGACGCAGCGAAGGACGCCAACGGAGAAAGCACATCGATATCGATTTTGCGAGAGTAGGTCTGGCCCGTCACAGGCATGGCATACGGGAATTCGAAGAGCTCTGTCACGCGCTCGTCCAGAGCCTCGACCTTGTCGTGGTCACCATCAAAAAGCTGCAAGAAGCTGGCTTGCGTGCCTGTGGTGCCTTTGACGCCACGGAAACCAAGGTCGTCGCGTGCACGACTAATGTTACGCAGATCCCACAGCAAGTCCTGGATCCACAGCGTCGCACGTTTACCCACGGTGGTAAGTTGCGCCGGCTGCATGTGCGTGAATCCAAGCGTGGGTAGATCGCGATACTTTTCTGCGAAAGATGCTAGACGCTGAATCACAACGGCAAGCTTCGGCAGCAGGAGGTTCAGGCCCTTGCGAAGGAAAATGAGATCGGCATTGTCCGTCACGTAACACGACGTCGCACCGAGGTGAATAAATGGCGCAGCAGCAGGCGCCTTGACACCAAACACATGCACATGAGCCATCACATCATGTCGTCGGCGCTTCTCTTCCTCTGCGGCAAGTTTCATCTGCTCTTCATCCAAGGTAAGGTGCGCGCGCATCTGTTCAATGGCCTCGTCAGGGATTGGCAGACCCAACTCCTTCTCGGCGATGGCGAGGTTGAGCCACAACTGACGCCACGTCCCGAAACGCGTGGCGTTCGAGAAAAGGTTCGACATTTCTTTGCTGGCATAACGACTCGACAAGGGCGATTGCCAATTGTCCATGTTGGCTGGAGCAATAAAGAGCTAGCTACCAGGGACCTGAGCCGCACACACCACTAACGAGGCATTTTCAGCACGTGATACATACGAGACCCGGTGAAAAAAACCCGTTCTTCGTTCCTCACTGCGGCCATGAGGCGTTGATTTTCTCTATGTAAGTGTCGATCCTATTTTGTGTGATGAGCCCCAAGAACCAAGCTCTAGAATTACTCTGCATTCACCGTGGAGACACACTCTTAGTTATCAGTTTCAGCCTTGTCTGATCCTCCCGCCTGTCTAGAAACGTGGCTAACGCAACAGACTAAGTATGTATCTTGTTCCATCCACATGCGGATGATATATTTCCGATGGGCGGACCGAACGGGTCTCCATCCTGACGCAAGTCAGCTCTGCGCTGGTGTACAATTGCGCAATAGAGTCGTGGTGGTAGACCTTTGAGGATTCATCGGGTTCTGAACATGTTCACCTCGAGAACCTACTAACAATAGGCATGAGTGAAGTACCGACGACGCCTAGCTCTGTGTCCCTTTCTCCAGATCTTCTCGTGGATGAGTACGTGTGTATGCGTACTGATCACAAGGTTTATGCGGCAAGGTCACTTTGATCAGTTACGCAAGGAGATGCTTCGTGACTTTTTACAGAGTGAGCGTCATGCGGCCTTTCGTGACCAACTGGAATCGTACTTGCACGACTATGTATCCAAAGATGCTGAGCGGTTAGCCTATCGCGATGCACGACTCCGCCAGAGTGATGTCATGCATGCCTTAGACCAGCATCCGCTCTTTGATGAGCTCGTCTCGGACCTGTCACAGCAGGGCAGGGAGTCCTGGCTTGGCGAGGGTGGCCGACTTGCTCAGCAAGTGCGTGAACAGGTCACTCGTATGATCCAGGCTCACGCGTCTTCTCGTCAGGATTGAGACCCTTAATGTAATATAGCTGTAGAATTATTTCCTATGCGAGGGTGTGGTATTCTCATCGTCACGGTGAAAGGACAACGAAATCGAATTGACACAGTGACGCTCGTTCGTGGGTGTAGGGAATCCCTCTCCGTAAAATACGTGCCCCAGGTGGCCACTGCAGTTCGTGCAAGTGATTTCCGTACGCCTCATGCCATGGGAAAAGTCGTCGTGTCTCGCAATGGCTCCAGGGATGGCATCGAAAAATGCTGGCCATCCACACCCACTGTGAAACTTGGTCGTGCTCGTGTACAAAGGTGCTTGACATCCTGCACAATGGTACACACCCGGCTGAAAATGCTCATCGTATTCCCCTGTACCAGCCCATTCTGTCCCCTTTTGACGGAGCACACGGAACTGTTCAGGACTAAGAATAGCACGCCACTCACGTTCTGTCTTGGGTACTTGTGTCATGTTACTCTTGAATCTTGGTGAAAGTAACGGAAACAGTCGTGTGCAACGAAAAGTTCGAGATGTCGTATGAGCTCTCAGCATACGGTCCAGCCGTATGTGTTGTGGCAAGCAATTTGGGACGGAAAAAATATTGTGCTTATCCCCACATTATTGGCTCTCTGCCAGCACCGACATGGTGCATCGACGAAACTTATGTACACTACTTCTTCTCAGGAAATTCGACCCGCACTTCTTTCTTCAGCTCATCTTCGGTCGGGCTCGATGGCTTCATATTGTTCAGGGGGTGCTTGTGACCCGTGTTTCGTTCATAGTTCTCAAATCCACGTTGGTACTTTCTGCCACGTCAGCTTGAGCAGCGATCAACGCACAATGCCACGTTCTTTGAGTGTAACTGTAGCTTATGCACCAGTTCTTCTTCTCCCGGAAATTGGTTTTGGCTCATGATAGCTGGGGAAATAGGGAGGCAAGGTGACATGTGCACCGACCACTGTCCACGTGGAGGTGGCAAAGCTGCAGGGCCGAATGCGCTCCACCTAGCCTGGTACCACACAGAATGTTGGGCGGCCTTCGGAGCGCGCAGGTAGTACTGCTTTGCATGGTTGCATTTTGCATGAGTGTATTGGGCAAAAAACATGAAAACAGTCCGTACGAGAAAGTGCGGTTCTCTGATATCCGGACACTCACTCTGTACCGAGGACGGATGACGACGGCACGTCGTTTGGAGCCTATACCACAACTCACTTGTGAAGGAAGCTTGTGCCACAAATTTCAGCCTGCCGTGATTCAGTGCCAAAGCAGCGGCGACAATCAATGGAAATGTGAGTCACAGCTTCCTTTGTGGGCTCAGTTGGGGGCTGTCGAGGTATCCTGCGAAGGCTGGAACTTTAGTGACGATATTTTCGTTTTGAAAGGATCCTGCGCTCTGCGCTACGAACTTTTGCCCACAAGTACTCGTATCAGTGGAAGTTGGGAGTCGATCCTCTTTAGTGTACTCTTTTGGAGTTTGGCTGTGTTCATTGTTCTCTCATTGCTTCACACATGCCTTGGAACGGAAAGATACGATGCCATGGACGGCCACAGTAATGACGCTCCACCGCCATATCAAAAGCACGCAACGTCCACTTTCTCTTTTCCTGTGACTCGTGCCATGTCGGCCTTAGGACTCGGTGCTATAGCCGGCTACTTCTTCCGCACGCGTCAAACGGACGCTCCATCTACCCATGGCGAAATGTACCGCCCGTTCCCTGCTTATGGCACTATGCCTCACCATGGCGTATACTATGGAGATGCTGCTGCGCAACTCCACAGTGACCACATAGCTTCCTCTTCGCCAGCCCACACCAGCACAGGCTTTGGCGGCTCAGAAAATCGATAAATCGATAGTATACCATTTCTTCGTCTCCACTTGCCTCGTAATTCCGACCCATGTCTTGGTTGCGCAACCTGCTGCTTTTCACGGCATGTACTGTAGCATGTACAACGGCTCAATCTAGGGTAGAAATTGCCAACATTCTGAAGCGTGACAAATACTCGGTACACTTTTCCAATGAAACCATACCCATAACCGAGGCTTTGCAGTTACTCGGTGACCAAAAGCCATATTCGCAAGACGCGTCCCGTAAAGCCGGACACGCAGATGGCAAGTTCCAGATGTACAGAATCACAGATACAGAAGCATATGTCTGTCACATACCTTTGGTTAAATCTGATGAGGGAGCTGAGCAGAATAAGCGTGTGCTGCCAAATAAAGAGACGGACGCCATTCTGTCTCGTGGTCTTTCCCTCTTGGCAAAGCTACGTGGAAAGGAATTGCAGAATATGCAATCATATTTTTCACATGTGCTACGTTACGGCAATCATATACTGCAGTACCCACTCATGGCCATGTTGGACAATGATGGTGTGCCTGAAGTTGACAATCGAGATACCCTTCCTGAAGGATATTACTTGATGGGTGTGTGGGACAGCTTGGAAGGCATAAAAAACGAATTGGTTCCTCTTGATACTACTCCATCAGCTGATCTGGATGACGATGTCGCACCGCCATATGAGGACAATGCCTTTTTTATCCAGCAAGTATGGAATGGGGGCACTGTTTGTGATCTGAATGGATTACCAAGAACTACCACAGTCAAGGTATGTACCCATGCACTGACGCCAAGTATTACTGTGGCTCAAATAATAAAATTATAAGTCTGGCCGAGGTACTTACGTGCAATTAGTATGTTCACTCAACTAACATCAGCGTTATGGTCGTTGAGACCAATGTTCTGTGTGATGATATGGCGTTTATTCCACCCAAAGCTAGGGAATCCAACAAAATTCAATGCCATATGATCACGCCTGACAATTTAGAGGAAAGCAAAGCCCACGTGAAGCACGTCGAAGAGCGCCATAATCATCGGTATAAAGATGTTCATGAACACGATGATACAGGAATTCTTGCTGAGAAGATACAAGATGTAGGAGCAGGGACAGGCGCCCAACCTACGATGCAGCTGGACCCGAAGGTATTGCAACTCATCGACAAGTATCTTCAGTCTCGTGAACGAATGACAGAGACCACATCCTCCACGCCATCATCCCACGAAACATCCACTGTAAAAGCAACCCGGTCAGTGGCGGAACAGGCCCCTGAACTCCCTTTCCACCGACAAGAATTGTAAGGTCGTTGCACCCTGAAGGCCCGTGCCTTTCTCCACCCGACTATCATTCCATTTTATTCTTATCATGGCGTGGCGATGTACAGGTAGCTCCAATGAAGAGCTGCTCACCAATATGAAAGCCGTAGGTATCATACGCTCATCGAGGGTACTAGAGGTATGTTCGATCCCATCTCACGAAGGCCATGAAATTGGTTGATCGGGCAAACTACGTACCTTCAGTTGCGCGCCGGTATGCCTATCAGGATGCGCCTCAGAGCATCGGATACAATGCAACCATATCTGCACCACATATGCATGCTTTTGCAGCAGAACTTTTACTACCGTACTTGAGCCAAGGTTGCTCTGTAATGGATGTGGGTTCTGGTTCAGGCTACCTTCTCGCCACTTTCCATCACCTTGTACCCCCCTCCGATCGCAAAACTCACATTGTTGGAGTAGAACACATGCAGGAGCTTGTTAGTGCAAGTGTCGAAAATTTGAAATGCGACGGGTTGGAACGCGAGTTGAAAAATGGTCGCATCGTAGCGATACAAAGAGATGGACGCAAAGGCTGTCCAGAATTTGCACCATACAGTGCTATCCATGTTGGTGCCGCTGCTCCTTGCATACCTGAAGCGCTTGTTCAGCAACTTGCTTCACCGGGCCGTTTGATTGTACCTGTTGATCATCCCACGGGCAATTACCAGTATGTCTGAACTCTATATGTTAACATTAGGGACCTGTACCAAATCGATAAGAATGTGAATGGCAGCGTTGAAAAGAAGGTACTTTTCGGAGTCACGGTAGGTAAATGACTGGCTGACAATCCAGTATGTCCCTCTGACCAATGCCGAGGAACAATGGTCCAAGTAGCCCCACTTTTTTCTAGCGACTCCACCTTGATATATCATTCTGCTACACAGGAAGCATGGAGTCCGAGCTGTCGTCGTCTCGATCCGTGCATTTGCACGCTACAACTGCACACATCAAGGATGCGCCTAAAGTGTGTGCACACATTATGCCGTTTTCAATTGATTATACTGGCCCAGCACCTGTACACACCTACTTTGTTTTACATCCGGCTCAGGGTTCTGGTGCACACGAAACAACAGATCCGTGCCAGACGTTTGACGACGAGACTAGTACGATAGCCGTATCATCGTTTCGAGGTCGAAATATTCATGGTGTGCGCCAGAAACTACCGTTTGGGTATGAATTGGGATTTTTTCGCATGTCTCGAGAAGTGATTAAGACGCCTTCATATCCATCTCAGCGATCGAACATGACCAGTTTCTCGTCACAGCCTATGTCAAAAGCACCAAAAAAGTTTTCATTGGATGATGACGACGACGACACTTTTGCAGAAAATGATTGCGCTGGTGATCATTATCAAGCACCACTACCATCAGAGTCATTATTCCGAGAAAATGTTGACGACGAGGATCAGCCCGCCTCTATCCATTGTTTGAATCCGGTATACTACGCAGGTACTTCATTTTGGATCTGGGGACCAGATGGACCAGTGGATCAGGGAGGTGATCCCTACATGCGCACATGGAACGAATGGATCCAAGTAGTCTCACCCGCTGTACGTCACAAGGTCAACATCAATACACTAACACAACAGATACACGACATTTAAGGATAACTTTCGATTATATAGACGCAATATGTATATGGTCAAAGAACAATAGTATTTGCTTTATACAAGGTGAAATCGAGCGTACCAAAAAGGCAGAGCGCCTTGCAATAGCGTATATTTAGTAGCTGCTGCCACCGTAACTGCCGGATGAGCCGCCATAGCCACTCGAGTTACCGCCATAACCACCCGAGTTGCCGCCATAGCCACTCGAGTTACCGCCATAACCACCCGAGTTACCGCCATAACCACCCGAGTTACCGCCATATCCGCCTGAACTGTTATGACCACCATGATGACCACCGGAAGCACCCAGACCGCCAGAAGAACCAAAGCTGTCCGACGCGCCACCATAACCACC
>ERZ500990.208-NODE-208-length-21360-cov-4.107862_pt1 | contig 21360 bp, 10 predicted proteins | sample MGYA00248876_ERZ500990 | MGnify/ENA primary metagenome ERZ500990 (study PRJEB25958, sample SAMN03398517) | human skin metagenome | study: EMG produced TPA metagenomics assembly of the Human Skin Microbiome Metagenome (human skin metagenome) data set.
CGCGTCTTCATTATCGACAAGCTCCGTGCCACAGCCCGGCACTTCGCATACGAACATGTTTCGCGTCAGGTCTAGGAGATGCGCTACCTCCAGTGTTGAATATGAATGCCGGCACCGCGGGCATACGTATCCCTTGTTGTCAAGTCCATTCCTCAATTTTGTGTCGATATGTCGACGCATGGCCATCATGCGCCATTTTGTGACGTCTAGAAAATGTTTGTAGTCCATGTAAAAATATGTACGTGTGATGGGCCGCTGGAACGGGCCTTCGCGAGTTTCTTGGTTCCGATGCACACTGATCATGCGGTCTTGCACGAGCTTCGTTGCCAGCGACGTCAAGTCACGCGTCTGCATGCCAATACGGCGAGCGAGCACTTCTGCGGGAATCGCAGCGATACTAACGAGCTGGTCCATCACGAGAATATGTCCGTCTTCGTAGAACAGACGCGCAATCACTTGTGCAAGCCGTCGAATCTCGGCCATCTGTTCGGGTGTAGCCTGCTGTGCTTCGACAGTGCCAGCCTGCGAATGTCCAGCGGCATGCCCAGCCGGCGTGACCGATGCCATGGGACGTGAACAAAGATGTTCAGGTATGAGGGACTGTTGTGGGATAGGTGGGAATGCTTGCCAACGCGGGCCCTTTTGTCAACACGCCTATGCTGTCGTCCCTGGAGCCTGGCGCTTCGCGCCTGTTGCTTGGAGCAGAAGATCTGTGCTGTTGCCTTGATTCGCCACACCAGCGATCTGTGTTTCGTGTGCGAGCAAAGCACAATATCCTACTAGGCTGAGGAACTAAATCGTGTACTCCACCGTGCTGTGTGTCATTGCCTCCTTCCGCGCACCTGTCACACGCATGTAGGCGGACAAATCCTGCTATCCCTCCACCTATCCAAGCGAGGATTTTGGGCCGACTCATGCGCGTAGCTGATGGGGGTACAGGCAAACAACACTTAAAACGTTCTCGTGCGTCCGGCACGACAGCTTTTTGTGTCGGGTTCGGGTTTTGTCGCCACGCGTTCTTGTGCTTGCTTCAAAGCTGCCAGCCTGATCCGTTACTGTCCGATGCACGGTGCTCTCAACAACGAGCATGGCGAGCATGGAGTCAACGGCTCATTCGATGCATCACTCGCTCGTCAAGTCCCCTCTCGCCTAACAACTGGAGAAAGCAGTCGAAACGATGAGCTGCATCTACCCTCAACTGGTTCAGCTACCGCCGACACGGCCGGTTCGAGAATGGGGTCATTTTCATTCAAGCGGAGACCGCGCGATGTCTCGACAGGACTCAGCAGTATGCGCCGTTGGCTTGGTCGTGAGTCATACCGGAATAGCTCGACGTTTTCGGCGCGGTATTGGGGAAGTGGCATGCCAGAGGGCTGGGAACACCCGGCACGGTACCTGAATGCATCGCAAATAACTGTGCCATCGATTTTGCCTGCCGTACAACCTGTACCGCAGTCGACACCTATACCAATACTCCCGTACACGGTGCTATGTCTGTTAATTTTTGGCGAATTCAGCTCATCAGGTGTGGCTGGACCGTTTTTGTTTTTCATGCTGAATGATTTTCAGCTGGGTGATGAAAGTCGCGTCGGATTTTGGGCTGGTATTCTGTCGTCGATTTTTTTCTTCGCCCAGTTCCTGACGTCGCTCATGTGGTCGTCTGTAGCTGACAAACACGGACGCAAGTATGTTTTGCAGATGTCACTTATCGGCAACTCACTCTCGCTTATTGCGTTTGGTCTTGCGCCGAATCTCCAACTCGCTATTCTTTTTCGACTTGCCCAGGGCTTCTTTAATGGTGCCGTCGGCGTTGCCCGAGGTGCCGTGCGATCACTCACTGATGAGACAAACGAAGGTCGCGCATACGCTCAAATGGGTTTTTGGTGGGGTATGGGTGGTATTGTCGGCCCCATTCTGGGCGGTGTCCTTGAGCATCCAGCTATCAAGTTTCCCTGGCTCTTTGGGCGTAGTGCGTTTCTACATGCGCATCCGTATGCTCTTCCGTGTATGTTTGCGGCGTCAAGCACTATTCTCGGTGCCATTTTAAGTTTCTTTCTCGAGTCCGATGCACCGACCGCCACGGGTAGGATTCGACTTACGAGTGACCATGAGGTTGGGCATGAGCATGAGCACGAGACCGATCCGAATCGCAGTGCTTGGTCACTTGCTAGCTCAACATGGAGCCGGAGTCGCAGGTCGCATCATTGGCCCCAGGCGTTTGGTCCGCGGACGCGTCCCATCTCGTCTGGCTCAGCGTACGGGTACCAGGGGGAGCCAGCGCGTGCGCATCGTGAATCGATGCTGCGCCGCATGTCTGTCGTATCATCAGCAGCACATCCCAGCTCGTACTTTGCAGTTCCTCATGATGCCGGATATCATGATGAGCCTAACGCTGAACACGACCATGAGAATGCAAACCCACGCGCATCACTTGTTGAGCGTTTTGTACTTGCTAATGACGACACTGTTCTTTCGATTACCGATCTTTGGGTGGCTGCAGCAGCCAACACAGAGGACGTGCCGGAAGACGATGATCGGAACACGATTGCAGAGGCCGACGAAGTTGAAGAAGAGGACGACGAAGGGCAACATCATTCTAATGCAGAACACAGTGCACCTGCTGATTTGCCGACGACATCGAGCAACGAAACACGACCTACGTCAACACTCTCATCGACATATGTGCCGCCCATGCACTTTGCTCGATCCAACAAGCTGCACCGGATGAATGGCCATGACACATCTGCCACGGATAGACGCCCATCATCTACTGTGAACGCAGCGGAGGCTGACGAGGATGTCAACGGCCATGCGCAGACTGGTGCTCTCGACAGCGCGGACAGCACAACGGCGGGTGTGTCCGCGCCAAATGTCTCACCATCGCCAATCTGGCTCTTGCCTCTGGTGGTGATTGGCCACTATGGTGTGCTGTCGTTCCATTCGTCCATGTTTGACCAGGTGTTTATGGCATTTCTCGTGACGCCAGAGCCAAGTGGTGGCTTGGGCCTCACAGCGTCACATTACGCGGGACTCATCGCTGCTATGACGTTCTGCCAATTGCTGTTCCAGTTCCAAGTATACCCGAATTTTGGTCCACCCAACGGCTCTCTTTCACACCTGGCCGTGCTGCAGTGGGGCGTGTTGCTTTACCTGCCGTGCTACGTGCTATTTCCGTTCCTACGCACATTCCTGTTGCCTAATACTGATGTGGCTGTGATGCTTGGTATGATCCTATTTGCCGCGATTAGATGGCTTGCCAACATTCTCTCCTTCACGGCCGTCATGGTCCTGCTGAATGCTTGGACTCCTGCACACCTTGTGCCACTCGCGAATGGACTTGCACAGACCATGAGCAGTTTTGCACGATGTGTTGGCCCGATTATCGGTGGTATCATATGGGCGAAGAGTATCGAAGGAGGACCCAACGCACATGCATGGCCGTTCAATTTCCACTTCGGATTCTGGGTCGTTGGCTTGGTTGCTTTAGCCGGTGCTATTCATACGCGGTGGATGCGGGATGTCATCATGATATCCTGAAGCTGTGAACTTGATGCTAGTCAAGTACAATCACATCCGTTGTTGGCGGCTCAGTGGGTCGGCGTGCCCGCTTGGATGGATGGTCCTCATTATCCTTGGTTGTGTCGCGTGAACGCTTCGCTCGCGCTTGTTTTGATGCCGTGTCGGGTGCAGGCTCGCTGGGTGCTTCAACGACACAGACGTCATCCTCGTCCTTATTTGCACCTGGATCTGGCGCGTGGTCGCTGTTTCCCGACACGGCGGGCGGTGGTTCTTCGATCCTAACGCGCTTGCTCAGCTTCACGGGCGTTCGAAGCACGAATAATCCATTCTTATGGCCATGCGTTTCGGCCTTTTCCAGGACAAACTGGACTGTTGGCCATGCTCCGCTGTCATCCATCACAGATAATGCATCACCCACGTGCACGTTAAGATCACGCAATAGTTTGTGGGTATTCTCATCCAAGTCTGCATCATACAAGATGCGTGTGCCAGCCGCAAGCGAAATCTCGGCATCGGCGTCGTATCCTAGATGTTTGCGAGCAGCATCGATCGCATGCTGCAGTGTCGTTTGCTCTGGATCTATGCCTGCGCGGCAATAGACATCTTGGCATACGCCACATCGAGGATTTGGCTGGCCGCATGCAAATGTCGTGAATAGACGCGTCGATCGACGAGCCAGGCCAACGACACGTAGCTCGGCCCACCGAGCCGACAGCATATGCAGGGCTTGCACAACCACGAGTCCGGCCACAATAGCATTTGTTGTTGCGATCGCCGGGATGATATTGCCTGCAATCTGCTTAGTATCGAAGCGTGTCTGCTCGGGGATGTGGTATACATGGGCGCGAAGATTTGATGCGGCTGTGACAAAGCCCAAAGCCTCGTCATCGTCCTTGTCAAATGAAATAGGCACGTCCGAAGATAAAGAACGCCTCGCAAGTGCAATAGTGGTCTCTGTAAACAAAGCGGCATTCTCTGCGACGGTGAGATGACGTCGATCCCGGAGCGTATGGTCGTCCGATGGCAACGTATGCATCGCGTGACGTGCGTCACTATACGTGAGCGGCTTTGGCCGCGTGCGGTTTTGCCACATCTCATCCATCGCCAGAAGACGCTCAATATCGACTTGGTACAGCTTGTTAAAAATGCGCTGACACACGGCGTGCGGAGCATCACTTTCATGCGATGAGCCTGAGGATGCACGTAACGAAGCGACGAGCTCATCACGTAGCACTAGCAACTGGCGGGCTTCATTTCGCAGGCGCTGAAGCTCCACTGCATTTTCACCGCGCTTAGCAGCCTCTGTTAGCTCATGCTCGTCCGACTGATCGACTTCGCCGAACAGCTGCGGGAAAAGCCAATTCTTTGCCCATACGATGCAGTGAACGGGTGTCGATGGCGTTGAGCGGATCGTGCAGACTGGATATGTTGTTGGCATGGGATGTTCTGTGCAGTCATAGCACTCGGTGAAGGAAGGACGAATTGGCTGCACCTGACCGAGGAAACCTGCTGTGCCACTCTCAATCAGCGGCACACGCGCCATAACGCACATACGATTCACCCACCTTCGTGTCTCGAGATTGTCGAGTGCACTTAATACCACGTCGAAAGATGCATAGTACGACACATCGAACTCAGGCGACTTGATATTGGCCTGGTGCGCAATGATCGAGACGTCCCGGTTCATCGCAGATGCAGCGTCGCGAGCAACCTTTGCTTTCGATTGGTTGATATGCTGTTTTTGGAAAAGAAACTGACGGTTCAAGTTCGACAACTCAATGGTATCTAGATCAATCTGCGCACGTTAGTTACGACGTGCGTGCGATGGCGAATGATACGTACAATATCCAGATGGCCCACGCCAGCCAGTACCAGGTCCTTTAGGAGCTCACACCCAATTCCGCCCGCACCCACGACGAGCATTCTAGCCTGTTGAATACGCTCGACTTCATGCTTTCCGAGCGTCGCACACGCAGGTGCATATCGCGCAGCGGCTGTATGGTGCATGTTGCTACGCAAACCGAATCCATCTCACGACAAGGGTTCGTAGCCAGGGTAGCGTCTAAGATATTTTAGGCATGCATACGTAAGCCAGTCGCCATAACACAGGCAGCGTGCTTGGCCTGACCGCAAAACTGATCTCCACATCGACATGACGGCGTGCACTCTCCCCCCCTCTGCCGAGCTACCGCTCGCATGCTTGATTGGGTGGGTTGCAAGCGCGGCGTTCTCTCCACACTCAAAAGTGGACGCACCTGCGTGCAAACGACACACGCCTCGCTAACCCTATCTAAACGGCCTCCGAGCCTTGAGAGCGCACGAAACACTAACACATTGGGCTACGCCGCGCAACACCCTCAGACATTGTCACATGCGGCGATTTTATGGTGCTAATTCAACGAAGCTCTTCCATAAAGCTTCTGAGAGACACTTGCTTGCATTCTCATCAACACAAACTGCGAAACGGTTAGGACCCCTGCCTGAGCACGAGTACCAAGTGCGTCTCGGCGCGGCGATTCGAGTCTTGCGCGAGACACTTCCACAGTTCATGGAACGAGGTCTTGTGGATCGCATGGATGTGAATCCATCGAACCCATTCATGCAGGTTCTCAAGTGCGGGATACCCAAGTCGCCAGCACAGCCAGAACATGTTTACCACTCGCAAATCCAGTTCACATTCCGACCGGGACCAGAACCAGCCGCGCCATTACGAATTATGTCTTTTAAAAGAAACACTGATGAGCCCAGTGCATGGACCCCATCGATTTCACTTCATGGAAGGCGTACATACTTGTTTAGTGCCAGTGCACTCCGACATGCATTGCATGCATGTTTTGCTGAGCCAGAGATCTTGCTCGAGAACATGTCATTTTTACGCCGACCTGCAACAATGCGAACAAATGAAGCATTGCCAAATCCAGGCGATGAACTTCTCACAAGAATCCGCTTTACTGGTGTGAATCGTCTGGCGAATACACAGCAGAGCTATACAATTGTCTCGAGTTACCGCTTCGATCGGGCCACGGGCACCATTTGTGAGCACCGCGTTGATAAAATGATGCCCCTTCCAGGACACCATACATGGCAAACGATGGTGAATGTAGGTTCATCATGACAAGTCGTGTCTACCAATGTGAAAGAAGTGCGCCTACGAATGCGACCACGCCTCGCGCGACATACGAAATGCCGTTCGCAAAGTGTAGTCGTACAGCCCCTCTGTCTCATCAGGGTCACGGAATGGCGGACCCAGTGGGACAGCGAGTATCGAGCGGTCGGCTCGTTGTATGTACCGAAAGAACGGTTGGGGATGATTCGCAGCCATATCACGAGGCTTTTTCGCAGCCGACTCTTCTTGAGTATCTCCTTCAGATTTGTCGCGACCACGCACCTTGCCTGCTTGTTTCTTAAGCAGACGGTTAATTGTCTCGATCTTATCGTCTTCGAGCTTCTTTTCACTTTGATTCCGTCGTCGACGCGCCGTTTCAGAGCGACGGAGTGCCAGCTCCGTCTCCGAAAGCTTTTTCTTGCGCGACGAATCCTCCATAGGCAGCTCAATGAGCTCTTCATTAGCAATTCCGCGTGCCCGGTTTGCTCTTGCGATTTGCCGTGCCGTCATGGGCATATCACTAGTTGTCTCTTCATCTTCATCCTCGTCGTCATCCTCATTCTCATCAAGAAGGTCTCCCTCCTCTTCCTCGTCATTCATATTATCTTCATTGACCTCTTCGTCATCTTCGTCTCCAACAAGCTCGTCGTCCTCGTCGCGCTCCTCAGTATAGACATCACGCTGTTTGCGACTGGCATTTTTATGGGAGCTTCGAGTGGATTTCGTGCGAGACGAGCGACGTGGAGCACTTGTTGATGCTCGTCGAGATGGGGTCGACTGTGGGGTGCTCTTGCGAGTCAACTTGACTCGGAGTGGTTGCCGACGAGCCCGTCGATTTGTCTCTGGTGGCGAATCGGACTCGTCAATTTCATCCACGAGTTCGTCGAATTCCTCCGAGTCTGACATATACTCGCCTTCCGACTCAGGTTCACCCTCTTCATAATCGATCTCCTCATCTTGCTGCTCATATTCGTTATTTTGTGCATCCACCTCGTCTTGCTGCATGGCTTCCGTCTCGTCTTTAACCGCGGCCGCAGTGCGAGACATCAACGAAACGAGTGTGGAGCGCTTGTGATTGCTGTGGTTCTTCAGTCGCAGCCCAGTCACAGACCCACGTGGACGACGCAGGGACTCTCAAGTGAGGACGTCGATTCTCACATCCCACCTATCCTTGGCCGCTCTTTTCCTCCACTTGCCAACGAATTCATGTATCTCCTCCACATGGATAGCTTTCAGGTTTACTTGAGGTGCCGGGCCGCTCCTATGTGAAAGCACGTATATTGGATGTCGCTATGAAAATGTTTGTGACTGCAAGACCCTTGCAACACGTTGTTGCTTGGACAGACGCCAATCGTCTTGATCTTTTGCGTACTTGTCGAAGAGAGGCTGGATTTTTTCCTGTCGCTTCCGTTTCGACATATTCGCCTGGTCGGCCATCCGGAAGAAGCGAGGCGCCACTTCGACAAGCCATTTGGGTTCAATGGCCGTCACCTCGCGCATATACTCCTTCGACGTCATTACCACTTCATGGTACACCACGTACTCGGGTGGTCGGTGGAACAGGCTGCTCGACGGGTGTAGGTAGACATTGCCGCCGCTCTCCGCAAGTGTTCGATATCCTTCTTGTGGATCACGCTTTGCGGCATTGCGGAAGTAGCCTGAGCATATAGCACGCCGAATGCGTGTGTAGTTGGGGCCACAAGATAAGATATCATGATGATAGCGATCCATAATACCCACGAGTTGTTTGCGTACGTCCTGTGCACGGCGCAGAGCGCGTCCTTGAATAAAATTGTCCATACACCAAGGCATAGAGAAACGGCTAGACACCCATGCATTGTAAACAGTCAGCAGCGTGAGATGATCGCCTTCCGGCTGAAAAAACTTGGCTCGCTTCGCATCAGCTTGGGCCTGCTTGTCTTTGGGTCGGTAGAATACATTCGGGATACTCAGCATAGCCACAATGCTGAGCATCTCTTCACTACAGCCCATATCCACACTGGCAATCAGCATTTTTGCCATTGGCGGGTCCATGGGAAAATCAGCCATCTTCCGACCCAGACGGGTCAGCAAACCTTCATCATCGAGAGCCGAGAGCGCATAGAGAGACTCAAGTGCCGTGAGCATTGTCTGGGCTGGCGGTGGATCCATAAAGTCAAAGTGCAGAAGATCATTGATGCCCATGGCCTTAAGCGCGAGAATAGTCGAGGCAAGATTCTGCCGCTGAATGTCGGGGATGGGATTCGGCAGCATTTCATTCCGGAACGCCGCCTCCGTGTAGAGACGGTAGCACTTGCCAGGCCCCGTTCTTCCAGCGCGTCCCGCTCGCTGACGGGCCTGAGCTTGTGAAATGGGCGTCACCACGAGCGAATCCATGCCGAGACGTGCATCGTACGCATTTTGCTTCACGAACCCAGGATCTACCACATAGTATACACCGTCGATCGTCACACTTGTCTCGGCAATGTTGGTCGCAAGAACAACTTTCCTCGCACCAGGCGGGGCGGGCTCGAAGATTCTCGATTGCATTTCACTCGGCAGTGCCGAATAAACCGGCAAGATTATCAGCTCAGGAACACTGGGACCCAAAGCACGCATGCGCTCATAAAGGATTTCACAGCTAGTATCAATTTCCTCCTGACCAGTAAGAAACACCAGGATGTCACCGGGCGGTTCAGATAAATGGATCTGCATTACTGTGATGAGGCTTGCATCCAAGTAGTCTGGCTCTGGCTCTTTGGTATATAGAATCTCGACTGGGTATGTCCGGCCAGGAATTGTAAAAATGGGGCATTCGAAGAAGTATGTGCTGAACTTCTCAGCATCGAGTGTCGCTGATGTGACGATAAGCTTCAAGTCTGGCCGGCGCTTCAGCGCCTTTTTCAGCAGGCCAAAAAGCACATCCGTCGCAATGGTGCGCTCATGCGCTTCATCAAGCATGATGACAGAGTAGGCCTTGACGTCGGGATCGACAAGACACTCGCGCTGTAGCATACCATCCGTCATGTACTTAATGTGCGTGTCTGGACTCGTGCAGTCCTCGAACCGTATCGTATACCCAACTTCTTGCCCAATGCGACAGCCGACTTCCTCAGCTACACGCTTTGCAACACTTACAGCAGCTACACGCCGTGGCTGTGTGCAGCCAATTTTCCCATGGTCAGCAAATCCTTCTTCTGCGAGGTACTGAGTCACTTGCGTTGTTTTGCCAGAGCCTGTCTCGCCAACTATTACGAGCACCTGATTGTCTCGAATGGCCTGGACCAACGGCTCCCGCAGCTTGAAAATTGGCAGGCTTTCACGCTGCTCTTTCATACTCAGAGTGGTAATCTTGCCAAACGTCGTTGCTTTGTTGAAGGCATGCTTCTTCCATTCCGACTGCTGCTGTGCTTGTTGGATGCGCGATTGACCCCGCACATCTTGAGCAAACATCTTTTCACTTGCCTGAGCCATGGGATCAAGCCAGCCCGTCGACATGTCGCGTGACTTTTTATCGGCTTCTTCGTTCTGCTCTTGCTGGCGAAGTTCGCGCCTTTCCTTTGCGAGAGATGTACCTGCCTGAGCAGCTCGGTTGAGCGAGCCGTCGGGTGCCTTTACGACCTTGACGGGTGACAGTTCCAGAGAAGCAGCTGTCTGACCAGCAAGAAAGGGAGCCTCTTTCTCATTCACTTCAATTTCAATGTCTTCATCTGCATCGTCACCAGCAAGTCGAGACGCTGGTGTAGAGTGCTCTTCTTCCATAAGTTCAGGGTAGTCAGTGGCTTTGGCAACGCCACTAGCGATCAATTGCTTGATTTCCCAGCGCTCCGGGCTTGTCAGCCGCTTCGCACCTCGACCCCGGCGTTCTTCTGTTGCTGTCGATGATGTTGATGCAACAGAACGGCCTGCTACGCTGGAACGACCACCAAGGGGTTCATGATTCGCGCCTGTCAAGAAATTCGGCGGATGCTCCATCGCCATGCGGCCACGAGGCTGTGGCACTAAATCGCGGCCTGTGACCTGGTCAACATCGCGCATAGACAAGCCTATGCGTTGACCCGCAATGGAAACGACTTTTACTTTGACATGGTCACCTCGAGATACCACATCAGATGGATGAGATATGCGGCCAGTGTTGCCTCCACGGGCGGTATTGCTACACAGCGCACTTATATGCACAAGACCATCGCGCCGACCTGCGACGCCATCAAGCGTCACAAAGGCGCCAAAGTCCTTGACACCTGATACACGTCCATAGTAAACCTTATTGAGCACAGGTTGCTCGTCTGGGACAGAGGGCGGTAAAGACGGAGGTGGAGACGCACGTCCATCCACACGGTCCCAGCGGGACCTACGCTGTGGTTCTTCAAGGGATTCATGCATGCGCCTGCGTCTAGACGGCTCGTCGCGATAATAGTCAGGTTCTTCCCACGCCTGGTCCTGGATCGCGAGGCCCGGAAGCATTTGTGCTTTTTGCTCGAGCTTTGTGTCCGGTGTATGTTTAGCTTCATCAACAGAGTTTGTCCCCTTCTTTTTCCTTGGGTGCAATGTTACAATGAGCCTATCGAGATTTTCGACAAAGGCAGCAGTAAATTCAGCGCCAACATCATCCAGCTTTTTTTGGAATGCCGGTAATGAGCCCGCCTGTTCATGCAGTGAGATAATGAACTCAGCTAAAACACGATCATTGATTCCTAAATGATTCTCAAGCTCTGTCGCGATTTTCGATACGAGCGACAAGAACTCGAGTTTGTATAGCGGGTCGTCCATGAATCCATATAGGCACGATCCACTCGCCTGAGAGCGTAAGCCAAACGCGCAGGATACGATGGCGACATCCTACACCAGACACGATGGGACGAATCACAGCCACGCGTACTATGTCACGTGTGTGCATGTTGTATCCCAGCCTCTTCAAGCCATGTGGCTAACCCCCTGCTGCCTTACCCAACCCCGTGATGTCCGAAATTTTTATAAATCTCATGCACCCCCCTTATCCCCCAATAACCTGGAATACGCGCGCGCGCGCGTGTCAGGCGTCGCGTGTCGGTCCGTGGGCGGCGTACGTCGCGTGTAAATTTTAGGCGGTGGATGCGTCACGCGTATCTCTACCTACGCAGACCAAACTAGGGTAGTGGCAAGACGCTGACTACGATATCTTTTTCCTGGTCCCATTCACTTTGCCACCCACGAGGAAGAAACGCGAGAACGACTAAACGATAGAAAAGTGGCAGCGCCGCCTTAGTTTGTAACTAACAAAGAGCGACCATGTCATCCTCCGGGAGACATAGAAATCAGCACCACAAGATGGATGGTACGTACGAATGCTTGATAACCGTTGCAGTCAAAGTCGTCTATACCCTTGATACAAGTCCACACACTATGATATCTCGTGTGGCACGACGCGTACCCGTGCGTATCGCACGTAAACAAGGATCTAATTCACTTCTTGGTCGTGTCTCGTTAAAGACATGCCTGAATGCCATCTGCCTAGCCAGTCCGGAGCTTCTGCTCGACAAGAGCAACGACTATATTGTGTATGCAGTTGACCCAGAAGAGTCTGCTCCTCGGCCCGTATCGACCATGTCGAGTCCATCGAAATGTGACATGTCTCTGCAAGTGTTTGTCGGCAAAGGCTTCTTTAGCAATGGGATTGCAGAGCCTGGCGACGGTACGTCGTATGTGACGGGACAAGTGCGCCTGGAGTCTCGGAACAGCTCGGCATTTAGCTCTGATGAAGAAGACACTCCAGGTACACAAGTGTTGGAGGTTGTGCTGCGCATGAAAGAGGCATCGCAGCGCGGACGTGAGCAATACCAAAGTAGGATGCGCGGGATCGCATCATCATCGTCATCGTTACACATGCCGACGCCGGCGCCGGCCCCTGTGTCTATATCGGAATCCTCGCTGATGCCCACAGCAGCGGCAGGCGTTGATGAGCCTGACCTACATGCCGTCGCCATCGATTCTGCACCGGAGTCCTCCGCCCCGACGCCCACGACGCAGGTCTTACAGGTATTGCACGCAATGCAAGCACACCAAGGCTCTCTTTCCCAAGAGCAAAAGTCGCATTTAATGGGGCTCTTGGGCATGGTTGCCGGTGCTGTGCAGAGTGGCGCATTGCCCGCACCGAAAGACACGACGCAGGCCATCTCTTCATCAGACACGCCAGGCGATCGACAAAGCTGGCATTCAACGCCGTCGCCAGGACCTGCTGCAGCGACGCCCTCATGTGCACGAAATGAAGTCAGAAATACACGCACAAGCCGGCCAGGCTTAGGTGACATCCGGACTGAGCTACCGCGCATCTGCTACAACTGTGGAACAACGCAGGCGACGACATGGCGGATCCTCACGCTGCCATCAGGCATTACCATTAATCATCCTGCTAGTGAAAGGCCTCCGTCGGACGTTGTGCCACTTACCTGGACATCAAAGCATCCGAACAAAGGGCCGATTCAATCCAACTGTGAGGCTCGTTGGCAAGCTTGCAATCCGTGTGGGCTCTACTTTGCTAAGTACGGCGTCGCAAGACCTGAGTATGTGCGTAATTTTGTCGCGCGCCCTGGCAAAGAAGACAAAAAGCGAGATGTGGCACATCCGTCTCCGCCTGTCCAAACAAAGCGCGCAGAGCGTGCAGAACGCGCTGAGCGATCGAAGCGTGCCAAGGGAATGCCTATGATGCCTTCGTCGCGCACGGGCTTTACGCGCACACTAAGTGCTGTTGCCAACCGTGAGGCTGAGCGGCTTCAAAAACAGCGTCGACACGACGAAAATATGCCTCCATGGTCGATACCCCTCGAATCGACGTTGAAAAGCCCAACACAGAGCAGGTCTTCCCGGACGGCAACAAGCGATACCACGGTCGAACGGCTTCCGGGAGGCATGGAGTCAAGTCCTTGCACGGTGTTGCAATCGCTCTTGTCTGAGACAGAGCCGTCGCGGACGTCTGTAGCGCCGGTATTGCCGCCGCCACAGTCGCCATGCAGGAATGGATCGTCGCTCGATGATGCCCAGCTGCCTCCCATGACGAGCCCTGTGCGCCGAAGTCCACGAAAGCAGCCGCCTGGCACTATGGCGGATGTGAACCCGTATGCAACGATGCTTCGTTCAGCGTCGTCACCAGTTTCAAAGAAAGTGGGCAGCAGTGCACAGATTGCTGCTCCGCGGGAGGCGCTCACGTCACCCTCGGATCGTGCAGCTCACATGCTACCACCGGTGAATCCTTTCATGGGCCTCGCTATGCTAGACGATGATATTGACACATTCGGAGGGCCTCCGAGCCCCAGTGCAGGTCGCACCTCGCGTGCCAAGCCTGCTCCGAAACGCGAAATACGCACGCCAAGCCGACTTCCTAGAGAAGACTCATGGCCGTCACACTTGCATACTAGTCCAACGGCCTTGGGCCTAGCTGAGCCTCTTCCTCTTGCAGAGCAAAGCACGTTCAAGGATCTGTTTGCCGAACATACGCATGACCACTGGCTCGGTGCATGGAATGCGCCTACGTCGTTGACACCTGCGCCGTCGACAAGTGCACTAAAATTCGGCGCGCCTGAGCCTACGCCCGAGAACACATTTCCCGTCAGCGCATCTGCACATACGGGGGGTAAGCCGGCAACCGAATCGACGGCACTTGCATCACCAACAGCAGACGACCAAGCAACATCGCCCGCACCTGAATCTGTACCGTTGTTGTCGGCAACGTCATCCTCATCGTCTCTTGTAAAACGACCGCCGCGACGACCGATGCCTGCTACTGTGGAAGATGCGTCATCATCCCATTCAGGCTCGCCGCCTGCCACATCGCCAGATGTGGATGACTCGCTAGTGGACCTCATTGAAGACCCATACGGCTTGCTTTCTACATGTGGCATAGGCGTGCTGCAACCAGACCGGATCGCGGAGGAGAACGACCATAACCACAATGAGCGCCAGGGGACTACTGGCCTGGTCTTGGGCCATCCAGACATAAGCGGATGCAGTGTAGACGCATTCCAAGGAATTGAACTGTACAACGCACCAAGCTTTTCTCAGCAGCTGGATGCATTCACACAGAGTGGCCATCTTGGCATCGCCGCACACATGAATGCAGGTCAAGACATGAGCACGGCGCTAACGACAGCGGAACCGCAGGTGTTCACGTTTGGTCATCCATCATCATCTACCCAACCGGCCTCTTCACACGCGTCTGCGTTTTCGGGACAGACTGAGACGACGAACCTCGAGTCCTTGCTAGATGATCCCACTGTACAAGCCATGCTACATTCGTCCAACGCGGGACTGGCGCCTTCTCTTTCACATAGTGCCGCTGCAGCGACATCGGCGCCAACGACGCCAACAGCCATCACATCGTAGGAATGAAACTCAATGCATATCAAACACACACATATTACATAACTACACAATCGGCATCAGGTACTTTTAAGGGTGCACGCCCATTACTGGCCTTAAGGTCTTGGACACGTTGGATAGCGCGGGGATGTTGCTTGGCAGCTGCACGGGTGTACCAGCGAAGCGCCTCATCCAGGTTAACAGGTGTGCCGATCCCGACTTCAGAATAGTGGCCGACAGCGTATTCAGCATTCGCTATGCCTTTGTTTGCCGCACGTCGGGCCCAGGTATATGCTTCAGAATCGGACTGCATCAACACACCCTCTGCACCGGTTAAATACCATCCACTCAGGGCCAGTTCAGCTTGGCCTTCGCCCTTGTTGGCAGCCTTGTTGAACCAAGCCACACTGCTGCGCGGATCAACGGGACAGGCGAGTGTACCATTAGCATATGCATCGCCGAGCTTGCACTGACTGGGCGCATGACCGAGCCGGGCGGCCTGGGTATAAAGATCGCGAGCAAGTGCTTCGTTGTACGGCACGAACCGATTCGATGGATCAGCATGGTGAGTCGCAAGTTCATATAAAGCATGTGGGTTGTCCTCATCTGCCTGACTCGCGGCACGTCGGAGCCATACAATAGCTTCACGAGGATTCGCAGGTTGGTCCAGCAGTCCATACAGCAGGACCATGCCCAGCTTATACATGCCGGCTGTGTCTCCCAGCGATGCTGCCTTTCGGTAAAAGAGAACGCCGCGTTGAAAATTCCGTTTTGTCCCGGCACCAACCTCGTTACAGACGGCCGTGCGGTACGTCGCGGCTGGGTGATTCTGCTTCGAAGCTTGAACGTAGAGTCGATATGACTTTGCATGGTCAATAGGCATGCCCAGTGTGCCATTTCCATAGCAATTCGCAAGAAAGAATTGGGCATCTGCATATGGCGGCTTTCCAGGTCCGCTGCCGGACGTAGCGAGTTTTTTGATCAGACGAAGTCCCTCAGCCACCAGAGCATCCCGCTGTTTACGAGCTTGCTTCGACTGAGAATCTGCCTCACATATGCGTTTTCCAGCATCAATTAAATACGTGGCAAACTCCATCTGAGGTTCTGGATCCGTTACATTTTGCACCCGCCTGCGGTAGTCATCCAGAAACTCTTTCGTGTAAGGGAGCGAGGGCTGTACAAGTGAGTCGCGGCTAAGCCGCCAATCTGTGCGAGGAGAACTTATACCAGACAATGGTGGTGAGCGCAAGCGTGGTGTTGTCACATCCATAGGCATGAATGTGGCGGGTATCGCGGGTGTTCTTTCAAGCGACGGCGTATACGAGACAAATGATGGCGACGATACCATGCCTTGAGGCATGTTGGGTGGTACATATGCACCCACGTCGTCTCCTACAGGGAAGCCCTGCATTAGCGAAGAAAGGAACAAGCGCTATCGCTCGCTCGGAAGCACCAAGTGTGCAGCACAGTCTCGCTTAGACAGAAGTGTCCTAGCGCCCACTTGACCGTTAGCCTACGTCTTGCTCTGTGCGGAGGAAGTGTATAGGTTGGCCTGCTTTGCCCCTGCAGATGGGCCACGAGGCCGCCCTTTTGTTGACAACACCACGTGGCCAATTCGCCCGGTCCAGTCTACACCTACCTTTTGTCGCGCCTCATTCGCGCACATTGCGTGACGGCAGACCGTGCGGAGGTAAACGTCGCATACACAGAAACCGAGATATTGTTCAGCCGCCCCAAAAACGCATGGCATACGGAGGAAATGGTACTTCTTCTTGGCGAAAGCTGTATGAGAGAATGCTACTGAGTACGTTGGTTCCAAATTAGGTGCATGCTATGGAGATAATGAACATGAGTGAAATAAGCAGACATGATCTTCCTTTACTGTACAAGGGTTAGTGGCTATGCAACGACAGGGGAAGGCGGCGCAGGAAGCAGGACGCCAATCATACCTTGCTCATCATCATCTGAATTGCGTCAGCACATAGACAGAATACGTACCCGAACAAACTCGTCATAGTTGATTTGGCCATCACCGTCGGTGTCAGCCTCGCCGATCATCTCCTCAACCTCCTGATCCGACAATTTTTCACCTTGCACATGTCAGCAATGAACGAAAAAAAAAAAAACTAGATCGTCGTCAAGGCGAACGAGCACCTACCCAGATTCGTCATGCTGGTCAAGTGTTAGTCTTGCACACAGTGAACCTTGAAATCGATCACATTGCTGTGTTCTTATACGTACACATGACGCAGCTCTGCTGCACTGATGAAGCCATTGCCATCCTTGTCAAATACGCGGAAAGCCTCCTTGATTTCCTCTTCACTATCTGTGTCCTTCATCTTGCGAGCCATCATAGTGAGAAACTCAGGAAAGTCAATGGTGCCGTCGCCATCAGCATCAATTTCATTCACCATGTCTTGCAATTCTGCCTCAGTTGGGTTTTGACCCAGTGAACGCATCACAGTGCCTAGTTCTTTCGTTGTGATGCTTCCATCCCCGTCTATACGCGTAAGCATGCCATCCTATGCCGTGATGCATGATTCCGCGCGACGTACCTTTATCAAACAAGGAGAAGGCCTCCTTAAATTCTGCAGACTTGTTAGCACATGTCTCCGAACACCATGAGCGTGCATTCGAAGGTGTGTAGGTATGTGTATATACAGGCACATACGCACACCCATATGCACATACACGCATCATTCGAGCTGTTGGGCCTTGCGCCCTACATACCAGCAATCTGCTCTATTCCCCTGTTAGTACGATGAATTTGACGCGTGCATACAACGTACCCTCAGACTGCACAGCCAAACACAACACAAAGTAATACGTTAGCACGTTGGTCTTGCGAAGGTATACATTTGACTTTTAGCACGCACCAAATGTTCCGCCATGACAGATACGCTCGTGATAGTGAGACGCAGTTGGTTTCGGGAGTCTGTCTGCCACAGGGTAGGCAGACTTGCATCACGCGCAGAGTGGGGATTCTGAAATATAAATAGGCCCACCACAGCCATACACGCGCGATGAATCACGTGGAGTGGCCGATGTGTCATCGAAGATGAAAATTGCGTTACGATTTCTTGCCCCACACATGAAAGCGTTGGGTAGGGGGGGCATTTTGGGGTTCACAAAGTTATCGACTATGAGCGAAGGGTGGCGTTTCCACATGAGCACGGCGTTAACTGCGGAATACGTGGAAGCTGCATGACACCGGCTTCAACAGGGCACCACCTAGGATCATTAGGTTGAGGACAAAGTCGCTGCGACTCGTGCGTAGGATGCAGATAAAATTGAGTTTCCGACAAACGCTGGACTGTTTGCATAAATCGGTGCCGTGAGATCTCGTGATCCATCATACATAGAATATCATCTAACTGTAGAGAATGTGTTAGTACATCAGGAAAACATGCAAATAAGAAACCAGGTCAGGGATGAGAAGGCAGATGGTAGGTACATACATGGGCAACGAGAATATCCCATACATCCAAGAGAATAGGCGCCGAATGGGTATAGTCATAGATTCGATTTCTTAAAATCCGCTCAATTAGCGGAGAAAATGCAGCCGGCGTGCGTCCAAGACGCTGCATATCGTGTAACATGGAGCGCCTCCGGTACCACTCTTGCTGCAGAAGCGATAGAGAGCCTTCTAATTCGGCACCATGTGAATCATCAGGTGCATTAAGACAGCCATGGAGCCACATAAGCCACAAATCCACGCGCAACCGGTCTACAAGGCACAGACGCATCAGGTTCATGACCATAGCAAAGTTGTGTTCGACAACGGCTTGCCGCACAATAGATGGACGCACATTGCAGCAGCCGCGACTTGAAAGAAGAAGACATTCACTCGGCGTAAATGGCGACGAAGGGCGGTGTGGATAAAATTCATCCACATCCACTGTCGGCTTCGTCGGCAGTGATAAGGTCGTGGACATTGACAGGCACTGTTCGCATTGGAGCATTTTTTCCTTCATGAGCTGCTGGTCTGTGCGGTCATTTCGTTGAGCAGATGAAACGCATGTTTTTTGGTACGTGCGTTCCTGCTGCCGGAGTCGACGCGTAAGGTCTTTCAGATCAGGTCTTGCAAGCCAGCGCTGAATCCAGCCCAATGCAAAGAATGGATTCTGGAGGTACGTCTCTTCCTCTAGAATGAAACGAAAATGCCGACTCCATTTCTCGAGTTCAGATGCCATAAGCGGTTGCGTTGGTGGCAATGCCTCGGCTAAATGCGATGACGGGATCATGAAAAATGGTAGCAAATGGTGCAGACGCTCGATGGCAACGAGCAAATGTTGCTTTTCGGTGAGGTTTCGTTCGTCATTGTCAACATCGTCTTCAATGGCACTTTCAAAGCCTAGCAGTACTTGGTCATTCGTGCTCGCATTGTCAGATGTGGCACACGTCTCAGACACAAGCACCAAGGAACCATCGGCTGTTGGAATCCCGAGTCCCTTCGACAAGTGGGCGTTGCCGATGCGACGACGCATACGAACCCAGCGCCTTCGACGCACAAACGTCCAGATGCCGGGCTTGCTCGTCCACTTTTCAGAACGCGAACGTACAGAGCGCATGAATGCCTCCATTCCTTCGTCGGGACGCGACGCCTCCTTGGATTCGCGTCGAGCCATCAGATTTGCATCGATCGACTGTGCAAACTTGTGAAGTGTCTGCCACCAGTGGCGAGGCCCTGACTTGGCCGCACTTTGAATGGGCTTGCGCCAAAAATGCAGTCCCGTGAAACTGCCGCTGTACTGCCAACCATCCTCGTCGGTGTTGCCAGTCATGTCTACGAGCCAAGTGGGATGAACCCACTCCCATGTCGAGTCAGGCAACTGCATGGTCGAGGTGTCGAGTGCTGTATTGCAGCCGTCGGCATCGGTCCATGGCGACGGATCCCACACGAAAAGGACATTTGAGCTGAATCGCTTCGATACACCAAAAAGCACAATGCCGCGCTGATTTTCATGCAGCATATCATACACGAGTTCAGGTGTGTCGGATTGGACAGGTGAAACAAACACGTGCGAGCTACGATGCACAGGCCGTGGTTGCGGCAGTTCATCGTCGTCGATTTCTTCTTCAACTGATGCTTGGTTCCATGCTCGTCGCTCGCGTCGGCGCCACATATGTGGCCGGTTGGAGCCAGCGGATGAGGCGGGAGGCGTCAAGACGGATTCGCGTTCAGGTGCTACATTCTCGTCCGACCAACTGCCTCCGGTCGAGCGCTGAGGTGTGCGGAGCGCTGGGCGCAGCCTAGTGCCAACACCACCCTCCATAAAAGGCGACGGCGTTCGATTCGGCGTCGTCGCACGGGAACTACCGACCTCATCAGGCGTGTGACGCACCCGGCTAGACCGAACGACTTGGGCGGAAGTCGAGCCGGGGCGTGAGGCATTTTCATCGCGAAGTTCAGCCGGTAATTTGCGCATTTTTCGCCTGCTCGCATGCAGTTCTTTATTCGTCAGCACGTTGCAGTGAGAAAGACTCAGCGTTTGTATTGACTCATCTGCGTCGTTGTCCATGGGATCGGACGTGTCCGATGTATCATCGCCTTGACTTGATGTGCTCGAGTCTTGGCCCGACCAACGGCGATCCAGTAATGCTGAGGGAACGCGGGGCTGGGGCTGTACAATAAGAGGCGCTTTCCCTGCAGCAGAGCTAATAGGTACTGCTCGCCGAGATAGAGACGAGACTTGTTTTGCATGAATGGCGCCTGGATCCTCCGTGCTCAGAGAAGATCTTCTGCCCGCATGCTGTGACCTTGTCTCGTCAGGGCCAAGAGACGCCTGGTCTTCAGACATGGGCGGACGTGCAAACGAGACGGCTTGGCCGCGAGGAAAGGAGTCAGGCGAAGGATTTCGCGTCGTAGGAATCGACAACGATCGACGGTGTGAGGTCGTGCGCGACGCTGTCGGTGTCAGTGAGGCAGATTCACGATGCAACACCCCAATCGTGTCAAGGGGATGGTCCGAGCAAGCACTCTCCGCACGAGCTTCACGTGTAGGAACGATGCTCGGCGGCTCATCATTGCTGGAAGAGCGCAGACGTAGCGATGGAAGCGAAGAGACAGACTTGAGTGTGTTAATGCCCATCCAGCGGCGCCAGTTGTGTGGTTTAAAAACGTCTGTCTCGTATCGCAGCAGCTTTGCCTGAACCCCTTCTAGAGGTCCACAAGGTTGAGGCAAGCTAGGAAGGGGGGAGGATGAACGGTTCTGTGGCACGCCTGACGATCCCGTGCGTGCATGTGTGCGATTCGAGCGACGCTCACGAGAAAATGATGGCTCAGGTGCAGGGGTCCAACGTTCCAAGTCTTGGACGTATGGCGACGTCACATCAGCTACCGAGGGCGACAGAAGCAAGTCCTGGCCCTGTGGTGGTTCAGCAGAAGCTGTACCTTGTGATTCGGCAGGTGTAATGACGAATAC
>ERZ500990.210-NODE-210-length-21295-cov-4.213653_pt1 | contig 21295 bp, 12 predicted proteins | sample MGYA00248876_ERZ500990 | MGnify/ENA primary metagenome ERZ500990 (study PRJEB25958, sample SAMN03398517) | human skin metagenome | study: EMG produced TPA metagenomics assembly of the Human Skin Microbiome Metagenome (human skin metagenome) data set.
GTGGCATAGGTACGTGCACATTCTGGGGCATTGATTTTTAATTCATCTTGGCTCGTGTGGAGAAAAGAGGGTCGGCGCCCATGCAATGTAGAGCTCAATGAAAGTAGGCCATCCCTAGTGGGCCCTTCTGGTCCTTATCAAGTTCGGATCATATGTCTCACACTCATTCGACGTTCAAGCCGCTTCTAAGCCAGCTTGTGCAAAGCATTCCCCTACCAGAACCACCCAGCGGAAAGCTACGTGATCCCAAGCCGTCGCTTTCGCGGGACCAGCTTGAAGCTTTGCTGCTGCATCTAACTGACGTCAATTTTACGCAAAATCCTGCGCATCATGCCGCTATCGGATCAGCGCTCACGGCATTGCGTATATCAGGCATAGACATGCAGCCTTCGACCCTGGCATTCATGCGTGAAAAGTTTCTCGATCAAGTCCAGCATTTCGACGTGCCTGAAGGTCTCAAGACGCCAGCGTCTGATTATACGGGCTGGGTCGATATTGTTGGAACCGGTGGCGACGGCCAAGATACCTTTAATGTATCTACAACGGCCATGTTCGTAGCTGGTGGAGTTGATGGTGTGCATGTGGCGAAGCATGGTGGGAAGGCGTCATCATCGTCGTCTGGCTCTGCCGAACTCCTTCTCAGTTTGGGCCTTCCGCTTTTCGATGTTCCCAATGACAAAGTTGTTGCACTTCTGCCATCTTGCTCCTGTACATTTTTGCTTGCTCCTATGTTTCATCGTGCAATGATGCCTCTTGCACCGATCCGTGCATCTCTTGGTTTCCCTACTCTGTTTAATATCTTAGGTCCTCTCATGAACCCTGTGCGTCCTAAACGCGGCGTTTACGGCGTACACAGTTCTGGCCTTGGGCGAATTTATGCTGAAACACTTCAAATGGCTGGTATGGAATTTTTCTGGGTCGTGTGTGGTGAGGAGGGACTGGATGAAATCAGTCCTGCTGGTCCTAGCCACGTCTGGGAGGTCCGTCAGGGTGTTGTGCACCACAGGACTGTGTCGCCCCAAGATTTTGGCATTCCGACGCATTCTCTGGACCAGGTTCGCTCAGGCTCTGCCTCCTCGAATGCGGCTATTGTCGCTTACATGTTCACGCATTCAGACACATTGCCGGACGTGCCCCTCACTGAACCATTGCATGTATCGTGTGACGTTCCGCATGTTAAGCTCGAGCCAATCCCTGCAGGCACAAATCTACGCGCTATCTTCGATTATACGATACTTCAAGCTGCTGCACTTTTGTATGTAGCTGGTCATGGGCAAGGCGACTTGAAGCAATGTGCTGAATTAGCACGCATGTCCATTCTAAATGGTAAAGCTGCTGGTGCTTGGCATCGTCTTCATGCGCATATGCACAAAGCCGCTGACCCATCTTCATAGCCGAAATCCGTCCAAATATGCAATCAAGCCACCAACAAGTCATCGCGGCGCTGCCAATGCATTGAGTCCGTTATCCATCTAGTGCTACAAGGAGTAAAGAATATATAAAAAGCGCTAGCTTAATTCATCTCACGCAAAAAGCCACCATTCTTCTTCATACGGTACTTGTAGGGCATGCCAGCACGCAGGCGATCAGGATCATCGCGCGGCTTAGCAAAGCCATTAGATCCTCGCCCAAAGCGAGGGCGTCCATTAGCCTCTCGCCGAGCTCGATCCAGGCGGATCTTGCGTCCAAGTTCCGTTTCACCATCGATATGGTCTGCTGGTGCACGTGCGGCACTGTCACCGACAGCAAACACAGGAGGCGCATCTTCATCGCCAAGTTTTCCCTGTGGCATCAAGACATTCTCTTTTGTTGCATCAACCTTTTTGATGCCGTTAGGTGTCTTGAACACATGCTGGCCCGAAAGGAGATCGCGACCCGCTGCACCAAGCTCGCTCATTGCTTCGTACTCCTTAGCTTGTTGCGCCACCTCTGGCGAGAACTGCTTATCATATTCGCTCTCATATGTCTTTCCAACAGCTTCGGCGTGCATCTTGCGTCGTTCGTCTTCCTCAATGGATGGCAGTCCCTCAGCTTGACGCTCCCGTTGCTCCTCTTCTCGCTCAATCTGTGCATGCTGGTTAAAATGCTGGATATCTTCAGGGTGGGAATAAGCTTCCTCAGTCTGTTCATCAGGGGTTTTGTGGTACAAGCTTTCGTGGTGGACAAAATACTCCGACTCGTCGTCGTAGTGATGGCCGAGTGCATGCTTTCCGAACTCAGGGAATTGAGGAAGGCCAGCCTTACCACCACGCAAAAATTCCGCTCGCGAGACCACACCATCTTTGTTAGTATCAAGTCGGCGCAAAACTTCTCGAACAATCATGTCTGCTTTGCCGTCGTGGACTTCAGCATTCTGCGAGTGCTTTCGAGACAAGGAATGGTGTACACCATATATGGCTTCGATTTCTGAACGTTCTAAAATGCCATTGCGGTCTAAGTCATGTAGTGCAAAGAAGCTCGCAAGATCAAACGCTCCGATGTGATGTTCTGAGGCCATGTGATCCTGCATATAGTTGTTTGGATCTTTCTCAGTATAGACCTCGCCTTTCGGTGCATTCCGTGCGACCACAGCGCCGAGAAGCGCGGCGAGCATGCATGAATACACGATTTGTTTCATGGGATGGAAATTAGGAGCCGAGAACCGATGGAAGTTGCATTATTTCATCTTCGTGTACGATTTGCCTAGCACGGCCCTGTGTTCGTAAATAGTGTGATCGTGGTGGAGGTTCATGTACATTGGCATGCTCTATTGCCATGATTGGACCAGTAGAAATCGCGCGTTTTACACTCCTTGCATAAACTGTCAGGTGCTGCCGCGCCATGTTAAGGCAACGCTGACTGAGAACCACTAGTTTCACAACTCCTTTAGGCTGGTCCAGCCTCAGCGTGTAGAGGCAGATAAAAATATATCAATTCGCCAATGTCTACAAGTTTTGTTTTTCGAGCGCTTGGAGCGCTACGAGGTTTGCATATATACCATTCCGTTGCATGAGTGTTTGGTGATTGCCTTCCTCGGCGACAACGCCTTTGTGGAACGCAAAAATACAGTCGGCATGTGCAATAGAAGCAAGTCGATGCGCGATAGAAATCGTAGTCCGTCCAGTGGCCGCTCGGTCCAGAGCTTGCTGTACAATTTTTTCGGAGTCTGAATCAAGGGCACTGGTCGCCTCGTCAAGTAGGAGGATCTTTGGATTCCGCACAAGTGCACGTGCGATGGCCAAGCGCTGCTTCTGGCCACCACTCAGCTGCGTGCCTTTGCTACCCACCTGGGTATTGAAGCCGTCTGGAAGACTGTCGATGAAATCAAGGATATTGGCAGAGCGAGCGACATCTCGCATCTGAGTCTCCGTCACATCATCTGGATTGTCAATTGCCCCCATCCGAAGGTTGAATGCAATGGTGCCGTCATAAAGCGTTGGCTCTTGCGACACCAGTGCGATATGCCTGCGAAGCGAGTTTAGGTTCAGCGAGCGCAGATCGTACCCGTCAAGCAAGATGCGTCCTCGCTGAACATCATAAAACCGCTCAATCAACTGGATTGTCGTGGACTTGCCACAACCGCTGCTGCCTACCAGCGCACAGTGTGTGCCAGGCAATATGTCCATCGACACATTGCGAAGTACCTTTATGCCAGGCCGCGATGGATACTCAAATTCGACATGTTCGAAGCGTAAGTGTCCCTCGCAATGGTCCAACACGATGCCTTCTTCTGATTGAATATCAATTTCCGGCTTTTGATCTAGCAGTGCAAACATATTCGTTCCAGCACTTGCGGCATTTGAGACATCGGGCACAAAGTTGAAGATATTCCCAGCTTGGATACTACCAAATACCACCGCTGTGAAAATCGTGAAGAATTGGCTCGAAGTGTACTCCAAACGCATAACAAGCCGGTATCCGTACCAGAAGCCAAGTGCGATGACAAAGTAAGCTGTTGACTGTGAGAGCGCATAGAAGATGTTGCCCCATAAGGCGGCGTTCTTCGCGACCCTTGAGGCCTTTTGCAGCGCGGCTTCGTACCTCTGCAAGCAATCATCCTCGCGTGTCAGTGATGCGACGGTGCGAATGGCTGAAGCAGACTCGCAAGCCATGTGTGACGTAGACAAATGCACGCGTCGCACTTTGACGTCCTTCTGAACGACAAGCTTCAGACGCACAAAGCCCGCACATAGTGTGAAGGGAACGCATGCAATAACAACAAGCGCGAGCTTCCATCCATAGATTAGTGAAATGATCGCTCCAATCAGGAGAGTTGAAATAGACTGGACGATCGCACCCATTGACACACCCACAAAGCTGTTGACTTTGAGAGTATTTTCCGCGAGAGAGGACGTGAGCGTCCCGCTGCTGTGGCCATCTTCGTCAAAGTATGACACGTCAGCACGCATGTATGCACGGAACATGAGAGCGCGAAGTCTTTGCATCAAGACGGCGGAACCTTGCTGGATCAGCGAGTTTTGAAACGTCGTTGTAATGGTGGACAAGATTGCAATGACAAAGAAATACAATGCATGGTGATCTGCAGTATGCCGCATCTGATCGCGGATAGGCTCGGGACATGGCACGCCTTTCTCGTTCTCACAACGCCCATAGTTGTCGAGTGCCAGGCCGAACAAGATGGAAAAACATGGGTAGGCAGCTCCTGATGCGCAAGCACACAGAACTCCGGGTAAAAAGAAAGGCATAATCAAATCGTGTCCTATTTTGGCCAGCCGAGCCGTGAGCTTGGTAAGTCCCATCGTGCGTTGCTTCACCGACTCGTCATAAACGCCTGTTTTCAGGCCATGCATCTTCATTACATGCGTGAGCGTGCTTTCAGTTGACTGCAGACTCATTTTGCTCGGTATGCGAGAGAGCGGCTCTTCCTCAATACCAAGCCCATTCGTTATAGGCATCGGCGCACTCATTAGAGCCTGCGCATTGTTGTTATGGATCCGCTGTGTAGCAACCAGATTGGCATACACACCGTCTTTGATATCCAGCAATGTATCGTGACGCCCTTGCTCCACTATGACACCTTTTTTCATCACCACAATGTTGTTGGCATTCTTGATGGTGCTAAGGCGATGAGCCACGGTGATGGTCGTGCGTCCATGAGCCGCGCGATCCAATGCTTCTTGCACAATGCTTTCACTCGCCGTGTCAAGCGCGCTTGTAGCCTCGTCAAGAAGCAAAATGCGAGGATTCTTCACGATAGCTCGCGCTATCGAAACACGCTGCTTCTGACCACCACTCAGCAATCCCGCACGCTCGCCAACAAGAGTATGATAGCCCTCGGGCAGCTGCGTAATAAAGTCATGCGCATTTGCAAGTTTGGCGGCGTGTTGGATAAGTTTGTCCTTTTCTTCCTCAGGCCAGTGTTCGTACGGCGTATGCAATAGTCCGAACGCGATGTTTTCCCAGACGGTCGTTGCAAAAAGCGTTGGCTCTTGTGATACGAGACCGATTTGTGTGCGCAGCCAGCGTATATTGAGCTCACGAATAGGCACGCCATCGAGAAACACGTCGCCTTCCGTCGGTTCGTAAAAACGCTCAATCAGGGAGACAATAGTACTCTTGCCTGAGCCTGACGGTCCAACAAGCGCAGTCGTTTGCCCCGGAAGCATGTCAAGATTGAAGTTTGACAGAATCTTGATCTCGGACCGAGACGGATACGAAAAACATACATTGCGCACGGACAAATGGCCCATGCAAGTCGCAGGTCGGATGCCTTCGTCACTAAACGCATCGATCTTCGATTGGCGGTCAATAGTTTCAAATACTTTACCGCCTGCTGCCTGAGCAAAACTGAGGGACTGTAGGTTTGGTGCAAGCATGGCCATACTAAATGCACCAATCAGCACAGAAAAAATGACGTTCATGACGATACCACCCTGCACCTCGCCATTGGCGACAAGCTTGGAGCCAAAGTAAAAGGCGAGTGCGTAAGCAGAGTAAATACAGAAAAAGAAGGCACCGATACCGAGGCCCGACGCCATAGCGCGACGCTTACTCGCGCTAAGAGCAACGCTGTTTCTCCCTTCATACAGCTTCGCGAGATGTGCATTCATTCCGAACGCTTTGACGGTGCGGACCGTCGATATACCTTCTTCGGCAATAGACGCTGCTTTTGCCACATGCTCCAGTTCGACCTGTTGGTATTTGGATACGAATATGTTCATAAAAATGGCCGAACCAACAATGCAAGGAAGAATCGACGTCATAACAAGTGCCAGTTTCCAATTTCGCACATACGCCACGACAAAGCCAGCAATAAAAGTTGAAATAAATGCTACCATAAGAGGCAGCTTGTCACTAATGCCATCTTGGATTAGCTGGATATCACTTTGAATGCGGGTAGTGATCTCGCCAGCACCTAGCGTATCGAAGTATGCCATGTCTTGGCGCAGAATAGCTCGCAGGTACTCAATCCTGATGCGTTGTGTAATGACCTCACCTGTATATACAAACACGGCCATGTACACGTAGATAACGATGAAAGAGGCGATGCCAATGATCACGAGGTAGACGGCGTCTCGGTTCACCATGTGGGCAGCATCGAGAAAATACTGCAGTTTCTGCTGCTGCGTCAGATTCGGATTGCTGGAGGCCAAAAACTTGTTGGCCAAATTGCCAAATAGGATCGTCATGAGTGGCTGTGCCGTGCCCGAGGCTGCACCACATATAAGACCGATCAGGTTCAAGAAACGCTCCTTGGGGGTTGCAAAGCGAAATAGTTCATTAAATTTGACAGGCTTGGGCCCCGGAGGCTTGGCAGGTTTAGATGGCACATCTAGTTTACTGTGTCGCTTAGAAGACGGGCGGAGCACCGTATCTTTCTCTTTTAGATTATCCGTCGACTGCCACGCACTGGAGGGTGATTGAGGCTCAAACGTGATGGAAGGGATATCCGTCTTGTTAGGACCTGAACTGTGACGGTAACCAGATACATAATATGGGTGCAAGTCGCCGCTTTCCCAATTTGATCGAGGTGAATGAGGGTACGAGGGCTGCAGTGGGCTCATGAGCAAGTCACCACCGGTGTAAGTACGTGGCAGAGAGTCATAGCCAGGTGAGTCCATGAGTCTGTTGCTGTCGCCATCTTTCGAAAGCATATTTGAGTAGGTAAATTCGTGTGTAGGGTGCTTTCGGCGTTGAGGCGTTTCCCAGGGCTGTGAGCCAGCTTGTGGCGATTGGTTGCCAAACGTGTCCACGGACATGAGCGGATTGGGCGAAGTCGGCTCAGATGTTGGATATGAAAGCAGAGGCGGCATGAACCGAAAGTCATCATTGCCGCTATACTGAAAAGACTCAAAGTGGTCGTTCGATAAGTCGGCTTGAATGAAGGGTCTATGATACCATGCAGGTGTGGCTGGTGTTTCCAAGCCCTGATATACGTTAGTGGGTTGCGGAGAAATGGGCTTTTCGGGATCATCCTTCGTCTCCGATGGGTCGGACGTCATGGCCTGACCCCATAGGATATATGGGGAATCCTGATCTGATCCCATGGGTATGAACCCTCACAGCCAAAATTGCGTGCGCTCGCACACTAGTGTCTGTCCCACCCCGGTGTTCCAAGACAAGTATATGGAGAAATAATATGTATGGACATTCAACCCCCTACGTACGAGACGCCTGTGACCCTACGGGCAAGTAATTCTGATTGGCTGGGACTGTGGAGGTGCTCGTCGGCGAACACGCGCTCAATGACAACTTGGACGTGGACAACTGACGTCGAGCCTCACATAGAGTGTGAAGATTCATCAACACAGGCGAATGGTCGTCAACCTCATCGTCGGTCAAGACGTGTTGATTCCAAGCATCGCGGGCAAGTGCTAGCAAATCCAAGGGTACAACGCTGGGCAAGACAAGCACATGAATGGGAGGCTTCATCTCCGTGACATCCTCACGGATAGCGAGGCGTTCCGCATGATCCAGTGCTGCCTCGATCGCATTCCTATCGCCACGTGCCTTTGCGCCAATTATCACGTATATTTCCAAATAAGCATCAACGACTGACACAGCATCTGTTCGGATGTACTTCAGACAGAATTTAACAGGCTTTGTTGTATGTGCAGGTGAATACAGCTTGACACACCGCTTGGGGCCGGGCAAACCGGGCCGCCGTCGATGATGCCAACCATTTGCGTATTCACTATCATCAAACAGCGAGAAAAATTCGTCCGTTTGAACGACCTTGTGCGTTGGTGCTAGAGATTTTGTCCATGCAATCGCGTGCTGCTGTTGTGCGTCATCACTGCCGATGCCATGCCACACCCACACGCCATGGGACGTGGATGCAACAGCACTGAAGGCTGAGCAAAGAGAGCTGGCTTCAAACGGCACTTGATCCACAAACACGCCATTTTCTTCATCGTCTTGGCGTACGATAAATAGTGTGTCCTTGCGCGCTTCCTTGAGTGATGCTTCGTCTGGAGATCCTTGCATCGTCACGAGCATGCCACCAATCGCTCGCATAAAGGTCAAAGATTCACAGCCTTGCTGTTCTTTTGAAGGCTGTGTTCCAAGCTGCATATGTGACTCTTTCGACAACATTGCTTCCCAGTTTGGAGGCGCTGAGCGGCCCAGCCAAATATACGACGAAGCCGCGCCGCCATTTACCCATACCACATCCGTTTCATACAGCGTAAGGGGTTGTGCAATGGGACGCCAGACGCCGTGCGCACAAAGCCGCAGGAAAGTCGTAGCTGCAAGTTTTTGTAGTTCAGATGATCCGGGCGCGCTTTCCACGGCCATCTTATCGATACATGGATTGGCCTGCGACTTGGACTTAGGCTGCAGAGATACTGGTGGAGGCGAAGGGTGCTGCTGTTGCTCCGGCGGCACCGCTTGGGCTGTGACTTTGTGCTCGCCAGACAATACTTTTGCGGCACCTTGGACTATGATGTCATGCTCAATGCTGTGCATGCGTGATTCCAATACGTCCAGGGAGTCATCTTTGTATATAGGCACTTGATGAACGACAATCGGCTGTCCTCGGTCGACCTCAGCGACAACCTCATGGACCATTGCACCCGTGTATTGAATGCGTCCATGCTGGAATGCCTCGTAAGCACGCTCAATTGCATTGGCACCATCGAAGGCACCAGGAAGTGCTGGATGCAAATTGATAATTGGCACAGGCCGTTTAGGACGCTTTTCAAACGTTGGTGGCGAGCGGAGCGACGTCATATGACCCATGGCACTTAGAAATGTCTCAGATACAATGTGCATGAAGCCGGCAAGAACCACAAGGTCAGGAGCGCATCCATCATCACCTAACACATGTTCGGCCAGCAAAAGATCGTAGTCTTCACGCGTCTTGCCAGGGTTCCGTGTTTGGTATGTCTTGAGACTGTGTACACATGTAGGAATGGGCGGATCGACATTCTTCGCTCGCTGCAGTCCGTATGCTTTCATTCGGTTCGATATAACTCGCACGATTTGTGCGTCAGGAATTTCGGGCGATGTACCGCATGTGGCGTCAATGATCGCCTGAAGATTACTGCCGGAACCAGATATAAGCACCACGATACGCTTGCCAGAGGTGCTACGCTTGGGGAGAGATGGAGTAGCATGAGCAGTGCCTGATGCATTGTCAGTGGCCCTTTCAGTTTCTTTCAAAGCAGTATCATGCTGATTCTTAGTGTCGCTCTGCGCCTCTCTGTTGCGGGCATGGCCATGTGTAGCGGAGTTCCCAGCTTCGAGTGACGTGTCCGTGATGGATGTTGGCGCTGGCTCATTCCCAGGAGACACTGCTTTATCACTTGGCTGGGATGGTTCTTCATGTTGCGTCTCTTGCTTCGATTTGTGGTCGTTGTCGTTCGTAAGTTCGGGGAACAGTTCCTTTTGGCGTTGTTCCATAAAACAGGCCATCGATCCAGGCTTCGTTAGACCAGGAAGTCTCTGATACTCTGTTTGCGACTCATCAAATGAGGAAGTGCGTCCGTCGCCGGTTAATTTGCCGAGACGAGGCGCGTTGGCTTTGCCGCCAATGAATGCACTTAGAGATTGCGGCTCACCTGATTCGTTCACAGCAGCATGGCCCGTAGGTCCATTCGGTCCACCATAGCGGGCCAAGAGGGCTTCTGCGCGGGCACGCATTGGCGCTGGCTTGTCTTCAGACTCTTGATGAGCCATTCCACACTATATCAAACACGCTAGGACTCTCGCTCCCTTAGCGCAGCCTCTCTTTCTGCTGCCGCCTATAACGAGGTAGTAACGTGCGTCGCTAAAGTTCCTAATGGGACATTTGTCGTCACGTGGCCATGCACCATGAGAAGTGAGATGTGTCTAACCTATAGAGAGAAAACTCATACATACATTAAAATACGATTCAGGTAGTGAGAGATGAAGGCAACATCAAAATCCAATACGTCAACAGGACATTGTCCGAGTCGTCACATGCGAGCGTGTACCTCTATAATGCGCAAGCCACTTCACTCTGGATGGCTGCACTGCGCGCAGCAGTTTGTGTCAGCCATTCGATCGCGGCGTCTGCGAGCTTCTCTTGCGCTTCGGCTTTACTAACTTCAGCACGACGCTGGCTAATAGCCACGCGGAACTTTTCTTGAATGTCCCAGCTAGCGAGGCGCAAGACTTTGCGGACCTCGCGCATCGTGCGCATGCTATGCATCGTAGCAAATACATTCGAAGAATTACGCAAAAGGGCTGGGCTGTTGCCGGGAAGCTGGACAACGCCAACACCACTGCACAGCTCCTTCTTCAGGCTGCGACCGACGTTGCGTGGCACGGCATTCGGCAGGTCCGACACAACCCAGGCCATGACTCCAGCACCGACCAGCAGTAGCACAGGCCCAGCCCAGCGACGCACAGAACGGCTTCCTAAAATGTCCGTCAAGCGAACGAACGCTTGTGCGAACGTCTTGGCACTCAGTGCATGTCCACCGATCAGACTCAATGCACCGAGGCCAATAGTAAAGCTTGGCGCTGAGACAGCCTTTTCTTCTGACTCAGACGACACTTTGGCACGCTCTCCGCCCATTACAAGGGAGAAGTGATATGGCACGTCAAACAGATCCGTTAGGCGAACTGACACGATGTCGAGACTAACCCCCAGCCCAGCAAATGCAGTGTTCTCGTGCCTCTTGGTGAACATAGCCTCTGGGACGAACACGCGCTTTGGCAACTCCATGTCCTTTGGTAGGAACTGCTCTCCAGTGTGAGTCACGCGGTTTACAGCGTCGGCTGTAAAGTCGCGCGCCTTGGACTCGCACTCATTTACGGCAGCTTGCAGACTCTTGAGAAGAGCCTCGCGTGTATCCTGAGCGTATTGCCAAAGGCTTAAAAGCCCAGGATAAGCTGGAAGCTTCACCGATGCGTGCGCAGACTGACCTTGCCCAACCGTCTCGAGCGCATTCGAGATCGCTTCCTCCGTCGACTGGGTGATGGATGATACGACTTTGTCTTCTTCATTTTCAACGATGCGTTGGGCTTTGAGCGCATTTGACTCACATGCTGCAAGAGCTGGGCGGCTGACGCTTAGTTCACGACGTGCCGCGGCGAGGTCTTCCTTAGCCGCACTCTCATTCAACTGCACAAGGAAAAGCATATCGTTGAGTAGTCGTTCCATATACGTCTTTGCAGGTAGCAGCTTGGACTTGGTGCGACGTCGCAACAAGAATTGGTGTAGATTCGACTCGAGGGCAGCAAAACGCTCTGCCTGGTCGTTGCTGGATGCTGCATCGTTTGTCGTATCACACATGGCGCGCGCATCGACGAAATGAACAAGTTCTTCCGCTTCTTCGTACGTGCGCGGGCTCAGCTGTCGAATTTGCTCAAGAACACGGCGCCGGCATTTATCTTTGTTGCGAATCTGGTCGAATTTGTTGACGACCACAAACACATACGCCTTCTCGTTGCTAGCATTCAGCAAAAATTCACATGCACTCAGTGTAAAGTGGTTCTCAGCGCTCACAACAAAAACAATGACATCAATTTCCTCTTCACGGGCGAACAACGCTGTGGTTTTGACACTGTCTTGGTTAAGGCCAGGCGCATCAATCAATGCGATATCGACGGCGCCGTTGTGCAGTAGGCTCTCATGCACTTCCCGCGCATTTAAGCAGAAGCATTTAAGTACGGGGGGTTCGCTTTCATCCTCTTTGTCTTCTTCTTCCGCAAAAATCGCTTCCAACTCATCAAGACTGCGTCGCGTGTACGTAGACAAGTTCTCTGCATCGTACGACGAGACATCACGCACGAGATGTACTTCCTCACGCCCATTATTCTCACGCTCCGCATCGTGAATCTCACAAAATACCGATGTACAGGGCTGCTGGTCTGTTGGAACTAGATCACGGCGCATCAGTGCGTTGATGAACGTTGACTTTCCTGCGTTCAAGTCACCAGTCACAAGAACTTTCGATTGCGTATCAATGATGCGCATACGAAGACTCTGCAGGTGTTTGAGCGAACGGCTCATCCGCTCGTCTAAAAGTTGACCCACAGAAGACTTTTCTAAAGAGCTCACCAAAGCGCTGGCATTCTGTGTGGCACCCAACTTCAGGTCCAAGCGTAGGATGGATAGGGGCCATGTCGAGCTATCCGTACTGACCTCCTTCGAAGGATACCGAAGGATCCACTGATCCTTGTTGAATGTGCGCAAATCCCGAAGAACCGCGTTTGTGGCGTCGATGGACACGCATAGACGATTACGTCCTTCGACAAAAATTTCCTCACTAGTCTCTGCCGTCACGCCTGCTGAGTGCGCAGCCGGCATATCAAATCCAGCTGCACTCTCAGCATCTACGGACAGCTCAGGTTTCACCTTTAGTTCAAACTGGGATGCCATAAAAACAACCCGTAGTCGTTGGTCAACGTAAACTTAGATTCCACACCTTCGCTCACTTGGGTGGCAAGAAAAGAGCAAATTTTCAGATTTCTCCTCCTGCCGGGTAGAGAGCAGATGCACTTGTCTCGTGACGGACTAGATTAGGAGATCAATCGGTAACAAAAAAAATTTTAGCAAGGAAGGATTTAGTGGGAAGTAATTCCAACGCAAACCTTTGGTTGGTTAGGGCCAAGTCGAATCCTTATGCGGCGCACGGCCCAGGTGAACTAACTGTGAAATTGACACTCTTGTCACATTGACCGCCGCTATACGATTCAGCTTTATTCGATGCTACTCGGACTCTTAGGCACAGCACGCAATACGATCTTACCTCGGCCATATAGGTTCAAACTGGAGTGCTTTGAATCTGATGCGAACCCAATTCTTGCTTTGATACATGAGCATTGCCCTACGATATCGGGCACCAAGTCTGCTACAGCGTCTCGATGGCTTGCATCAGGGCATTTGCAGACAGTTTATACGAGTTTGTTGAATACATCTAATACGGATGATATTACGTACAAGCGTAAGGTGATCATGGTCCCAGACGGTGGGATTGTGGCGTTGGACTTCGGTACGTACGGATTCAAGACCATCGTTACTCACATTCGCAGCACCAGTATCCATGGCTGAGCCCTCATCAACCGACAGCACGCCCACTGTCGTTATTCTACACGGACTTACGGGTGGCTCTAATGAGTCATATGTGCGAAATGCTATTGCACAGCTGATCAAGAGCCGTGAGGAGGGAGGTGCAAGTGTCCGATGCGTGGTTGTTAACTTTCGTGGATGTGCACAAACACCATTGACATCTCCTCAGCTTTACTCGGCGTGCAAGATCACAGATCTTGAGTCGGCGCTGCTGCTCCTTACGCGCATGTTCCCTCAGTCGCCTATGGTAGGGCTAGGCTTCTCGTTAGGTGGCTCAATTCTCACTCGGTACATGGGCTTGACCGGGAAAAACACTCCCCTCATAGGCGCCATACCCGTGGGCGCGCCCTTCGACTTGAGCAAATCGAGCGCATCCCTCGAGTCAACATCATTGAACAGAATTTATGCGAAGGTGCTGGGCTCTAGCTTGTACAAAATGGCCCAACGGCATGCTGACGTGCTTGCCCTGTCGCCTGATCTATGGGAACCTTTAGAGTTGATATTCCGCACCAAGATTAATCCGGACGCATCCAAACCTGTGGCAAAGCCAACTTTCGAGTCGCCTCAGTACTGTACGCTTCGATTTGTCGACCACGTCATGACGCGTGTCGCAGGTGGTCTACCCACTCCCTACGGTGACTTCCCGTTCTCGTCGGCTGAGGAGTACTACAAATCCAGCAGTCCTCAGAATACGCTTGCAAACATTGCGAGACCATTGCTGGCACTCTCCGCGGATGATGATCCAATCGTACCACTAGAAACGCTTGAGGATGCGATTACCGGTGTTAAAAAGAACCAGAATCTTGTTCTTGCGCACAGCCAGTGTGGCGGGCATTTGGGCTGGTTTGCGGGACCTCGCGGAGAACGTTGGATTAAGCATCCCATTACAGAGTTTGTTTGTGCGTTATGTGACGCGCATGCAGCGTCAAAGGTGAATGCCTTGGGCAAAGGGTTGGGCACGGGCGGCCCTCAGGCCAGCGCTTGGAGATGGCGTTCAATCGACCAGCGCTCGGTTCAAGTAGAGGTGCTACCAAAGTCTCAAATTCCATCCGTGCTTCCCCAGTCTCTTCGTGCTGCTCCCGAACCAGATAATGAACTAAGCAACGAACTCGTTTGGCTTCGTTCTCAAGTATTGCCACATCTTCCTTTGCGCCATCCGAACGATTCACCGGCTAAGAGACAAGACATTCCGAAAGGCCGCATGCTCTCGTTGACATTGGTATGTACTCGTATATGCGGCTATTGTGATTGGCATTCGTTCATAAGGCTAACGCGCGACCTGCCACAGCATTCCGACTCAATCCGTCCAGAGGTGGGCTTTATCGAATTGCCAGATGACGTTCGTGTTGGTACGTACATATATCATTTGGACATCTGTCGTGCATTTCTAATGCGAACAGCTGGAAATGGGTGTCTCGTGCATAACCTTGAAATGTCCCGGATCCCCAGGGTAGACACGGAAGCTTCAGACGCGAGACCAGATCACTCCCAATAAGTCATTGCTGACTGAGAGTCCAATGTTGCAGCAAACCTTAACATATACAGCCGTATTCATCCTATCACCGCGTAACACTCAGATACGGCAGGACTGTCACATTGTTTTCAGCCCCTAGAAGCAAATGATTTGTGTAGACATAGTCTCTAGCTCACCGACACTAATGTTCGTCTAGAAATGCTACTGACGCACGGACAGAACCCGCAGCAGCAACATATGCGCAGATTGCTACGTATTGAAAGCGTACAAGAGACAAAATAAAGCAAGCACACATCCGAATGCGTGACATCGATCGCACCACACAAGGGTTCATCTCCGGTTAATCACCTACGTACATCACGAACAGAGGTGCATACTGTACAGTGACGCCTTTTTTTAGAATAGCATGTCAAGCGAGGACAAGAACTTAGATGAGGCCAATGCGGTTCGACACATCGAGGGCATCCTGGTCAGGGGTCAGACGAATGAATGCCTTCTTCTTGCCATCAGGGCGAATGAGCGTGTTCACCTTGGCAGCTTCCACATCGTAAGCCTGCTTAAGAGCCTGCTTGATCTGGCGCTTGTTGGTCTTACGGTCGACAATAAACACGAGCGTGTTGACGTCCTCAATCTTCTTCATGGCGCTCTCCGTCGTCAGAGGGTACAGGAGCGTCTTGCAGGCATCCGAGCGCGGCAGGTGAGGAGCGCTCTTACGAGGGTATTTCGGGTTGCGGGCCAAGCGAAGTGTCTTGGGGCGGTAGAACGACGGCGACGTGCGGACCTTGCGCACACGCGTCTGACCAGAGCTACCCTTCTGGACGACCTTCTTGGCGACGTGCGCCTTCCGCGTAGCCAGGTACTTCTTGTCTGGTTTGTTGTTAGTATCCTTTCTCACTGAATAATGGTCCTTCACGAGCTCCCTGCTCCAATATGAAGCGTACGGCGCCCGTGCTGGCGTAGTAACATACCTTGAACCTGCGACATAATAATGGACGGCGTTTGTGTGGTGGACAAACGGCCTCCGGTGCTCGTATTGGAGGTCGCTTGGCACAACTTGAAAAGGCACGTGATTGCTATGTGTCATGTGATGTATGTAGTTTTGCTATGTCATCCATCAAGGGTCCGTGCGGTGTGGTAGTGGAGATTGGAGACTGGCCTAGGTTGGGCCGCATGCAAAAATATGCACGTCATGACCACATGCGACGGCCAACGTGAGCGGCCGTTCAGATGCGCGGCTCCATGCGAGCGATTGGACAAGCTGGGGAAATTGATCATGATCGCCAGGTGGTGAGAGTATGCACACGGGATCAGTGTAATCCAAGGACCAGATCCGCACGCGCTGATCACTACCTGAACAGGCAAGCATGTGGTGGATGGGGTCCACATCAAAGCCCTGGGGTAAGTGGCGGAATACGTACAAGACCTTGCATAAATTGATTAACGTGGCCCTTGAAAAAGCGAAGAGGTGCATCGCGCATGCGCGCTAAATCGCCCATCACTAGGTCGCCGTTGGTATATGCTGCCACGAATAGGGTATCTTGAATGCATTGGATATGACACAAGGCGCCTTTGGATACAAACGAAAACGTCGTTCCTGGCAGCCACGTGTGATCCGGTCCCGAACGAATAGTATGTATGCTTCCTGAGCGCAATCCGCATAATACATCTGCGCATGCGGATGCGCCGGAAGATCGGATTGACACACACATCACGTCACTGGGGTAATCCTTGGTGTACATGTACCAATCTGCTTGCCTTTCTGCCATGATGCGTACCTGTACTAAATGTACATGTCGACCAGCGCTTATAGCGATAAGCACTCGAGACGCATCTAGATCGACCGCATCGATACATCGAATATCCCCTTGAGGTTTTCTCGAAGGGTCTCGGAAGGATACCTGGACCCGATATGGGCTGTCGGATGTAGAAGTGAGAGAGAGAATCCATCTCTTATGCATGGATACCTCTATAAGTAGCTGTGATGTTCTCGTGCAGGTATACCAAGTTTGGGATGCCGAGGAAAGCAAGACGAGATGTTCGCAGTCATTATCCTGTGGCAAAATCTGTGATCGAGAAAAATAGGGGCCGATTGACAGGCAGGATGGCTCATCTTGAAGTCTTGTGCCTAGTATGCACATGACGCGCCCATCGCAGGTAGTCACGGCATACGAATGAAAATGTGTACTGCTGTTACATGGAATGAGCTCGATCGGAGCCGTATGATTTAGCACCCATGCCTGTGTTGAGTATGTGCGTGATAATTTCATGTGCTGAACAGCGCGCGTCATGAGGTACTGACAGTATTTGGAGGTGGACGCGTACCGAACATGCCCCGTCACATGTCCCAGCGGCGCGCGTCTTGGCGTCTCAATGCGTGCCTCGGGTGGGGGAGATGGAAACCGCGTCTGGTTGGAATGGCGAGCTTCTTGCTGCTTGAAAAAGCGCTGCTTCCTCTTTGTTAGCTACGTCAACGTACACTGGATCCCAGACGAAACCGGGCAGGTCAAAGGGAGGCGGCTGGCTCATCAATAAACGGTGGAGGAAATCTGACGTATTTCCGCCATAGGCGTACCATCTCTGAGAAATAGAAGCGTGCATCCTGTCAACTCATCATCTATAGAACTTATTTCGATCATTATTGTACCACCAAAACGGCCATCGCGCATCCAGCACCATAATTATATAGTACAAATAAGAATCAAGTCCTTGCGGGAGGCGCCGCTGCATTCGTGGCCGTTGTTCCAGTAGCACTGGTGGCGCGAGCTCCTGCGGGTGCAAGAATGCGGCGCCGCGCGTTCACAAACCAATTAGAGATCTGGCAAATGTCCAGGCCTGTATAATCGCAAAATGCGCGCTTTTCATCTTCTGTGGGGTAGGGATGATCCGCATGCTCTAGAAGCCATGCCTTAAGCGTATCGGTGATGTGTTTGGGCAACTTACCGCCGCGCTTGGGTGGCGCCTGCGCCGGGGTATTCTTTGCGCTTGTCATCATTTCCAGCTCTTGCTTCTCGAGCATATCTGAACTTGATGCATCGTCTTCAGACCAGTGGGAATGAGGCATAGTAACCATAGCATACGATGTTGGATACTCATCTTCGTCCTTCGAAGGATGTTGGTACAGTCTTTGCGGAGAGCCATAAGAGCCATGAAACTTTTCGTGCGATCGTGACAAATTGGGAACAGGTCGATACCTAGGGCTTGGATATACATATCCGGTTGGCTTACCATTATTGTGGTAGTATTCATCCTCCAAGTAGTGGTCCAAGACCTTGGGGCTGTGGGCCCCTGCCGTGTGTGAAGCAGACACACGACCAGGTACATATGGGTAGCGCATATCTGGGTAATAGTGTCGCATATTCATAAAACCATATTCTGTGGGGCTTATAGCGCATTCCCTGTTTTCCATGCGTGTCGAATGCATAGTTGGACTTTGAAGAGACTCGTATTTATCTCTTGCATCCATGTGAGGTATTCTTGACCTGCTTGCGTCCCACGCCTTACGCTCGGCATGAGATGCGTAAGGATGCACGCGCCGAGATGTCAAGTCTTGAAAAGTGGGCAACGTTTGCGAACGAATCGGTTTGGACCTGAAACGAGCACAGTGGTCACGAGCAAATGATCCTGGACTATCCAAAAGACTCCGATGCAAGTGGCTCGTCGAAGCACGCGGTGTGGTCGATATAGGCGAGGCGTAGTCTTTATAGTGGTAAAAGTGATTAAAATAATCACGAGGCGTCACAGTGTGAACAGTGTTGGCTCGGAAGAGGGGCATGCGAGATGAGCTCATACTTGGGCGTGGAGAGGGACAAGTCATACTGATGGGGGGAAGGTGATGTAGCGGGGCCGAGTCGGGCGGTGCAGATGTGCCGGGGTGTCTTGTAGAAATCTCCTGGGGTACATCGTGAGATGAGCCATGGTACGGAGTTACTGACGACCTTTCTGCGTCCATCCTAACAGCCCCGTTTCTTCTATCCTGCTGGCTAGTCCATTGCATGATTCTAATACGCCCCTATCAAGGAACGCAGGCAGCAGAACGCAAGTGACGGAATGGACGCAGAAGGCGAGAATATAACGAAATTCAGGAAAAAAATCCAATTAAACCGTCACTGACAAGTAAAAAAACTGCTCAGCTTGCTGCGATAGGCAGAAACGATCTGATGAAAAGTCTGGAGAGGTCTGATGTCCCCCTATCTGTTTGCATACATTTACATTTTCTGCTACAAACGGGCCATTGGTAATCAAATACACGCACACCACTACTTTTGCCATGAACTAAAACCAATCACATGGATTACTCACAAATCCAAAGGAGGCAATTTATTGTCTCCTCTGTCACCATTTAGTTTGCGATTGAAACTCATCTAGCGCATAAGCCAATAGTACACGTTGTTGATGGATGCGATTCTGCAAGATGAATAAAAATGGCCCTGGCTTTAAATGTCTCCTATGTAAACAGTGCTAATTATTTCTGATTTGCGCCGAGGAAATGTGGGACAAATAAAGTCGAGGGCGATAGATAAATTCGCAAAACAATTCGTTCCTCCACGTCCCTGGGGAAGCCATTTTTACGCTGGACAATTAATCCTTCCAAGATTAGATGTGATGGCAAAATTTCCCCTGGGTAAGCATGCCCTTTCCAGACCTTTTATGTGAAACCATACTTGTAAATAGCTCGGGTGCATACCCATAAATCAGATTTTCCGTGCTTTTGATGCACCACGGGTCACACGCTTATTCAATGTAGCATCTTCACGGTCATTTGTGATCGACTCTTTGGTCGCACGAGTGCGTGTGGTGGTACCGGCTCTGGCTACCGGTAAAGAAGAAGCCATGCCAGAACGGCGCAGTCGCGTGTCTGGAGGTACCGCACAAGCAGTTTGTGCCGCCTGCTGCTCACTCGCCGTTCTAGTAGTTGATGTAGATAATGAACCGATACGCGACATTTTCACGGCATTACGCGGTGGAAGCTGCCGTCGAACGGGGACATAGGGCTCTTTCTTTGGTACAGTGCGTGTTGCACGATGCTTGGTGAGTTGATCTGTTTCGGGCGTTAGGACCTGAAGCGTCTGAGCAGGCACACTGGCCTCTTGGGGTACATCGCGTACTTGTTCCTCCATAGCAGTCCATGCACTGCTCATGCTCAGATCCATGGCTGAAGTTTGTTTAGGTTCAGACATCATATGCCGGAAGTGATGCATAGTCGCCTCAGCTGATACCGCCTGCTTCGGCTCGGCAAACACATGCTTCAGCACATGCATATCCGGCGTTGGAGCCAGATTTTTCTCATTTACTTTTGGTGTGGTGACATGATGCACACTTGTCATGTCCATGTCACCACTAGCATCAAAAAAGGATTCCTGTTCGTCTTGTTCAGGAACCTCTGAAGAAGCATGTTCTGACCCCAATGGCACCGGTTCTTGTTCTTTGGTTGATTCTTGTGCTGCCTTTCTTGATGGCGAGAAAAGATTTTTCAGCCATTGCCATGATGGCTGACGCCGTAATGTCGGCTGATCCATCTCAGAGCACGACATGCGCCGGAGCATAGGCTTTTCCTGTCGCTTGGTTTGCGGCGTCATGAATGAATGTAGAGGCCGTTGTGGCAGTGGCGATGAGGCACACTGCAGCTCCAAACTTGAATCGACTTCTTCATCCTCTTCGTCTGATGACATAGCGCTGAGCTCCATGTCTTTAGAATCTGTCGACGTAGGAATGCGGGAGTTAACTGATGGAGGAGGCGTCTGAGCACACTGAGGCTCCATATCCACCAGAGGCACAATGGGAAGCTGAGCACTGCGCTTCAGCAGTGTTGCTGTTCGAAGACTCACTTTGCGCGACTTCGCAGGTGACCACCTCAGCGGCGTGGTTGGTGGAAACCGTGGCGTCGTGGGCATTGCAGCAGAGAGCAGACGGTTAGCGTCAACCACTTCTTGCTCCTCCAGCTCATCGAGACACAGTGTAAGATCGGATGTGTCATGCGGCTCGTTTTCCTTTTCTTCAGCTGAGCTCTCTTTTGTGTATGCCTGCGACACATGGTCATCAAGCGCTTCATAAAATCCTTGAGCTTCGCCCGGCACGATAGGCTGAGATTCAAGATGCTGATCTAATTTGGGCTCAAGCTCGGCGTGGTCGAATCCCAGTCTTTCTGGTTCGGCGGCCTCGAATTCAGTGGAGTCAATATGAATGGATTGGGCGTCATTAGCATTCAGTTTGAGAGGTTGGGGATCAGCAGGATGTGACTCAATAGGTCCGGGACTATTGGGATGAGACTCCGTAGATTCCGGATCAACAGGATGGGGATTAAGGGGCTCCTGCCCAACTTGGGCAAGCTCAGAGAGAGT